>Ga0182024_10006492_pt1 | contig 25665 bp, 23 predicted proteins | sample P32metaG_FD_120480 | JGI IMG/M metagenome (GOLD analysis project Ga0182024, IMG submission 120480) | Permafrost microbial communities from Stordalen Mire, Sweden - P3-2 metaG (Illumina Assembly) | ecosystem: Environmental > Terrestrial > Soil > Wetlands > Permafrost | place: Sweden: Stordalen...
GGTCGGAGATTGTTGGTGTCGGAGACCCGACGTGAACCCCCACTCATTTGCCGCGCCCCATTGGGTCCCGAGTTTGCCGAAGGTGGACGATGGATTACGCCGTTGTCGTCTCTGCCGATTTTGCCTTCGCAGTCGACTTTGACTTGGGCAACGATTGGCCCATCACATCGGCCGATTCCTGATCCCTTGCCTCCAGGAAATGCGTATAGACCGACAACGTGGTCGAGGGGTTCGCATGACCGAGACGCCCAGAGACCTGGCGGATGGGGATGCCTGCGGCCATGAGACGCGTCGCGGCGAAGTGGCGCAGATCGAGGAGGCGCATCGAATGGTAGCCAAGGTCGTCTTTGATTAATGCGAATTGTTTCGTCACGTAACCCGGCGTTAATGGGATTAAGCCGTTCGGCTCGCGTGAGAAGACGTAGGCGTCGTCGGCCAGAACCATGCCCACACATGCTGCTCGTTCGGTCATGATGGCGCGCTGGGCCTCGAAGACTTCCAGCGTTACGGGGTCGAGCTTGATTCTGCGGTTGGCGTGGGTCTTCGTATCCTTCTCGGAAAGGCCCCCAAGGATTTCGATGATTGAACGCTCGATGGTGAGCGTTCGAACTTGCGTGTCAAGGTTGCTCCAGCGAAGAGCGCACACTTCTCCTCGACGCGCCCCGGTCGACGCGGCGATGTGGAAAAAATGACCCAACTCGGGATCGCGCTCGGTCGCCTTGTCGATCAGCTCAGCGACCTGCTCTATGTCGGGAGGGGAGAGATCAGGTTTCGCGAGCCGGGGAGGCGTTGCGTTGGTCGCTGGATTGGTGTTGATCCAGCCCCAAAGGATGGCCTGACGGAATGCTCTGCGAATAACGGCGTGGATTTGGCGAACGGTCGCAGGGGCGAGTCCGACTCTGTTGGACAGGCCGAGGTAAAGCTGATCCAGGTCGATGGTGCGGATGTTTTTCAGCGGTCGATCGCCGAGAGCGGGGAGTATACGTTTTGAGAGAAGATTCTTGTAGCGACGGAGTGTCGTTGGGCTGAGATCGTTCTCGGCCAGGGTCAGCCATTGCGTGCAAAGTTCTGCGAAGGTTGTTGACGTGCCAACAAATCGACCGACGTCGATCTCGGTAGCGAGAGCATTCAGGACCTTCTGAGCGTCTCGCTTGGAGCCGTGAACACGGCGACTCAATTGGCGTCGACGCCCGGTGACGGGATCTCGTCCGGAGTCCAGTCTCACCTCCCAGACTCCGTACCCAGCAGATCGGATGTTTCCACTCATACGCTCAGGTTTACCAGAAAACGTGAGAGTGTGAGTTTTTTGTGAGTTTCTTATGGTGTTAGAGTCCCTATTGGCTCCCAAATCCTTTGCTTTACTGGTGGGCCGCCCGGGTCTCGATCCCGGCACCTTGGGATTAAAAGTCCCCTGCTCTTCCCGATGAGCTAGCGGCCCGGTGCATGGCTTTCTTCTTGTCAAAACTGATAGCCACCGACTGGTTACTTTAGTCCAAGGCGAATCTCGTCACGGCTGGTTGTGAATGCTTGATGGGTCGGGGTTTCCACCTCGATGTCACTTGAATGCTGAGCCAAGAATGTCGTTTACAAACAGCGTCCATCGAGGCTCCGCGCCGAACTCTCGATTCCCGAGGTGAAGATGAATGAAAGCCGTCGCGAGAGCTTTTTTGCTGGCATCAGAGGGAGAACTGTCCGCCTCGCGCAGTAGGCACGTTGCTTGAACGACGTGCATTAGATCGGTGAGTAGCTGGCGGAAGTTCGCGGCGGATTGGCTTGAGTCATTGAGGCTCTCAAGCAGGCCGGGCTGGAGTGTGCTCTGGGAGTTACTAACCTGCTCGACTTGGGAAGAGAATGAAGTCGATATCACTGAGAGTTCCTTCTCTAACCACTCGTTCATAGTGTCCAGAAGTTTGAGACGAATACAGTCTCGACGCACCTGGGCGCACAGGACGTTGTGCGTTCCTTCCCAACTCTCAAAGACCACGGCGTCACGATAGAGACGAGGGAGAGGGGAGAAATCCTCAATCGTGCCATTGCCCCCTAACACCTCAATGCCCCGGTGCACCACGTCGGACGCCGCGATTGACGTGACGTACTTATTTGCGTTCACGAGAAACCGATGAACGCCCGCGTCGCTCGCTGATGCAGTGCCATCGTCGATTCTGCCTACGAGTTCGGTGAGCGCGAAAGTTGACGCGAGAGCGGCTGACATCTCGATTTTCATCCGGACCAGTTGTTCTCGCACTGCACGAAACGATGCAATCGGCACGCCGAATGCGGTGCGGTGGAGCGCGAAAGAAGATGCTTCTAAGTACGCGCGACTCATGATTCCCGTGGAGCCAACGGCGTTCAGCCACCTGGAGGTATTGAGTAGCTCGTCGACCGCGACGTGAAAGCCCTCGTCCAACGCTCCAATGGGCCACGCCAACGCGTCGTTAAAGTCAATCTCGGCGGAGGCCAGTGCTCGCGTACCCAGCTTGTCCTTCAGGCGACGAAGACGAAAGCCATTAGGGGTGAAACCGTCGAGTGAACGAGGGACGACGAAGCAGGCCAGTCCCTTCGTGCCGGGTTCCGCGGAGTCGGGGCGAGCCGTCACGGCAAAGAGATCCGCGTCGGCGACGGAGCAGAACCACTTCTCACCACTGATCCTCCAAGCGCCAGGTACCTCAGGGTCTGGCGTCGCCCTGGTGACGTTTGCGCCAACGTCGGATCCGCCTTGCACCTCAGTTAAGAACTGTGAACCCCGCAGCGCCTTCGACGCGTCGGACTCAGTGAGGCCTTTCAAGTAGCGCTCTTTGATCATCGATGACGCTCGGTGTTCGATCGCTCGGCGTAGGCCAATGGTGCACACGATGGGACAGGCTTGGCCGCCTTCACCCACGTGCGAGAGCAAGAAGAAGAGACCGGCAACTTCGAAGGCTCCTTCGAAATTGAGTTCGGAAGCGAGCATGCCCGATGCCCACGCTGCCCGCGCGGCTTCTTCGTGAGCGGGGTGAAACTCGACCTGCTCGACGTGGCGCCCTACTTCGTCGAACGAGCGTAATTTGGGAAACTCACGGTTGCGTTCCTGGGTCTGGACCGCGGGTTCGATGACCTGGGCGACGTCGCGACCAAAGTTCGTGAGTTTCTCCATCAGAAGCGCCGGGAGTCGCCCGCCCATGCGTAACTCCATCGTCGATATGAGTTCGGGAACGGCGCTGAAGTAGTTAGCGGGTTGGGACTCTTTCCAACGGATGAGGTCATCGCGTCCAGGTTGTTCCACGGTCTTCTCCCGTCTCACGATCTCTCCATTGGCAGAGTAACCACTTAGAGAGCGGGGAAAATAGTCCCGAAGAGCCTGTAGTCGAGATACCGCGAAGATGAGGGTCAACTAAGTTTGACTTCGTGCCCGACTTCAGTAACGAAAGCGTCGCCGCGATCGAAGCCACGTTGAATGATGTGGATCGTGCTCTCGAGCGGCTTCGACTTGGCTCGTATCGAACTTGCCAAGTGTGTCAGACGCCAATTGACGAAGCCGACCTCGTTGCGAACCCACTTCTCGCCAACTGTCGAGCCCACCCTGAACTCGCTTGATCCGCCAGAAATGAAGATTCCCGGCGACCCAAGTCGCCGGGAATCTTCATTCAAATGGTGAGTTACTTTTTGGTGGCCCAGAAAATCTCGGCGATGTCGTCAATCTGACTCAGCAGGTTGTCAGCGATCTTGACGTCATTGCTCTTCTTTGCGTCACCCGCGGTCTTGGTGGCCATCCAGAAGAGGTCGTGCAGCATTGGGTACTCCTTCAAGTGGTCGGGCTTGAAGTAGTCGGTCCAGAGCACCCAGAGGTGGTGCTTCACGAGGTCGCAGCGCTCTTCCTTGATGAAGGTGGCGCGCACCTTGAAGTCGGCGTCGCTCGACGCGTTGTACTTCTCCATGCAGGCCTTGACGGACTGGGCTTCGAGTTTCGCTTGGGCCGGGTCGTACACACCACAGGGCAGGTCGCAGTGAGCTGAGACCACCAGGGGCGTCGTTGACGCGTCAAGCAGGGCGTTGAGGCGGGTAAGCAGTGTCATAACGGTGCCTTTCGATAGTCGCGCTCAGCAGAATTTGAACGCACGGTCAACCTGCAGAATAGTCACACTGCTCGGGTATCGTTTCGCCGTGAGCCGGATCCTCGAGTTCTTCGTTCGTCGCGTGACCATCGAGGGGTACTCCATGGCTCCGACCTATTTGCCGGGTGAACGATTGACGGCATTTCGTCGTTGGCGGCGAATCCACGAAGGCGACGTCGTCGTGGTGCGCGACCCAAGGAATCCCTCGCGATGGCTCTTGAAGCGCTGTGTCGACAGGGTTGGATCACTTTTGGATCTCCGGGGGGACAACGCGCAAGCATCTACCGATTCGCGTGATTTTGGCCTGGTCCCAACTCGCGACGTGATCTACATCGTTCTGGCCTCTCGTTAGGAAGCTGTGACCTTATTAATACGGCTCCCACCGAAGTCCGTCATTATTTCGACAGACGATCCTCTTGCCGTCACCGGCAATCCCTCTGACTCCTCGGTCAGTGTGGCGGCAGAACTCTCCGGGTTCGTAACAGTGCCCGCCGTTCGTCAGTGGGTGGCAAGCGCGAGGTGACGCCCCACTCGGTAATGAATTGAGGCCAACGCCGAGCACCGAGAGCAGCGATATGACAGCTGAAGCGGTCAAAACGCGGGTGGTTTTCGATGGACCGTTCATCACGCTCGGAATGTAGCACCGTCCCTAGCGTCTGACTTCGCTCGGAAGATTCGGCGCGAATTCACTTGTTTGCTTGAATATCGGTGATTCGGGGCACGATCCTCGAGAAACACTCACCGGTAGGATTCGGGCCATGGCTCGTCTCGCCGTACTCTCGTACCACACGTCACCCCTGGCCCAGCCGGGTACCGGAGACGGTGGGGGAATGAACGTCTACGTCCGAGAACTCTCGAGCGCCTTGGCGCGCCTCGGCCACGAGGTCGACGTCTACACCCGGCGCGACAACACTCAAGTACGCGACATGGAGTTCGTGGAACCGGGTTTTCGCGTCCACCACGTTACCGCCGGCCCGGCCACGCCACTCGACCGCGACGAACTGACTGACTATGTCGGGGAGTTCACCGATACCGTGAAGACCCTCTTTCGCTGTTCGGGAACGCCCGACGCGATCCACGCCAACTACTGGCTGAGCGGCCTCTCGGGACACCGGCTGAAGCACGAGTTGAACATCCCACTGATCATGACCTTTCACACGTTGGAGAGGGTCAAGGCCGACACCTTTGAGGGCGAATCAGACGATCGTGCCTTCCAAGAGGCGGCGATCGTCGCCTGCGCGGACGCGGTGTTGGCGAGTTGCGACGTCGAAGCCGCGCAGTTCGTCCGTCTCTACAACGCCGAACCCTCTCGTGTGCACGTCGTGCCACTCGGGGTCGAGCACGCCTTCTTCTCACCGGGCTACCGCCCCCAGGCTCGTCGAGCCCTCGGACTCGACCCTGACGCCACCATGTTGTTGTTCGTGGGTCGTCTCCAAGAACTCAAGGGGGCGGATCTAGCGCTAGAAACGCTCATTGAACTGCGTCAACGCGGACGCCGCGCCATGCTCGCCATCGTGGGAGGGCCCTCTGGACCTGACGGAAGGGCGACCTTAGAAAAACTGCACCGGCGCGTCGCCGAAGCGGGCGTCATCGATCAAGTGACGTTCGTCGCGCCCCAGGCCCATCAACTGCTGTCGTCGTGGATGCGCGCCGCCGACGTGACACTGGTGCCCTCACGTGCCGAAAGTTTTGGACTTGTCGCTCTGGAGTCGTCGGCCTGTGGCACACCGGTCGTCGCGAGCGACGTCGGCGGACTTTCGACCTTGATCGAAGACGGCGTTACCGGCTACCTCGTGGGTGAACGCGACGTTTCGCGATGGGCCGACGTCGTTGAGCTGGCACTCGACGCCGACAGCGCGACGGCCCTCTCGAACGCCGCGGTGCTCAGAGCTCGTCTATACACCTGGCGCCGAGCTGCCGAGTCACTGGCGGCGCTCATCGATCAGCTCGCCTCTGAGAGTCTCGTTCGCTGTTAAGTGACGCGCGCACCACTCAGTGACGCTGACGCGGCCTCGCGTCTCGACGAAACCCTCAAACGATGGTCCGCACTATGGCACGCCAGTTCCTTCGTGGGCGAGATCGAACACCAAGCGATACCTGACGACAGGGGCCACTTTCACTGGTTGATTCGACTGAAGGGTGAAGAGAAGGACGTCATCACGCTCTGGCTCTCACTTCGCCAAAGAACTGTTTACGCCGAGACCGAACTGATGCCCGCGCCCGAGGAAAATCGAGAAGAGCTTTATCGATACCTGATGGTCAAGAACCACGAACTACGCGAGCTCCACTTCGCGATCGGTCCGGAAGCGGGCATCTATCTCGTCACTCAGATTCCAATTCAAGAGCTCACGGTCGAACGACTGGACGAACTCGTCGGCGCGACCGTCACGTACGTCGACGAGATCTTTCCAACGGCCATGACGATGGGACTGGGCTCCGTCTATCGCCGAAGGAAGAACCGCTAAGAGTCACCTTGTAGCGTTACGGCGTGGCATTCAAACTCATCATTGTTGGCGGCGGTCGTATGGGATCGGCCCTCGCCGAAGGACTACTCAGCGCGAAGTGGTGTCCCGTAAGTGACCTCGCGATCGTAGAGAGTGCGCTCGAGCAGCGCACCGCGCTCGAAAAGCGCTTCCCCGGCGCCGCGGTGTTGGCGTCGATGGAACTCGCCGACGTCGATGTCTCAACGGGCGTCGTTCTCTGCGTGAAGCCCGACTACGCCGAGAGTGCGGCCCGTGCCGTCGGTGCTTCGGGCGTGACACGACTGCTCTCCGTCGTGGCGGGACTATCCACGGCGCGATTGGAAGCGGTCTTCCCGGGTCCCGTCGCCGTCATTCGCTCGATGCCCAACACACCCGTCTTGGTCCGCAAGGGTGCCACCGCCATCGCCGGAGGGTCGAACGTCACGAGTGACGACCTCGACTGGGCAGAGTCCATACTCAGCGCGGTGGGCATCGTCGTTCGTGTCACCGAGCGAAACCTCGACGCCGTGACGGGGCTCTCGGGACCGATGCCGGCGTACCTCTACATGGTCATCGAAGCGTTGATCGAGGCCGGCGTGCATCAGGGACTTTCGCGCGATGTGTCGCGTCAACTCGTGGTGGCGACGTTCGAAGGTTCGGCGGTGCTTCTGAGTGAGACGGGGGAGTCACCCGAGGAACTGCGCGCCCAGGTCACCTCACCGGGTGGAACGACAGCGGCGGGGCTGCGGGTCCTTGAATCGCGGGCAGTGCGCGCGGCGTTTCTCGACGCCGTCGCGGCCGCGGCCGAACGCAGTCGCCAGTTGGGTCGCTAGGGACCGCTCCAGTAGCGTGTTGGTATGGCGACGCCGCGTCTTCGCTCGAAGAAGCTCTCCGAACCCACCATCGCTCGACTGCCCGTCTATCAGCGCATCGCCGAAGGCTGGCTTCATCGCGGGGTGTCGAAGATCGACTCGAAGCAGATCGGTGAACTGGCAGGCGTGACGGCAACCACCGTTCGCCGCGATTTGGCGGGACTTGGATCCTTTGGTACGAGAGGCGCCGGCTACGACACCAGCGTCCTCATCGAACGCATCGCCGAAGCCCTCGGCCACGACCGCCTCTACGACGTGGTGGTCGTGGGAATTGGCAACCTCGGGCGCGCGCTCGTGAACTCATCCAACTTCTTGATCCGCGGAGCGCGTCTCGTCGCCCTCTACGACAACGACCCCGCCATGATCGGTCACGAAGTCGCGGGCCTCATCGTGCAGTCGCTCAGCGAGCCCATTCCGCCAGCGACCGTGGGCGTCATCTGCACGCCCGGCTTTGCGGCCCAGGAAGTCGCCGACCGCATGGTCGAAGCGAATATTCACGCAATTTTGAACTTCGCGCCGCAGGTCGTGACCGTGCCCCTCGGTACGGCCGTGCACTACGTGGACTTCTCCATTGAGCTGCAAATCCTCATGTACCACCTCAATAACGGCACTGGCCCCCTTGGTGGGGGGCTACTGCACTCTCTGGGCATCGCCAGTACCAATCCACTGCGCGCGTCGTAACATGGATAGGACGCTGGAGGCGACGTGGCACTGATATCGGTAGGGATTGATCACGAGCACGCCTCGCTCGATCTCTTAGAGCGCGCCACGGTGCCCGAGCACGAGTGGGCGAAGATGCTGCGCACCCTCGTGAGCCACCGCAATATTCACGAGGCCGTCTTTGTCTCGACGTGCCTGCGCACCGAAGTCGTCGCCGTCATCGACCGCTTTCACGGCGCCATTGATGAGATCACTGAGACGTTGGCCGAAACGACAGGACTCGCGAAGACCGAGTTCGAGGACCGATTGACGGTCAACTTCGAGCACGACGTCGCGACCCATCTCTTCAGCGTCGCCGCGGGGCTCAAATCCGTGGTGCCCGGTGAGTTCGAGATTCTCGGTCAACTACGCCGCGCGCTTGAACTGGCCGTCGAAGAGCAGTGTGCCGGCAGCGAAGTAACCGACATCTTCCAGCGCGCCATCGCCTCTGGGCGTCGCGTGCGCTCAGAGACGGCAATTTCCAGAGGAACGACGAGTTTCGCCCAGGCCGCCGCGTCCGCCGCGATCGACGAGCTCGGTGGCGAGTTGGCCGACGCCCACGTGGTCGTGCTCGGCGCCGGTCAGATGGCGAGCGGCGTCGTGAAGAGCTTGCTGGCCGCCAAGCCGAAGTTGGCAAAGTTGACCATTCTCAATCGAACGCACGAGCGCGCAGAGTCACTTCGAAGCGACGTCAACGACGAGCGAGTCTTCGTTGACGCCCTCGAGAACGCCGAGAGCCACCTACGCGGCACCCGGCTCGTGGTGAGTGCCCTCGAGGTCTCCGCGCCGGTTCTCGCTCGAGCGCACTTCGTTGCCTACGAAGGCGAGATGTTGATCGTCGATCTCGGTGTGCCGCGCGCGGTCGCCAGTGACGTCAACGATTTAGCCAACGTTCGCCGCATCGACATCAGTGACCTTCGCGAACGCGTCGAGCGCGCACTTGGTGACCGCCGCGAAGCCATCGACGCGGCAGAGCTCATTGTCACCGAGGACGTCGAGCGGTTCTTGAGCGAGCAGCGCGCCCGAGGCGCCGCCGTTATCGTTCGAGAACTTCGCGACCACTTCGACGAAGTCGTCTCCGGAGAGATCGCACGACGTGGTCATGACCTCGAAGACCTCACGAGCGAACAGCGTGAGACCGTCGTCTCACTTGTTCGTTCCGTCGTGGCGAAGATCGCACACCGTCCCACCGTCGCCCTCAAAGAGGCCGCCGGCACCGACCAGGGGGCCCGACTCAGTGAGGCCACGCGCAACCTCTTCGACCTATGACGCTTCGTCTCGCGACGCGCCGCTCGCCTCTAGCCCTGATTCAAGCGCGTTACGTACAAGGACGCCTTGCCGAACAGGGTGTCGAGAGCGAGTTGGTCTTGATGGAGACCAAGGGTGACCGCGAATCGGGTGCCGATATCGCGGCCATGGGTGGTGAAGGTCTCTTCGCTGTGGAAATTCAATACGCACTCCTGAACGGCGAAGCCGACGTCGCGGTGCACAGTGCCAAGGATCTTCCAAGCTCGACGCCCGAAGGGCTCGCGCTCGTCAGCGTGCCCGAGCGCCGTGACGCCGCCGACGTGCTCGTGGGCCGTTCGCTGGCCGGACTTGGTCCAGGGGCAACCGTCGCGACGGGTTCGCCTCGTCGTCGCGCGTTGCTGCTCGAACGACGACCGGATCTGCGGGTCATCGGATTGCGCGGCAACATGGCCAAGCGACTCGATACCGCAGGAAAGAACGGTGTCGACGCCATCGTCGCCGCGATGGCGGCAATCGAGCGACTCGAGGACGTCGATATTGTCAGTGAACGACTCGATCCCACGTGGTTCGTTCCCCAGGTCGGCCAAGGCGCGCTCGGCTTAGAGGCACGCGTCGACGACGACGAAGTCCGCGAGATCCTGCGCAGTATCAATGACGAATTTGCGTTCAAAGCTGTCGTCGCCGAGCGCGCGTTCTTAGAGGAACTTGGTGCGGGCTGTGCGATTCCAGCTGGCGCGAATGCCGACGTGGACGGCGAGACGGTGACGTTGCGTGGCGTCATGATCGCGCCTGACGGCTCCAAGAGCGTTCGCGCCGAACTGACGGGCACCGATCCTCATCAATTGGGCAGTGACCTCGCACGGATACTTCGTGACGACATGAGTGGCGGAGCGCTACTGGGCTGGGAGTCGTAAGGCTCGTGCGCGTCGTGGTGACGCGTGAAGCGGGTTACAACGACGCGCTGACGTCGTGGTTGCCCGAGGGTGTCACCGTCAACGAGGTTCCCGTCACGACGACGCGGTTCTATGACGGCGATGAAGTTCTTACGACCCTTCGAGCGAGCGAACACTACGGATCGTTTCGCGCGCTCTTCGTCACCAGCGCCCGCAGTGCTCTCTACGTGGCCCTGGCGCGAGAGGGACTGAGGGACGGCGGTTCGGTGCTCAGCGTCGGATCGTCCACGGCGCGAGCTCTCGAGAGTGAAGACGTCGAGGTCGCCGTCGTGGGTGAGGGCGGCGCACTCGATCTCGCCCCCACGATCACCGAGGGACCGGTGCTCCTCCTCGGGGCTGCCTCGATGCGTGACGAACTGTCGGAGGCGCTGAAGGATCGAGGTGTCGAGGTCACGACGCTCGCCTGTTACGAGACGTTGCCTGCCGTCTTGACCAGCGACGACGAGGGCTTCTTGCGCGACGCGGACGTGGTCTTCATCGGCGCGCCCTCGGCGTGGCTCGTCGCGAAGACGTTCGTCTCCGCCACCGCGTGGGTGGTCGTGCCGGGCGCGACCACGGCACAAGCGGTGCGCCGCCAGCACGAACGCGTGATCGAAGGATGGGGTCCAGAACTGCGAGAACATTTACTCGGTCTTTAGCCCAGGCCTGGAAAGGTCTTGCAGACCGAGGAATAGGCTTGGACCGTGTTTCCCGCCCAGCGCCCCCGGCGCCTTCGTCGCACGCCCGCCATTCGTCGACTCGTGGCGGAAACGAGCCTCTCACCCAGTGATTTCGTGGCCCCCCTCTTCGTCGCCGAGGGTTTGAGCGAACCTAAGCCCATCCTCTCGTTGCCCGGACACTTCCAGCACACGCTCTCATCACTGCACGACGAAGTGAAGGCGCTCGCCAGCGCGGGCGTCAGTGGCGTCATCCTCTTTGGCGTACCCGAGACCAAGGACGAGTTCGGCAGTGCCGCCTGGGATCCCAAGGGCGTCGCCCAAGTGTCCCTTCGATCACTGCGTGATTCATTCGGCGACGACATCGTCCTCATGGCCGATCTCTGTCTCGACGAATACACCAGCCATGGCCACTGTGGGGTGTTACGAACGGACGGCACCGTAGACAACGACGCCACCCTCGAGCTCTACGCTCGCGTCGCGGTGGCTCAAGCCGAAGCCGGCGCGGCCGTCGTCGCACCGAGCGGCATGATGGACGGCCAGGTCGCCGCTATTCGCAGCGCCCTCGACGAAGCCAGCTACGACGAGACGATCATCCTCGCGTACGCGGCGAAGTACGCGAGCGGACTTTACGGACCCTTTCGTGAGGCGGTGGGCGTCGAGATCGAAGGCGGCGGCGACCGCAAGGCCTACCAGCAGGACTCGAGGAATCGACGCGAAGCGCTGCGCGAGGCGCGCGCCGACGTCGAACAAGGTGCGGACATCGTGATGGTGAAGCCCGCCATGACGTATCTCGACATCGTCAGCGATCTGCGTCGTGAACTCGACGTGCCGCTCTGTGCGTACCACGTCAGTGGCGAGTACGCCATGGTGAAGGCCGCCGACGCCAACGGGTGGATCGACGGCACGGCCGTCGCGATCGAACAACTGACGGCCGTTCGTCGCGCGGGCGCGGACTTTGTCTTGACCTACTTCGCTCGAGAACTCGCCGAGGAGCTAAGTCGTTGAGCTCGAATGAGACGTGGTTCGAACGAGCTGAAGTCGTGATTCCCGGTGGCGTGGACTCACCCGTGCGGTCCTTCCGCTCGGTGGGCGGTACGCCCTACACCGTCGCCAGTGGCGAGGGTGCCGAAGTCGTCGACGTCGAAGGAAATCGATACCTCGACTACGTCCAGTCCTACGGCGCGTCCTTACTCGGTCACGCGCACCCGACGATCGTTTCAGTACTGCGAGACGCCGCCACGAAGGGCACGACCTTTGGCGCGCCGACGCCCGGCGAGGTCCTACTCGCCGAGGCGATGACGACGCGCGTTCGTGGTCTCGAGCAGGTGCGCCTCGTCTCATCTGGAACCGAAGCGGTCATGAGTGCCGTACGACTCGCGAGAGGTTTCACCGGGCGCGACAAGGTCGTGAAGTTCGACGGCTGCTACCACGGTCACTCGGACGCCCTGCTCGTCGCGGGCGGCAGCGGCGTCGCCCAGATGGGTCTTCCCGGTTCGGCTGGCGTCACGGCGGGTGCCGTGGCGGACACCATCGTGGCGCCGTACAACGAAGTGCCGACGTTGGACGACAGCGTTGCCGCCGTACTGGTCGAGCCGGTCGCGGCGAACATGAACCTCGTCGCGCCACTGCCCGGTTTTCTTGAAGGACTGCGAGCAGAGTGCGACCGCGTAGGGGCGCTACTCATCTTCGATGAGGTGATTACGGGCTTTCGCTTGGCCCAAGGCGGCGCCGAAGAGTACTTCGGGGTCACGCCGGACCTGTGGTGCTTTGGCAAGGTCATCGGCGGGGGACTTCCCGTCGGTGCGTTCGGAGGATCGAAGCGGGTCCTGGCGTCGCTGTCACCCCTCGGCCCCGTCTACCAAGCGGGCACCTTGTCGGGCAATCCTTTGGCCACTGCGGCCGGCGTCGCGGTCCTCGAGCACGTGACGCCAGACGACCTCGCCATACTGAGTGGACGCGTGACGAACTTCGCCAGCGAACTCCAAGAAGCGATTCGTGGCGAAGGGCTCTTCGCGTCGACGCCCAGTGTCGGCGCCTTGATGGGCCTCTACCTCGCCGACGAGGAGTTCAGCGCACCAACGAACTTCACGCAAGCGAAGGTACTCTGCGAGAACGGACTGTATCGAAAGTTCTTTCACGAAATGTTGGATCGTGGTGTCGCGTTGGCGCCCGGCGCGTACGAAATACTCTTCGTGTCGCTCGCGCACACGAGAGCTGATTTGGAACGAACGGTCGCCATCGCCGCCGACGCGGCACGAGCGGTACGGTCGTGACGAATCTGCGCAGCGAAGACTGGTCGGTACGGCCGTCGTTCGTGGCGAACGGTCCAACTTCGCCGGTGGTGCTGCTCGCGGACGACTTTGGGCTCACGCAACTCGCGGGGATTCCGGCCGTCGCGTGGCAGACCCCGTGGAGCGAACTGACGAACCTCGAACTCGTTCGTTTTTCTCACCAAATGGCCCTCTTTGGAACCGTGGGTGGTGTTCGTTACTGCTGGCGCCACCGTGAACTTACGGACTTTGAATCCATCCAGGCGGTTGTGCTCGAGCATGGTGGGACCGTCACGCATCGCAAGCGTCGCGCCGGCGTGCTCACGATCGTCGCCATCGTGGTGCTGGCCAGTTTCGCCGGCGGTATCGCGTCGTGGTTCAACCGGGGCAGTGGCGCCGCGAAAGAACTCGCCGACGCGAAGGCCGTCAACATCACCTTGAAGGACCTGCCGAGTAATTGGTATTCGACGACGCAGTCGGTGTTGAACGATCTCGTCCCGCCCGCGGGCACGGTCTACACGTCGACGACCACGCCCACGACCGCGCCCGCAAAGAAATCAGCGTTCAGCGTCGCCGCGGGCGTCTTTCAGACCTGTCTCGGCGTCACGAACAAGAACGACCGCGTCTACGGAGCGGCCGGTCAACAGGCTGACTTCCAAGTTTCGTCGCCGGTCTTCACCACGAACTCTCTCGGAGGCATCGAGGTCGCGTCCACCTCGCAGTACTACAAGACGACGAGCATGGTCGCTAAGGACACCAAAGAGATGTCGAAGAAGAACTTTGGCGAGTGCATGGTCGATTCGAGCGCGGCGCTCATACTTACCGGCGCCGGCGTCAAGAACTCCGGGACTCCGGACGCTACGAACTGGACGCCAGCGACCTTCACGAAGGGCTGGACGCGCGGTGGCGTGGTCGCGATCACCGTGCCCAGCGTGGTGTCCAAGTTGCAACTGGTAGAAGCAGTCATCACGAACGGTCACTACGAGATCACGTTGAGCGCCCTCGTGGGATCGTTCGCCAAAGCGAAGGGCACACTGAACACCCTCGTCAACACGCTGCTCTCGCGCACGACGACCTCGACGTCGAAAGCTGTCTAGTTCAGCGCTTTGGTCTTCGCGGACTCGCCAAAGACCATGTCCCAGGCCTGATCGGGAATAGCGTTCGCCAGACGCGAGACGGCGCGGTAACCAATTTCGGCGGGACCCTTGTCGTCATTACTCATCAAGTTCGCCATGACCGCCAACAGTTCTCGCATCACGGGCGCCACGCGTAGTCCGGTGCCGACGCAGGCCGCCAGGATCTTCGGCTCGGAGATCAGTCGCACGAAACCACGCGCCACTTTGAAGTAGTCGCCGTAGGCGGCTTGGAGACGCTCGTCGTAGAGACGCAGCGTCGTGGGGTCGTTGGCGAGCAGTGCTTCACCGAGGACCGACGCCGCGAGACGTCCCGACTCGTAGCCGTAAGCAATGCCCTCACCGTTGAAGGGATTGACCATGCCCGTGGCGTCACCGATGGTGAGGGTGTTCGCCCCCACGCGTGGTCCGATCGAAAGTCCCATGGGTAGACGTCCGCCCGTCGGTGGCCCGAGACACGTGTCGTCGTTGAGACCCCACTCGTCAGCCACTTGCGCGACGAAGTACTCCTGGAGCTTGGTGGTGTTGACGCCCCTCCACGCGCCGCCCGTCGACAGCAGTCCCACACCCACGTTGACCCGACCGTCTCCTAAGGGGAAGATCCACCCGTAGCCGGGAACGACCTCGCCGTTGGTGTCGCGGATGTCGAGGTGCGAGTCAATCCACGGTTCGGCGTGGCGATCACTCGTGTAGTACCCGCGTAGCGCCATGCCCATGGGCCACTCGCGATTGCGCGTGACGCCGAGTTCTCGACCCAGGCGCGAGTTCTGTCCGTCAGCGATCACGAGGTAGCGACCTCGAATCTCAGCGGTCTCTCCGGTGTCCTTATCCTTCACGACGACGCCCGACGCGCCCACCAAACCACCGTCGATGCCGGGGGTCGGCTCGAGCAGGTCCAGGGCCTCGGCGCCGTTCAGCACGTCGGCGCCGTATTTTTCGGCGTTTTCGGCGACGAGGCCGTCGAGATTGAATCGCGTGATGGTGTAGCCGTAGTTGGGAAATATCGGGTGCTCGGGCCAGTTCATCTCGAGTGACGCGCCAAAGCCAAAGGCTCGAAGTCCCTTGTACTGGTGTCCGTTCGCGGCGACAATTCCCTCGAGGCCCATCTCGCTCAGTTGATAGACCGAGCGCGGCGTCAGTCCGTCGCCACAGGTTTTCTCGCGAGGAAAGTGTTTCTTCTCGATAAGACAGACCGACCAACCGGCCTGGGCCAGCCAGTACGCGCACGCCGAACCCGACGGTCCGCCGCCGACGATGACGACGTCGTAAGTCCTCGGTTTGGCGACGACGTCACGCAAGGTTTTCACGCGACAATCCTACGTCGTGGCCAAAGCGTCCCATTCGACAAAAGGATCCCGCGCGACCTGGTAGAAATGATGGACGTGGACCAGTACTTACCAATACTGGGGCTGCTCATACTCGGAGTGCTGTTCGCGTCGGGCTCGTTTGTAGCGTCGGGATTACTGGCGCCGCACAAACGCCCAACGGACGCGAAGCTCGCGCCGTACGAGTGTGGGATTGTCCCCGAGATCGAACCGCCCCAGCGCTTTCCAGTGCGGTTCTACCTCGTCGCAATGATCTTCGTCATCTTCGACATCGAAGTCGTCTTCATGTACCCCTTCGCCGTCGTCTTTCGCCAGCTTCGAGGCTTCGGGCTCATCGAAGTGTTGGTCTTCTCGCTGGCCGTCTTTGCGGCGTTGCTCTTTCTGGTCGCCGAAGGCGCGCTCACCTGGGGACCGGTCAAGCACCTGGTGCCCGGCATGCCGTCGCGTACGAGTTCCTCGACCATCGTGCGTATTGGCGCCGACGAAAAAGAAGTCGCGTAGTGGCGTTCGAAGATCTCCAGCACAACTTCCTGACGGGCCAAGTCGAAGATTTGGTGCGCTGGGCCCGTCGCGCCTCGGTGTGGCCCGCGACCTTCGGGCTCGCGTGCTGCGCGATCGAGATGATGGCCGCCGGCGCCGCGGACTACGACCTCGCGCGCTACGGCATGGAGGTCTTTCGCAACTCGCCGCGCCAAGCCGACCTCATGATCGTGGCCGGGCGCGTGTCACAGAAGATGGCACCCGTTCTTCGCCAGGTCTACGACCAGATGATGGAGCCCAAGTGGGTCATCTCCATGGGGGTCTGCGCGTCGACCGGTGGACTCTTCAACAACTACGCCATTGTCCAGGGTGTCGACCAGATCGTCCCCGTCGACGTCTACGCCCCGGGGTGCCCACCCAGCCCCGAGACCCTGATGCACGCCATTTTGACGCTCCACGAGCAGATCCGTACCGGCGAGATCCTTCAGCGCCGCAGCGAGGGTCGCCCCACGCACGTAGAAGCCCAGTCGAACGTCTGGACGCCGGAAGTCCCCGTGGCCGTAAGGGTGGGAACGCCGAAGTGATCCCGCTTCCCCTTACGGCCCCCCCAGGCGTCGTTACCGCCGACGTGTTGGCGAGCGACCTCGGTTGCTTCCCGACGCTCGAGGAGTACGTCCCCTTGGTGAGCGCCTTCAAGGACGACGGCTTCGAGATGTGTGTCGATCTCTGTGGTGTTGACTACCTCGAACACCTGGATCGTCCGATGCCCGACTTCGTCATCCCCACGCGCTTCGAGATCGTCGTCAACCTGCTCAGCCTGTCGAAGAAGCAGCGCGTGCGTATTCGCGTGCAGGCCGGTAACAACGACCCGACCGTCGACACGCTCTTCGATCTCTATCCCGGCACTGAAGCCATGGAGCGCGAAGCGTTCGACCTCTACGGCGTCCTCTTCAACGGTCACCCCGACCTGACGCGCATCTTGATGCCCGAAGACTGGGAGGGTCACCCCCTTCGTAAGGACTACGCCGTTGGCAAGATTCCCGTGCAGTTCAAGGAAGCGCCAGGTCCCCGGTGAGCGATCCCACGATCCGCGTCGCTGAGCGCGTCGAGCTCTTGGCCGCCGAGACCTCCGAGGGCGCGCAGGGTCTCCAAGCCCGCAGGGTCACGGACACCGACGAACTCGGTCGCGAGGTCGGTGCCGTCCTTCGCACGAGTGGGCTGACGCTCGACCCCAACGACGTCGACTTCGATCGTCGCGACGACGAGACGATGATCATCAACATGGGTCCGGCGCACCCATCGACGCACGGGGTTCTTCGCCTCATGCTCGAGCTCGACGGTGAGTTCGTCCTTCGCACCAAGCCCGTCATTGGCTACCTGCACACGGGCATGGAGAAGACCGGCGAAGTGCTCAGTTACGTCCAAGGCGGCACCAACGTGACGCGCATGGACTACGTCAGCCCCATCTCGAACGAACTGGGCTACTCCATGGCCGTGGAGAAGCTCCTGAACATCGAAGTACCTGATCGGGCTATCTGGATTCGCATGATGATGGCCGAGCTCAATCGCGTCGCGTCGCACCTCGTCTGGTTGGCGACGAACGGCATGGACTTAGGCGCGACCTCGATGATGATCTACGGCTTTCGTGAGCGCGAACTGGTGCTGGCCTTCTTCGAGAAGACCGCCGGACTGCGGATGAACCTCAACTACGTGCGACCCGGTGGCGTCGCGGCGGATCTGCCCGACGGCTGGGAAGACGACGTTTTGGTGATCTGCGACACGATCTACGAGCGCACGTTCGAGTACGACGAACTCCTGACCGGACAGCCCATCTTTCGCGGTCGCATGATCGGCGTCGCGCCGATCACGGCCGAAGAGGCGTTGGCCTTGGGCGTGACCGGGCCGTTGCTTCGCTCAACCGGCGTGCCGTGGGACCTGCGTCGTTCGATGCCGTACCTCGCGTACGACGAAGTTGACTTCGACGTCATCGTCGGCACCTTCGGCGACAACTTCGATCGGTACGCCATTCGTCTCAACGAGATCCGCGAATCGGTGCGCATCGTGCGCCAGTGCATTGAGAAGATGCCGAGCGGCGACTACCGCAGCCAAGACCCCAAAGTGACACCGCCGCCACGCGCTCGCATCGACGAGTCGATGGAGGCGTTGATCCACCACTTCAAACTCTTCACCGAGGGATTCCACGTTCCGGCCGGCGAGGTCTACAGCGCCATCGAGTCTCCACGCGGCGAACTCGGTTGCTACCTCGTCGCCGACGGCGGACCAAAGCCCTACCGCATCCACGTGCGCGCACCGAGCTTCGTCAACATGCAGGCCGTGCCGCTCTTGATGCGTGGCGGATCGGTCTCGGACGCCATCACCGTGATCTCGTCGGTGGACCCCATCATGGGTGAGGTGGACCGATGAGTCACCTTCGCGTCGACCTGCGCCAACGCGCCGAAGAGCTGGTCGCCCTGTACCCACGCCCGCGCTCGGCGATGTTGCCGCTGCTGCACCTCGCGCAAGAACAAGACGGTTACGTCAGTCCCGAGGGCATCGCCGAAGTCGCCGAGTTGACCGGCACGACGACGGCCGACGTTCGAGGCACCGCGGCCTTCTACGACATGTTCCACTTAGAGCCCGTTGGCAAGTACGTCGTCGGGGTCTGCACCAACATCGCCTGTCTCTTGGCCGGGGGACTCGAACTGCTCGATCACGCGAGCTCGACCTTGGGTTGCGCCGTCGGTTCAACGTCGGATGATGGACTCTTTACTTTGGAAGAGACCGAATGTCTCGCCGACTGCAACTTCGCGCCCTGCGTGCAGGTGAACCACCGCTTCGTTCGCACGACGACCCCGGAGACCTTCGACGCCCTCGTCAGTGAGCTGCGCGACGGACGTCGCGATCACGACATCCCCACGCACGGCACGCTGCTGCGCGTTCGCCGCGCTGGTGGTCTGCACGCGCCCAAGAACGAGATCGCCCAACAGCGCGAAGAGGCGAAGGTCGCTCGCGACAAGCGTGCCGAGGAGAAGAAGTAGTGGCAACGCTCGAAGCTCCCCGCATCGTCACCGCACGTATTGACTACGACGACTCGTACACGATGGCGCGTTTTCTCGCGACCGGTGGCTACGAAGGTCTTCGTAAGGCGCTGACGATGTTCCCGGAAGACGTCGCGCTCGAAGTCGACGAGGCGTCGCTGCTCGGTCGCGGCGGCGCGGGCTTCCCGGCCGGTCGCAAGTGGTCGATGTTGCGCAGAGCGCCCGTCTCGTACCTCGTCGTGAACGGCGACGAATCAGAGCCCGCGACGTTCAAGGACCACCTCCTGCTCGAGCGTGATCCGAACGGGATCATCGAGGGCATCATCATCTCGGCGTACGCGTTGCAGGTCAGCCAAGTGTTCTTCTTCGTGCGCGGTGAGTTCGCGCTCGGACTCGAGCGCGTGCAGCAGGCCGTCAACGACGCCTACGAGCACGGCGCGCTCGGCTCGAAGATCTTCGGGTCGAACTTCTCACTCGACATCGTCGTGCATCCGGGTGCCGGCGCCTACATCTGCGGTGACGAGACGGCGCTCTTGGAAGCCCTCGAGGGCAAGCGCGGGTTCCCTCGCATCAAGCCCCCGTTCTTTCCCGCGGTGAACGGACTCTACGGTGAGCCCACGGTGGTCAACAACGTCGAGACCATGGCCAACATTCCCTGGATCGTCTTGAACGGTGGCGAGGCCTTCGCGGCGCTCGGGGCGGGTCGCTCCAAGGGCACGCGGCTCTTCGCCCTCGCGGGCCGGGTGAAGAATCCTGGCGTCTTCGAAGTGGAGATGGTGAAGAACACCTTTCGCGATCTGATCTACGACCCCGCGCTCGGCGGGGGACTACTGGACGGCCACACGATCAAGGCCTTCATTCCCGGTGGCGTCTCGGCACCGTGGTTCGGGCCCGACATGTTGGACACGCCGCTCGGCCAAGACGAAGTGGGCGAAAAGGGCTCGATGCTCGGCTCGGGCTCGGTGGTCGTCTTCGACGACACCACGTGCGTCGTGCGCGCGTCGTGGCGCATCACGAAGTTCTTCGCGAAGGAATCGTGTGGTCAGTGCACGCCGTGCCGTGAAGGTTCGGGATGGATCGAACGCATCATGTACCGGATGGAGAACGGGGGCGGTCGCATGGAAGACCTTGAACTCTTGCTCGATCTCTGTGACAACATCGCGCCCGGCGGCGGTTGGCCGCCGCAGCAGACGACCATCTGTCCGCTCGGCCCCTCCATCCCTTCTTCGGTCACCGGAGCGATTTCAATGTTCCGCGATGAATTCATCCAACACGTCCATAAGGGAGGATGCCCCTTTGACTGACGTCAAGTCCAGCGTGACTATCTCCGTGAACGGGCGAAGCCTCGAGGCCGCGCCCGGTGAGTTGCTGATCGAAGCGGCTGAGCGCGCAGGCCACTACGTGCCGCGCTTCTGTTACCACCCGCGCATGGAGCCGGTGGGCATGTGTCGGATGTGCCTCGTTGAAGTCGAAGGACCTCGCGGCGCGACGCTGCAGCCCGCCTGCTACCTCAAGGTGCAAGACGGTATGACGGTTGTCACCGACTCGGAAAAAGTGAAGAAGGCCCAAGACGGCGTCTTGGAGTTCTTGCTCGCCAACCACCCGCTCGACTGTCCGGTCTGCGACAAGGGTGGCGAATGCCCTCTCCAGGACCAGACCCTCGCGCACGGCTCGGGCGAGACGCGCTTCATCGAGGAGAAGCGCCACTTCGTCAAGCCCATTGAAATCGGCGAGCTAGTGCTGCTCGACCGCGAGCGCTGCATCCAGTGCGCGCGGTGCACGCGCTTCAGTGCCGAGGTTTCTGGCGACACCGAGATCGCTTTCTCCGGTCGCGGTGACCAGATCGAAGTCGCGCCGTCGCCGACTGAGCCTTTCGATTCGACGTTCTCGGGCAACACCGTGCAGATCTGCCCGGTCGGAGCCCTCACCGCGAAGCCGTACCGCTTCAGCGCGCGTCCCTGGGACCTCGAGCAGGTCGAGAGCACGTGCACGACCTGTGCCGTTGGTTGTCGCGTCGCCGTGCAGTCGTCGGGCAACCGACTCACGCGCGTCCTCGGGGTCGACAGCGAGCCCGTCAACCACGGGTGGCTCTGTGACAAGGGTCGCTTCACGCTCGACTCGATCGACGGAAACGAAGAGTCGCTCGATCCACTCAGCGCGTCGACGCGTCTACGTGAACCACTCGTGCGCGTGAACGGCGAACTCATCGCGACGACCTGGGGCAGCGCGCTTAATCGTGCGGCTGCGATCCTGCAGGACGCCGCGAAGAGTCCGAACGGCGTCGGTGCCATTGGCGGCGCGGCCCTCACCAACGAGGGAGCCTTCGCGTGGGAGCGTTTCGTTCGCGGCGTGCTCGGGAGCAACCACCTCGACGCGCAGTACGACGACGGACTGGACGGCGCGCTGCTGCAGTCCCTTCCGAAAGCCACCATCGACGAGGCGGCCAACGCGCGCGTCGTCGTGACCCTGACCGGTGATCTTCGCGAAGAACTCCCCGTCCTCTTCTTGCGTCTGCGCGAGAACTTCATCAAGCGTCAGAACGCACTCGTCGAGTTCGCCTTCGCCTCGAGTGGGCTGCACTCGCTCGCGACGGTCTCGATGCCCGTTCGCCCGGGCGAGGCTCACCTTGTCGCCGAGGCCCTCACCCGCAGTGACGGCAGTCTTTTGAAGGGTTCGAACGTCACCGAGACCGAGCTCAACGAGACTCGCCGTCTCCTCGGAGAAAGTGGCGAAGGTGTCGTCTTCATCGTCGGACGTCCCAACGTCGCCGAAGACGCGGGCGTCATCGAGAGCGCAGTCCGCGTGCTCGCGGAGAAGTTCACGTCGGCGACGTTCCTGCCGGCCCTTCGTAGGTCCAACGTCATGGGCGCGCTTGATATGGGCTTCGGACCGAAGCTTCGTCCCGGACGCGGCTACGTGAACGACGATGGTCGAACCACACTCGAACAACTCGAGGCACTACGAAGTGGCGAACAAAAGGCCGTGTTGCTGCTCGGATGTCTCCTCGGCAACGTGCTCGACGTCGAAGGCGCCAGCGCGGCTCTCGAGGCCGCGAGCGTCGTCGTCGTGTCGGGACACGGGGGTAAGACCCTCGAGTACGCCGACGTCGTTCTTCCCGCCGCGGTTCAACACGAACGCCAGGGCACGGTCACCAATATCGAAGGTCGCGTGACGGCCGTCACGGCGAAGATCGTCGCGCCCGGCTCCGCATGGTCCGACGTCGCCATCGCGAGTGAACTGGCTGAAGAGTGTGGCCAGAGTCTCGGACTTGCCTCCGAGGTCCAGTGCGCCAAGGTCATCGAGGAGACGGTTGGCTACCCCGCACTCAGCGTCTTGAACGACGCCTCGGACGAAGGCTCCGTGGCGGGTCGCACCAAAGAGCGCGTCGAGCGTCGACCCCTCGACCCCATGGCCTTTCCTGGTATCCGGTCCACGAACACGGCCGGACTCGCGGAGTTCGCCGGCGCCGTCGTTGAAGAGAGCGTCAGCGCGTCGTCGTCACCGGTTAGTGCCACGTTGTCCGTCGTCTCGGCCGGTCGCGGTGTCGAGGTACCAGCATTCGACGCCTACTCGTTGGTCCTCAACGTCTCACGTCGCCTGTACGACCACGGCGTCGCGGTGCAAGGTTCGCCCGCGCTCTCGAACCTCGTCGCGAAATCGACGGCGTACGTCAATCACTTCGACCTCGACCGGCTCGGTCTCGCGACCGGCGACGTCGTTGAGGTCTCCAGCCCCACGGTCACGCTGAACCTTCCCGTCGCCTTGAGCGACGCGACGCCGCGTGGCACGATCAACGTGGCCTTCGCCTCGGTTGATGAGAACGGTGACGACGTCGCGTCACGCATCCTCGTCGACCCCTCGAGTGCCATCACCCAAGTGCGCTTGGAGACCAAATGAACGCGCTCTCGACGGTCGATCCGCTCTTCACCCACGGCGTGAACGGTTGGGGCGTCGTGGTCCTCATCGTGGCGATCAAGGTACTCGTTGGTTTCGGCGCACTTATGGGTTCGGTGACGCTCATGATCTGGTTCGAGCGCAAGGCGATCTCGGACATGCAGAGCCGCATCGGACCTCAGCGCTGGGGACCCTTCGGTATCTTGCAGACCTTGGCCGACGGCATCAAGCTGTTCTTCAAGGAAGACCTCGTCCCGGCTGAAGCCGACCGCTTCGTCTTCAAACTCGCGCCCTACCTCGCCCTCGTGCCCGCGGTCATCACCTTCGCCATCGTGCCGGTGGGCGGGACCTTACACATCGCCGGTCACGTCGTCATGCTCCAGATCGCCAACCCGCCGATGGGCATCTTGTTGTTGCTCGCGATGTCGGGCATCTCGGTCTACGGCGTGATGCTCGCTGGTTGGGCGTCAGGCTCGAAGTACCCGCTCATCTCGTCAGTGCGCGCGAGTGCCCAGATGATCAGTTACGAAGCCGCGCTTGGCATCACGATCGTCACCATCGTGCTGGTGACCGGTTCGCTTTCGACGCACGACATCGTCACCTCCCAGGGACACTGGATCTGGCACTGGAACGTCATTCGCTTGGGCGTCGTCCCCTTCATCATCTTCTGGATGGCCATCACGGCCGAACTGGGGCGCCCACCGTTCGACGTCGTCGAAGCGGATAGTGAACTCGTCGGTGGCTTTAATACCGAGTACTCGTCGATTCGTTTTGCGCTGTTCTACATGGCCGAGTTCATGAACACGATCACCATGTCGGCGATCATCGTGACGCTCTTCTTCGGCGGTCCGGCCGGATGGATCCCGAACATCTCGCACCTGCGCTGGGTGTTCCCGATCATCTGGTTCGTGCTGAAGACCGTCATCTTCTGTTTCTGTTACATCTGGTTCCGCGCGGCGTTGCCACGGTTTCGCTACGACCAGGTCATGGACCTCGGCTGGAAGCGTCTCATTCCTCTCAGTCTCGGTTGGATGCTCATCGTGGCGGGATTTCTCCTGCGCCCGGCCTACGGTTTCATCATGGCGGCGATGGTGATGATCGCTTCGATCGTGCTGGGCAGGGCCTTCGTGCTCGGCCAGACCCGAGAGACCGGTGCCGACGCCATTCTTCCCATCGTTGGTCAACGACCGCTGCCGCCTGAGGTGCTGCGGTCGTGGAGTGAGCGAGAGGAGGAGTAGTGGCTGGACCTCTCGACTTCTTTGGTGGCTTCAAGCTTACCTTCCAACACCTCGCTCGACCTCCCGTCACGATCAGCTACCCCGAGGAGAAGCGTCCGAAACAGCCGCGTCAACACGGGCGCCACGTCCTCAACCGTTACGAAGACGGCATGGAGAAGTGCATTGGCTGCGAGCTGTGTGCTGGCGCGTGCCCGGTCAACTGCATTTACGTGCGCGGTCTCGACAACCCGCCCGATCACCCGGTCAGTCCCGGTGAGCGCTATGGCTACGTCTACGAGATCAACTACTTGCGCTGCATCCACTGTGACCTCTGCGTGGAGGCCTGCCCGACTCAGGCCATCACCGAGACCAAGATGTTCGAGTTCTCCTTCACCAATCGCGCTGACGCCATCTACACCAAGGCCGAACTCGTCGTTGACGACCACGGATTCCCGAAGCACTTGCCCTGGGAGGACTGGCGCGAAGGCGAAGCCGAGATGACCGGCGGCTGGATGCGCGCGACCTCTCCCTCCGGTGACGCGTCCTACGAGGGCGTCGTGCAGTGGACCGGCGACCTCGGCAACGGGGTGCGCGCACCCGAAGCCGGTCAATCCGACAATCGCGACGACGAAGCCACGGGATCGAAGCAACTTCGCCGCGCGTTCTTCCGTCACCTCCAACCTGAAGACGTCAACGAGGACCAGCGTGGTCTGGCGGGAATGCTCACGCAGGCGCGCAAGAAGATGCCCAAGCGCTTCGGGGGGAGTCGCTGATGCTGGCTACGACCTACGCAGTCCCGGCCATCTTGGTGTTCGTCACCTCCGCGCTGCTTATTCTCGTCGGTGCCATCGGCGTCATCTCGGTGAAGAATCCGGTGCACGCCGCGATCTGTCTCATCATGACGCTTTTTGGCGTGGCCGTTGCCTTCGTCGCTCAATCCGCGGACTTCTTGGCAGCCGTGCAGATCATCGTCTACGCCGGGGCCATCGTCGTGTTGTTCTTGTTCGTCATCATGTTCCTCGGCGTCGACCGCAACATGCAGGTGAGCGTCGAGCCCCTCGTTGGTCAGCGCGCCTTCGCCGGCGCCGGCGTCGTGATCACCGTCGCCGGGCTCATCACCTTGATGGCGACGTCGCACTGGGTGACCGGCGCGACCTCGGTGTCGGGTTCCGCGCTCGCCACCGGCCAGAGGAACGTGAAACAACTCGGTACGGCGGTCTTCACGACGTACCTCTTCGCCTTCGAAGCAACGGCCGCGTTGTTGATCATCGCCGTCGTCGGTGCGGTACTGCTCGCGCGTCGCGAACGCGCCACGACCAACGAA
>Ga0182024_10006493_pt1 | contig 25662 bp, 23 predicted proteins | sample P32metaG_FD_120480 | JGI IMG/M metagenome (GOLD analysis project Ga0182024, IMG submission 120480) | Permafrost microbial communities from Stordalen Mire, Sweden - P3-2 metaG (Illumina Assembly) | ecosystem: Environmental > Terrestrial > Soil > Wetlands > Permafrost | place: Sweden: Stordalen...
CGGGATCGTCTTCTACGCGTCGATCTTCTGGAACCCGCCGGAAGCCGGCTGGACGAGCTACGCGCCGCTGTCCAACGCCGTCTACTCGCCGGCGGGCGGGCAGGACGCTTGGATCTTTCTGATCCACCTGACCGGGCTCTCCTCGATCCTCGGCGCAGTCAACTTCTACACCACGATCGCCAACATGCGCGCGCGCGGCATGAGCTGGGGACGGCTGCCGCTGTTCGTCTGGGCGATCCTCACGTATTCGGTCCTGATCATCTTCGCGATGCCGGTGATCGCGGGGGCCGTGACGATGCTGCTCACCGACCGCCACTTCGGCACCCACTTCTTCGACCCCGCCAACGGCGGATCGCCGCTTCTGTGGCAGAACCTGTTCTGGTTCTTCGGGCACCCTGAGGTGTACATAATGATCCTCCCAGGCTTCGGCGTCGTCTCGGAGATCCTGCCGGTGTTCGCGCGCAAGCCGATCTTCGGCTACAAGGCGATCGCCGCCGCAACCGTCGCGATCGCCTTCCTCGGCTTCCTGACCTGGGCGCACCACATGTTCACGGCGCCGATACCGGAGGCGATCCTCGTGTTCGTGATGATCAGCTCGTTCCTGATCGCCGTGCCCACGGGCGTAAAGATCTTCAACTGGATAGCCACGCTGTGGCGCGGCACGATCGAATTCACGACGTCGCTGCTCTTCTGCGTCGGATTCATCGCGCTGTTCGTGATCGGCGGCATCTCCGGCGTGTTCCTCGCCGTCTTCCCCGTCGACTGGCAGCTGAACGAAACGTACTTCGTTGTCGCCCACCTCCACTTCGTGCTGGTGGGCGGCTCGGTGTTCACGATCTTCGCCGCGATCTACTACTGGTTCCCGAAGATAACGGGGCGCATGCTCAGCGAGAGCTTGGGCAAGCTGAGCTTCGGCCTGATGTTCTTCGGGGTCCTCGCCACCTTTCTGATCCAGCACGTGATGGGTCTCGACGGCATGCCTCGGCGTGTGTACGAGTACGACAACGTCGGCCACTTGGCGCTCTACAACTTGATCTCGACGATCGGCTCATTCATCCTTGCCGCCGGCGTGATCGTGACGATCGTCAATGTCGCCCGCAGCATCAAGGTGGGCGTCGTCGCCGGGCCCGACCCTTGGAGGGCGAATACGCTGGAGTGGTTCACAACCTCGCCCCCGCCGGCGAACAACTTCGACACCACACCCACCGTGCGTTCGGCCGAGCCCATGAAGGACCTGCGCCGGGAGATCGAGCGCAGGACAAGCGGCGCCCCCGTCTCGGGCGCCGTCGTTCCCGCCGGCGCCACCCAGGTGGGGGTCTAGCGTGCGTGGTGCCGCGTCCTCGCTGGATGCGCCGGCCCTCGGCCTGGCGACCGATCAGAGATCGGCCAGCAAGCGTCAGCTGCTGAGCGACTACGTCGAGCTGACCAAGCCGAAGGTCCAGTCGCTGCTGCTGCTGACGACGATCGCGACCATGTACGTGGCCGGCGATCCCTCGCCGCTGCTCGTGGCGCTCACGTGCCTGGGCGGCTACCTGTCGGCGGGCGGGGCTGGGGCCGTGAATCACTGGTTCGACCGGGACATCGACGCGCGCATGGCGCGAACCGCCGGCCGCCCGCTGCCGTCGGGGCGTGTCTCACCACGCGCCGCGCTCGCCTTCGGCTGCACGCTTGCCGGCCTGTCTCTGCTCGAGCTCTCGCTGACCGTCAATCCGCTCGCAGCCGTCCTATCCTTTGCCGGCTTCCTCGGCTACGTGTTCATCTACACGGTCTGGCTGAAGCGCCGCACACCGCAGAACATCGTCATCGGCGGAGCCGCCGGCGCCGTTCCCCCGCTCGTCGGCTGGGCCGCAGTGACGGGCTCAGTCAGCGGCACGGCCGTGATCCTCTTCTTCATCGTCTTCTTCTGGACCCCACCGCACTTCTGGGCGTTGTCGCTGCTGATGAAGGGCGAGTACGAGAAGGTAGGCGTGCCGATGCTCCCGGTCGTCCGCGGCGAGGCGGAGACGCGCCGCCAGATCCTGCTCTACTCGGTGCTCCTCTACGCGGTCACCCAGCTTCCATTCTGCGCGGGCAGATTCGGCGTGATCTACCTCGTCGCCTCGCTCGTGCTGGGCCTCGCGTTCATCGCCGGCGCCGTGCAGCTCTACCGCCACGCCGACCGACGCGCGGCGCTGCGGCTCTACCTCTTCTCGCTGGCCTACCTGGCGCTGCTGTTCTGCGCGATGGTGGCGGACGTCCACCTATGAGACGGCCCGACCGAAGGCGACACGCGCGGCGCGGGCTGGACGTCCGTAGAAGGTATTCTCCGCGGCGATGATGACGCGACGCTTGGCGCGCAAGAACATCCGCACGGGGCTGATCGTGTGTGGCATCTGCATGTTCATGTTCGGGATCACCTTCCTCGTCGCCGCGATCTACGTCTCGTGAGCCCGCTCGACCCGGACGTGCCGCCGGTCGGCGAGGAGATCCACCTTCCCGCGCCGAGCATTCTGCCGGTGCTGACAGCGGTCGGCATCACGCTGGCGTTGATCGGCATCACCACGTTCATCGAGTTCACGTTCGCGGGAGCCCTGTTGACGCTGGGCTGCGCCGTCGCCTGGATCAGAGACACGCGCCGGGAAGTCGACGAGCTCCCGCTCGACTGAGCCGGCGCCAGTCCTCGAGTTGATCGCGCCTGCGTGGGTCGGTGGGCTCGCGTGCGCGTGGCGCTTACCACGGCCCTGGCCGTACTCAGCCCTGGCCATACTCAGCGCCACCCGCGCCGCGCGAGCTCGAGCGCTTGCGCTGGCAGGCTGGCGACACCGATCGCTATCGCTGGCCTCACCCCACCGCGGCGCTCGCCGGCACGGGGCAGATCGCCCCGTCGTCGGTCCAGCAGCGTACGACGTCGCGAACCGAGAGGATGCCCACGGTCTCTCCCCGTTCGACGACGATCAGATGGCGAAACCCGCCCCGCACCATCGCTGCGGCGGCCTCCTCCAAGGACCAGTCCGGCGCGGCATACACGACGTCCCGCGTGAGGTGGCCTGCAACCAGCTCTTTGTCGGGGTCCTGCTCTGCGCCGACTGAGGACAGGATGTCGCGCTCGGTGATGATCCCGGGACCCGGCCCGTCGGGGTCGAGGACCACCGCCGCGCCGACCTTGCGTCTGGACATCAGCCGCGCGACTGCTCGCAAGCTGTGGTCGGGCCCCACCGTAAGAACCGTCGGACTCATGCCTTCCCGAACCTGCATGCCGTCTCCTTTCCGCTCGGCCGTGCCGGCAACCGGTTGGCTGCCACTTGCAACGATTGACTCAATCTAGTACCGGCTGGGGCGGGCGTCAAGGTCTCACTCGTTCAGAGGGCGAAGGCATTAGGATCACGCCTCCCGATGGAGAGGACCGCCGCAGACACCGTCCCCCCGCGCTCCGGAGCGAGCCGAGCCCGTGGCTAGGCAGCGCTCCCTCATCCTGACGATCGTCGCCGCGGTGATCGCCACCGCGATCGGGATCGTCCTCAGCTATGTGATCCATTGGTTTCCGGTCCAAGCCTCCGCGCAGGCTCACAACACCGACACGCTCTACCACGTCCTGGTCATCGCCTGTATCCCGATCTTCGTGCTGGTCGTCACGATGATCCTGTACTGCGCGTGGCAGTTCCGCATGAAGCCCGGCGAGGAGCTCAAGGACGGCCCCCCGATTCACGGGAACACCAGGCTCGAGGTGCTGTGGACGGCGGTCCCGGCGATCCTTCTGCTCGGGATGGTCTCCTACTCGTTCGTGGTGTTGCACAAGAACGAGGAGAAACCGCGCGGTGTGCCGGAAGTGCAGATCGGGGTGACCGGCCAACAGTTCTTCTGGACCTATGAATATCCGTCATCGGTCACCGGCGGGGCGCCGGTGAGCAGCTATCAGCTGTACTTGCCGGAGGGCGACACCGTTTACTTCAACTTGCGCTCCAGGGACGTGATCCACGCCTTTTGGATCCCGGCTTTCCGCCTTCAGGAGGATGTGGTGCCCGGGATCACTACGCACTACCGGGCAACGCTCACCCGGATCGGCGATTACCCAGTCGTGTGCAACCTGCTCTGCGGGGTCGGGCACTCGCTGATGCGCTCGGAGGTCCACGTGGTGGCCCCCGCCCAGTTTCGGGCGTGGCTGAAGAGTCAGCACGCCCCGGTAGCCACCGCCTCCACCGCCCCCGCGGGGGCAACGGGCGCGCAGTCATCTGGCGCCCTCGCGAGAGCGGCTACGGGATAATGTGGCGACTCATGCGCCAGAAGAAGAGCCCTGAACCCGAGGCGACACGCTGATGGCCACGGCGTTGCACGGGCCGCAGTCCGCCCAACCGGGCTCCGCTCAACGACCTCCCGATGGAGGGAGCGGGTCTACGGCGGCCAAATTCCGCGCCCCGGGCTTCTATCGCGCGAGCTGGCTGATGCTGCTGGGCGTGGCGTTCGCCACGGGCCTGACGTGGCTCGTGCGCATGTCGACCGGTCACGCGACATTCCGCCACTTCCTCAGCGGCGAAGCAATCCTGACGGTCTCGTTGATCGCCGTGCCGCTGTTGTTCCTCGTCGGGATCGGAGGCTTTGACTACTGGTTCTACTGGGCGGTGGGACGGCCGACGCGCGCGGAGGACCACTCCGGCCACGGCGCGTACACGTGGAAGGACTACTTCCGAGTCAACACCGACCACAAGGTGATCGGAATCCAGTACACGGTCACCTCGTTCTTCTTCCTGCTCGTGGGTGGGCTGATCGCGATGCTGATGCGTGCCGAGCTCGCTCAGCCGGGAGCCCAGTTCGTGGACGCCAACACCTACAACGGCCTGTTCTCCGTCCACGCGTCGATTTTGATCTTCCTGTTCGTGATCCCGGTCTTCGCGGGCCTTGCCAACTTCGTGCTGCCGCTGATGATCGGCGCGCCCGACATGGCGTTTCCGCGTCTGAACGCCCTCTCCTACTGGCTGCTGCCGGTCGCGGGCGCGCTGATGCTCGGCAGCTTCCTGGCACCGGGCGGGGCGTTCGCGGACGGCTGGACGGCGTACGCGCCGCTGTCTACTAACGCGCCAATCGGACAAACCTTCTTCTCGCTCGGGGTCCAGTTCGCGGGCGCCTCCTCGGTCATGACCGCGCTGAACTTCCTCGTGACGATCATCACGATGCGAGCGCCGGGGATGAGCTTCTTCCGGTTGCCCCTGCTGGTGTGGGCAAACTTCGCGACCTCGCTGCTGGTCGTCATCGCCACACCGTTCATCGCCGCCTCCCAGTTCTTCGTGCTGCTCGACCGCGCGCTGGGCTTCAACTTCTTCAACGCCGCCAAGGGCGGCGACGTGCTGATGTACCAGCACGTCTTCTGGTTCTACTCGCACCCGGCGGTCTACATCATGATGCTGCCCGGCTTCGGGATCATCAGCGAGATCATCGCCGTCAAGGCGCGCAAGCCGATCTTCGGCTACCGCATGATGGCCTTCTCGCTGCTGGCGATCGTCGCGCTCGGCTTCACCGTCTGGGCGCATCACATGTTCACCTCAGGGATGGCCGCCTGGATCCGGATCCCGATGGCGATCACCACGTCGATCATCGCCGTGCCGACCGGGATCAAGATCTTCTCGTGGCTGGCGACGCTGTGGCGAGGAGTGCTGCACCTGGACACGCCGATGCTGTTCGCGCTGGGCTTCCTGACGACGTTCACGCTCGGCGGCATCAGCGGCGTGATGCTGGCGATGATCCCGTTCGACATCCACGTCAGTTCGACCTACTTCATCGTCGCCCACATCCACTACGTGCTGTTCGGCGGGTCGCTGATGACGATCTTCGCCGGCGTCTACTACTGGTTCCCGAAGATGACCGGTCGGATGTTCGACGAGCGCCTTGGCAAGTGGCACTTCTGGACGACGTTCGTGTTCTTCAACCTGACGTTCGGCCCGATGCACATCCTCGGCCTTCAGGGTATGCCGCGACGCGTGGCGACGTACGCCACCAAGTTTGCCGACCTGAACCTGGCCATCTCGATCATGAGCTTCGCCCTCGGCTTGAGCACCTTGGTGTTCCTCTACAACATGGTGACCAGTTGGCGCGGGGGGCCGCGAAGCGTGGCCAACCCCTGGCGCGGGATGACGCTCGAGTGGCAGGTCGCATCGCCGCCGCCGGTCTTCAACTTCGACCGGGTCCCCACCGTTGTGGGCGGTCCCTACGAGTACGGCGTCCCAGGAGCGGTGCACGGCATCTTCGCGCCTGCTCCGGCCGCCGTCAGCGCCGGTTCCAGCCACGGCGGAATGCCCGGAGAATGAGCGGCAGGCAGATCCGATGAAGGAGATCCTGGTGGTCGCCAACCGTACGCTGGGCGGTGCGAAGCTGCTGGAGGCGGTGCGCGCGCACGCCGCGTCCGAGGGCGGTGCGCGGTTCCGCTTGATCGTCCCTCAAAGCAGGCCGACGGCGGGCCTTGTGATCTATGACGAGGCCGTACGCGAATCGGCGCAGGTGCGGCTCGACCTCGCCATCTCAGCGATGGCCAGCGAGGGCATCGAGGTCACCGGCGAGGTCGGCGACGACGACCCGTTCCTGGCCACAATGGACGCCGTCGCCGATCGCAGGCCCGATGAGATCATCGTCTCCACTCACCCGGCCGTACACTCGGGTTGGCTGCGGCGGGACCTGATCGAGCGCATCCAGAACGCCTCGGGGCTGACGGTGGAGCACATCGTGGTCGACCTCGAGCACGAAAGCCTCCCGTTCAAGGCGACGCTCGTGATCGCCTCAAAGACGCTCGGCGGAGAGGAGCTGCTCACACACCTCCGGGAGAAGGCGGCGCATGGGGGCCGTCACGTGTTCATCGTCGTGGTTCCCCAGCAGGACGGCAGTGGCAGCGCGCCGCGCCTGGCGCGAGCACGCCTGGCCACGATGCTCGACCGGCTGCACAGCGCCGGGCTGCTCGGCTCCGGCATGATCGGCGATCCCGACGCATACACGGCCGCGGTCAACGCGCTCGAGCTGTTCACCGTCGACGACGTCGTCATCTCGACGCTGCCGAACGAGCGCTCGGGCTGGCTGCGCGCAAACCTGATCGAGCGCGTCCAGGGCACCACCTCGGCGCGCGTAGAACACGTTGTCGTCGACGTGCCCACCGCGATCGCGGCTCCCGCTGCATAGCGAGGGACGGTGGAGGCAGCGAGCATCGCCCACCCAGCTCCTCACGGCGACCACGACCATCACGGTCCGCCGCCGGCGAACCGCAGCTCGCGCGTCGAGCCTCAGCTGCTGGGGATGCTGCTTTTCATCATCTCCGAGGTGATGATCTTCGGTGCTTTCTTCACCGCCTACTTCTTCATTCGCATCGCCCAGGGCGATCCGTGGCCCGCGCCGGGGACAACGCTGCCGGTCATCCCCACCCTCTTCAACACCTTCATCCTCGTGTCGTCCTCGTTCACGATGCACTGGGCGCAGACCGCGATCAAGAAGGGCAACCGCTTCGGCCTAAAGGCGGGCATCCTCACCACCTTCCTGCTCGGCTGTACGTTCCTGTTCATCCAGATCAACGAGTACGCGAACATCGGCTTCGCCCCCCAAGATCACGCCCAGCAGACGATCTTCTACGCGCTCACCGGCCTGCACGGTACGCACGTCTTCATCGGATTGCTGCTGCTGCTGTTCGTGACCATCCGCTCCTTCCGCGGGCACTACAGCCCCGAGCAGCACCGCGGGGTAGAGGTGCCCGGCATCTACTGGCATTTCGTCGACATCATGTGGATCGTCGTCTACACGACTGTCTACGTGCTGTAGTCGTGCTGAACCCGCTTCGCTCCGAGGACGAGGCGTTCCGTTTCCTGCTCTACGCGATCGCGGTCATCGTCGTCATCGTCGGCCTCATCCTCGTTCTGCGCGCGATCCTTTAGATGGAGCCCCGTAGGAGACAGTTGATTGGCACAATCGAGGTCATCGCCGTGCTCGTCGTGGTCCTCGCCGTGATCGCGCTCGGGGTATGGTTTCTGTTCTTCGCCCGCGATCCGCTGCTTCACTAGCCGGCCCGATTCCGGCGCGCTGGCCACCATCGCCCGAGCGCCCGACAGCGCTCGATCCGCTATTTGACGGTGATCGTGCCGTACATCCCGGCGGCGCGGTGGCCGGGCGCCTGACAGAAGTAGGTGTAGGTGCCGGGCTTCAGGCTGACGGTAACGGAGGTGCTCCCCTTGGTGATGAAGCTGCTCGCGGCCAGCACGGGGCCGCCCGGTGTCGCGCCTTTGGCGCCCGGTTCGACCGCGATGTTGTGAGAAACCCCCGACATGTTCGCCATCACGATGCTGACCGATCCCGGGTTGGCGACGGCCTTGTTGGTCGTGTAGGCCAGCTGGCCGGTGGGGCTCGCGTCGATTTCCAGCTTTCCAGCTTTCTCCTGGGCCGGCTTGCCGGCGCCCGGCGCTTCAACCGCGCTTGCCAGCAGGCCCGTGTCCGAGCCTGGATTTGCGGCCGACTGCGCGACATACGCCGCGACGTCCTGAGCCACGGAGCCGTGCACGAGTCCTTTGGGCATCACGCCTTCCGGGTTGGGGAAGCGGATCTGGTATTCGACCAGGCCCTGGATCGCGCTGCGTCCGTGTGCTTCGGCGACCCCTCTTCGGAACGCTTCGTCGAGGTTTGGCCCGACGATCCCCCTCGTGTTCGCGCGCGCCAGCGTGTGACAGGAGCCGCACTTGGCGACGAACTGCTGCTTGCCCAGAATCACGTTGGCGTTGTCGGCGCCCTTGACCGAGCAGCCGGCCGCGCTCAGCGCCAGCGCGGCCACGAGCGCGCGCGTGCCCACGCGCCGCGCCGAGCCGCGCAGACTCCTGCGGCCGGGAGGATCCGCGGCCCGGAAAGGCAGTGTGAGGCTCATGAGCGCGCGGAACACTATCCGAACCAGCGGGTGCCTCGGCGGCCGCTGCGGGCGCGACACGCTCGTGTTCACGGGTCTTCCAGGGCGTCGAGCTCCCCGCTCGCCGCCGCGATCACACCTCGCGCCACGCCGTCCCAGGACCAGCGCTCGCGCACCGCGCGAACAAGGCCTGCTCGAGCTCGCGCGCGCAGCACCGGGTCGGCCTGCAGCCAGCACACGACGCGCTCGGCCAGGGCCTTGACGGCGTAGTCGTCAAGGAGGAACGACAGCCATTCAGCGGACTGCTCCGGCACCGCGCGTGCAAGCACCTCGCTAACCTCGGCCAGCCCCGAATGGGCTGCGCTGATCGGCAGCACGCCGCACGCGGCCGCCTCAGCGGCGACCATGCCGAATGCCTCCGGAAACGTGCTTGGTACGACCAGGGCCTCGCACGCGGGTAGCAACTCGGAGAGCTCGTCGTGCTCGAGGCGACCGGTGAAGACCACATGCTCATCCAGCGCGCGCGCCGCGGCAAGGTAGCGCTCGCGCTCACCCGCCTCGTCCAGGCTGTCGAGAAACGCGAGCAGATGACCCAGCGGCCGGGGAGCCCGCGGGCCTGCCTCGAGCGCCCTCCCGAGCAGCGCGATCTCTCTGGCCTGATCCAGCTCGCCGGCCGCGAGCGCGGCGATCAGACGCTCCAACCCCTCGCGATAGGCGCCGAAGCCGACGACGACGAGGCGCGCCAGCGGCACTCGCTGGAGCACGAGCGGCCACGCCGCGAGCAGCAGATCGGGCCCCTTGCTCACGATCAGCTTGCCCACGAACGCCACCAGCCGGTCGCGGTCCGGGTCCAGGCGCTCCAACGCCTCGGCGGCAGCCCGACGGTCTCGCGAGAACGCGCTCGCGGGTCCCTCCTCGCGTGATCCGCCGACACGCAGGCTCGCCGCGATCGCGCGCACGCCGGCCGCCGCCTGCGCCGCCTCCCGCGGCGAGAACCGCTCGACGTCCACGCCCGGAGGGCCCAGGCGGGTCCGCGCGACGAGCCGCGGGTCGGCGATCGCCTCCCACAGGCTCGCAGCGGTGTGTCGCGAGCCGACGAGGATGCCACGCGCGGCGGCCACGCCCTCGCGCGCAAAGCCGAGAAACCGCCCGGGACAGGGCTTGACCGTGTACTCCAGCGCGCTTCCATGGACCTTGACCGCATATGGCACCTCGCCCTCGAGGGCACGCGCGAGGATGACCGGACCCATCACCAGATGGTTGGCGAGGGCCACCTGCGGCCGCACGAGCTCGCTCAGCTCGCGAACGGCTTCCATGTTCGCGTCGAGATAGAACGCGACCTCCCCTTCGCTGCACTGCGCGAACGTCCGCGCCTCGATCCCCTCGTAACGATCGGCGACGTACACCGGCAACAGCGCGCCGATGTTCGGGCGGTAGACCGTGCAGCGCACGTCCTCGTGCAGCGCGCGCACTCGCAGCGCTCCTTGATCCCAGTCGCCGAGGGCGTCGACGAACGCATGCTTCTCGGGATGGCGGTCCTGGCTCAGCAGGTGCACCTCGTGACCCTGCGTCACGAGGGCCGCCGCGAGCCGGGCGTTGTAGACGTTTGATCCCGTCCCACCGAGCAGGTAGCCGTGGAAGATGAGGACGCGCACCGGCGCAGCCTACCCACCGCCCGTACGCTCCGATAAAGTGCCCGCGGTGAGCACGAGCCAGCGTTATCGACTGCGCAACCCGGCCAGCGGGCGGGAGATCGTGATCGAGGCCGAGCCCGAGGAGATCTACCTGGACCGCGAATCCGGCGAGCCGCTGGAGGTCATCGGCAAGATGCTCCCACTCGCCCCCTCGAGCTCGCGACTGCCCTGGGCGGTCGAGAATCTCCGCTTCTGCACCTGGTGCCGCCAGCTCGCCCAGAAGGACCTGAACGACTGCCCCACCTGCGGCCGGCGCATGGGACCACTCGAGCGCCGCTCGGGGACCGGCTGAGGGCTTGCCGCCGGGAGGCACCGCGCACGTGAGCAGCCGCCGAACACCTGATCGCGGCCGTTTGCGGCGGATCGCGCGATCATCGATCGCCCGCGCCAACCGATCTTTGCTCGCTCGAGCCGCGCTCGCGCTTTCGGTGGCGCTTTTCGCCGCCACCAGCCTCGCCGCGTGCGGAGGCAGCAGCAGCGTCTCTGACGCTGTGCCCAAGAGCACGCCAGACATCACCCCGCCGAGTGAAACCGCCGCTGAAAAGGCGGCCGTCCAGACCACCTCCACCACGACCACCGCGACGAAACCAACCGCCACCTCAAGCGAAGGCTCCTCAGGGTCTACGGGCGGTGAAAGCGCCAAAACTGAAGCGGGCGAAGAAGCTAGCAACACCGAAAAATCGAGCAAATCGAGCGAAGGCAACGCGGCCGGCGGAGCGGCGGCTGAAGAAAAAGCGCCAAGCGGGGAAACTGGCTCCAAAGCCGGCTCGAGCCCCACCGGCGGTGCCGGCGCGCCGACCGGCAAATAGACCGGCTCGAGCCGTTGCCCGGCTAGCGGTCCGCGCGCCTAGGACACGTCGGTGGGCAAGCCGGGCCAGGACGTACCCCCTTCGGGACACAGGCGGTTCGCGTGGTGTGCTCTGCACATGAGCGCCCGAGGACGCAATCGATCGAAGATCGGCCAGGGCCGGCCAGCGGCGTCCTAGGGCGTCGAGATGAACGTTGCGGTGTAGGTCAGGCGCGCGGTCTGGTAAAGGCAGTAGTACTGCACCGAGGTGCCAATCTGCGTGTGCGTGCTCTGTGCGCTCGTGCTGGCGCATTGGGTCCGCGGCCGGCTGGCCCGCCAGGAGGTTTCGTGGCCGAAGCCGAGCGCCAGCGCCGGCGCCCACGACGGAACGGTGAGCGCGATGATGTCGCCCTTTTTGACCGCCAGCGTTGTTTCCAGCGGGAACTGGGCGGTTTTGCCGAAGTACGGCTGCAGCATCACCGGCGGGCTCTGGGCGATCAGCTTGTAGGTGAGCCCCGGTTTGGGCTGCGGACGCAGGATCGCGATGCCGGCTTGCGAGGGACCACCCTCGTTGGCATTGAAGAACTTGATCTGGGTCGCGTTCGGCTTGCCGAGCATGATCGTCCACGCGACGATCGTGCCGCTGCGCGGTGCAGTCAGGAACTGGTAGGCAGTGCCAACCTTGACCTGGAAGCCCGTCGTTCGGCTGACGGCCAGGCAGGGGCTGGCCGGGCAGCTCGGGACCGTCGCAGGGGTGGTGGCGGGGAGCACGCCCACTTCTACTAGCGTCGCCGGCGCGCCCGTAGGGAGCGCGAGGGCGAGCGCGAGGCTCGCGAGAATCGCCGTAGATATGCGTTTCATCGGTGTCATTCAACACCACGGGCGGCGATATGTAGCGGTTGGACCATTTCGTTACGTGCGCGCGAGTTCCTGCGCGGCCGCTGCGATCTCGGCGGGATCGCCCGGCGCCGGGACCCATGGAAGGCGCAACGGATCGCCCTCGTAGCGCGGGATGACGTGGACGTGGAAGTGGAAGACGGTCTGCCAGGCCACGGCGCCACAGGAGTTGAGAAGGTTCACGCCGTCAGCGCCCAAACGTTCCTTCGCACCCTGAGCGAGCCGCTTGGAGGCGACGGCCACGGCCTGCAGATCCTCCTCATCGACGCTCAGCAGATCGCCGGAGTGCGTGCGCGGGATCACCAGAGCGTGCCCGCGCGTGGCGGGCGCGATGTCCATGAAGGAGATCGTGCGCTCGTCTTCGTCGACGATCGTTGCGGGCAACTCGCCCGCGACGATCTTGCAGAAGATGCAGTCGGGATCGGCCATCGGTCCGAAGCCTATTCGGATTTCTCTCGGCCGAGCCGGCGCCCGCGCGCGTACGCGACCGCCTGCTCGCGCGTGAGAACATCGCCCGCGTACCGCGCCTCAGCGAGCTCCTCGAGCAGCTCGCCCACCCGCGGGCCCGTTGCGATGCCGAGCGCGACCGCCAGCTCATCGCCGCGCAGCAGCGGCGGCGGCGGGCCGTCGACGCGCCAGCGCAGCGCATCCGCGAGCAGCCCTCGGGCGACCCCGAGGTGGGCGTCGATCGACTCCCGCGCGCGATCCCCGCGCGTGGCCAGGCGATCGGCGACGGACAGCAGGGTGACATCGACCTCGACCGGCGAGCACGCCCGCAGATAGCCATACACCGTCCGGCGCGACAGCGGTTGGGGCTCGTGGACGAGGAAGCCCAACCGCAGGTGGTGTCGTACCAGCGCCGCCACGTGGGCCCTCAATCGCTCGCTCGCGCGCAGTCGCCCAAGCACCGCGTGTGCCAGCTCGGCTCCGCGGCTGTCGTGGCCGATGAACGTGACGCGCCCGTCCGCCGGACGAACCGCGCGCGTCACAGGCTTGGCGGCGTCGTGCAGCAGCGCCCCCCACCGCAGCGCGTCCCCGCGCGTGAGCTCATCGGCGAGCGGTTCGGCCAGCAGCTCGGCCACCCGCGCTCCGTGCTCGCCGAGCGCGCCTGCCGTGTCCGGCTCCTCGCCGGCGGAGGCGCTGGTCAGGGCGATCGTCCGCTCGAGCACCTCCAGCGTGTGGCCATAGACGTCGCTGTGGTGAAAGCGGCTCTGCTCGACGCCGCGCAGAGCATGCAGCTCGGGCAGAACCACCGCGGTGGCCCCCACGGTGGCCATGAGCTCCAGGCCGCGCAGCGCCTCCTGCGCAGAGACGATCCGGCGCAGCTCCGCGAAGACCCGCTCGGCCGAGCAGCTCCTCAACGCTTCCGCCTGGGCGCGGGCGCCCCGTAACGTCTCCTCATCGGGCTCGAGGTCCAGCTCGACCGCGACCCGCGCCAGACGCAATACCCGCAGCGGGTCATCGGCGAACGCGCTCGGCGCGACCATCCGCAGACGTTGCGCCGCGAGGTCCGCCAGGCCGCCGAGCGGGTCGATCGGCGCCCCTCCCGCGATCGGCTCGGCGATCGCGTTGACGGTGAAGTCGCGCAACCCAAGGTCCGCCTCCAGCGAGCCCGCTCGCAACGGCTCGACGTCGACCTGCCAGGAACGGTCGCGCGCCACGACGCGCCACGCCCCGAAGTCCTCCGACAGGGCGAAGCAGGCAGCGCGAGGAGCAGCGCGGGCGACCGCGCGCGCGGCCTGCTCGGCGTCACCATCCACCACGACGTCGACGTCGGCGGTGGGCCGGGCGAGCGCTCGGTCGCGCAGCGCGCCGCCGACCAGCCACGCCGGCGTTCCGGCGAGAGCCGAGCGCACCGCCCGCAGCCCGTCGCTCATGCAGAGCTCGTGTCCACGGTCTGACCTGCGCTTGCGGCCGCTCTCATGATCACAGCCCCGTCGCGGTGATAGACGCGCGGCACGCGCCGCGTGAGCGCGCAGGTCACCTCGTAGTTGATCGTGTCGAGGCGCATGGCCACCTCCTCGGCGGTGATCTGCTCGCCTCCCTGCGAGCCGATCAGGATCGCCCGCTCGCCCCGCAGGCGCTCCGCGTCGGCGTCGGCGCCGAGATCGACGGTGATGTTGTCCATGCTCACCGTCCCCACGAGCGGGTAGCGCCGTGCGCCTATCAACACGTCGGCGTTGTTGGACAGGCCACGTCGCCAACCATCGCCGTAGCCGATCGGGAGGACGCCGAGATACGTGTCGCGCTCGGCGAGGAAGCGCCGCCCGTAGCCCGCGCTCTCGCCCGCTGAGCACCTCTTGACCTCGGCGACATACGAGCTCAGCTCCAACGCCGGCTCGAGTCTGCAGGCGGCGGGGTCATCGCCGAAGGGGTCCATGCCGTAGACGGCGATCCCGCAGCGCACCAAGTCGAATTGCGCGTCGGCGTCGCGCAGCATCGCCGCGCTGTTCGCCGCATGCAGGACGAGGTCGGGCTGTTCGGCCTTCAGCGCACGCGCCCAGCGCGTGAAGGTGTCGAGCTGGTGCGCGAAGAACCCGTCGTCCTCGAGTTCGTCGGCCGTGGCGAAGTGCGTCATCGCCCCGACCGCCTCCACGCCCGAGGTCTCGCGCGCCACCGCGATAACCCGCGAAGCCTCGGCGGCGTCGCGGGTGCCGAGCCGTCCCATGCCCGAATCGAACTTGACGTGCACGCGCCCGCCTCCCGCCGCGGCGACCGCCTCCACGTCGCTCTCATGCCACGCGACCACATCAGCGCCGGCCGCAAGGGCCTCCTCGAGCTCGATCGGGGTCATTGCCCCCATCACGAGCACGCGCGCCTCGCCTACGCCCGCGCTCCGCAGCTCGAGCGCCTCCTGTGAACCCGCGACCGCCAGCCAGCTCGCGCCGCCGGCCAGCGCCGCACCCGCGCTCTGCGCCGCTCCGTGGCCATAGCCGTCGGCCTTCACGACGGCGCACAGCTCGACACCCGCACGCAGCTCGGAGCGCAGGCGGACGCAGTTGCGCTCGATCGCCGCGACGTTCACCCTCGCCTGGGCGCGATGGACGCTCACGCCTGCTCGCCCTCGAGCGCGCTCTGCCCGTCGCGTCCTGCGGCGCCGCGACGGCGTGCAGGAGCGCCGTCGCCGCCCGCCCGCACCGCCGGCAGCGCAGCGATCACGTCGGAGGCGATTACGCCATCCACCCCGCCCTGGCGGCGGGCCGCCTCCCGACCCGCTGCTGCGTGCATCCACACGCCGGCGCCGGCCGCTTGGAATCCGTCGAGCCCCCGTGCGAGCAGCGCCGCGATCACCCCCGTCAGGACGTCCCCCGTTCCGGCCGTCGCGAGGGCCGGGCTGCCGCCGGGGCTGACGGCGACTCGCCCGCCGGGGTCGGCGATCAGCGTGTCGTCTCCCTTGAGCACGACGGTCGCGCTCGCGCGCTCGGCCGCGGCGCGGACGTGGCCCAGGCGCTCGCGCTCGATCTCCGAGCTATCGAGCTCGAGAAGCCGCCCGAGCTCGCCCGCGTGGGGCGTTAGCACGGTGGCGGCATGCCTCGCGGCGAGGTCCCCGAGCCTCCCCGCGTGGGCATTCAGCCCGTCGGCGTCGAGCACCATCGCGACCTCTGCCCCGCGCGCGAGAGCGCGGACGAACGCGATCGCGCCCTCGCCGCGCCCCAACCCCGGCCCGAGCGCCAGCGCTCCGCCTCGCCCGGTGGCCTCCAGCGCCCTGGGCACGCCCTCCGCGGTCAAGCCCTCGCCGTCGTCGGGCAGGCCGCGCGTCATCACCTCGGCCAAGCCCGCGCTCGCGATGACGTCCTGAAGCGACGCCGGGACGCATGCCGTGACGTACCCGGCCCCGGCGCGCATCGCCGCATGCGCCGCCATCCGCGGCGCGCCAATCAGGCCGCGCGAGCCCCCCACCACGAGCACGTGTCCGCTCGTGAACTTCGTCCACGCCACCGCCCGGCGCGGCAGCAGATCGAGAACAGACGGCCCGATCAGGCCGATCGACGCGTCCGCGGGAGCGCCGCGAGGAATCCCGATGTCGAGCACCTGAACATCGCCGGCATGAGCCTTGCCGGGCGCGATCCACACGCCCGGCTTCGCCGCGTGGAACGTGACGGTGACCGACGCCCGTACGGCCATGACGGCGACGACTCCGGTCGAGGCGTCCACGCCGCTGGGCACATCGACGCTCACGACGGGCGCGCCGACGCGGTTGACGACCGCGATCGCCTCGGCTATCGCTCCGCGAGGCTGACCCTGGAACCCCGTTCCGAGCAGAGCATCGACGAGCACCGTCGCACCTTCGAACGGGTCACGGACCTCCGCCACGGCAGTCCCCTCCCGAGGCTCGCCGGTGCCCTCCCACGCGGATCCGTTCAGCTGCACCGGACCATCCCCCGGAAGGCGATCGAGGTTCGTCCGCGCATCGCCCAAGAGCTCCTGGGGCGGCGCTGCGCACACCACCGTGACGCGCCGGCCCGCCTCGCGCAGCAGGCGCGCGACGACCAGGCCGTCACCGCCGTTGTTGCCCTTGCCGCATACGATCGTGACGCCGCCGTCCGGCGCGAGCCGCTCGGCGGCCCGCGCAACCCCCGCTCCAGCACGCTCCATCAGGTCGAGCCCGTCGATCCCCTGTTCCTCGATCGCCCAGCGGTCGACCGCGCGCATCGTCTCGGCGTCGAGCAGCGGTATGAGCCATTCTGGAAGGGGCTCCACGAGTTGCGATGCTAGATGGTCGGCCCGCTCCCGCGTACGGCCTTGGCCACTACGATGTCAGCGCCGCAGCGCGATCTGCTGCGCGCCGCGGGCGATCGGGAGCCCGCTACTCGACCGTGACGGTCTTCGCCAGGTTGCGCGGCTGATCGACGTTCAGGCCACGCTTGCGCGCGATCGCGTAGGCGAGCAGCTGCAGGGGTATCACCGCGAGGATGGGCTGGAGCATCCAGTCCGTCGCGGGCACGTACAGCGTCGCGTCGGCATGCGGCTCGGCGACGCCCTCTCCGGCGGTCGCCACGGCGATCACGCGGGCGCCGCGCGCACGAGCCTCCTGGATGTTCGAGACGAGCTTCTCGAGCACCGGCGAGCGGGTCGCGACGCAGACGACCGGCGTCGCCTCGTCGAGCAGTGCAATCGGCCCGTGCTTCATCTCCCCAGCCGCGTACGCGTCGGTCGAGATGTAGGAGATCTCCTTCAGCTTCAGTGCGCCCTCGAGCGCGACGGGGAGGCCGATATGGCGGCCGATGTAGAGGAAGAAGTCGGCCTCCCAGCAGGTATCCGCGATCACTTCGGCGCGCTCCTGGCAGTCGGCGATCAACTCGTCGATGCGGTGCGGCAGGCGCTTGAGCTCGCCGACCAGCTCGGCGATCCGCTCCGCGGGAAGAGTTCCGCGCAGCTCGGCGAGCCGCAGGCCGAGCAGGTACATGACCGCGACCTGGCAGACGAACGTCTTCGTCGCCGCCACGCCGATCTCCAGGCCCGCGCGCGTATAGAGCACGCCGTCGGCGTCGCGCGTGGCCTGTGAGCCCATCGTGTTCGTGACCGCAAGCACCGTCGCGCCACGCTCGCGCGCCAGGCGCATCGCCGCCAGCGTGTCGGCGGTCTCACCGGACTGAGAGATCCCGATCACGAGGTCGCCGGGACCGACGACGGGATTGCGATAGCGGTACTCCGACGCGATGTCGATCTCAACCGGCACGCGTGCCCACTCCTCGATCGCGTAGCGGCCGATCACGCCCGCGTGGTATGCGGTTCCGCAGGCGACGATCACGATCCGCCGCGCGCCGGCGAGAATCGACTCCTCGAGCGCCCCCTCGTCGTCGAGGTCGACGCCCGTGCCGCGCGCGACGCGATCGAAGATCGTTTCGGCGACGGCGTCCGCCTGTTCGTGAATCTCCTTCAGCATGAACGTGTCAAAGCCCCCCTTCTCCGCCGTCTTCTGATCCCAGTCGACCGTCTGTACCGCCCGATCGAGCACCTCACCGGCTGGCGTGGTGATCGTGACGCCCTGCGGCGTGAGCGCGACGATCTCGCCGTTCTCGAGATACTGCACCCGGCGCGTCTCGGAGAGGAACGCCGGGACCGCTGAGGCCACGAACTGCTCGCCCTCGCCGCGTCCGATCACAAGCGGGCACTCCTTGCGCGCCCCCACGAGCACATCCGGCTCGTCGAGGCTCATCGCCACGAACGCGTAGTGGCCCTCGAGCTCTCCGTACGCGCTCCGCACGGCGTCGCCCAGGTCGCCGTCGTAGTGCTCGGCGATCAGATGCGCGATCACCTCCGCGTCGGTCTCTGAGGTGAACATGCTCCCCCGCGCCGTCAAACGCTGCTTCAGCGCCATGTAGTTCTCGACGATCCCGTTGACCACCACGTGGATGCGATCACCGCTGTCGTAGTGCGGGTGGGCGTTCTCCTCACTCACGCGCCCGTGCGTGGCCCAGCGGGTGTGGCCGATGCCGGTCGTGGCGGGCTTCTCCGCGACTGCAACCGAGCCGCCGCCACCCTCAGCGGACCGCGCATCGTTGAGCTTCGCCTGCAGCGCGCTGAGGTTGCCGACCGCTCGCACCGCTTCGATGCGACCGTCGGCGATGACCGAGATCCCGGCGCTGTCATAGCCCCGGTACTCGAGCTTGCCCAATCCCGCGAGCAGCAGCTCCCGCACCGGGCGTCGACCCACGTAGCCAACGATCCCGCACATCCGAACGAAGATACCAGCGCCGTTCAGCCCAGCTCGCGCTGCACCAAGGCCACCAGCGTCTCGCAGAGCCCGCGCGCCTCCTCCTCCGTCGGCGCCTCGACCATCACCCGCACCAGCGGCTCGGTCCCGCTAGCCCGCACCAGCACGCGTCCGCGCCCCGCGAGCGCCTCGGCCGCGGACCGCACGGCCTCGTCCACGGCCGGCGCATGCTCGATCGCGTTCCGGTCGCGTACTCGCACGTTCACCAGCTGCTGCGGCAGCTTCGCCATCGCGTGGCGCTCGCTCAGATCGCCTCCGGCCAGCGCCTCCAGCGTGAGCAGGGCGCTCGCGATGCCGTCGCCTGTGCGGTTGAAGCCCATGTCGATGATGTGTCCCGACTGCTCCCCCCCCAATGCCCAGCCGCGGGCGCGAAGCTCCTCGAGCACGTATCGGTCCCCAACCTTCGTCGTCGCCACAGTAACCCCCGCCTGCTCCATGGCGGAGTGAAAGCCATAGTTGGTCATGACCGTCACCGCCACGCCGTTTCCGCTCAGGCGGCCGCGCTCGCGCAGGTGGAGCGCCGCCAGCGCCATCAGCTCGTCTCCGTCGACCACCACGCCGCGACGATCCACCGCGACGACGCGGTCGCCGTCGCCGTCAAAGGCGAAGCCGACCGCATGGCCGCCACGCGGGACCATCTCGGCCAGCGCACCTACGTGCGTCGATCCGCAGCCGGCGTTGATGTTGCGCCCGTCGGGCGAATCTGCGGTCACGGTCACCCGCGCGCCGAGCCGCCGGAAGATCTCCGGGGCGACGTGGTGGGTGGCGCCGTTGGCGCAGTCGAGCAGGACATCCAAGCCGCTCAAGTTGAGCTCGCTGAAGCGCATGTGCAGCTCGCGCAGGTAGTCCTCCGGCGCGCCCCTCAGCTCGCGCACGCGCCCGATCGCCAGCGCCGCGCCCTGGGCGTTCCCCTCGAGCTCCCGCTCGATCGCGAGCTCGGTCTCGTCGGACAGCTTGTAGCCGTCGCCGGCGAAGAACTTGATCCCGTTGTCCTCATAGGAGTTGTGCGACGCCGACAGCACGGCCGCGAGGTCAAAGCCGTAGCGTCCGATCAGAAGCGGCGCCGCCGGCGTCGGCAGCACGCCGCCGAGCAGCGCATCTCCGCCGGCCGAGCTCACGCCGGCGGCGAGCGCCGCCTGCAGCATCTCTCCGGACTCGCGCGTGTCGCGCACGACCAGAACCTGCGGGCGCTCAGCCCCCGTCTGGTGGGCGGCGGCACGGCCCAGCGCGAGCGCCAGCTCGGCGGTCAGAAACTCCCCGGCGACGCCGCGAACGCCGTCGGTCCCGAACAGCTTGCGGGCCAATGCTCCCCCTTTTGACTTCCGGTCCTAACGCTTGGAGAACTGCGGCCGCTTGCGGGCCTTCTTCAAGCCGGCCTTCTTGCGCTCCTTGGCCCGCGAATCCCGCGTCAGGAAGCCCCTGCGCTTGAGCTCGCCCCTGAGGTTCGGGTCCGCCTCCAGCAGCGCGCGCGAAACGCCGTGGCGCAGCGCTCCGGCCTGAGCGGAGATGCCACCGCCATGCAGCCGCGCGACCACGTCCATCCGCTCCTGGTAGCCCACCGTCTCGAGCGGCTGGCGGATGTTCCGCTGGAGCGTCGTGCGCGGGAAGTGCTCCTCCAGAGCGCGTCCGTTGACGAGATAGTTGCCCTCACCCGGTCGCAGCGTCACTCGGGCGATCGCCGTCTTGCGCTTGCCCGTCGCCCGGTAGCGCGCACCCGCCGCCAAATCGATCGCCGCCGTCGCGATCGGCTCGGCGAGGACTCCCTCCTGCTCCTGCTCCTCAGGGGCGCCCTCCGTCTGCGCGACCTCCTCCTCCTCCTCGATCGCGTAAGGGTCCTCATAGGCCTCGCTGCGACCAAGCGGGTCGACGCCCTCCGGCACGATGTCCACCTCGAGGTGCGCCCCCGGCACCGACGGCTTCACGCGCGGCGTCGACTCCTCGGCCTCCTCCTCGGCGGCCTCATTGTCCGCCTCCTGCGCCTCCTGCACGGCCTCCAGCGGAGCGTCCTCGGCCACCGAGGCGATCTCATTCGCCGCCTCGCTCGGCGCCGCGTGCTTGCCGTCCGCCGGCACGACAGTCTCCTCCGCCGCGGTCGCGCTCTCGGCCGCCTCGGCCTCGACCGGGGCCTCCTGCGCCTCCTGCAATGCCTCCAGCGGAGCGTCCTCGGCGGCCGAGGCGATCTCGCTGGCCTCCTCGCTGGGCACCGCGTGGCCCTCCTCGGGGGTCTCGGCGGGCGTCTCGGGGGTCTCCTCGTCGGCCATCATCGCTCGATCTCCATGGGTTGCGGTTTCTGGGCGACATGCGGATGCTCGGGTCCGGCGTAGACCTTGAGCTTGGTCAGCTGCTTACGCGCGAGCCGATTGCGCGGCATCATGCCCTTCACGGCCAGCCGGATGATCTCCTCCGGTCGCCGCGCGAGCATCTCCTCGAAGGTGCGTGAGCGCAACCCGCCGGGATAGCCCGAGTGGCGGTAGTAGCGCTTGTCCTGACGCTTGTTGCCCGTCACGTGGATCTTCTCCGCATTCACGACGACGACGAAATCGCCGGTGTCCATATGCGGCGTGTACTCAGGCTTGCGCTTGCCCCGCAAAACGTCGGCGATCTGTGTCGCCAGGCGCCCCAGCGTCTTGCCGTTCGCGTCCACCACGAGCCAGTTGCGCTCGCGGTCGGTCGGCCTGGCTACATAGGTCTTCGTCGAGGGGGCCATAGCGTAAAAAAGGCCACGCGGAAGCGCGCGGCGCAGTGCTCATCATAGGCGAACTCGCCTGCTTTCGCGGCCACGGTGCCGGCATTAGTGACCGACACAACGATGGGCAGGCGACCGACGTTCGCGGCGACGGCAACTGCGGTGACCGGCGCCAGAATGTTTGTTCGGGGGACAGGCGAATGTGTCTCCCAGAAAAACGGCTCTAACGCGCCCCAGGCGGCAGGATCGTCGTTCCCGACAAGGACGCACGGAGCGTGGTGCTTTGCACGCGTGCTGGCCGATCTCTGATCGGTAGGACGCCGTCAGGGGCGACGAGCCAACGCCTCGCTACTCCCACTCGATCGTGCCGGGCGGCTTGGAGGTGATGTCCAGGACCACTCGGTTGACCTCGCGAAGCTCGTTGATCATCCGCGAGGCGATCGTCTCGAGCAGGTCATAAGGCAGCCTTGCCCAATCTGCCGTCATCGCGTCGTCGCTCGTCACCGCGCGCACCACGACGACATACCCGTATGTCCGCTCGTCGCCCTGCACGCCCACGGTGCGGATGTCCGGCAGCACGCAGAAGGACTGCCACAGCTCGCGATACAGCCCCGCGGCGCGAATCTCCTCCTGCAGGATGTGGTCGGCCTCGCGCAGCACGTCCAGCCGCTCCTTCGTCGCTTCCCCGCCGACGATCCTGATCGCAAGGCCCGGCCCGGGGAACGGCTGGCGCCAAACCAGGCGCTCAGGCAGACCGAGCTCGGCGCCGACCGCGCGCACCTCGTCCTTGAACAGCGCCCGCAAGGGCTCGACGAGCTCAAAGCGCAAGTCCTCCGGCAGGCCGCCCACGTTGTGGTGGGACTTGATCGTCGCCGCCCCCGTCCCTCCGCCCGACTCGATCACGTCCGAGTACAGCGTCCCCTGAACCAGAAAGCGCGCGCCTTCGCCGCCGTCGGCCGCCGCCAGCCTGCCGGCCTCCTCCTCGAAGACCCTGATGAACTCGCCGCCGATCGCCTTGCGCTTGGCCTCCGGCTCGGTGACTCCCTGGAGCCGGTCGAGGAATCGCCTCTCCGCGTCCACCGCCACCAGCGGGACCTTGAACGTGTCGCGAAATGCGCCGACGACCTGCTCACCCTCGTCCTTGCGCATCAGGCCGTGGTCGACGAACACGCACGTCAGCTGCTCGCCGACCGCACGGTGCACGAGCAGCGCCGCCACCGAAGAGTCAACCCCTCCCGACAGCCCACAGATCACCCGTGCATCGCCGACCTGGTTGCGGATCCGCGTTATCTGATCCTCGACGATCGACGCCGCCGACCACGTCTGCTCACAGCCGCAGACCTCCGTCAAGAATCGTGTGAGGATCTCCTGGCCGTACGGCGTGTGCACGACCTCGGGGTGAAACTGGATGCCGTACACGCCGCGCTCCGTGTCCTCCACGGCCGCGACCGGAGAGGAGCTCGATGACGCCAGCGCCGTGAACCCCGGTGGCGCCTGGAAGACGGTGTCCCGATGAGACATCCAGCACGTCTGCTCCCGTGGCGTCCCCTCCAGCAACACCCCCGCGTCGGTGACGTGCAGGTCAGAGCGACCGAACTCGCCGACCTCCGCCTGCTCGACCCGCCCGCCGAGCTCGTGCACGATCAGCTGCATTCCGTAGCAGATGCCCATCACCGGCACGCCCAGCTCCAGCAGGCGCCGATCCAGTCGCGGGGCGCCCTCCGCATACACCGATGCCGGGCCGCCCGACAGGATGACCGCGCGCGGCTTGCGGCGGGCTACCTCCTGCAGCGGGACGTCATGGGGAAGCAGCTCGCTGAAGACGCCACAGTCGCGCACGCGCCTTGCGATCAGCTGGCTGTACTGGCCGCCGTAATCGAGCACGACGACCTTCTCCTCGCTCGCGCTCTCCGTGGGAGCGGCCACCGCTACCGGCGCGCCGGCCGGCGGATCCGCCTCGACGGCAGCGACGTCGCTCGAGCACTGCTGCTGTGGGCGCGCCAGGGCTCGCTCGCGTCTCTCCTCGGTAGGACCATGGCTATACGCGCGCGGGGACGGAGCACTTGCGGGAAGCCGCCGTCCCTCCCGATCAGTCATTGACGAGGGCGGCTGCCTTACCGTTCGTCGCACCCATCCCCACGCCCTGATCGCGCTGCAGGGCCTTGCCCTCGGTCTGCAGCGCCGGTGCGATCACCACCTCGGCCCGGTTGAACTCCGCGAGATCCTTGTGCCCGCATGTCGCCATCGACGTGCGCAGCCCGCCGAACAGGTTGAACGTGCCGTCGTTCTCTCGCGCCGGCCCGACGAGAATCTCCTGCAGCGTGCCGTTCTGCGTCGTCGCCACGCGCGCGCCGCGTGGAAGCGTCGGATGGAATGTCGCCATGCCCCAGTGAAAGCCGCGCCCCGGCGCCTCGTGCGCGCGCGCCAGCGGCGAGCCGATCATCACGGCGTCGGCGCCCAGCGCTATCGCCTTGGAGACATCGCCGCCGTTGCTCATCCCGCCGTCGGCGATCACCTGGCAGTACTCGCCCGTCTCGAGCATGTGAGTGGAGCGCGCGTGCGCGACGTCCGCGATCGCGGTCGCCTGCGGGACGCCGATGCCGAGCACGCCGCGCGTCGTGCACGCGGCTCCCGGCCCCACACCGACGAGCACACCCGCCGCGCCCGTGCGCATGAGGTGCAGGCCGGTGTGGTAGGAGGCGCACCCACCGACTACGACCGGCACCTCGAGCGTGGGTATGAACTCCTTCAGGTTCAGCGGCTCTGAGACAGTGGAGACGTGCTCGCCGGAGACCACCGTCCCCTGGATCACGAGCACATCGAGGCCGGCTTCCATCGCGATCTCGTGATACTTGATCACGCGCTGCGGAGTGAGCGAGGCGGCGACGACGACCTTCTGCTCCTTGATCTCACGGATCCGCTGGGCGATCAGCTCGGGCTTTACCGGCTCTGAGTAGATCTCCTGCATCTCGCGCGTGGCGATCTCCTTCGGCAGCGAGGCGATCCGCTCGAGCTGCTCCTCGGCGTCCCCGTAGCGGGTGAAGATCCCCTCGAGATTGAGCACCGCCAGGCCACCCAGACCACCGATGATGCCGGCCGTGCGCGGCGAGACGGCGCCATCCATCGCCGATGCCAGCATCGGCAGCTCGAACTGATAGGGCCCGAGCTTCCAGGAGATGTCGATGTCATCGGGATCGCGCGTGCGCCGCGAGGGCACGATCGCGATGTCGTCGAAGCCGTATGCCCTGCGCGCCTTCTTGCCACGCCCGATCTCTACCTCCATCGCCTAATCCTCGCAGTCGCCGCGGACGAGAAGGCCCCGCTCGGGGCGGGGCCAAAGGGAGACCGGCGGAGCGCCGTTGGGGGGTTCTCGCGCGCTGAGGCCAAGTGAAGCTGAGCATAGCAACGGTCGGCTGGACCCAATGCCCTTGGATATGCTCGATTGATCATGAGCGACGGAGCGCAAAGGAGCTATGACCCGGCGGCCGTCGAGGCGCGCCGCCAGGACGCCTGGCGCGAGCGCGATGCGTTCAGGACGCCGGCGCCGCTCGACGAGCAGCCGCACCTGTACATCAAGCCCTCCGCGCCGTTCACCTCGGGCAACGTCCACATCGGCCACGTGCGCAGCTACTCGATCGGAGACGCCTATGCCCGCTTCCGGCGTGCCCGCGGCGACGCCGTGCTGTTCGCCTTCGGCTTCGACGCGTTCGGCCTGCCGGCGGAGCTCGGCGCGATCGCCGGTGGAGAGTCGCCGAGCGACTGGGTGAACCGCTGCGCCGCGCACATGACGGGTCAGCTCGACCGATTGGGCTTCTCGTTCGACTGGGAGCGCTCGTTTCTGAGCTCCGACCCGATCATGTACCGCTGGTCGCAGTGGCTGTTTCTCGTCCTGCTGGAGGCCGACCTGATCTATCGCGGGACGGGCAACGTCGACTGGTGCGAGACCTGCCAGACCACCCTCGCCACGATCCAGGTAGAGGACGGCCTCTGCTGGCGCTGCCACAACCCCGTGCGGCTGATCCAGCGGCCGCAGTGGTACCTGCGGGA
>Ga0182024_10006494_pt1 | contig 25659 bp, 17 predicted proteins | sample P32metaG_FD_120480 | JGI IMG/M metagenome (GOLD analysis project Ga0182024, IMG submission 120480) | Permafrost microbial communities from Stordalen Mire, Sweden - P3-2 metaG (Illumina Assembly) | ecosystem: Environmental > Terrestrial > Soil > Wetlands > Permafrost | place: Sweden: Stordalen...
CTCATCCTACCGTGCGCGCCAATCCGCTCCGGAGGCGACCATCACTGAGCCCGGGCGCTCGCCACCCCGTCGCCGCGCTGGGCCATGGACACCCCTCGCGGTCGCGCGCCCCGTGGCCGAGCAAGCCCGAGACGCTCCGTCGCCGACACGGTCGCCGCCCTCCGGTCGACCCTGCGGTTGCTGCCGATCGCCGCCCGTCCCGCCCCGCGGAGGCGGGCACGGTCGCCCCGACGGGGGCCGGGCGAGCCCTCCGGACGGCGCTGGCGGGGCTCGATCGAGGCGCTCAGGACCCGTGGACGGGCCCGCTCGTGGCGGCGGTTGCCGGGGTGCCGCGGCCGGTGTGTCAGGTGTGCACGGCTCGGGAATGGGGTGTAGGTTCTGGCCCCCCATGGCGACCGGACGTCGGCCGAAACTGTGGACAGGGTTGTTGATAACTGGGGCACCGCCCTGTGGAGGACTCCGTGGCCGACGTTGACAAACTCTGGGCACAGTGCGCAGAATCCCTGCGTGAACAGGTGTCGGAGAACGTCTGGTCGCTGACCCTCCGCGCGCTGCGTCCTGTGGATTTCTCTGGGGACAAGCTGGTGCTCGAAGCGCCCAACCCCCTGCAGCGCAACCGGGTCAACGAGCGGTACCTCCAGCTCGTCGAGGACACCGTGACCGTGGTCGTGGGCCACCCGGTCGGCGTGGAACTGGTCGTTGCGACCCTCGGCGACCGCGAGCTCGACGCGATCGACCCCGAGGTCCCCTCACCCGTCGCCGCCGTGCGCCGCGCCTCGTCGGAGTCCAACGAGTCGAACGCCGCGCGACTCGATCCGCGCTTCACCTTCGACGCCTTCGTCCCCGCGAGCTCCAACCGGCTCCCGCTGGCTGCGGCCCAGACCGTTGCGGAGACGCCCGGCAAGGCCTACAACCCGCTCTTCATCTACGGCGCGTCGGGACTCGGCAAGACCCACCTGCTCCACGCGATCGGCAACTACGTCCAGGACAACTACTCCAAGATGCGCGTGCTCTACGTCACGACCGAGCACTTCTTGAACGACTTCATCGATGCCATCCGGTCCAAGACCACCCTCGCCTTCAAGCGCCAGTACCGCGAGTGCGACGTGCTGCTCATCGACGACATCCAGTTCATCCAGAACCGCGAGAGCCTCCAAGAAGAGCTCTTCCACACCTACAACACCCTCCAGGGCGCGGGCAAGCAGATCGTCCTCACCTCGGATCGTACGCCGAAGGCCATCGAGACCCTCGAAGAGCGGCTCCGCAGCCGGCTGCTCTCGGGGCTGCTCACCGAGATCGACCGACCGGACCTCGAGACCCGCCTTGCGATCCTGCGGACGAAGGCCGAGTACGACCGGATCGCCCTGCCCGGCGACGTGGCCGAGTTCATCGCGAGCCACGTCCGCGACAACATCCGGGAGCTCGAGGGCGCCATCATCCGGGTGAACGCCTTCGCGAACCTCAACCGCGAGCCGATCACCCTCGACCTCGCGAAGCGGGTCCTCTCGGACCTCGGCGACGAGACGCCGTCAATCACCCCCGACGCGATCGTCGACGCGGTCGCCGAGTACTACCACTTCTCGCCGAACGAGGTCCGCGGCCCGCGGCGAGTGCGGCCGCTCGTCACCGCCCGGCACGTCGCGATGTTCCTCATGCGCGACCTCCTGCCCGACTACTCGTACCCGATGATCGCGAGGATCTTCGACGACCGCAACCACACCACGGTCATCAGCGCCGTCGAGAAGATCCGTGGCCAGATGGCCGAGCGCCAGGCCCTCTACGACCAGGTCACCCAGCTCCGCCGCCAGCTGAAGGGGGAGAGTTGACCCGTGCAGAACGGACCCAACAACGTGTGTACAGCGCCCGCCTATCCTGTGCCGCGATGCCCCCGTCACCCACAGATTTCGGTGATCCCGCAACGGCTAGAACAATGTTTCCCACCGATCGCGGTTGGGCAGTGGATGAATAAATGCCGTCTGATCAGGCATGACGCATTGTTGTCCACAATCCACACGCCTACTATGACAATCCCTTCTCTATTCATGACGCTGTGGGGGGCTCCCCCGCGAAAGGTGGCGAGGCCATGAAGTTCCGCTCAGAGCGCGACGTCCTGGTCGAGGCGCTCTCCGCTGCGGCCCGGGCGGTGTCCACCCGAGCAGTCGGTGCGACGACCGGGCTCCACCTGCTCGTGAAGGGCAACGAGCTCACCGTCACTGGCACCGACCTCGATCTCACCGTGCGCTCGGTGATCGAGGTGATCGGCATCGACGACGGCGAGGCCGTGGCCCCCGCCCGCCTCGTGGCCGACGCGGTGCGCCACCTTGAGCCGGGGGCCGTCACGATCGACGCGATCGACGAGAAGGTCGAGATCTCCGCCGCGCGCTCCAAGTTCTCGCTGCGCACGTTCGCGCCGGCGGACTTCCCGACGCTGCCGGCGAGCGGCGCGACGTCGACCTCGGTGCCGTCGAGCGAGCTGGTCGAGGCGCTGCACCAGGTGGTGCGCGCATCCTCGAGCGACGACGCGCGCCCGCTGCTCACCGGCGTGCTGTTCACCAACGAGGAGGGGACGCTGCGTTTGGTCGCGACCGACTCGTACCGCCTCGCGCTGTGCGACCTACCGGGCCGCACAGCGATCGCCGGGGACCGCGACCTCATCGTCCCATCCCGAGCGCTCACCGAGCTCCAGCGGATCTGCTCGGCGCTGCCCGGTGACACCGAGGTCGGCGTCGCGCTGTCCGACACCGAGGTGACCTTCTCGGCGGGCTCGACCACGATCAGCTCGAGGCTGATCGACGGGGCGTACCCGGACCATCGCCAGCTGATCCCGGCGAGCTACCCAAACCGGCTGCACCTCGGCAAGGAGACCGTGCTCGCCGCGCTGCGCCGCGCGCGCCTGCTGGTGCGGGACAACACGACGTCGGTGCGCATGACGATGCACGCCGGCGGCGTCGACCTGCGGGTCGTCTCGCACGACCTCGGCGACGTCGAGGAGACCGTCGACGGCGACTTCACCGGCGAGGAGCTCACCATCGCGTTCAACCCCACGTACCTGATCGACGGCGTCGACGCGGTGCCCGGCGACGAGGTCGTCGTCGAGACGTCGGACTCGGCCCGTCCCGCGATGGTGCACGGCGCGGACCACGACACCTTCCGCTACCTCCTGATGCCGGTGCGCGTGCAGTAGCGAGGTGGGGCTCGCCTCGCTCGACCTCGTCGACTTCCGGTCCTTTCGCGCCGCGCACTTCACCCCGGACCCAGACGGGACCACGGTCCTCCTCGCGCCGAACGGGACGGGCAAGACGTCGCTCCTTGAGGCCGTCGGGTACCTCGGCACGGGCCGGTCCTTCCGTGACGCGGCACGGGAGTCGATGATCCGGACGGGCGCCGCCGACGCCTACGTGCGCGCGAGCGTGCGCGACGGCGACCGCGACGTGCTCATCGAGGCCCAGCTCTCGCGGCACGGTCGATCTCGCGTCCAGGTGAACCGGCAGCCCGCCAAGACGAGGCGCGACCTTGCCGACGCCGTGGCGGTCACGACGTTCGCGCCAGAGGACGTGGCGGTCGTCCGCGGCGGCCCAGGTGGGCGCCGCGACGTGCTCGACGACGCGCTCGCGCTGCTCGACCCCTCTGCCGGCGCGCTCCTCGAGGACGTGGCCCGCGTGCTCCGCCAGCGTGGCGCCCTGCTGCGCCAGCTGCACGGCCGGCTCGACGACGTGGCGGCCTCGACCCTCGACGTGTGGGACGAGCGCCTCGCCTCGCTCGGCGACGACCTGGCCGAGCGCCGCGCGGCCCTGGCCGTCGCGCTCGAGCCGAAGGTCGGCGACCACTACCGAGCCCTCGCCGCCGACGCGGCGCCTGTCGGTGTCGCCTACGCGCCGAGCTGGGCTGGCGCGCTCGACGGCGCGCTCGCTCGGGCGCGCACCGACGACGTGCGGCGCGGCGTGTCGACGATCGGCCCGCATCGTGACGACGTGGTGCTCACCATCGATGGACGCGAGGCGCGCTCGCAGTCGTCACAGGGCGAGCAGCGGAGCCTCGCGCTCGCGATCCGCGTCGCGATCCACGAGCGCGTAACGGCGACGCGCGGACGCCCGCCGCTCCTGCTGCTCGACGACGTGTTCTCGGAGCTCGACGTCGGCCGCGCCACGCGGCTGCTCGGGCTGCTCCCGCCCGGCCAGGCGCTGCTCACGACGGCGGTGGCGCCACCTCCGGGCCTGCAGGCGGCCGACGTCGTCGACGTGGAGGGGCTGCACCGTGGCGCGTGAGGGCGACGATGGCCCCCGGCCGCTGTCGGACTCGCTGCGCCGCCTTGCCGCGCGGGTGACCCGCGTCGACCTCGTCGGGTTCGCGGGCGTGGAGGTGATCTGGCCGTCGGTGCGCAGCGCGCTCGCCTCGGAGGCAGTGCCCCTGCGGCTCTCGCGCGACGAGCTCACGGTGGCGGTGCCCTCGGGCGCCCACGCGACGCGGGCACGACGCGACGCACCGGCGATCCTCGCCGAGCTCGCCGCCCTGCTCGCAGAGCCGCCGACGGCCCTGCGCGTCACGGTCCGTCCGACCTGAGGTGGGGCGCCGCCGAGGGCGGGTGCGCGCGGTCACGCGTCACCGCCACGCACGTGTCAGCGCCAGTCCAGCCAGCGACCGTGCGCGTGGGTCTCGGCCACGACGCGCGACGACGCCTGGCCGTCCTCGAACGTGGTCACGCACACGACGCTCGCGCCACGGTGGGCATAGGAGCCGCCATGTGCCAAGACACCGAGGTCGTGCAGCACGGTCGGGTACTCCATCGACACCCACGTCGTCGGGCGCGACGCGGCGATGGCCGCGACGGCATCCGCCAGCTCGTGGCGCCGCGCTGCCGGCAGGTAGGCCGCCGACCAGCTGTTCACGACCACGAGCCGCGCGGCGCCGGCCGCCGAGTCCGCGGCGCGCGCGAGGTCGTCCACCATGTCGCCGCGGAGGATCGTGAGCTCGTCGCGTCGCTCGATGGCGAGCGCGATCGCGCGGTCGAGGCGCTCGAAGCGCTCGAGGTCGTCGGGCCACAGGCACGCGAGGAGCCACTCGACCGCGTCGTCGTCCGCGACGTCGACCGGCGAGAGGTCGAGGCCGATGCGCGCGGCGATCCTGGGCAGCCCGAGAGGTGGGGTGGCCCCCAGGAGCTCGCAGTGCAGGACCGGGAGGGCGCCTGGGGGCCCGACCTCGACGGTGCCGTAGTCGTAGCGGTAGGCGTCGACCAGCAGGTTGAGCCCTGCGGAGCAGGCCGCGTCGAGGAGGGCGATGTCCCCGCGCTCGTCGAGCTGGGCGAGCGCCGCGCGGAGGACCGCGCAGCGGCCCACCTCGTTGGTCTGCGTGGCGCGCACCGCGCAGCGCTCCGCGATCGCGTCGCGGTGCTCGTGGCAGAACGCGACGAACCGTGCCGCCACTGCTTCGTCGTCGGCGGGTCGGTACCGCCGTCCGCGCCGCGCGCAGACGCTGCGGTAGTGGTCCGCGAGCGGGTGCTCGACGCCCTCGAGGAGCAAGTGGTGCACCGACGCCAAGGTGACGTTGACGGCCAGCTGCGGGGGTGGGACGACGTCGGCGAGCGCGAGCACGAAATCGTCCTCGGCCGCGCCCGCGCAGATCGCCCGGTAGGTCGGATACCGCTCGAGATCCTCGCTCGGGAGGAACCCGGAGAACTCTCTGGCAAGCCGCTGGCGACGAAGTGCGTCGATGTCGAGACGCTACCGAGCCGACGTTGTGCGAGCGTCGTCTCGCGCCGAAGCGACGACCGTTGTGGGCCGCCGAGACGGGCTCGTCGAAGGTCCCGGAGCGCCTCGAAAGTCCATCCGATCGGGTAGGATTGGGACGTCCCATTGAGACATGCCGGGCGACCGTCGCACGCCCCGGCACGAGACGCGACGCGACATGCGGAGGGCCCTTCGTGGCGGAGAAGACAAAGGGGTCCGAGACCTACGGGGCCAGTGACATCACGGTGCTCGAGGGGCTCGACCCGGTCAGGATCCGCCCGGGCATGTACATCGGGTCCACGGGTCCCGCCGGCCTCCACCACCTGATCCGAGAGATCGTCGACAACGCTGTCGACGAGGCGATGGCGGGGTACTGCACCCGCATCGACGTCACCCTCCTCGAGGACGGCGGCTGCCGTGTCGTGGACAACGGCCGCGGCATCCCGACCGAGCCGCATCCCCAGTACCCGGACCGCTCTGCGGCGGAGATCGTCCTCACGATGCTGCACGCCGGGGGGAAGTTCGGCGGGGCGGGCTACAAGGTCTCCGGCGGGCTCCATGGCGTCGGCGTGTCCGTCGTGAACGCCCTGTCGACCCAGCTCATCTTGGAGGTGGACCGCAACGGCGAGCACTACGAGATGTCGTTCCACGACGGAGGGCACCCCGACGGCCCCCTGAAGATGACCGGCCCCGCCCCCAGGGGCCGCACGGGCACGACCGTCACCTTCTGGCCCGACCCGACGATCTTCGACGACGTGGAGTTCCGCGCCCAGACGGTCGTCGAGCGCCTCCAGGTGATGGCGTACCTGAACAAGGGTCTCGAGATCAACTTCACCGACGAGCGCGAGGGGCGTGAGCAGCACGAGACGTTCAAGTACAACGGCGGCATCGTCGACTACGTCAAGCACCTCAACTCGTCGAAGGAGTCGCTGTTCCGCAAGGTCGGCGCGTACGAGCAGATCGAGCCCGACATGGAGGTGGAGATCGCCTTCCAGTGGAATACCGGATACCACGAGTCGATCCACTCCTTCGCGAACGGCATCGCCACGATCGAGGGCGGCATGCACGAGGAGGGCTTCCGCAAGGCCCTCACGAACGTGTTCAACCGTTACGCGCGCAAGCAGGGGAAGCTGAAGGAGAAGGACCCGAACCTCGAGGGCAACGACATCCGCGAAGGGCTCACCGCGATCATCTCGGTGCGCCTGCGCGAGCCCCAGTTCGAGGGCCAGACGAAGGGCAAGCTGGGCAACGTTCCGGTGCGCTCCCTCGTGGAGCGAGCGACGAACACAAAGCTCGCCGACTGGTTGGAGGAGAACCCGCGCGAGAGCTCCCAGATCGTCCAGAAGGCCCAGCTCGCCGCGCGCGCCAGCGCCGCGGCGAAGCAGGCGCGCGACCTCACTCGTCGCAAGAGCGCCCTCGACGGCGCGGGTCTGCCGGGAAAGTTGGTGGACTGCCAGTCACGCGACCCGCGCGAGTCGGAGCTCTTCATCGTCGAGGGCAACTCGGCGGGGGGCTCGGCCAAGGATGCGCGCGACCCGCGGCGCCAGGCGATCCTGCCCATTCGCGGCAAGATCCTCAACGTCGAGCGAGCGCGGGCCGACAAAATGCTGCGCAACGCCGAGATCCAGGCACTGATCGCGGCGATCGGTGGCGGGATCTTCCCCGAGTTCGACATCTCGAAGATCCGCTACCACAAGGTGATCATCCTCGCGGACGCCGACGTCGATGGCTCGCACATCCGCACGTTGCTCCTCACGTTCTTCTTCCGCCAGATGCAGGAGCTGGTGGAGGCGGGTCACGTCTACGTCGCTCAGCCCCCGCTGTTCTCGACGCTCGTCGGCAAGGAGAAGGTGTACCTCAAGGACGAGGCGGCGAAGACCGCGTACCTGGAGGCGAACCCCGACCACAAGCACGAGTTCCAGCGGCTGAAGGGGCTCGGCGAGATGGACTTCGGCGAGCTTCGTGACACCACCATGGACCCCGTCAAACGCTCGTTGCTCCAGATCACCGTCGAGCAGGCGTCGACCGCCGACGACGTGTGCTCGATCCTGATGGGCGAGGACGTCCCGCAGCGTCGCCACTTCATCCAGACGAACGCACGCGACGTGCGGTTCCTCGACATCTAGCCCCCGATGGCACGCCGCACGACACCACCACCGCCGCCACCGGACACGCCCGAGGTCCAGGGCTACATCGAGCCCATCGAGATCAACCTCGAGATGGAGCGCTCCTTCCTCGAGTACTCGATGTCCGTCATCGTCTCGCGGGCGCTGCCCGACGTGCGCGACGGCCTCAAGCCGGTGCACCGCCGGATCCTGTACTCGATGTTCGACCAAGGCCTTCGGCCCGACCGGCCGCACTCGAAGTGCGCGAAGGTCGTCGGCGAGGTCATGGGGACGTTCCATCCCCATGGCGACACCGCGATCTACGACGCGCTCGTCCGCATGGCCCAGCCCTTCTCGATGCGCCATCGGCTCGTCGACGGGCACGGCAACTTCGGCGGCATGGGCCCAGAGGACGGGGCCGCGGCGATGCGCTACACCGAGTGCCGGCTCGCCGCGCTCGCACTCGACCTGCTCGAGGGCATCGACGAGGAGACGGTCGACTTCTCGCCGAACTACGACAACACCGACCAGCAGCCCGACGTGCTGCCGTCGCGCTACCCGAACCTCCTCGTCAACGGCTCCCAGGGCATCGCCGTCGGCATGGCGACGAAGATCCCCCCGCACAACCTCGCCGAGGTCATCGACGCCGCGCTGCACCTGCTCGCCAACCCAGAGGCGACCCCCGACGAGCTGATGGCGTTCGTGAAGGGACCCGACTTCCCGACCGGCGCCCAGATCCTCGGGCGCCAGGGGATCCTCGACGCCTACCGAACCGGACGCGGCTCCATCCGGATGCGCGCCGTCGCCGAGATCGAAGAGGGCCGCTCCGACACGACGATCGTGGTCACCGAGTTCCCCTACGAGGTGTCACCCGAGGCCGTGGAGGTCCGCATCGTCGACCTCGTCAAGGCCGGCGAGCTTGACGGCATCTCGGCGGTCCAGAACGACTCGGCCGCCCAGAAGAACCGCCTCGTGATCAAGCTGAAGCGCGACGCGAACGCCAACGTCGTGCTCAACAAGCTCTACAAGAACACGCCACTGCAGACGACCTTCGCCGTCAACTGCCTCGCGCTGGTCGACAGCGTCCCGCGCACCCTCAACCTGGCCCAGGTCCTCACCCACTACCTCGCCCACCAGGTCGACGTCGTGACGAGGCGCAGCGAGTACCGACTTCGCAAGGCGGAGGCGCGCGCGCACATCGTCGAGGGGCTCCTGCGCGCGATCGACCAGCTCGACGCCGTGATCGCGACGATCCGCGGCTCCGACGACCGCACCTCAGCCCGCGAGGCGCTCATGGCGGCGCCCTTCTCGTTCTCAGAGGAGCAGGCGATCCACATCCTCGACATGACCCTCGGCCGGCTCACCCGGCTCGGCCGTGCCGAGCTCGAAGACGAGATGCAGAAGCTCCGCGAGACGATCGGCGAGCTGCAGGCGATCCTCGCCGACGACACCAGGCTCAAGAGTGTCATCGCCGAGGAGATGACCGCAGTCAAGGAGCGCTTCGCGGACGAGCGGCGGACCGACATCGTGAACGACCCCGGCGAGCTCGGCGTCGAGGACCTCGTTGCCGACGAGGACATCGTGATCACGATGACCCAGGCGGGCTACGTGAAGTCGGTCTCCACCGCGGCGTTCCGCACCCAGGGACGAGGCGGCCGAGGCGTGCAGGGTGCACGCCTCCGCGAGGAGGACCTGGTCGACCAGGTCCTGCACACGACCACGCACGCGCACCTGCTCTTGTTCTCGAACCGGGGCAAGGTCTACCGGCTCCGGGGCCACGAGATCCCCATGAAGGAGCGCACCGCGCGGGGCACTGCGGTCGTGAACCTGCTCAACCTCGCCCCCAGCGAGCGGATCCAGGCGATCGTGCCGACCAAGGACTTCCCCTCCGACGAGTTCCTGGTCTTCGCGACGGCCGAGGGCCAGGTGAAGAAGACCGCCTTCAGCGAGTACGACAAGTCCCGACGAGAGGGCTTCATCGCCCTGAACCTCCGCGACGGCGACGAGCTCGTGCGTGTGGTGGCGACGACGGGGGACGACGACGTGTTCATGGTGACGCTCAAGGGCATGACGATCCGGTTCTCCGAGACCGACGTGCGGGAGATGGGCCGTGCGGCAGCGGGCGTCCGCGGGGTGAAGCTGCGCGCCGACGACCGGGTCGTCTCGCTCGACGTCGCACGCGACGACACGGACCTGCTCTTGGTCACCGACGCCGGCTATGGCAAGCGAACGAAGCTCGAGCGCTTCAACCGCCAGGGGCGCGGCGGGCTCGGCGTGCGGGGCATCCGGCTGACCGCGGTGCGCGGCAGCGTCGTCGCGGCGTTCATGGTCAACCTTGACGACGACATCATCCTCGCGTCCACCGGCGGCGTCCTCATCCGCACGCCAGTGCGCGAGATCGCCTCGCAGGGACGTGACGCGACGGGCGTGCGGGTGATGAACCTCGATCCGGGGCAGTCCGTGGCCGCGGTTGCAGCCATTGGTGACGAGCCGGACGTGGACTTGGCAAACGGAAGTTAAGTTCCTCGTAATCCTCGGGACACCGCGCGCGCCGGTCGGTACGCTCGCTCGATGCGCTCGCACCCTTCCTCTGGCACGTCCCGCGTACACCGGACCCTCCGCCTACCTCTCGCCCTCGGGCTGGCGTGCGGCGTCGCCGCGCTCGCGACGCTGCCGGGCACCGCGGCCCGCGCGAGCGGCGTGGCGCTGCGCACCTCGGGCTACACCCACGTGATCGAGGTCGTGATGGAGAACCTCGGGTACTCCTCGGCGACGACGTACTCGGGGTACCAGACGCTGGCGCACAGGTACGCGTCGGCCTCCAACTCCTACGCCGCGGCGCACCCGTCGCTGCCGAACTACCTCGATCTGACGGCAGGGACGACGTTCGGGGTCTCGTCCGACTGCACGTCGTGCTACCAGACGTCGAACAACCTGGGCGCGCAGCTCTCGGCCAAGCGCGTGACGTGGGACGACTTCTCCGAGGGCGTGCCGGGCCCGTGCTTCCTGGGCGCGTCGACGGGCTCGGGCTACGCGGGGAAGCACAACCCGTTCCGGTACTACACCGACATCCGCAAGAACAGGTCGCTGTGCCGCCACCTGCTCCCGCTGACCTCGCTCATGACGGACCTTCGCAGGGTGAAGTCGATGCCCAGGTTCTCCTTCGTCACCCCGAACCTCTGCCACGACGGCCACGACTGCTCGCCCTCGGTGGCGTTCTCGTGGCTCCAGAGCTTCGTCAAGTCCGTGACGGCGTCTTCCGCGTGGAAGCAGCACGGCTTGCTCGTCGTCACGTGGGACGAGGGCGCCGACAGCGACACGAGCACCGTCCTGCCGAACGACCAGATCCACGGCAACGGCGGCGGCGGCCACGTCGCGACGCTGCTGATCGCCCCGGGCGTGCCGGCGGGCACCGTCGTCACCGCGCCCATGACCCACGAGTCGCTCCTCGCGTCGATCGAGTCGAACTTCCACCTGGCGATGCTCAGGGGCGCCGCCAAGTGGTCGGCGCACACCTTGGTCATCCCCTGAGCGGACCGTGACCGCCGGCCCGCGGCCGGACCAGGTGAGCGGCTGCGGCAGACTCGACGGGTGCCACCGCTCACGCTCAGCGCAGACGACGCCGCGGCGCTCGTGCGACCCGTCGACACCGTCGGGTTCGGGCTGGGCCCCGCGAACCCGCACGCGCTGCTGCGCGCGCTGTCGGCACGCGAGGACTACGAGGACCTGACCCTCGGCGGCGCGCTGCTCCTCGGGCTCTTCGACGTGGTCGCGCGCCCTGGCGTGCACTACCGGTGCGGCTTCTACGGTCCCATCGAACGGCTCTACAAGCAGCAGGGTGCCGACATCCAGCTCGTGCCCGCAGGGTTCCGCCAGTTCGCGCCCGTGCTCGAGCGCTTCGCGCCGAGGGTGATGGCCGTGCAGGCGACCCCGCCGGACCGAGACGGGCGGTGCAGCCTTTCGCTGCACTATGGCGCGACCCGCGACGCCCTGCTCGCCGCGGGCAGAGACCCAGAGCGCCTGCTCATCGTCGAGTGCAACGCCGCGCTGCCGCGCACGACGGCGCTCGATGGCTTCGACAACACCGTGCCCGTCGAGCTGGCCGACGTGCTCGTGGAGAGCGCCGAGCCGCTCGTCGCCCTCCCCGAGCCCGAGGTGACCGATGCCGACGCGGCCATCGCCGAGCTCGCGCTCTCCTACGTCACTGACGGGACGACCCTGCAGACGGGGATCGGGGCGATCCCCACGATCGTGGCCGCGCGGCTCGCCTCGCGCGACGGCGGTGACTACGGGGTGCACTCCGAGATGTTCACCGACGGGCTCATGGCCCTGCACGAGTCGGGCAAGGTGACCAACGCGCGCAAGGGCCAGTTCGAGGGCGCGTCGGTGACGACGTTCGCCCTCGGCTCGCTCGCGCTGTACGCGTGGCTCGACGACAACCCCGACGTCGCCTTCGGCCCCGTGTCGGTGGTCAACGACCCCTCGGTCATCCGCCGGAACCACCGGTTCGTCTCCATCAACGGCGCGATCCAGGTCGACCTGTACGGCCAAGTGGTGGCGGACGCCGTCGGCGGACGTCAGATCTCGGGTGTCGGGGGCCACGAGGACTTCGTGGCGGGCGCGGACCTCGACACCGAGGACCGCTCGCTCGTGTGCCTGCGCTCGACCGCGACGGTGGGTGGCGAGCGCCGCAGCCGCATCGTGGCGTCGCTCGAGGAGGGCTCGGTCGTCTCCACCCCCCGGCACCACACGGGCACGGTCATCACCGAGTTCGGCGCCGCGGACCTCGCGGGCAAGACGGTGCGGGAGCGCGCGCTCGCCCTCGCGGCGATCGCGCACCCCGACGACCGAGACGAGCTCGCGTCGGCCGCCGCGAGGATGGACGCCTGATGCTGAAGGTCAGCTCGCTCACCATCGAGGTCGCCGGCCGCGTCCTTGTCGACGATGCCAGCTTCATGGTCGCCGACGGCGAGAAGGTAGGGCTCGTCGGGCGCAACGGCGCCGGCAAGACCTCGCTGCTGTCGGTCCTGCTCGGGCGGCCAGCACCCCAGCTGACCTACCGCGGCGAGGTCGTGCGCACGGGGACGTTCACGCACCTGCCCCAGGTGCCCGTGGAGCAGGGGCTCGGCGTCGAGCCGATCGGGCTCTCCCACGTCCTGTCGGCCCGGGGGCTCGACCGCCTCGACGCCGAGGTGCACGCCGCGCGCGCCCAGATGGCGGCGGACCCCACCGAGGCGCACATCACGAGGTTCACCGACCTCGAGGCCGCCTTCACCGACAGGGGCGGCTACGTGGCCGAGGGCGAGGTCGCACGGCTCGCCGCGGGCCTGGGCCTCCGCGAGGAGCTCCTGCTCGAAGACCTCGTGTCGCTGTCGGGCGGCCAGCGCCGCCGGGTCGACCTCATGCGCGTGCTCTACGAGGGCGCGGGCACCATGGTGCTCGACGAGCCGACGAACCACCTGGACCGCACCGCAAAGCGCTGGCTCTTCGGCGAGCTCGCGTCGCTGCCCGGCGCGCTCGTGCTCATCAGCCACGACATCGCGCTGCTCGACCAGGCGATCGACAAGGTGCTGCACCTCGCCGACGGGACGGTCGCTGAGTACAAGGGCAACTACAGCGCGTTCCTCCGACAGTCCTCCGAGGCGCGGGAGCGCTCCGAGGTGCTGGCCAAGCGCGAGGACGCCGAGATCCGCCGCCTCCGTGCCTTCGCCGACGCACGCCGCCACTCGACCGAGACCCAGGCGCGCAAGGCGAAGATCGCCGACCGCAAGGTCGAGCGGCTCGAGGCCAAGCGCACCAAGGTGCTCACCAAGGAGAAGTCGTCGGTGTTCCGGCTGCCCTCGCCGCCGAGGAGCGGGGACGACGTGCTCGCGCTCACCGACCTCCGCGTCGCCTATGGGCGCCACGTCGTGCTCTCCAAGACCTCGCTGCTCGTCGGGCGTGGCGACCGCATCCTCGTGGTCGGGCGCAACGGGGCGGGGAAGTCCAGCCTGCTCCGCTGCCTCGCGGGCGTGCAGTCGCCGAGCGCGGGGACCCTTCGCTACGGCGCCAACGTCGAGCTCGGCTACTTCGCCCAGGAGCACGAGCAGCTCGACGAGTCGCGCTCCGCGCTCGAGCACCTCCAGGAGAGCCCGCTCGTCACCGAGGTCGACCGGCGCAAGCTCTTGGGCGCGTTCGGGCTGACCGGCGACACGGTCCTCCGCACGCCCTCGCGCCTCTCGGGCGGCGAGCGCGCCAAGCTCGCGCTCGCCCTGCTGGCGGCCGGCCGGGTGAACCTGCTGGTCCTCGACGAGCCGACGAACAACCTCGACCCCACGAGCGTCGTGGCCGTGGCGCGGATGCTCGTCGGGTGGCCCGGCACGGTCGTCGCGGTCAGCCACGAGCGCGCCTTCGCCGAGGCCCTCGACCCCACCCACGCGGTGCTCCTGCCCGAAGAGCACGTCGACCTCTGGCGTGAGGAGTACCTCGACCTCGTCGAGCAGCGCTAGGGCGACGGTCCCGCGCGGCCGCGGTGTGGCGAGCGCCGACGCCTCAGTGCGCGGGGCCTCCGGCCTCTCCTGCGTGGTCGGGGGCGTAGCCGATGCGGTCCGAGTACAGCGGGAGCAGGGCGGAGAGCCGGGTGAACACCACGATCGCGAAGGCGAGCCACGGGACCCACGGGGCGACCAGGACCGCGATCACGACGAGGGTGAGGACGGCGTACCAGATCGTGAGTGCGGCGCGACGCTGCTCGGGGCTCGCGGCGACGGCGAGCAGCCGGTGGCGGTGCGCGTAGTCAGTCCCGAGGGCCGAGAGCACCGTCCCGATGAGCACGACGAGGCACACGGTCTCGACGCCCACCCAGAAGTCGCCGTGGCTGTACCCGTGGGCCAAGAGCAGCGTCGCGAACGGGATCAGGGTGATGCTGAGGGTCGAGGCGATCACGAGGAGCGTCATGTAGTGGTCGACGCCGCGCAGCTGGCGAAGCGCGCGGTGCGACAGCACCCAGGCGCCCGCGATCCAGATGAAGCCGAGGAGGACGCTCACGAGCGCGGCGCGCTGGGCCCAGATCTGGTGGGCGAGGCCGGCCCCGGGCCGATCCGTGACGACGCTGAGCTGGAGCACGAGGAGCGTCGCGGCGATCGCGAGGATGGCGTCGGTGAACCCGGCGAGCCGGGTCGCGGGGTGCACGGCCTGATCGGCCGAGCGGAACGTGTAGACGTGGCGCAGGAACCGGCCGCGCCCGAGCCGCGGCGGGGGCTCGGTCGTCACGGCGAGAGGACCGCGCACCAGCCGGTCGCCGCGGCCCATGACTCCGCGAGCGCCAGGAGCTCGAGGACGAGGTCGGTCTTGGCGTAGGTGTAGCCCTGGCGGTCCTCGCGCCAGCGCGCGGCGGCCGCGCGCTTCATCTCGCCGTAGGCGTCGCGCGCCTCGTCGTGGCTGCGCAGGTAGTCGCGGAACAGCAGGTGGTCGCGCTCGAAGGCGCCGCGGGACCGGCAGACGTGCGCCTGCACCTCGAGGTGCCCGGCGACCGTGTCCACGAAGAAGCGGTGCTCGTCGTCGCGGCTCGAGAGCGCGAGCCCCGAGGCCTCGCAGGCCGGCACGTAGGCCGCCTCGTCGTCGGGGTCCGCGACGCTGACCATGACGTCGACGATGGGCTTCGCGCACAGCCCGGGCACCGAGGTCGAGCCGATGTGCTCGATCCTCGAGGCAACCGCGCCGAGGGCGTCCTCCAGGCGGGCTCGCCACGACGCGAAGCGGTCGGGCCACGACGGGTCGTAGTCGACGAGCTCGACCGCGCCGGCGCGGCCGGCCTCGGCGACCTTCTCGAAGCCCGGCCAGATCACCTCCAGTGCCCTCGCGGCGAGGGCCTTGCGCTCGTCGAGCGGCAGGTCGTCGGGGGCGACGCCGCGATCGGCGGCGACGAGCTCGTAGAGGTCGATCACGTCGACGCGGGCACCCTCGCGCTCGCGGCGCCGACGCCAGCGGTCGAACAGGTCGGCGTCGACGGCGTCGAGCTCCACGCCCTGCATGCTTGCAGAATCGGTGCGGCACGACGGCGACGCGGCGGCTGGCGACGAGGTCGTAGCCTGCGCCCCAACACCAGGAGGTCGCGATGCGCTGCCCGGCGTGCGGGGGAGAGACGCCAGAGGACAAGCCGTTCTGCGCGAACTGCGGGGCGGGGCTCGCGGCGACGTGCGCGACCTGCGGCGCGGAGCTCCTCGCCGCCAAGCCCTTCTGCGCGGACTGCGGGTCGCCGGTGGCAGTGGCCGAGGCGCGCGACGCGGCCCCGCCACCCTCTGTCCACGGCGGCGAGCTCTCTGCCGAGCGTCGGCTGTGCTCGGTGCTCTTCGTCGACCTCGTCGGCTTCACGCCCTTCGCAGAGAAGGCAGATCCAGAGGCGGTCCGCGAGCTGCTGAGCCGGTACTTCGAGCGAGCCGAGTCCGTCGTGTCGAGCTACGGCGGGACCATCGAGAAGTTCATCGGCGACGCGGTCATGGCGGTGTGGGGCGCACCCGTCGCGAACGAGGACGACGCCGAGCGCGCCGTGCGCGCGGGGCTGGACGTGCTCGCCGCAGTCGCGAACCTCGGGCGCGAGACGGGGAGCGCCGCCCTCGCGGCACGCGCGGGTGTCGTCACCGGCGAGGTCGCCATCACGGTGGGCAAGGTCGCCGAGGGCATGGTGCTCGGCGACACGGTGAACTCGGCCTCGCGGGTCCAGGGCGCCGCCGCGACGGGCACGGTGCTCGTCGACGAGGCCACGTGGCGGGCGTCGTCGGGCGCGATCGCCTACGCCGAGGTGGGCGAGCTCACGCTCAAGGGCAAGGCCGACACGGTGACCGCGTGGCAGGCCCTGCGCGTCGTGGGCCAGCGCAAGGGCCTCGGCCGCGCCGAGCGCCTCGAGCCGCCGTTTGTGGGGCGCGACGACGAGCTGCGGCTCGTGAAGGACCTCCTGCAGGCCACGGCGCGCGAGCGGCGCGCGCGACTCGTCTCTGTGACGGGCGTCCCCGGGATCGGCAAGTCCCGACTCGCCTGGGAGTTCCTCAAGTACGTCGACGGCCTGGCCGAGACCGTCTACTGGCACCAGGGCCGCTCGGCCAACTACGGCGAGGGCGTGACGTTCGGGGCGCTCGGCGAGATGGTGCGGATGCGCGCGGGGATCAACGAGGCCGAGGACGCGGACACCTCGCGCGGAAAGCTCGCCGCCTGCGTCGCCGAGCAGGTCACCGACGACGAGGAGCGCCGCTGGATCGAGCCGCGCCTGGCGCACCTGCTCGGCCTCGCCGAGGCGCCGGCGGGGGATCGCGAGGAGCTCTTCAGCGCGTGGCGGACCTTCTTCGAGCGCATCGCGGGGCTCGGGGTGACCGTGCTTGTCTTCGAGGATCTGCAGTGGGCCGATCCCGGACAGATCGACTTCATCGAGTCGATCCTCGAGTGGTCGCGGAGCCACCCGATCATGGTCGTCACCCTGTCGCGGCCCGAGCTGCGCGACCGACGTCCCGACTGGGGCGCCGGGCAGCGCTCCTTCACCTCGCTGCACCTCGACCCGCTGTCCGACGAGGCGATGACGGCCCTGCTGGAGGGGTTCGTCGAGGGCCTTCCGGCAGCGGTGTCGGCCAAGGTGCGCGAGCGGGCCGAGGGCGTCCCCCTCTACGCCGTCGAGACGGTCCGGATGCTGGTTGACCGCGGCGTCCTCGTTGCGGCGGACGGCGCCTACCGCGTGGACGGCGAGCTGTCGACGCTCGAGATCCCAGAGACCCTCCACGCCCTTGTGGCATCGCGCCTCGACGCACTGCCGACCGAAGAGCGCATGCTGCTGCAGGACGCCGCCATCCTCGGCGCGACGTTCCCGCCCGCGACGCTCGGCATCGTCCACGGCTATGACCGCGACCGGCTCGAGCCGATGCTGCGCGACCTCGTCCGCAAGGAGTTCTTGAGGTTCGACTCGGACCCGCGGTCACCCGAGCGGGGCCAGTACAGCTTCGTCCAGGGGGTCATCAGCGAGGTGGCGCTCTCGATGCTCGCGCGACGGGACCGCTCGGCAAAGCACCTCGCCGCGGCCCGGCACTTCGAGGGCCTCCACGACGACGAGCTGACGGCGGTCGTCGCGGCGCAGTACGCCTCGGCGCTGCGCGCGGCCCCCGATGCCGACGACACGGGCGCGCTCGTCGAGCGCGCGAGCGCGTGGCTCACCCGCGCCGGTGACCGTGCGCGGTCCCTCGGCTCTCCCGAGGAGGCCCTCGACCTCTACGACCAGGCGCTCGCGGTCACGCCCCCGGGGGCGGCCCACGCGGCGCTGCTCCGCTCTGCGGGCGACGTCGCGGCCGACAGCACCGACTCGGAGCGTGCCAAGGGGTTGCTCGGCGACGCGATCGCGGAGTACCGGGACGTGGGTGATCACGAGGGGGCGCTCGGAGCGACGGCGGGGCTCGCCGAGGTGCTCAGCCAGCAGCGGCGCTACACCGAGGCGGTCGAGCTCGCCCAGGCCGCGATCGACTCGCTCGACGACGACGAGGACGCGCTCCGCCTGCCGTTCGCCACCACGATCGCGACCTGCCTCGCCCAGGGCACGGATCTCGCGGCCTCGCTCGAGTGGGCGGAGGTCGCCCTCACCCTCGCAGAGCGCCTGGGCGACTACGCGGCCCTCGCCCGCGCGCTCGGCATTCGCTCCCTCGCCCTGTTCAACCTCGGCCGCCATCGCGAGGCCGTCATGCTCGCCCGCGGCATGGCGGCCCTCGCGAGCGAGGCGGGCGCGCTCCGCGAGCAGGGGGTCGCCCTCATGGGCGTCGGCCTCTACTCGCTCCCGGACGACCCAAGGGAGTCGATCCGCGCGTCGCGGGCGTCCGCCGAGCTCGCGCGGCGCAGCGGCCACCGCCAGATGGAGAACACGAACCTGCTGAACGCGGCGGAGACCGGCGTCACCCTCGGCGACTGGGATGACGCGCGCCGCAGTCTCGACGAGCTCGCGTCGCGCGAGCTCCGAGACGCTGCCTGGGCCGAGCAGCTCCGGGCGATGCTCGAGGCCATGACCGGCCAGTCGCGGTCGGCGAGCGAGCGGATCGAGGCGGTCCGCGAGCTCGAGGCGCCCTCGGGCTTCATCGCGGGCCAGACGACCCTGCTCCACTCGAGTGCGATCGTGCATCTCGCGAACGGTGAGCTCGCGGACGCCCAGCGCCTCGCAGAGCAGTCCGTCGCGCTCGATCCCCTCGGCATCAACGCGCCGGTCTCGGTGCACGTCCAGGGACGCGCGGCGCTCTGGCGCCGCGACGTCGACGGCGTAGAGAGGGCGCTCGCGTCGGGCCGGGCACTCAGGGGACGCTGGATGTCCGCGGTGAACGAGACGCTCGCCGCCGGCCTCGACGCGCTCGCGGGACGCACCGCAGAGGCGACGGAGCGCTACGCCGCGGCGCTCGACGTCTGGCGTGCGCTCGACGACACGCTCGGCCTCGCGCTCTGCGAGCTCGACATGGTGCTCCTGCTCGGCGGCGGTCACGACGCCGAGGTCGCGGGCAAGGAGGCGGAGGACGTCTTCACCCGGCTCGGGGCCGTCCCCTTCCTCACCCGCCTGACGGAGGCGAGGTCACGCTCCGAAGGGGCCTGAGCCGGGCGCCGCGGCGGGCAGGCTCTCGGGGTCGACGGCCAGCGGAGCCGGCAGCGCGGGAGCGGCCGTCACACGATCGCCGAGGTTCGGTCGATCGATGTCCGGGCAAGGTTGTCGGTCTCTCGCGGTGCGGTGTGAACGACGCCGTCCTCGGGCCCGGCGAGCTCCGTCGGGACCTATGACCCGACGAACGTGACGGGCCGCGCGGTGTGCAAGGGGGGCCGCCCGATCGGCGTCGCGCTCGGCGGGACCGGCCAGTGGGGGACCGAGGAGGCGCACCGACGTGCCTAGACACGAGCCGTACGCCCGCCGGTGGTCGCGACAAGCCCGGGTGCGCGGGACGACCGCGAGGGCGCGCGGCCACCCCGACGCCACTCACGACGTCACTCGGTGGGCGAGGGGGGACTTGAACCCCCACGTCCTTACGGACACAGGCACCTGAAGCCTGCGCGTCTGCCTATTCCGCCACTCGCCCCGGGGAGCGGGGAGCCTACTCCAGGGTCTCCTCGCCCCCACAGACGCGGTGGATGCGCCAGTCCGGAAAGTAGGATTCCTCCGTCATGGGCCTGCGAGGCATAGAGGATCGCCTCGAGCGACTGGTGGAAGGATCGCTGACTATGCCGTTCCGTGGGCCCATGCAGCCCATCGAGATCAGCCACCGCATGCTGCGAGAGATGGATCTCGGCCGCCGCGTGGGGGTCCGCGGGCTGCTCGCCCCCAACCACTTCGCCGTGTCCATCTCGGGCGACGACCTCGCCCGCTTTGAGGGGTTCACCGACGCCCTCGTCCAGGAGCTCGCCGAGTCCGCGCGCCAGCACGCCGCCAACGAGGGCTACTCCTTCACGGGTCCCGTCGAGGTGGAGCTCTTTGAGTCCAAGCGACTCAAGTCCGGGCGGGTGGACATCGTGGCCTCGTTCTTCGAGGGCGACGTCCGCCCGACCCTGGTGCTGCCGGACGGCAGCTCGCTGCCGATCAGCCGCTCGCCCATCGTGATCGGGCGGCTGCCCGAGTGCGGGGTGGTCCTCGGCGACACCAACGTCTCGCGACGCCACGCCCAGGTCGCCCTCGACGACGGCCAGGTCGTGGTGACCGACCTCGGGTCGACCAACGGCACGTTCGTGAACGGCAGGCGGGTCACGAGGGCGACGGTGCGCCCCGGGGACGAACTGTCCATCGGGACCTCGAGGCTCCGCGTCGAGGTCCGATGAGCGCTGCCCTGCAAGGGGCGGGGACGAATTACACTTCGCTCGTCAGGCCGCTGCAGTGGCTCGTCGTCGTCGTCATCTTCCTCTTCTTCCTACGGGTCGCTCGTGCCGTCACGGTGCAGGCCCGCGCACCGCGTGACGCGGGCTCTCCACGGGTCACGCGACGAAGGAATCGGCGCTTCGCGCTCGAGTTCATCGAGCCCGACGCGCGGTTCGGCGAGCGAGTGGAGCTCCCCGAGCACCTCGCCATCGGGCGGGGGCCCGCGAGTGATCTCCTCCTCGACGACGCGTTCGTGTCCGGGCGGCACGCCAGCGTCGAGTACGAGCGCGACGGCCTCGTACTCGCCGACCTCGGCTCGACCAACGGCACCTTCGTGAACGAGAGGAAGATCGACAACCCGACGCGGCTCCGGCGCGGGGACGTGGTCCAGATCGGCAGCTTCGTCTTCGAGGTCGTGCGGTGACCTCGCTCCGAGCTGCTGGGGTCACCGACGCAGGGCAGGTGCGCCCCCAGAACCAGGACACCTTCTACGTCGCAGACGACCTGGTGCTCATCGCCGACGGCATGGGTGGCTACGCGGGCGGGGAGGTGGCTGCGGCGATCGCGGCCGAGGTGGTGGGCGAGCACTTCGCCGCCGACGGCTCCGCCGCGGGCCTCGAGGACGCCGTGCTCGACGCCAACCGCAAGATCTTCGAGCGGGGGGTCGAGCCTGGGCTCGAGGGGATGGGCACGACCCTCGTCGCTGCGGCGGTCGTTCGCACGGGCACCACCTCCCGGCTGCTCCTCGCGAACGTGGGGGACTCGCGCGGCTACCTGCTCCGAGACGGCACGCTGCGCCAGCTCACCGAGGACCACTCCGTCGCCGCCGAGCTCGTCCGGCTCGGCCGCCTCGAGGAGGACGAGGGTGCCGAGCACCCCGGGCGCCACGTGCTCACCCGCGCGCTCGGCGTCGATCGGGACGTCGAGCCGGACTTGATCGAGCTCGAGCCGCTGGACGGGGACCGCCTGCTCCTCTGCAGCGACGGGCTGAGCAACGAGCTCGACGACGACCAGCTCTTGGCGCTCCTTCGCGTCGGCACCCCCTCGGATGCCGCGCGCGCCCTCGTCGCGGCGGCCAACGCACACGGCGGCCTCGACAACGTGACCGCGGTCGTGGCCGACGTCGCCGACGCGGGTGCCGGGACCGGTGGCGCGGGGACGGGCGCCGCCGCGGTTGCTGGCGCCGCGGTCGTTGCCGCGACGCCCAGCACTGGCGCGCAGCCGCGGACCAAGGATCCCCGGAACGGGGCCTCTAAGGAGGCGTCGAAGGGCGCGGCGAAGCCGTCGCGCTCGGCGACGACCATGATCGCGGCGACCGGGGCCGTGGCCGTCGCGACGGGGGCCCCGACGACCCGCGTGGCCGCGGTCCCCTCCGAGCCGACGGTCGCGGTCCGACCGGTGCTGACCGCCAGGGAGCGCCGCCGCCGCCGGCGCGAGGACCGACGTGACCGCCGCGCGTTCAACAAGTGGGTGAGCTTCCGCGGCGTGGTGTTCCTCCTCGCGGTCGCCGCGGTGCTCGTCGGCGGCTACCTGGTCCTGCAGTGGTACGGCACGTCGAACTACGTCGTCATGATCCGGGGCAACCACGTCGTCGTCGTCCAGGGCCAGCCCGGCGGGTTCCTCTGGTGGCCCCAGAAGGTGGTTGTGGCCTACCACTACGGGTTGCGACAGCTGCCGCTCAACGAGCGCCCGCTGTTCCGCGCGGGGGTCCAGGAACCCTCGCTCTCGACCGCGCGGCACTTCGTCGACACCTGGCACCTGCGCTGGCAGGTCGCGTCGGGGCGCGCGCCCACGACGACGACCACGACGACGACCACGCTCGCCACGACAGGAGGGACCTAAATGAAGGGCCGCATCACCGCGCTCAGCGTCATCATCGTGCTCATGTTCGGCCTCGTGCTGGGCCAGGCGTGGTTCATCCAGGTGCACCGCGCCAGCGCGCTGAACAGCTCGCCGCTCAACCCGACCGTCTCGGAGGCCAGCCGGCTCTACCCGCGAGGCGAGATCCTGTCGTCCAGCGGGATCGTGCTCGCGAGGTCGATCGCGACGGGCGACGCGAGCAACCCGTGGCGGCGGGCCTACCCGTTGAGCGCACTCACCTCTGACGTCGTCGGCTACAGCTCGACCAAGTACGGGACGGGCGGGATCGAGTACCAGTACGACGGCTACCTGATCACCCACACCCAGCCGGCCCGCTCGGTCTCCGAGCTGATCTCACCGACCCAGTCAAGCGACCAGGTCCAGCTGACCCTCAGCGTCCCGCTCCAGCAGGTGGCCGCGAGGGCCCTCTCGGGCCGCGACGGGGCGGTCGTCGCCATCGACCCGCGCAACGGGGCGGTGCTCGCCATGTACTCGAACCCGAGCTACATCCCCGCCCCGCTGACCTCCCCCAACTTCAGGATCCAGACTGCAGCGTGGACGAAGTACAACACCGACGACCCGCTGCACTTCCCGCCCCTCGGCTCGGTCGCGACCCAAGAGACGTTCCCGCCGGGGTCGACGTCCAAGATCCTGACCACCGCAGCGATCTTCCGCTACTTCCCCCAGCTCGCCACGGCGAACTTCCCGGTCACGACGTGCCTCCCCTTGCCCAACTCGAACAAGCAGCTGTGCAACTCGGGGCTCTCGCCGTGCGGCGGGACGATCCAGGTGATGCTCCCTCAGTCGTGCGACCCCGGCTACGGCTGGCTGGGCATGAAGCTCGGCGCCCAGGACCTCGTCGACGAGGCGCACCAGTTCGGGTACAACGCCATCCCGCCCCTCGACCTGCCCGGCGTGGTCCCGTCGTACTTCCCGCCGCAGAGCTTCTTCCAAGGGAACCTCCCTGGGCTCGCGTACTCGGCGATCGGCCAGCAGGACGTGCGCGCGACCGCGCTGCAGGACGCGCTCGTGGCGGCCGCCGTCGCGAACCACGGCGCGGAGATGGCGCCGCACTTCCTGTCGCTCGTCACCGACGCCAACGGCAACGTCGTGAAGCGCTACCGCCCCTCCATGTGGCGCCACCCGATGGGGCCGGGCATGGCCGCGCAGATCGTGCCGCTCATGCAGGCGGTCGTCACCTCGGGCACGGCCTCGGGTGTCGGCTTCCTCCCACAGGACGACGTCGCGGCGAAGACCGGCACCGCCCAGACGGGTGACGCGCAGAACCACATCGACGCGTGGATGATCGCGTTCGCCCCGGCGACCAACCCGGTCATCGCCGTCGCGGTGGTGCTGCCGAAGCAGGCGTACAACGCCTGGGGGGCGACGACCGCGGGCCCCGTCATGAAGTGCGTGATCGAGGGCGCCCTCGCGCTCGACGCCAAGCAGCAGCCAGCAGGGACGGCGACGACGTGCCCGAGGTGAGCCGCACGACCATCCCTCGGGGGCGCGTCGGGGCGCAGCGTAGGCTCGTCCGCTGATGGAGCCAGTGGTCGCGCCGCGCACGTTCTCCGGTCGCTACGAGGTGACGCACCTCATCGCGCGCGGCGGGATGGCCCAGGTCTACCGCGCGTACGACACGCGGCTCGGGCGCCACGTCGCGCTCAAGGTGCTGTTCCCCGAGCTATCGGTCGACCGCGCGTTCGTCGAGCGTTTCCGCCGCGAGGCGCAGGCCGCGGCCAACCTCTCGCACCCCAACATCGTCGCGGTCTACGACTGGGGCGAGGACGAGGGGACCTACTTCATCGTGATGGAGCTCATCACGGGCATGTCCCTCGCCACGGCGTTGCGCGCCGAGAAGACGATGCCCGCGACGCGCGCGGCCACGATCGTCGCCCAGGTCGCCTCTGCACTCGCCTACGCGCACCGCCACGGCGTCGTGCACCGCGACATCAAGCCCGGCAACGTGCTGCTCACCGACGACGGCGAGGTGAAGGTCACCGACTTCGGCATCGCCCAGGCGGTGAGCACCGAGGAGGGCCTGACCATGGCCGGCTCGGTGATGGGCACCGCCGCGTACTTCTCGCCCGAGCAGGCAGAGGGCGCGGTCGTCGACGGCCGCAGCGACATCTACTCGCTCGGTGTCGTGCTCTATGAGATGCTCGCGGGCCGACCCCCCTACGTCGGGGACTCGCCCGTCGCGGTCGCCTCGATGCACGTGCGCAACGTCCCGCCGCTTCTGCGCGACCTCAGCCCCGCGGTCCCCGACGCACTCGAGCGCGTGACCATGCGTGCCCTCGCGAAGTCCCCCGACGACCGCTACCAGAACGCCGACGAGTTCAGAGCCGACCTGAACCGCTTCATCGAGGGCCAGCCGGTGCTCGCCGCGGCCGGGGCCGGGGTCGCCGCCATGGGGGCGACGTCCGTCATGGCGATGGGCGCCACCTCGGTGCTCGCCCCCAAGGACAACACCATGGCGGTCCCGTCCGTGGCCGCAGCCCCCGCCGCCGCCGCGGTGGCGCTCGACGAGGCGCCGTACAGCGAGGAGGTCCAGCGCCGCCAGAGCTCGACGCGCACCACCTGGATCGTCGTCGCCCTGGTCGTCGCGCTCGCCGTCGTGGGCATCCTCGCCTACCGGGGGCTCACGGGGGCGAGCACGATCGCCATCCCGGACGTCCAGGGCCAGAACTACCAGGCCGCGACGACCACCCTCAAGGGGCTTGGCCTCAACGTGGACCAGAAGTCCAAGGCGACGAGCGCGTACAAGGCCGGCGCCGTGATCAACGTCGTCCCGCCGGTCGGCACCTCGGTCAATCCGGGTTCTCTCGTGACGCTCACCTACGCCGTCGCGCCCGTGTTCGAGACCGTCCCTTCCGTCACCGGCAAGTCGTTCCAGGACGCGCTGGGCGCGCTCAAAGCGGCGCATCTCAACTCGTCCCAGGTGACGGTCGCGTCATGGACCTCGCCCGTGCTCCCCGGCGCGGTCCTCCAGCAGAGCCAGCCCGCGGGCAAGTCGGTTCCTGCGGGCACGGTCGTGCAGCTCACCTTGCTGCAGACCGGGGGGACGTTCCCGCTGCCGAGCGTGGGCGTGATCGACGCGTCGCCCATCACTGCGGCGGCCACGCTCGGGCAGTACGGGCTGAAC
>Ga0182024_10006495_pt1 | contig 25659 bp, 23 predicted proteins | sample P32metaG_FD_120480 | JGI IMG/M metagenome (GOLD analysis project Ga0182024, IMG submission 120480) | Permafrost microbial communities from Stordalen Mire, Sweden - P3-2 metaG (Illumina Assembly) | ecosystem: Environmental > Terrestrial > Soil > Wetlands > Permafrost | place: Sweden: Stordalen...
CGTCTTCAATGCCCGCCAGCGCCTCAACGCCATCCCCGGCGTCGAAGCCTCCGCATCCACCTGCTGCCTGCCGCTCGAAGGCGGCTTCGGCCTGCCCTTTGACATCGTCGGCCGCCCCCACGGTAAAGATCCCAACACCGGCGGCGCTGGCTGGATGAACACTTCCCCCGGCTATTTCGCCACCTTCCGCATTCCCATCCGTGGGCGCGACTTCACTGACCAGGACACCGCAGCCGCCCCCCTCGTCGTCATCATCAACGAAAGCATGGCGAAAAAATGGTGGCCCAAACAGGACCCCATCGGTCAGCAAATCGTCATCGGCAAAGGCGTCGGCCCGCAGTTTGATGAGCCCGCCCGTCAGATCATCGGCGTCGCCGGCGACATCCGCGACGGCGGCCTCAACCGCGATCCCCAGCCACAGATGATCATTCCCCAGGCCCAGGTCAAAGACGACATCACCGCCCTCAATGCAGGCATCGGCCCCGTGGTCTGGCTCGTCCGCACCCACGGCGATCCCCATCAATATAGTTCCGCCATCACCGAACAGCTCCGCCAGGCCAGCGGCGGCTTTCCCGTCGCCCGCGTTCGCCCCATGACTCAGGTCGTCGCCAACTCCACCGCGCGTGAGGACTTCAACATGCTCCTCCTTACCACCTTCGGAGCCTCCGCCCTCATCCTGGCGGCCATCGGCATCTACGGCCTCATGGCCTATTCCGTCCAGCAGCGTACCCAGGAAATGGGCATCCGCATGGCTCTCGGCGCCGATCGCTCCCGCATCCGCTCCCTCGTCGTCTGGCACGGCATGCGCCTCGCCATCGCTGGCGTCGTCATCGGCATCGGCGCGGCCTTCGGGCTCACCCGCTTCATCGCCAGCTTCCTCTTCGGCGTCAAAACCTGGGACCCCTTCGTATTTGTAACCGTCCCGGTTGTATTAAGCCTGGTCGCCCTGCTCGCCGTCTGGATGCCCGCCACCCGCGCCTCCCGCCTCGACCCCCAGCAAGCCCTCCGCATCGAATAGCCGAGCAGGATATCTGATCACTGATCACTGGTCACTGATCTCCGCCCTGAACCGGCTGCCCCGGGTCTCGATTCTGAGACCCGGGATAACGCGCGAAGCGCGTCCACCACCTGGCGCAGCGACTTCGGAGACAGTTTGATATCCCCGATCGTCTTTCCCACCGCGTCCTCGCCCGGAAAATACCTCCGCGCCAGCGTCTGGTTGATGACCGTTACCCTCGGGTGATTCTCATCGTCCTCCACGGTCAACATGCGGCCCTCCACCAGTTTCGCCCCCAGCGTTCCCATGTAATCCGGGCTGATGTCCCGCTCCATCACGTCGTTGTGCTCTCCGTGGAATGGCTTGCCGGGAATGCGGATCCAGTCCGTATTGCAGAAACACTGCACCGGCAGATCGGTGGTCAGTCCCAGTGACTCCACGCCGGCCAGCTCGCACCTTTCTCCACCAATAACCCGCGCTCATCCTGCCTCCTCGGCATCCGCCAGCACCCGCCCAATCGCTGTGATCATCTGCTCGAACTTCGACAACTCGATCCCCATCTGCTTCCGCCCCGCCGCCGTCAGCGTGTAAAACCGCGCCCGCCGGTTCGTCTCCGTCGTCTTCCACTCCGACTTCACCCATCCCTGCAGCAGCAGCCTCTGCAGCGCCGGATACAGCGACCCCTCTTCCACCGTCAGCACATCGTCCGATACGCGTTTGATCGACTGCGCGATCCCGTACCCGTGCAGCGGCGCCCGCTTCAGCGTCTGCAGGATCAGCATGTCCAGCGTCCCTGGCATCAACTCCGGCTTATTCGCCATAATTCCCGCAACCATAGATTATCTATGCATAGAAAATCAGCGCCTTTGTGACGAACCGCTCTGTCGTCCTGAGCGAACTCCGCTCGTTACCAGCCGGACACCTCCCGGCTCGCTGGCAGTTCGCTCGCCTTGCACTTTCTGCACCCTGTACCCTGCACCCTGCACCCTGCACCCTGTACCCTGCACCCTGCACCCTGTCCGTCCGTCACTCTCTCCTTGACAATCTACCTATCCGCGCCACAATAGGTAGAACGTCAAGGAGAGAGACCCCACCATGGCTCCCACCGAAAAAACTGACCTCCTGCAGGGCACCCTCGACATGCTCATCCTCAAAATCGTTGCCCTCGGCCCCGTCCACGGCTACGGCATCTCCCAGCGCATTCGCCAGATTTCCAAAGAAGTCCTCAACGTCCAGCAGGGCTCGCTCTATCCTGCTCTGCATCGTCTCGAAAAACGCGGCTGGCTCTCAGCCGAATGGGGCGACTCCGAAAACGGCCGCGAGGCCAAGTTCTACAAGCTCTCCGCCAAAGGCCGCCGCCAGCTCGCCCAGGAAGAAGCCTCCTGGAATCGCCTCTCCGAAGCGGTCGAGCTGATCCTCGGCGCGGCGCAGCAGGAGGCCTAAATGTCCTGGAATCCCTTCCGCAAGTCCCCTCGCGACCCTGAATTCGATCGTGAGATCGCCTTCCACATCGACGAGCTCACCCGCGCCGGCATCGCTCAGGGCCTCTCCCCGGAAGAAGCCCGCCGCCGCGCTATCCTCGAGTTCGGCGGCCGCGAACAGGTCAAGCAGCAGGTCCGCGAAGTCCATACTTCGCCGCTGCTCGAAACCCTCGCCTTCAATTTCCGCGCCGCCCTGCGCTTCCTCCGCCGCTCGCCCTCGTTTTCCGCCGCCGTCATTCTCACCCTCGCCCTCGGCATTGGAGCCAACAGCGCTGTCTTCTCCGCCATCGATGCCGTCGTTCTCCGCCCGCTGCCTTATCCCAACGGCGACCAGCTCGTGCAGATCAATCAGCACGACACCCGCAATCGCGATGCCAACACCTCCGTCGCCCCCCAGCGCCTCGAAGACTGGAACCGCATGAGTTCCACCTTCTCCGGCATCAGCGGCTACTACACCGACGACCTTTCCGAGATCTCCGGCCCGCTTCCGGAAAGGCTCACCATGGCGCTGGTCGCCCCGCGTTTCCTCGACGTCCTTGAGGTCCCGCCCGTCCTCGGCCGCAACTTCACCCGTGATGAATTCCACTTTGGCGGGCCGGCCGCCGTCATCATCAGCAACCACCTCTGGCAGCGTCGCTTCGCCGGCGATCCTGCCATCCTCACCAAAAAACTCCGCTTTGGCGCGTATTCCTGGTCCATCGTCGGCGTCATGCCCGCGTCGTTTGCGTTTCCCAATCGCGACATCGACCTCTGGGCCCCCAGCCCGCCCGACGCGCCCTACGCGCAGCGTCGCGACGCCACCTGGTTCACCGTCTTCGGCCGCATGAAGTCCGGTGTCACCTTCGCCCACGCCCAGGCCGATATGGCCACTGTCCAGTCACGGCTCGGCCAGCAGTTCCCCAAACCCGACGCCGACCTTACCGTCCAGAGCGCGCCCCTCAAAGAAACCATCGTCTCCGAGGTGCGCGACTCCCTCTGGCTCCTCTACGGATCCGTCACTCTGCTCCTGCTCATCGCATGCTCCAACATCGCCGCGCTTCTGCTCGCCCGCACCGCCGACCGAGAGCACGAAATCTCCATCCGCTTCTCCCTCGGCGCCTCCCGCCGCGCCATCGTCGGCCAGCTCCTCACTGAAGTCTTCGCCCTCGCCCTTCTCGGCTCGCTCCTTGGCCTCGCCATCGCCGCCGGAGCCACCCGCGCTTTCCATCTCCTCGCCAACACCCTCCCGCGCGCCTCCGAAATTAACCTCAACCCAACCATCGTTCTCTACTCGCTCCTCTGCGCCGTCGCCACCACCCTCCTCTGCGGACTCTTTCCCGCCCTCCGCGGCACCCGTCGCGACCTCGCCCACTCCCTCGCCCAAACCGGCCGTACCCAAACCTCCGCGCGCAACCCTCTCCAATGGTTCCTCGTCGCCGTACAAGTAACACTCGCTGTTACATTACTCACGGGCGCGGGATTATTGCTCCGCTCCCTCCAGCAGCTCAGCCGCGTCCATCCCGGCTTCGATCCCTCCCACGTCCTCACCTTTCAGATCAGCGGATCCTGGGGCGAAACCGCCGACATGCCCGCCCTCAACCGCCGCATTGATTCGACTCTCGACACCATTCGCACCATTCCCGGCGTCCAATCCGCGGCTACCTCCGCCATTTTGCCCGGCATACCTTCGCTGTATCAGGTTGAATTCAATCTCGACGGCAGCCTCGATCCCAACCGCAAAATTCTCGCTGACAATCGCTGGGTTTCCTGGGGCTATTTCGACACCACCGCCATTCCCCTCCTTCAGGGAGAAGCCTGCAGAAGAGGCGGCCCGCCTTCCGACGTCCTCGTCAATCGCGCCTTCGCCAGCCTCTACCTCAGCGGCGCCGCCCTCGGCCATAACATTGCAGCCGCCGCCTACAACGACTTCTCCACCAAAGGCCAGATTCGTGGCGTCGTCGGCGACGCCCGCGAGGCAGGCCTCAACCTCGCCCCTGTCCCCACGGTCTACTCCTGCTACAGCGCGCCCACTCCCTTCCCCAACTTCCTCGTGCGCACCCATGGCGATCCCATGGCCATGGCCGAAACCATCCGCCGCAGCATCCACCAAATTGACCCCGCCCGCTCTGTCTACGCCATGATGCCTCTCGAGCAACACCTCGACGAGGCCTACTCCGGCAATCGTCTCCGCACCGTCCTGCTCGCGCTCTTCGCCGCCACCGCCGTCTCTCTTGCCTCCATCGGACTCTACGGCACGCTCAACTACCTCGGCCGCATGCGCCAGCGCGAAGTCGGCGTCCGCCTCGCCCTCGGTGCCGCCCGCAGCCGCATCGTCACGCAGTTTCTCTTCCAGGGTCTCCGCGTCACCCTCATCGGCTGCGTCGCCGGACTCGCCCTCTCGCTCGCCACCGGCCGCCTCATCGCAGGCATGCTCTACGGCGTCTCGCCGCTCGACCCCATCACCTATATCGCGGTTCTCGTCCTCATCCTCGCCGTCGCCACCGCCGCATCCCTATTCCCCGCATGGCGCGCCGCCAGAGTAGACCCCGTCCAAATCCTCCGCCAGGAATAAGACCCTGTCTCCTGTCTCCTGTCTCCTGTCTCCTGTCTCCTAGTTGGTCCTCAACGCCACCAACGGATCAATCCGCGAAGCCCGCCGCGCCGGCAAATATCCCGCCAACAGCGCCACCGCCATCAGCAGCACAATCATTCCCGCATACGTCAGCGGATCCGTCGCCTCGGTCCCGAACAACAGCGACGCAATCATCCGCGTCGCCACCAGCGATCCCAGCGTCCCCACCACCAACCCCGCCAGCACCAGGCCCAGCGTCTTCCCCAGCACGCCCCGCTGCACGCGCCCCCGGCTCGCCCCCAGCGCCATCCGGATCCCGATCTCCTGCGTCCGCTGCATCACCGAATACGCAATCACCCCATAAATTCCCAGCGAAGCCAGCAGCAATCCCAGCCCCGCAAAAATCCCCACCAGCAGCACAAAGAACCTCCGCGGCGACGTTGCATGATCCACCAGCTGCTGGACCGGACGAAACTCCGTCGCCGGTTGCCCGGGATCGATCAACCGCACCGTCGCCATCACGCTCTTCGCCAGCGTTCCCGCCGGCAGCGTGCTCCGCACCACCAGTTCAGCCCCCTCCGGTCCAAACTTCGGCGAGGTCACTGGCAGATACATCTGCCAGCCCGCTTCGCCTTCCACGCTGCTCTCATGCACATCGGCTATTACTCCGATGACCCGCGCGTCCGTGCCTCCCGCCCGCGCGATCCGCCCGACCGGATCCTGTCCTGGCCACAGCTTCCGCGCCACCGTCTCGTTGATGATCACCACCGGATCGGCATCGTCCCATTGAAAATCTCGCCCCTCCTTCAGCCGCATCCCCATCGCCGGCAAATAACCCGGCGAAACGATAAAGACGAACGTCCCCTGCAACTCACCCGGCCGATACTCTACCCCCTTCGCGGAGATTCCCCAGCTCCGGTTCCGGCTCAGCGGCAAATTGTCGCTGATGCCTGCCGTCTCGACCCCGGGAATCGTCTTCACCCGGCGAATAATCTCCTGCCACTGCGCCACCCGTGCGGCCGCCTTCTGCCCGTCGTCAAAGTCCAGGGTGATCGCCGTGGCACGCGCCGGCTCAAAACCCAGGTCTACGTCCAGCAGATGCAGAAAGCTCCGCAGCAACAGACCCCCTCCCACCAGCAGCACGCACGCCAGAGCAATCTCTGCCACCACCAGCGCCGATCGCAACCCCTCGTGCCTGCGTCCCGCGCTCGCCCCGTGCCCGGAATCCTTCAGCGCCTCCTGCAAATTCCCGCTCGCCATCCGCAGCGCCGGCATCAGTCCGAACAGAACCGCCGCCGCCACAGCAATCGCCACCGTCCACGCCACGGCCTCTCCGTCGATGCGCACGCTCGACAGCAACGGCAGTGCGATCGATCCCTGGTGCGCCAGAAACCCCGTCACCCCCAAAGCAATCGCCAACCCCAGCACCGCGCCCGCCCCCGACAGAATCAGGCTCTCCGTCAACAACTGCCGCACCAGCCGCCCCCGGTTCGCCCCCAGCGCGCTCCGCATTGCAAATTCCTTGCCCCGCGCCGCTGCCCGCGCCAGCAACAGATTCGACAGGTTCACGCACACGATCAGCAAAATCATTCCCACCGCGCACCACAACACAATCAGCGACCGCCGCAGCTTCCCGCTCACGTAGTCCTTCAGCCCGATCAGTTGCCCCGTGTAGTGGTAGTTCGCGTTATATTCCGGATGCTTCAGATCGATATCCAGCTTGGGGAACAGGGAATTCGCCTCATCCTGCGCCTGCGCCATCGTCACCCCTGGCTTCAGCCGCCCCACCAGCGCCAGATCGTTCCCGTCTTCCTCAAAATCCGACATCACATACGGCGTAAAAATGTCCACCTTCGCACCAGGCGAAAACACTGAGCCGAAATCGAACGTATCCGGCAGCACCCCCACCACCGTCACCGGCGTCCCGTTAAAGTCCACCGCCTGCCCAACAATGTCCCGCTTGCCCCCGAACTGCCGCTTCCAGAATGGATAGCTCAGCAGCACCGTGGGACGCGCGCTGTGCAGGCACTCTTCCGGCAGAAACAGCCGACCCAATACCGGCTGCACGCCCAGCGTCTGAAAAAAGCTCTGATCCACCAGAATTCCCGTCACCGGCAGCGGCACCGCCCGCCCCATCAGCTTGTAGTTGTCCGCCGACGTGAATGCAAAATACCCTGACACCCGCTCGAACGACCGGTTTCGCTCCTGAAGCTCCCGCGTCGCATCCGCGGAGTACGTCCGGCACGATTCGCCACACGGCGGATTCACGGTCGTAATCCGTACCAGTTTCCCGGCATCAGGAAACGGCAGTGGCCGCAGCAAAAGCGTATTCACCACGCTGAACACCGCGACGTTTGCCCCAATCCCCAGCCCCAAAATCAGCACCGCCACCACGGTGAATCCCGCATCGCGCCCCAGCGTGCGCAGCGTGTATCGCAAATCCTGTCCCAGCACATCCACAAACGGCAATCCCCGCGCCGCCCGCTGTTTTTCCCGCGCCTGCTGCACTCCGCCAAATCGCGCCATCGCTCGCCTCCGCGCCTCTTCCACAGCCATCCCGCGCCGCAAATTCTCCTCCACCGCCATCTCCAGATGCGAAGCCATCTCCGCATCCAGATCCGCATCCAGCGGCCCCTTGCGAAAAAACGCTCGCACTCTGTTCCACCCTTGCCGCAAAAAACCCATCACGCTCCACCGCGCTTTCTGTAACCCGTAACCTGTAACCTGCTCGCTGCAGCCTGCAGCCTGCCGGCTCCCCGCTACTCCCTGGTCCCTGCCTTGAGCACTCTCCCCATCACCGCCGTCAGCCGATGCCAGTACTCCGCATCCTCCTGGAGCTGCTTCCGCCCCCGTTTCGTAATCGAATAGAACTTCGCCTTCCGGTTGTTGTCTGACACACCCCACTCCGCGTCGATCCATCCCCGCTGCTGCAGCCGCACCAGCGACGCGTAAATCGTCCCCTGGTTCAGCAGCACCTCATCCCCGCTCACCTGCTCGATCCGCCGCGCAATCCCATACCCATGCTGCTCGCCCATCGCCGCCAGCGTCTGCAGAACCATCAGGTCCAGCGTCCCCTGCAACAAATCCAGTTTTGAATCTCCCATTCGCCCTCCTGTGTTATGCCCACAGAAGCATCTCACAAGAACCTGTGGTATCGCCACAGGAGCCCATACGCACCTCCGCACCCCTTAGTTCCCAGCCCGCGAAATTTTTCCCGAACGGTGTTGACCCTCAATGAATGTTCTGTTGTCCCCTGTGCCCTGTCCCCTGTCCCCTGTAACCTGTCACCCGTAACCTGTAACCTGTCACCCGTAACCTGTAACCTGTAACCGTGCGCCGCCGTCAATTCCTTGCCACCCTCCCCCTCGCCGTTGCCGGATCCTCCGTCGCCGTCTCTGCTTCCGGCGCTCCCATCGCCGCCGCCCAAACCGCCACCTCCTCCGCGGAACTCCCCAAATTCCATTCCCCCACCGACGAGCGCTTCCTCCGCCCCGATGTCCACGCCGGCGATCGCCCCGCCGGCGCCAGTTTCTCCTCCCGCTCCCCCGCCCTCGGCTGCAACGGCGCCGCCGGCACCGTCCACCCCATCGCCACCCAGGTCGGCATCGACATGCTCAAGCGCGGCGGTTCTGCCGTCGACGCCGCCGTCGCCATCAATGCCTGCCTCGGCTTTATGGAGCCCACCAGCTCCGGCCTCGGCGGCGATTGCTACGCCTTCGTCTGGGACCCGAAGCTCGCCAAAGTCGTCGCCATGGCCAGCTCCGGCAAATCGCCTCGCTCCCTCTCTCTCGCCACCGTCCGCGCCCGCGCCAAAAACGGCGTCATCCCGCCCCTCGGCGCCATCTCCGTCTCCACGCCCGGCGCCCTCGGCGGATGGTGGGCCCTCCATCAACGCTACGGCAAGCTCAAGTGGGCCGAGCTCTTCGAGCCCGCCATCCATTACTGCGAAAACGGCGCGCCCAACCCCCAGATCATCGGCTGGTACATCAAGCGCAACCTCGCCATCTTTCTCCGCGCTGGCTCCGGCGTCGAAGAAACCACCAACGCGATGCACACCTACGCCCCGGGCGGCTCGTCCCCCAACGAGTACGACGTCCGCCGCAATCCCGACTTAGCTCGCACCTATAAGTTGATCGCCGAAGGCGGACGCGACGCCTTCTACGATGGCCCCATCGCGAAAACCATCGACGCCTACTTCAAACGCATCGGCGGCTGGCTCTCCGCTGACGATCTCCGCGACCACCAGGCCGAGTGGATCGATCCCCTCGTCACCAACTACCGCGGCGTCGACGTCTGCGGCATGGGCGCCAACACCCAGGGCCTCGCCACTTTGCAAATGCTCAACATCCTTGAGAACTTCGATCTCCGCGGCATGGGCTTCCAGTCGCCCCAGGCCCTCCACGTCATGACCGAAGCCAAGCGCCTCGCCTACGAAGACCGCGCCCGCTACTACGCCGACCCCCACTTCGCCAAAATCCCCATCGACTGGCTCAACTCGAAGGACTACGCCAAAGAACGCGCCAAGCTCATCAGTCTCGACAAAATCCTCACCCCCATCTATCCCGGCCAGGCTCCCAGCCACGGCGACACCACTTACTTCTCCACCGCCGACTCCGACGGCATGATGGTCTCCCAGATCCAGTCCAACTTCCGCGGCATGGGCTCCGGCCTCGTCGCCGACGGCCTCGGCTTCATGTTCCAGGATCGCGGCGAGCTCTTCTCCCTCCAGGATGGACACCCCAACCTCTACGCACCCGGCAAGCGCCCCTTCCAGACCATCATCCCCGGCTTCGCCACCCGCAACGGCGCACCCTGGCTCGCCTTCGGCGTCATGGGCGGAGACATGCAGCCCCAGGGGCAAACGCAAATCATCGTCAACCGCGTCGACTACGGCCTCGACGTCCAATCCGCCGCTGACTCACCGCGCTGGCACCACGAAGGCTCTTCGCAGTCCATGGGCGAAGACCCGCCCAACCTCGACCCCAAAGGAATTCTCCGCCTCGAAGCCGGTGTCCCCGCCGCCACTCGCCAGGCTCTCATCGATCTCGGCTGGCCCATGGGCGCGAGCGACGGAGGCTTCGGCCGCTACGAGTGCATCGAGCTCCGCAACCAAAAAGACGGCCCCTACGCCGGCCGCGTCTACGCCGCCGGCAGCGAAATGCGCGCCGACGGCTGCGCCCTCGCCTACTGACCTGCGCATCGAGCGATCCGCGCAAACTCCGGCCCAAAGTCTCGCCGCCCCAGTCGCCCCCCGGGGCTTTCCGCTATCCGCTATCCGCTTGTCTTCCGCTATCCGCTGAACGCTGTCCGCTCGCGGTTCAGCACCGCATCGTCTTCCGCTTCTTCCCCACCCGCCCCATCTTCTCCATCTTCGCGATGTACGCCGCAGCCACCGGAACCTGGCATGCCGTCTCTCCCACATCCACCGATACATCCCCAATCTTCGCCGCCGCCGCCTTCGCCTCGCCCAGCAGCGCCTTCACATACCCTCCCACCGAAATAACAAAAACATTCATCGTGTATCGCGCCCGATTCTTCGCCCCGTGAATCTCCTTCACCACCCGCCCCAGCAGTTTTTTGATCTCCCCCAGATCCAGCTCCTCATCCGGCCGCGTCGCCACCAGCCCCGCCCACGTTGACCACCCCGCCGCCGCCACGTGCTCCTTCTTCGAATCAATCCACTGCGCAGCGCACTCCCGCCCCGCGGCATTCTCAATCGCCACCCACGGCACCGTGTATTCCGCGATCATCGGCATCCCCGCCGCGCCCTCCGCCCACGCGTCCAGCTCCTTCCGCGTCATCTTCCGCCCATCGGCTAACATCCCCGCCAGATAGCGAGCCTCGAAGATCCCCGTCGCATACAACTCCATCGCCAGCGCCTGCTCCCCGCGCAGCTTCTTCGCGGCCAGCTTCATATCCGCCGTGCTCACCCCCAGCGTCCGCCCATCCGCCGGCATCCCATGCCGCACATAGATCGCGCGCGTCTTCTCCTTCCCCTTCGCCCGCAATTCCTCCACCACCGCCTTCACCGTCGTCATACGCTTCCTCATTTCAGGGGAGTAGTCTTGAGCACCATTCTCCCTCATCGCCGGCAGTGATCCCAGGCCATTCGCTTGCATTCGCTATTCGTAGACTTGGCTGGCCCGGTTCTCGATTTTGAGACCCGGGATTGCGCGAAGCGCCCGCTTTTGCCGCCTCCACACCTTGCAAACCGCGCACGCAGGAGCGAACCACAGCTCGGGATCACCGCGATTCGCAGCAGCGAACACACGCTCGGGATTACCGCGGCTCGCAGGAGCGAACTACAGCTCGGGATCACCGCGATTCGCAGCAGCGAACCACAGCTCGGGATCACCGCGATTCGCAGGAGCGAACCACAGCTCGGGATCACCGCGATTCGCAGGAGCGAACGACAGCTCGAGATCACCGCGGTTCGAAGGAGCGAACGACCGCCCGAGATTGCCGCGGTTCGAAGGAGCGAACCACCGCTCGGGGATCACCGCGGTTCGCAGGAGCGAACCACAGCTCGGGGATCACCGCGGTTCGCAGGAGCGAACGACGGCCCGAGATTGCCGCGATGAGGTTCGTATCAGGGCCCGACTTCAGTCGGGCCGAAAAATCCCGAAATAAGTATGGGCTTTAGCCCCTGCGGCTTTATGTGGATAGCTGTTCAGGTCCCGCTTCGCGTTACAAAACCCAGCACCACCCACACTCACCTTCGTCACCGTGCCGTGTCAAGGCACGAGAACTCGTGCCGTAAAAACAGCGGCGCGCAGCGCCTTCCTTCCCGCCCAAAATCTCCAGAAATCCGCGAAACCCCGAAATGTGGAAAATTTGTCAAGCTTTTCCCGCTCGGTACTAAAGTTTTCTCCCTCATTCCAAACCACTTCCACCCTTATACCCTCAAAGAATTTTGGCCGGTTTTTAGTCCCCACTTGGTATTCTGATAATAGGGGGTAATTTTTAAAAGATCAGGCTCGCTGCAGGGCCTCTCCATGCCGATTCCCGGCGTTGAGAGCTGGCCCGGGCGGGCCTTTTCTTTTGCCCCCATTTCTTGCATGCAAAGGAACAAGATGAACATCTTTCAGAAAATCGGCGTCAAAATCGCGGACTTCGGCAAATGGTTCGCCGGCGAAGTCAAAACCATCGTCGGCCTCGCCTTCCGCGTTGAAGCCATCCTGAAGTCCGAGAAGCCCCTCGAGCAGCCCTTCATCGCCGGCCTCTCCACCGTCGTCGCCGACGTCGAGGCCCTCATCACCGCCTCCCAGGGAGCCATCACCGCCGACGGCCTCAACTTCTCTGCCGACTCGAAGGTCTACTCCAACTTCGTCACCCTCATCGACGACTTCAAAAAGCTCGCTCCCGTCGTCGAGCAGGCCATCCTCATCCTCGAAGGCAAACCCACTCCCGCCGCCAGCTAATCCGCTGCAGCAGGAAAACGAAGGGCCGGCAGCTCACCGCCGGCCTTCCAACTCCGATGAAAAATGCAGCACCACAAAGAAGAACTCTGGTTTCTCTCTGTGACCTCTGTGTCCTCTGTGGTGAAGGCTTTGGCGCAGGAAAACAGAGGGCCGGCAGTCCATCGCCGGCCCTGCCATCGCACAAGCATTTTGAAATCAAATGCGTTGACAACTTCTACTGTCGATTCAAATACATAACCGGCGCCCATCGGCGACCCACCATGCACGCATAACAAAACAAAATAGAAGGCCACAAACAATTGACCCATCAAATACATACACAGGGCCTGAAAATGTCCGGGCTAACAGAATCAAATATGTGCGCGCGATCACCCCATCCACCCCAGGGGGAGGGGGGAGGGGTAGAAACTCCAAGGTACCGTCCGTTACCAGCGACGGGCCACCAGCTCCCGGCTACCAACTACCAGCGACAGCTGTCCGCTCGTCTTTCCTATCCGCTGTCCGCTATCCGCTATCTCTACTTCTTCACCGCCCGGTGCCCAATATCCCGCCGAAACACCATCCCCTCAAACGAAATCCGCCCCATCGCCTCATACGCCGAACCCAGAGCCGACTGCAAATCGGCTCCCGTCGCCGTCACCCCCAGCACCCTGCCGCCGGCCGTCCGATATTGCTCCCCATCGAACGACGTCCCTGCATGAAAAATCTCCACGCCCGGAACCCGCGCCGCTTCTCCGAGTCCCGCAATCGGCAGCCCCGTCATGTAGCTTCCCGGATATCCACCCGATGCCGCCACCACGCACACCGAAGCCCCCGGTTTCCAGCGAATCTCCGTTTCCTGCAACCGCCCGTCCACGCACGCCTCCAGCGCCTCCACCACGTCGCTTTCCATCCGCGGCAAAATCGCCTGCGTCTCCGGATCGCCGAACCGTGCGTTGTACTCCAGCACCATCGGCCCCTTCGCCGTCATCATCAGCCCGCAGTACAGCACCCCCTTGAAATGCGTCTCCTCCTCCGCCATGCCGTCCACTGTCTTCTGCGCAATGTGGCTCAGGATCCACTCCCTCATCTGCGCATCCAGCATCGTGTCCGTCGAGTACGCGCCCATGCCGCCCGTGTTCGGTCCCGTGTCACCTTCGCCGATCCTCTTGTGATCCTGCGCCGGAACCAGCGGAACCGCATGCTTCCCATCGCTCAGCACCAGGAACGAAAGCTCTTCGCCGGTCAAGAGCTCTTCGATCACGATGCTCTGCTGGGCCTCGCCCAGCAGCTGTCCGCCGAACAAACCCGCAATCGCCTTCTCTGCCTCTGCTTTCTGCTCGCAGATCAGCACGCCTTTGCCCGCCGCCAGCCCATCGGCCTTGATCACCACCGGCAGATGAAACATCTCCAGCGTCTCCAGCGCCTCTCGCTGCGATTCGCTCACCGCATAAGCCGCCGTCGGAATCGTATGCCGCTGCATGAACCGCTTCGCATGCGCTTTGCTTGTCTCCAGCAGCGCCGCTTCCCGCGTCGGCCCAAACACCCTGAGTTCCCGCTGCTGCATCGCATCCACCAGCCCCAGCGCCAGCGGCAGTTCCGGGCCCACCACCGTCAGATCCGGCTTCTCCGCGGCCACCACCCGGAGCAAATCATCGATATCCTTCTGGTCCGCCCGAACGCACTTCGCCACCGCAGCGATCCCGCCGTTCCCCGGCGCGCACACCACCTCGCTCACCCGCGCCGAACGGCCAATCGCCGCCGAAAGCGCATGCTCGCGCCCGCCTCCACCAATCACCAAGACCTTCATGCCCTGATTTTCCCCAGGCAACCGAGACTACCAGCACAGGCTACCCACCGCCAGCGTGCCCTGCACCCTGTACCCTGCACCCTGTTCCCTGTTCACTGCCTTCACCGCACCGCCGTCCACGCCTGCCAGAACACCACCGCCAGCATGAAGACCAGATACACACGCAGCGTCCACACCAGCGCCAGTTGCCAGCCTCGCAGCCGCCGCCTCGGAATCGGCTCCCGTTTCGCCGACACCAGCTGGTCATGCTCCAGTGTCGACAGCACAAGGCTTGTATCCGCCAAACTCACGTGCTCGTGCTCGCTCATTCCGACGCTCCCTTACAGTCTTCCCAACCACGCAAACAGATTCGGCGCAACCACGCTCACCCCGTACAGAACGCCCGCCGCCGTCAACAGCACCACCACCGCCGCCGCCAGCGCATTCATCCATCCCGGGCTCGGCACTCCCTCCATGATCTCCTTGTCATTCACCAGCAGATACAGAAACACAAGAGCCGGGGGCATCGCCAGCACCGCCACCACATTCACCACCAGCACCACGAACACCAGCGGCAATCCAGGAATCACCACAATCCCCGCCGCCGCCACCGCGCACAAGCCCAGCACCGCATAGAACGACTTGCCCTCGGTCATCGGCAGATTCAAACTATGAGGCCGCTGCGTCACTTCTCCAAACGCATAAGCCGACGAAGTCGAAATCGTAATCGCCGCCACGATGCCCGCCTCCACCATCCCCAGCGCAAACAGCGCCGCGCCGAATCGCCCGATCAGCGGCACCAGAGCCTGCGCAAACTGCGCCGCCTGAAAGTTGTCCGCGCTCATCCGCCCGAACAGGGGAGCCGTCGCCACAATCGCTCCCAGCGCCGCCGCCGCCGCCAATCCAGCACCCAGCACTGTATCGATGCGGCCGAAGTGAATGTCCTTCGTCGTCAGACCCTTGTCCACCGTCGCGCTCTGCTGGAAGAACAGCATCCACGGCGTCACCGTGGCCCCAATATCCGAAAGAATGATCAGCACAGTGTCCCGGTTGAACCCCGGCAGCGGCTTCCAGGTAAAGAACGCATGTCCCACCGCGCCCCAGTGAGGATGCGCCATCAGCGCCACCGGAATGAAAATCAAATTGAACGCCGCAGCTGCCAGCGTCACCCGCTCCCACGTCCAGTACCGATGGCTCAGCAACGCCGAAAACAACACAGCCAGCGCCACCAGAACCGCAGCCCACGGCGGAACGCCGAAGAATCCCAGCCCCGCGCGAATGGCGATGAACTCTGTGATCAGCGTCAAAAAATTGCCGATCCCCAGGTCGATCATCGAGAACCATCCCCAGAACGGCCCGAACCGCTCGAAGATCAGCTCCGCATGTCCACGATGCGTCGCCGCGCCCAGCCGCACCGTCATTTCCTGGACCACCAGCGCCATCCCAAACGTCAGCACCACGAACGGGAGGAAGAATCCAATTCCGAACTTCGCGCCCGTCGCCGCGTACGACAGCATGCTGGGCCCATCGTTCTCGCCCAACATCACCAGAATGCCCGGCCCGATCAGCAGCCACAGCAGCCACGTCCGCGCCCGCAAGCCACGGCCCAGCCGCGCCGCCGACACACGCGCCCGATCGTGCGCGCGATCGATATCCTCGTGCGTGACGACAACGTCATCGTCCGCCGCCATCACGCGCAGGTTTCGTCCGGGTTGTGCGTCTGCACTCATCCCCGCTCTTTCTCGTGCTCTCTTCTTGTCCGATGGTCGCCGGTCGAGGAATCCCGCACGCCAGAATGCGCGCCGGAGCACCGCCGCCAATCTCCCGAGTGTACTTCGCCTGCGCACAGTTTGTAAACTATAGTTAACACATAAGTGTTAAGAAATGTTCACAATCTCTTCGCCCCGCGATCCGCCACCCCAAATCTCTGGCGCCCTCAATGCGAAAAGTTCTAAAATATTCAGCGGTGACGATGAGTTCTCTCATCTCGTTTCCCCCGCCTCTCCGGCGCTTCCGCCGTGGCCGTCATGATCGGGGCCCCCATCAGACCTGCCTTTGGTCTGGATGGGGTGGATGATCGCGGCAGACTTACTTCTGTTTGATTGGCCGCCCCTGATCCGCTCCGCCGCCCCACTCAGGGCAGCGTGAGCGAGGCTCCTGCGCCTCTCACCACGAAAGGAAACGTCATGAACACCTTCGGCAGCCAGTCCGAACTGAAAGTCGGCGGCAAAGTCTACGAAATCTTCCGCCTCAGCGCCCTCGGGAAAAAGGGATTCTCCCTCCATCGCCTTCCCTTCAGTCTCCGCATCCTTCTCGAAAATCTTCTCCGCTACGAGGATGGCAAATCCGTCACCGCCGGCGACATCGAATTCCTCGCCAAATGGGACCCTAAAGCCGAGCCCTCCCGCGAAATTTCCTGGATGCCCGCACGCGTCCTCATGCAGGACTTCACCGGCGTCCCCGCCGTGGTCGACCTCGCCGCCATGCGCGATGCGATGAAGCTCCTCGGTGGCGATCCACAAAAGATCAACCCGCTCCAGCCCGCTGAGCTGGTCATCGATCATTCCGTCCAGGTCGACGAATACGGCACCGGCAACGCCTACTCCCTCAACGCTGCCCTCGAATTCCAGCGCAATCGCGAGCGCTACGCCTTCCTCAAGTGGGGACAAACCGCCTTCCGCAACTTCTCGGCCGTCCCACCCGGCATGGGCATCTGCCACCAGGTCAACCTCGAATACCTCGCCCGCGTCGTCTTCACCACCAGCGGCGCAAAGCCCCAGGCGTATCCCGACACTCTCGTCGGCACCGACTCCCACACCACCATGATCAACGGCCTCGGCGTCCTCGGCTGGGGCGTCGGCGGCATTGAGGCCGAAGCCGCCATGCTCGGCCAGCCCGTCTCCATGCTCGTGCCCCAGGTCGTCGGCTTCAAACTCACCGGCAAGCTCCGCGAAGGAGCAACCGCTACCGACCTCGTCCTCACCGTCACCGAAATGCTCCGCAAGCTCGGCGTCGTCGGCAAATTCGTCGAGTTCTACGGCCCCGGCATCGCCGAGCTGCCCCTTGCGGATCGCGCCACCATCGGCAACATGGCCCCCGAATACGGCGCCACCTGCGGCCTCTTCCCCGTCGACGCGGAAACCCTCCGCTACCTCCGCCTCACCGGCCGCCCCGCCGACCAGATCGCTCTCGTCGAGGCGTATTTCAAGGAACAGTCGCTGTTTCATACTCCCGATTCGCCCGAAGCCGAGTACTCCGAGACCATCGCCCTCGACCTCACCCAGGTCGAGCCCTCCGTCGCCGGTCCCAAACGCCCGCAGGATCGCGTCCTGCTCCGCGAAGCCGGCGCCAGCTTCAAAAAACAGCTTCCCTCGCTCCTCGGCCCCAACGCCGACAAAGTCGGCCAGCGCCAGGCCATTCGCTGGGAAGGGGAAGGCGGTCACGCCTCCGCCAACGGCAATGTCCAGTCCACGCACGCGTCTCCGGAACCCACCAACGGCAACGGCCACATCGCCCACACCATTAAGGAGCGCTTCGGTATCGACCCCGAGCCCTACCTCGATCACGGCTCCATCGTCATCGCCGCCATCACCAGCTGCACCAATACCTCCAACCCCTCCGTCATGGTCGCCGCCGGACTGCTCGCGAAGAAAGCGGTCGAGAAAGGCCTCAGCGTTCCGCCCTGGGTCAAAACTTCGCTCGCCCCCGGCTCCCGCGTCGTCACCGACTACTACGACAAATCCGGCCTCACCCAATGGCTCGATAAGCTCCGCTTCAACACCGTCGGCTACGGCTGCACCACGTGTATCGGAAACTCCGGCCCGCTCCCCGACGACATCTCGAAAGCCATCGAAGCCCACTCGCTCGTCGCCGTCTCCGTCCTCAGTGGCAATCGCAACTTCGAAGGCCGCATCAACTCCGAAGTTCGCGCCAACTACCTCATGTCCCCGCCGCTCGTCGTCGCCTACGCCCTCGCCGGCCGCATCGACCACGACTTCGACCGCTCGCCCCTGGGCAAAGACAAGTCCGGCCAGCCCGTTTTCCTCCGCGACATCTGGCCCTCCCAACAGGAAGTCTCCACCGTCATCGCTTCCGCCATTTCTTCCGACAGCTATACGAAGGAATACGCGACCGTCACCCAGGGCGACAGCAACTGGCAAAAGCTCAGCTTCCCCACTGGTGACGTCTATCAGTGGGAGCGCGACTCCACCTACATCCGCAAAGCCCCGTACTTCGACGGCATGCCCGCGCAGCCCGCTCCCGTCCACGAAATCTCCGGCGCCCGCGTTCTCGCCGTCCTCGGCGACTCCGTCACCACCGACCACATCTCGCCCGCAGGCTCCATCAAGCTCAACGGCCCAGCCGGAAAATACCTCACGGACCACGGCGTAAAACCTGCCGACTTTAACTCCTACGGCTCGCGTCGCGGCAATCACGAAGTCATGGTCCGCGGCACCTTCGCCAACGTCCGCCTGCGCAACAAGCTCGCACCCGGCACGGAAGGCGGCGTCACCCGCCTCCTGCCCGAAGGCGAACCGATGTCCATTTACGACGCCTCGGTGAAGTACGCCGAGCGCGGCACGCCTCTCATCATCCTCGCCGGCAAAGAATACGGCTCCGGATCCTCGCGCGACTGGGCCGCCAAAGGCCCGCGTCTCCTCGGCGTCCGCGCCGTCATCGCCGAATCCTTCGAGCGCATCCATCGCTCGAACTTAGTCGGCATGGGCATCCTGCCGCTGCAATTCGAAGCCGGTAAGACAGCCGAATCCCTCTCGCTCACCGGCGAAGAAACCTACGACATCGTCGGACTCAAGCCGCGCCTCGACTCAAAATTCGCCGCCGGCCACACCGTAGCCGTCCGTGCCACCGACGCCGCCGGCAAAACCAAAACCTTCGAAGCAAAGATCCGCATCGACACCCCCCAGGAGATCCTCTACTTCGAGCACGGCGGCATCCTGCAGTACGTTCTCCGGCAACTGGCGACGCAGAAGTAGCCCAGGAGATCGAAGGCCACCCACCGAGAACTCGTGGGTGGCTTTCCCTTTCTGCAGGTGCTACTCTCAGCGCATGCAGGTCACTGTCGAAATCCCGGACGAGTTCGCAGGCTACATCGTACCCGCCGGCAGTAACCCTGCGCGTCTTCTCCTTGAGGACTCCGTAGCAGCGGCTTACCGCAACCGCCGCCTGACCATGGAACAGGTCCGCCAGATCCTCGGCTTCGCCACCCGCATGGAAGTTGACCCCTTCCTTCAGAGGTACGAAATCTACGACTACACTGTCCAGGATCTGGCGGAGGATATCGACACTTTCGACCGGTTGCAGAAGCGGAAGGCCGGCTAGGCCCGGTTCGACAGGATCCGGCCGCCGTTTCACATCTTTCCACCCACTCCTCGGACTCCAGCGAATTTCGAGTTATCGTGAACCGCATGGAACGAGATCTTCTCGTGGTCGCGGATACGAGCCCGCTCAATTACCTTGTCCGGCTTGGATACTCCGAACTTCTCCCCGATCTCTATGGCCGAGTGCTGATCCCGCCAGCGGTTCTTCGGGAACTTACCCACACGAGTGCGCCTGCCGAAGTCCGGTCCTGGATTGCATACCCTCCCTCGTGGCTCGAAGTAACTGCTGCAGCTCTTATTGACCCGACCCTGCCGCCAAAACTGGGCCTTGGTGAGCGCGAGGCGATTAGCCTGGCACTCGAAAGAAGAGCCGATGCGATCCTCATCGACGATGCTCTCGGTCGTTCCGAAGCCAAAGCGCGCGCCCTTCCCGTAAACGGTACCTTGTTTGTTATCCTGGAATCCGCCCTTCGCGGGCGCGTGAATTTCGAGGACGGGATCAGGCAACTGCGTCAGATTGGGTTCCGCTTCTCACTGGCCGTCGAAGAAGATATGCGGTGGCGCTTCCTGAAGAGGAAGACTCAATGAGGCTGCTGCGAAGACACCAGCGGCCACCCGCAGGTGGCCGCTCTCATCTTCAGTTCGAGATGCGTTACGCAGCCATCTTGTGCGCCCTCTGCTCCGCGACTTTCCGCACCAGCACCGGAACCCCAAACGCCACCACCGTAACCACCGTCGTCGACAGCAGATCATTCCGGTAGAACGGCAGCGCCGCAACGTAGCAGGCGCCCAGCCCGGCCATTGTGTGCGGATACATCGGTCCGCCCATTGCCCAAAATGCATAGTTGCTGATCACGAAGAACGACGTCGAAGCCAGCACCGGCCCACCGATCACCCGCGGTACCGTTACCTGCTTACTCAGCAAAATCCGACCCAGCACCACCACCGCCGCGTACCACGCCCAGGTAATCAGATAGGCGCTCGTGTGGAACGGGTAATGGTACGCAAATACCGTCAGGTAATAATCCGTCCCCATCAGCGCCAGCACCGGCAGCGCCATCTCGCGCAGCGGCCGCCGCGCCCCGAAATACAGGAGCCCCGCGCCCACCGCCGTAAAATTCATCCCCGGAAACGGCACCACCCGGCTAAAAACCGCCAGCACCAACAGCAGATATGCGCCCATCATTCCCTCATCGATCCAAAGTCAAAGTCTGTTCCCATTCTGCGGACCCCAGCCCCTGCGGTCAAGCCAAACTTGCAGTCCCATCAAGCAATCGCTTCACCCCGCCAACAAAAGGCTCCCAGCTCCCAGCCCCCGGCTTCCTCACTTCTGCTCCCGCCCCTGCATGTACATGCCCTCAATCTCGTTTTGCGGCCCCACGTAGACCCAGCCGCCCAGCGTCGGCTCCGTCGACCCCATCGGCTGATACCCAAACCGCAAATCCTGGAACTCCACCGTGTGCCATCCCGGTTGCGGCGCATCGGCCCCTGGCGCGCGCACCATCCCCAGGTCCTCGACCACCGCCCACTTCCCCCAGTCCAGATACACCCGCCCCAGGTAAGACTGCTTCGCCGCCTCCACCGCCGGCGTCACCGGTGTCTTGTAGATCACGTCCGCGTAATCGTCCGTCTCCACCTGATCGCCGATCGTATGTACCTCTGCCGTCTGAAAATAATCCTCCGTCTCGAGAATCGCGCGCCACCGGAACGGATCCAGGATGTGGGGCTCGGCCGCCGCGCGGATCAGCGGCTCCCGCGTGTAATTCCCCGTCCGCACCAGCTCCAGCGCGTGCCCGTGCTCCGCATTGCGCAGCCCCCACCAGAGCACCATGAACGCCAGCCCCGCGATCGCCCATCCACGCCCGCGAAACGGCTTCTTCCGCGCTCCAATCTCGCGATCCGCCAGCCCCAGAATCCCGGGAATCACCAGCGCCAGCGTCAGCGCCAGAAGAATCCACGGGTCGACGATGAAGACGATGCTCCACGCATGCCACCGCGGATCGAACGGGAAGAACGGCCGCACCCCGTAATTCACCGTGTAATCCAGCAGGATGTGGCTCAGCGCCGCAATCAGCGCGCAGAAAAACAACCAGCCCCATAGCGGCGGAATGACAGGCTTCTTCCGCCGGATCCGATGCAGCGCCCACACAAATCCCACCGTCGCCAGCGCCACCACCGGCGCGCCCACCAGCGTGTGCGTCCAGCCGCGATGATGCTGCAGCCCCGCCACCGGCCCGCGCAAACCCCACAGCACGTCCAGATCCGCCGCTTCTGCCGCCAGCGTCATCGCCAGCGTCGCATACGCCGTCTTGCGATTGAATCCGGAGCGGCCCAGACAAGCTCCGGTCAAAAAATGCGTGACAGGTTCCATACGTTCTTTCTGGAACTCAACCTCGATTGGCTACCGGCTACTGGCGGTTCTCACAGACAGCAAGCGCCGCGCAATCCGCGGCGCTTACCATCGGCTCACACGAAGCTACACCAGCTTCGCATCCAGCGTGATCTGCGTATTCCCCTTGAACAGTTTCGAAATCGGGCAGCCGTTCTTCGCGTTGTTCGCCGCCGTCTCAAAGCTCGCGGCGCTCGCCCCCGGCACCTTCGCCCGCGTCGTAAGATGAATCGTCGTGATCGCGAATCCGCCCTCCGTCTTCTCGAACTTCACGTCCGCCGTCGTCTCCAGTGAATCCGGCTTCAGATTCGCCTCCCCCAGCTGCGCGCTCAGCGCCATCGTGAAGCACCCCGCGTGCGCCGCCGCGATCAACTCCTCGGGATTGGTCCCGATCCCGTTCTCAAACCTCGTCGAAAACGAATACTGCGTGTCCTTCAACACACCGCTCTGGCTGGAAATGGTGCCCTTGCCATCCTTCAGACCTCCGCGCCAGACGGCGCTCGCCGTACGTTGCATTCTTCTCTCCTTCGTTTGTGGCTGTGAACGTTGTCCGAAACCCGGATCGATCCTTTAGATCGATCCTTCATTGAATGCCGCGAGGCGGATCGGACCACCCCGGGCACCGCCCGCACCATGATATGCGATTCCCCGGCCTGCCGCCTCTGCGCTATTTGTCGCACCACTTTCGAGCCACTGTCCCGCTGCTGGCCTCGCGTATCATTATGAGTTGCCGCTCGCAATGAAATCCTTCTCTATCGGCGTGGACCTCGGAGGCACCAACCTCCGTGTCGCCGCCGTCACGCCTGCAGGCGAACTGCTCGACCACGTCAGTCTCCCTACTCGCCTCAGCGCAGGCCCGCATGCCGTCCTCGACGACATGGCCGCCGCCATTCGCCAGCTTATCGACAAGCAGCGCGGCGATCTCCTTGGCATCGGCGTCGGCAGTCCCGGCCCGATCGAATTGCCCCTCGGTGTCCTCCATCATCCGCCCAACCTGACCGGTTTCGACGGCCTCAATCTGCGCACGGAACTTGAGCGCCGTCTCGAACGCCCCGTCCAGGTCGGCCACGATGCCGCCCTCGCCGCGTATGGCGAGTGCCACCTCGGCGCCGGCCGCACTCATGCCGTCGATTCCCTCGTCATGTACACGCTCGGCACCGGCGTCGGCTGCGGCGTCATTCTCGATGGCCGCATCTGGCAGGGCATGCGCGGCGCCGCCGGAGAATCCGGCCACGGCCCCATCATTCCCGACGGAATCCCCTGCCCCTGCGGCGCGCGCGGTTGCCTCGAGATGTATGCCTCCGCCACCTCCATCGTCCGCCGCGCCCGCGAACTCGGCCTCGATCCCCCCGCCACGCACGATGGCAATGGATCCGCGCATTTCAGCGCCTCCACGGTCGCCCAGTTCGCCACCGCCGGCGATGAACGCGCCCTCCGCGTCTTCGACGAAGTTGGCCTCGCCCTCGGCCTCTCGCTCGCCCACCTCGTCAACGCCCTCGACCTGCCTCTCTACATCATGGGTGGAGGCGCAGCCGCCGCCTGGCCGCTCTTCGCGCCCCGCATGTTTGCCACCCTCAGAGAAGGCAGCTACGTTTACCGCCAGTCGATGCCCCGCGATCCCGGCGTTTTCGAACCCGGCAAGACCCATGTTGCTCCCGCCCAGCTTGGCGGCGATGCCGGCATTCTCGGCGCCGCCCTCCTGCCCCTGGCCGCCCGCGCGACGGCCTCCGCCTAACTCTGTCTCCAGACGAGCCATTGCCAAAACACGTCACGTTTGTCTTCACCTGGCCGATGGATTGAGGTGTGGCCGGAACAGCCGGGCCACGGGCCGAGGAACAATGAACATCGATGAAGTCATCCGGGCGCATGTCGCCTGGAAATCCAAACTGGCGGCGTACCTTGCCAAACCGGACGGCAGCATCAAGATCGCCGACACAGTCAGCGACAGAAAGTGTGAGCTGGGCCGCTGGATTTACGGCGAGGGCTCTAAATTCGCCAGCCTTCCCGAGTTCGCGCAACTGAAGAAGGATCATGCCCAGTTTCACATCGCCGCAGCCGGCATCGTCCGCAGGGCCGATCACGGAGAATCCTTGTCCAGGGACCTCGCGCTGGGCGCCGACAGTGAGTTCGTGACCGCGTCCAGAGCTGTTTCCAACACCTTGTTCCGGATTAAACCCAAAATCGAGTCCAAATAAACGCCGCCTGTTCCCATAGATATTCACACGACCCTCGTGCTATAACCCTCCTCATCGTCGCTATCGCGCTCTGAGGAATCCCACATGAAACTCCGCCTCCTTTCCCCCGCTTTTCTTCCGCTGTTGCTGTCCTTCGCCGCCCTCGCCGCCGCCCAGATCCCGACCATCGCTCCCCCGCCCATCAAAATGGGCCTCTGGCAGTCCTCTGTCACTGTCAACATGTCCGGCATGCCGAACAACCCCAACATGCCCTCTGGCGCTGGCGGCGGATCCATGACCCACGTGAACCAGTCCTGCATGACTCCGGACAGTTGGCGAGACGCCTTCCGCAACATGCAGCAGCGGCGTCAGCAGGCGGCCAGCGCCAACTGCTCCACTCTGAACGTCTCTCAGGATGCCCACCAGGTCACCTTCGACATGAACTGCTCCAGCCAGCAGGGCTTCACTTCCAACGTCCATGTTCAGATGTTGCTCGACAGCGAGGAAGCGATGCACGGCAACGCCACGGTCAAAATGTCCGGCCCCAACTTCCCCCAGGGCATGTCGATGACCTCCATCATCACCTCAAAGTTCGTGAGTTCCGATTGTGGCGACGTGAAGCCAGGACAAAGCAAGCCCGTCCAGCCCTGATCGCTGTTCCGGGGTATCCGTTCGCCAGCAGTTTTTCGCTAAAACGTCTTTTGCTAAACGTTTCTCGCTAAAGGGAGTCTCGCTGGCAGTTTTTCGCTACCCTGTACCCCGTGCCGCCCACCCTCGAAACCGAACGCCTGCTCCTGCGTCCGCTCGAGCTCGCTGACGCCGAACAGGTGCAGATCCTCTTTTCTCACTGGGAAGTGGTGAAGTACCTCAACGCCATCGTCCCCTGGCCCTATCCGCCGGATGGCGCACTAATCTACTATCGCGACCAGGCTTTGCCCGCCATGGCGCGCAGCGACGAGTGGCACTGGACCCTGCGCCTCAAGCAAAATCCCGGCCAGGTCATCGGCGCCATCGGCCTCATCCGCGGCGCAACCGATAATCGCGGATTCTGGCTCGCGACTCCCTGGCACCGCCAGGGCCTCATGACCGAAGCGGTTATCGCCGTCAATGATTATTGGTTCGACGTGCTCGGCTTCCCCGTTCTGCGCGCGCCCAAAGCTATCGCCAACGTCGCCTCGCGCCGCATCTCCGAGAAAACCGGCATGCGCATGGTGGGCACCGAGGAGAGAAACCTCGTCTCCGGCCGCCTTGAAAGTGAAATGTGGGAAATTACTGCTAAAGAATGGCGCGCCTTTCGACGCTCTCAGCCCCGCCCTCGCTGATCACAGATTACCGTTTACGAAACGCTGCGCTTTTCCTGAACGCTATCCGCTAAACGCTACCCGCTGTTCCCTACACCCTATCCCCTATACCCTGCCTCTAGGAACTTGTTGAAATAGGTACACCGCTGCGGCATTGCACCGGGCCTGTTCGTCTTATGGGCATGCGAGGAGACGAGCGGGCACAGGATGGGATGTTCAGCTATGTTTCGCTGGAGCA
>Ga0182024_10006496_pt1 | contig 25659 bp, 27 predicted proteins | sample P32metaG_FD_120480 | JGI IMG/M metagenome (GOLD analysis project Ga0182024, IMG submission 120480) | Permafrost microbial communities from Stordalen Mire, Sweden - P3-2 metaG (Illumina Assembly) | ecosystem: Environmental > Terrestrial > Soil > Wetlands > Permafrost | place: Sweden: Stordalen...
CTGAGCTTTCCGCCGTGTAGGTCAGCGCCGCGTCGTTGATCTGCAGCTTACCCATCGCCATCCGGAGCGCCTCGAAGTCACTGGTGTCGATCGGGTAGATACCGCTGAAGACCATCGGCGTGATGTGCTTGAACCCGGGTAGTTGCTCCGGCGCGGGCCGTTGCGAGCTCGTGATCGTCTCGCCGATCTTCACCTCCTGCGTCGTCTTGATGTTGGCGATGAGATAGCCGACATGGCCGGGCATCAGCGCGGCGGTCTTGCTCATCTTCGGAATGAAATTACCGACTTCCTTCACGTCGTAGCGCGAGTTGGAGCCCATAAGCAGGATGGGCGATCCGGCTCGCAGTTCGCCGGAAAAAACGCGCACGTAAGTGACCACCCCGCGATAGGTATCGAAGAGCGAATCGAAAACGAGCGCGCGCGTCAGGCCGTCCGGGTAATCGGGCGGCGGCGGGATGTGCGCGACGATGGCCTCGAGGATCTCGTCGATGCCGATGCCGTTCTTCGCGCTGGCGAGGATCGCCTCCTCGGCCGGGATGGCCAGCACGTCCTCGATCTGCTTCTTCACCGTCTCCACGTCGGCGTTGGGCAGGTCGATCTTGTTGATGACGGGAATGAGCTTGAGGCCCTGCTTGTTGGCCAGGTGGACGTTGGCCACCGTCTGCGCCTCGACGCCCTGCGCGGCGTCGATGATGAGCAGCGCGCCCTCGCAGGCGGAAAGGCTGCGCGAGACCTCGTAGGCGAAATCGACGTGGCCGGGGGTGTCGATCAGGTTGAGCTGGTACAGGGTGCCGTTCTTGGCCTTGTAATCCATCGTCACCGGGTGCGCCTTGATCGTGATGCCCCGCTCGCGCTCGAGGTCCATTGAGTCGAGATGCTGCGCGGTCATCTGCCGGTCGCTGATGGTGTTGGTCGCCTGCAGGAGACGATCCGAGAGCGTCGTCTTGCCGTGATCGACGTGCGCAATGATGCAAAAATTACGGGTAAGTGCCTGGTCCGACATGGGAAGAGAAATTGTAGCGAATCTGGCGGTAAAGGCTACTCAAAGCGTGCGCGTCTCTGCCAGATTTTGGGATTGCGCGAGGCATGAAAGACAGAAATAACGATGATTCTTTCATTAGTTGCCAAATAAAAAATCGAATAGGGAAATCTCCTGACAACCGCCTGCCGTACGTTTTTATGGGCAAACGGGAAGATTTCGGGATGACGTTGAATTAACTGAACGCAAGCGTCCACACAGCGCATAAATTCCAAGCCCAAGCCGGCTTCACGCTCCTCGTACCAATGATGCCCCTCCTGCAACTCTGACTCAGCCGCAGGGCGAAAGATGACGGATGTCATCAGTCTCGTCCGAGAATGCGCCTTTTAACTTCTTCCCAGGGCGATCCTTCATCGGGATTTTGATGATAGTCTTCCAGGCGCCGATCGAGTTCATCTCGCTGGGCTTGGGTCAGTGGAAGAGGCTTTGGCATGGCGGCGATGCTGTCCCAAATGTCTTCCACCATCTGGATGCGTTCCGCGACGCTAAGTTCCAGCACGTCGGCCAGGGAAACTTTGCTCATGGGATCTACGAATACCACGCTATCAGTCGCGAAACAAGTTGGAACAAACAGGGCCAAAATTACCCGCCCGACCCGACCTCATTCGCGCGGGCGCGGAGCAGGCGCGAGGCTTCGCAGGCGTCCTTTGGCACGAAGAGCGGCTGACCCACCACGACCTGATTCGCGCCGGAGGTCACGCATGGCCCAACGGTTTCGTCCGTCACGCCGCCGTCGATGGAGATGTCGAATTGCAGGTGGTTCTTGTCCCGGTAAGCCTGGGCCAGGCGCACCTTTTCCAGCACTTCGATGATGAACGGCTGGCCCATGAAGCCGGGATTCACCGACATGCAAAGCAGTTGGTCCGCCGTCTTCAGCAGCGTGTAGGCATTTTCCACCAGCGTCATCGGATTGATCGCCAGCGCGCAGCGGCAACCCATGTCCTGCACGATGGCAATCGTCCGCTTCGGATCGTGGTAGGCCTCAAGGTGCACGATGAGCAGATCGGCGCCCGCCTCGACAAAGGCGCGGGCGTAACGGTCCGGCTGCTGGATCATCAGGTGGACCTCGATCGGCAGGCGCGTGATTTTGCGCACCGTCTGCACCACATCGGCCCCGAGCGCAAAGTAGGGGACGAAGTGGCCGTCCATCACATCGATGTGAATGGCATCGACCTGCGCCTCCTCCATCGGCTTTACCTCCTGCTCCAGCGCGCCGAGATTGGCGGCAAGGAGGCTGGCGGCGATGCGGACGGTTCTCATCTCGGCAAAAGCTAGCGCAAGACGGCCCGATAAGAAAGGAAAGGTGTCAGTCGTTCAGAAGCCGCCTTTTTTGTTGCTGTAAGCATTTTCTTCAGATAAACAAACCCTTGTCGACGGTTTCCGTTGGCACACCCGGGAGGAAAGCATGAAAACGTGGATTTCTCTTCTTTGCATCATTACCATGATTGGTATTTCGGCCGGAAAAGCCTGGGCCGATCCCGCGCCCCTGTTTGAGGATACCTTCACCGGCATTGACCCCAGCTTCGGTACGAACCTCGGCACCGCAGTCCAGGTCAAGGGCGGTAAAATGATATTTACTTTGCCGGGGGGTGGATGGGAGCGCCTCATTTATCAGGTCGGTTTTTTTGCCGATTGCGATATGAGTCTCACCGTCTCCAGCGTCGCCGGTGATATCTCATCGTCTAACAACGCCGGTATCATTTTCTGGGGTATCGACAACACTGATTTTTATGAGTTTGTCGTCGGGGCGGATGGCACTTCCAACGTCTACCGCATGAGTGGGGGCCGTTGGTTGACCCCGGCGTCCATCCCGCCTTCTTCCACGGTCAATAAAGGTCTCGGGGCCAGCAACCTCTTACGCGTGGTGACAAAAGTCAATCAACCGACTTGTTAGGTTCATGGCACGCAGGTGACGGCCATCACCGGGATGCCTCCCGCCGGCGGAGGACTTGTGGGTCTTTACGCGCAGTCCACCGCCAACCCCGCGACTTTGACCGTGCAGGACTTTAAAATTCTCCCCCCGCCTCTGACGCCTCCCTCGCAGTAGGGGAAGTCGGTTGGATCACGTCAACTCTTCTTCTTTTCGATCAGCTCAAATTCATAGCCTTCCGGGCCGTCAATGAAAGCGATTTTACTGCCGGAGCTGGTCACCGTAGGCCCGTCGCTCAGCGGATAACCCTTGGCCGCAGTCTCCTTCGCGAAAGCTTCGAGATCGTCGACTTCGAACGCGATATGGGTCAGATCGGCCTGTACAACGACTGGGCCGCTTTTGGGATAATGACAAATCTCAATTTGCTCCTCGCTGCCCGACGCCTTGAAAAATACGAGCGTCGAGCCGCGCGGCGAGCTGTGCCGTGAAATCTCCTTGAGCCCGAGGACATCCTTGTAAAACGCGGCGGTTTTTTCGAGATCGTTGACCCGGTACCGGGTATGGAGCAGGCGTGTAATCATGGCAGAACATTCCGTGGCGAAGGGCGCGCTGTCAAATTCCGTATTTCCAGAATCTTGTTAATCTCGTAAATCCTGTCCAAATTCTCCCATGCGCCCGGAATCCCTCGAATTTCTCACCCAGCTTCTGAACACCCCCACGCCCTCCAGCGAAGAGGCCCGCGGCCAGCGCGTCTGGCTCGATTATGTGACCCCGTTCGCTCACAAGGTCGAGACCGATACCTACGGCAACGCGATGGCCGTTCTTAACCCGGAAGGTTCGCCCAAGATCATGGTCGAGGGCCACGCCGATGAAATCGCGTTTCAGATCCAATACATCGACGACGACGGCTTCATCTACTTCAGCGGCGTCGGCGGACACGATCCCGGCCTCGCGCGCGGCCAGCGCGTCCACATCCACAGCCGCAACGGCGACGTGCTCGGCGTCATCGGCGCGCTGGCGATCCACATGCAGGACCGCGGCAAGAAGCAGGAAGTGCCCGAACTCCACGAACTCTTCATCGACATCGGCGCGACCAGTCGCAAGGCGGCCGAGAAGCGCGTCGCGGTCGGCGATCTCATCACCTACATCGTCGGCTGGCAGCAGCTCAACGGCGACATCTACATCGCGCGCGCCTGCGACAACCGCATCGGCACTTTCGTCGCGGCGGAAACACTGCGGCTCTGCGCGAAGGCGGGCAAAAAGCTGAGGGCCAGCGTCGTCGCCGCGTCGGCGGTTGGCGAGGAAAACGGGCTCTACGGCGCGCAAATGCTCGGCTATTCTGTGCGGCCCGATGCCGCGCTAGTCATCGATGTCGGCCAGGCCACCGACATTCCCGTCACCAACAAAAAGCGGTTTGGCGACACGCGTCTCGGCAAAGGTCCGATTCTCAGCCGCGGCAGCGTGAATCATCCCGTGCTGGTCAAACGGCTCGAGGAGGTTGCGCTCAAGAACAAGATCGCCTTTCAGCGCGGGATCGATCCCCGCGGGTCCGGCACCGATGCCGATGCCATCTTCCTGCAACGGGGCGGCATCGCCACGGCCGCCATCGGCGTGCCGAATCGCTACATGCACACGCCCGTCGAAGCCGTCCACCTCCAGGACCTCGAAAACCTCGCGCTCTGGCTCACCGCCTTCATCCTCGACCTCAAGCCCAACGAGACCTTCAAGGTGAAGATATAAAGCGTCCTCCTGCTTACGGAAGTGGATCGATTTTATGGATGGGTTGGTTTTGTTGAGCCAGGACAAACAGGGCTAGCAACTCCGCTTGATGGAGCGTGGCCCATTCAATCACCATTCCCAAAGCCCTCGGGGCAATGCGACCGGCCATAACGGCCAGCCTTTGAATATCAATTTCGACTGTTTCACCTCCGTAAAAAGCGTGAAATGGGGTGGATTGTGATCTGCAAAATAAATTTGGATCACGATGCCGTAAAAACGGCTGACTTCAGGCATGGGCTACCGTTTTCCGCAAAGAAGGAAATAAATCTTCCGGTGCCTTGCCTGTGATCCGCAGGTAAAGGGTGTCCGGGCAGAGATCGATTTCATCACCCCAGGCAATCGCTCCATATTCGGTCACCTTGACGTTCGCAAAAAGCCCTGGCGTATTCCAGGCGGAGAAGACGCCATGACCGGCCAGATCGGACAAATCAGCGATGCCCTCGATTCCATCGGAGAAGAGAAGCCAGAGGCGAAATCCGTCCAACGGTTTGACTGCGGTAATTTTCTTCACAGTCAAAGATTGCGCCAAATTCCGGGCAGGGCAACGGAGAAGCATAACTCGTGACGCACCGGAGATCGCTTCCTGTTCAGTCTCGAAGCTTCGAGACGGAACCCGGACAACAAGTAGTCCGGGCCACCCGAAACTGCACCATCCCGCCGTGGCGGGACGGCTACCAAGAATGGGGCGGGACGGAGTCCGACCCTCCAAAATTACTTATCCCACGTAGGGCAGCTTGGTGGTGCTGTTGAACTCGGGCTTTTTCACGACTTGGGGGAGCTTCTCGGTTTTGGATTCGACGCGGAGGGAGGCGGCTTTGCGGGCGAGGTTGCGGAAGTGGAGTTGCGCCTGGCAAGTCTCCTTGCCGGGCGGGCAGACGGCGCGGGTGTAGACGCCGTCGGAGCCGAGGACGCGCGCCTTGACGCAGTCGCTCAGGTAGCCAGGGATGATGATGTCGGTGATGCGTTTGCGCAGGCCCGGATCGAGCACCGGGAAGACGACTTCGACGCGCCGGAAAAGATTGCGCGGCATCCAGTCGGCGCTGCCGAGATAGACTTTCGGATTGCCGCCGTTGCCGAAGTAGAAAATCCGGCTGTGTTCGAGGAACCGGCCCACGATGCTGACGACGCGGATATTTTCACTCACGCCCGGCATGCCGGGACGCAGGCAGCAGATGCCGCGCACCACCAGGTCAATTTTTACGCCGGCCTGCGACGCCTCGTAGAGCGCGACGATAAGGCTCTCCTCGACGAGCGAATTGAGTTTCACGATGATGCGTCCCTCCTTGCCCTGCCGGGCGAGGTCGCGTTCGTGCTGGATCAGTTTCAGGAATTTGTCGTGCATCTGGAACGGCGCGACGAGTAGTTGCTTGATGCCCTAGAATTCTGAGAGGCCGGTGAGCGTGTTGAAGAGCATCGCGACTTCCTCGCCCAATTCCTCGTTGGAAGTGAAGAGGCTCAAGTCGGTGTAAAAACGGGCCGTGCTGGGATGATAATTTCCGGTGCCGAGATGGAGATAGTGATGGAGCCGGTCGTCGTCGCGGCGGACGACCATGAGCACTTTGCAATGGGTCTTGAGTCCCACCAATCCGTACACGACATGGACGCCGGCTTCTTCAAGCTGGCGCGCCCAGAGGATGTTGTTGGCTTCATCGAAGCGCGCGCGCAATTCGACCAGAACGGTGACCTGCTTGCCGAGTTCGGCGGCGCGGACCAATGAGTGGACGATGGGCGAATCGCCGCTGGTGCGATAGAGCGTCATTTTGATGGCCAGCACCGCCGGGTCGGACGCGGCGTGCTCGAGGAACTCCACCACGCTGGCGAAACTCTGGTAGGGATGATGCAGGAGCACATCCTTCTGCCGCATGATTTCAAAGTAATTGCAGCCGGCGGGGAGGGCGTACGAAGTGATCGGGACGTAGGGCTTGTCGCGCAACGAGGCCAGCGCGTCGATCGAGGCCAGCGGCATCAGGTGGAGGAAATTGAGCGGGCCATTGACGAGATAAACGTCGTCCTCGGTGAGTTTGAAAATATCGAGCAGGACGCGGCGCATGTCGGGCGGGCAGCCTTGTTCGATTTCGAGCCGTACCGCGTTGCCGCGCGCCCGTTTGCGCAACTCGTCCTCGATGGTGCGAAGCAGGTTTTCCGCCTCTTCCTCGTCGATGTAGAGGTCGCTGTTGCGCGTGATGCGGAAACCGTAAACCTGCTCGACGGTCAGGCCTGGGAAAAGATAGTGAATATGATTCTGAATCAAATTCTGAATGAGGATGTAGTGCCATTCATCGGTCTTGGGATGGGGGATGCGCACGAGCCGGGGCAGGACGCGCGGGATGGCGACCACGGCATGGAGGGCTTCGGTGGGACGCTCGGGCCGTTTCAAGCGGAGGAAAAGATTGTGACTCTTGTTTTGCAGTTGCGGGAAGGGATGGCTCGCATCGACGGCCAGCGGCGTGAGCACCGGGAAGACCTCCTCGCGGAAATAGCGGGTGGCCCAGGCCTGGTCGTGCTTGTTGAGGCCCTTGAAATCGTGGAGGTGAACACCGTGTTTTCCGAGTTCGGGAAGAAGCTCGTTGTTCCAAAGCAGATATTGGTCCCCGATCATCTTCAGGACATCCTGCCGGATCGCATCGAAGGTTTGGCGCGCGCTCATGCCGTCGGGACCGGCATCGTCCGACTCGTGCTCGATCTGTTGCTTGATGCCGGCCACGCGCACCTCGAAAAATTCGTCCAAATTGGAGGTCACGATGCCGAGGAAACGGACGCGTTCCAGCAACGGCTGGCTTGGGTCCTGCGCTTCTTCCAGCACGCGGCGATTGAAGGCCAGCCAGCTCAGCTCGCGGTTGATGAAGAGCTTGGGATCAGTCAGGTCGGGCGTGGTCATGGGGGCACGGTAAGATACTCCCTTGCCGGGTGGTCGGGCAACGCGGGAATTGTGACGAGCGTGTGACGACGGTTTTCCCAAGCGGCCGATCTCGCGCTTGAGAATCTCGTAACCCCGCACCAAACCGGGCCCCGCCTGCAGGATGTCGTCGGAGGGAATTTCGATCAGGCGTCCGGCGCGCACGGCGGGAATTTTTTCCCAACCGGGCCGGGACGTGATGACCGCCATTTCCACCGGCTTGCCGCACCAGGAAGCGAAGATGATTTCGGGTGCGCGGGCGAGGACTTCTTCGGGCGCGACGGTGCGCGCCGCGGCTTTCTTTTCCTTTCGCAATTCGGCGAAAATATCGGTCCCACCCGCCCGCTCGATCAATTCCGAGACCCAGCCGATCCCGGTGATCAACGGCTCGGGCCACTCCTCAAAATAGACCTTCGGACGATGCGCGCCGTTGACGTGGACGGGTTGTAAATCGTGCTCCATTTGCGTGACCACTTCTTCCGCGTGCGCGCCCTTGCGCACGATTTGGCCGAGATTGCGGATGGCGTCGTAAATGTCCTCCAGGTTGCGAGAGTTGATGGCGAAGACGGTCACGCCCGCCTTGATCAAATCGGATGCGAGTTGATGCTGCACGTCGGTGGAGGTGATGACCAAATCGGGTTCGAGCCGCAGGATGGCCTCTTTATTGCCGGAGCTGAAACCGCTCACGCGCGGTTTTTCGTCCGCGCCCGGTGGCAGCTTGTAGAAGGCGGTTATCCCAACAACCTGCGGCCACGCCCCAAGCTGGTGGAGAATATCGGCTCCGTCCGCTCCGAGAGCGACGAGGCGTTGGGGGGAGTTGGTGCTGTTTCGCGACACAATCGGATAGCTTACTCCGTTTTCGTTTCGTGAGAAATGTTAATCCTGTTTTTCTGATAGCCTCTATGCCTTGTAAACGAAGGCGCCCTGTGGCAGGGTGTGAGAGATGACTGCGCAAGAAGTGCTTGAGACGGTGGCGGCCATGCCGCAGGAAGATTGGATGAAAATCCAGTGCGGAATCGCCGAATTAATCACGGCCAAGCTGTCTTCTGAAGAGATTGCCGAAATCCGAACGGCGCTCGCCGAGGCCGAAGCCGAATTCGAGCGTGGAGAAGGCTTGAGCAGCGCGGCGATCCGAAGACAACTCGGGTTGTTGTGACGGTCCGCTATTCTCCCCGCAGTCAACGCGATCTTGCGAGCATTCGAGATTTCATCGCGGCGGAAGCCGGAAATCGACAGGTGGCTGACCACTATATCGCTAGATTGCTTGATGCTTGCGATGCGCTGGCTGTTTTGCCGGAACGTTATGCGCCCTATCGTTATGCGACCGGCTGGCGGATGATGCCTTTTGGAAGCTACCTTGTGTTCTTTCAAATTCGGGGTGATGACGTTCGCATCGGCCACGTCAGACATGGAGCGAGGAAACCGTTTCACGGCCATGGCTAGGAAAAAAAGGGAGCGAGCTTGGCTAACGGTACAAGATTCTCTAAGCTCAACCGTTCCATGGAAACCCCGAGCGCATGAGCCCCCCTCCCGCGCACAAGGAAGAGCCTTCCCCGGTTTTGCCGGAGCCGATGCCGAAGGACATCCACAACGTTTACATCTACGAGGTCTTCAACACGGCCTCGTGGAGCGTGGTCCTCGGATCGCCGATGCTCCTCTATTTCCAGCATCTCAACGCCACCGCGACGATTCTCGCCATCTCGGCCTGCCTTGCGCCAGTCCTGAATATCCTGCAAATGCCCGCCGCACAGTTTGTCGAGCGGGTCGGTTATCGCCGGTTTGTCCTCAGCGGCTGGACGACGCGCAGCATCGTGGTTATTGGAATGGCGCTGGTCGCTTTCCTGCCCGATTCCGTCGACCGCGCCACGCGGATGGTCGCGATGCTGAGCCTCTCCCTCGTTTACAATACCATGCGCGGCATCTCGGTCTGCGGTTTCCTGCCGTGGTTCACCCATATCGTCCCCGAAAGCCGGCGCGGGGAATTTCTGGCCAAGGACCAGTTGGCTGGCGCGCTGGCTGCCATCGCCTGCCTTTTTGTTTGCGGATCGCTCTTGCACCTCCATGCCTGGTACTCTTTCGGCATTGTTTTTTCGATGAGCGCCGTGTCGGCCTTTACCAGCCTGAGTTTTCTACGACGCATTCCCGATGTGCCGGTCGAAAAAATCACTTCGAACCCGGTCCCGATGCCCTGGCGCGAGATGTTTTTTTATCCGCCGTTTTTTAAGTATGTCCGCTACAACGTGGTTATTAATATGGCCCTCGGCGCATCGGGCGTTTTTTGGGTCCGTTATTTTCGCATCTTTCTTGATCGGAGCGAATCGTACGTGCTCTTTTTTGCCGGCTTCAGCACCGTTGCCATCGCCGCGAGCCTGTTCCTGGTCGGTCCGTTGATCGACCGGGCTGGCAATAAACCGGCGCTTACCGCATCGGGTCTTCTTCTTATCTGCCATTTCAGCGGTTGGGCTTGTGTGGCCGCGGGGATCATTCCTTTCAATACGATCGTCCTCTGCATTCAGATTTTCACGTCGGGGTTGGGTGGCGCGCTTTGGAACCTGGCCAACGTCCGCACCGTCATGGGAATCGTTCCCCACATGGGACGGCCCCATTTTCTGGCGCTTTATAGCGTCGCGAGCAATTTGACGGTCGGTCTGGTTCCGCTGCTCTGGGGCCCGGTGATGGATTGCCTCAATCACTGGCACGTCGCGTGGGGCTACTGGCAATGGAACAGTTACAGTTTGTTTTATTGCACGCTGGCTTTCATCATGGGCATCGGCCTGTTGATGCTTCGCGCGGTGGTTGAACCTGTAACCATGACTTGGGATGTCTTCATGACGGAACTCCTGGTAAAAACCCCCAGCCGCGCCGTGTCCCGGCTCATCAGCCGGTTACGCGGACCGGTCATCGGATGAAACGCTTTCTCGCCTGGTTCAGCTCGCTGGTGATTCATCTAATTGGATCAACCTTGCGCATGACTGTCGAGGATCGCGGCAACGTCCTTGATCAGCCGGAGCATCCCCCCGTCATCATCGCTTTCTGGCACAACCGGACGGCGCTCATGGCCTACTTTTATGAACGCTATTGCCGCGAACGCATCGCCCTGACGTTTATCAGCCGCAGTCGTGACGGCCAGTTTATGACCGATGTCGCCGCCCGATTTGGAATCAAGGCGGTTCGCGGCAGCAGCTCCCGCCACGGTACTTCCGCCATGCTGGCCGCCATCCGTGCGGCCATCGATCCACACATCGATCTGGTCATCACCCCGGACGGCCCGCGCGGGCCGCGTTACCAGACCCGTCCCGGCCTGATCCGCCTCGCGCAGGCGACCCAGCGCCCCATCGTTGCCGTCACCTACCAACTGAAATGGAAGCGGCAACTCAACAGTTGGGATCGCTTTCACGTCCCGCTTCCGTTCTCGATCTGCCGCTTGATCACGAGTGAGCCCATCTTCGTTCCTCACAACGCCTCCGATACCGAGCTGGCCGCGATTACCGCGCGGGTTACGGAAGCCCTTGGCGGTGATTAAAGTTGGATGATTTCTAATTTATAAGTATCTATAATGTAGTTAATTGAGCATAAAACATACTAAATCAATGGATTTAGCTTTATTCGTGTCGATTCGCGCTTAGTCTCATCGCGTGAATGTCGTTCTCTCTGAAAAGAGCCCAACTCTCGTGCCTGTGGAGATCGATCAAATCGAGCTACAATCCGCTCCGCGTCCCAACCGGCGCAGACGCATCCTGCCCGGGTTCCACCTGACACTTGGTTTCACGATCTTTTATCTCAGCGCCATTGTTCTGATTCCGTTGGCTGCGCTGTTGCTCAAGACGGTCACTCCGACGGTCAATTATCCCAGCGTTTTTGCCGTGGTCGGACATGTCGTTCGCGTCGCTACCGACGTCCGCGCCTTCGACAGCTATCGGCTTAGTTTTGGACTTTCCTTCGCCGCCGCCCTGCTCAACGGCTTTTTCGGATTCATCGCCGCGTGGGCGCTGACCCGGTATCGATTTCCCGGCAGAAAAATTGTCGATGCCCTGGTTGATTTGCCCTTCGCCATGCCGACCTCCGTGGCCGGTCTTGCGCTGACCCAGGTTTTCTCCACCAATGGCGGTTACATCGGCCAGGTTCTTTTCAACTGGTTCGGCTGGCGCATTGCCTACACGCCATGGGGAATCCTGATCGCGCTGACTTTCATTGGCTTTCCTTTTGTGGTGCGTACGCTTCAGCCGGTCCTGGCCGATCTGGCCGTCGAGGTGGAAGAGGCGGCCGCGTGCCTGGGCGCGAATCGATGGCAGACTTTTCGGCGCGTGATTTTTCCCGCGCTCAGCCCGGCGCTGTTGACCGGCGTGATGCTGGCTTTCGGACGCGGCGTGGGGGAATACGGCAGCATCGTTTTTATCTCGAGCATGATTCCCTATGCCACCGAAATCACGCCGCAGCTCATCATCATCAAGCTCGAGGAATTTGATTACGTCGGCGCGGCGGGTCTCGGACTGGCCATGCTCATCATGTCCTTCGCCATCGTCGCGACGGTCAATCTGATCCAACACTTCGCGGCCAAACGACGGAGGGTCGCATGAAACGCGCAACCACTGATCCCTGGCTGGCGCGCTATCTCTTTATCGGGATCCTGTTCGCCTTCGTCCTTTTCTTTCTCGTCTTCCCGGTTTGCGTCGTTATTTTCGAAGCGCTTCGCGGCGGCTTTGCGCTTTATCTTTCCGCGTTGACGGCCACGCACAGCGTGAGCGCCATCCGGCTGACCTTGCTGGTCGCGCTCGCCGTTGTGCCGCTCAACACCATCTTCGGCGTCTGCGCAGCCTGGGCGATCACTCATTTTAAGTTTCGCGGGAAGGCTCTGCTCATTTCGCTGATCGAAATTCCGCTCTGGGTCTCGCCGGTCATCGGCGGTTTGATGTTTGCGCTCATCTTCGGGCGGCAGGGATTTCTCGGCCCGTGGCTCGATGCTCACAACATTCAAATCATGTTTGCCTATCCCGCCATCGTGCTGGCCACAGCGTTTGTCACCTTTCCCTTTGTCGCGCGCGGGCTGATCCCGCTCATGCAGGCGCAGGGCAGCGCCGAGGAGGAAGCCGCGCTGACGCTCGGGGCCAACGGCTGGCAGCTTTTCTGGCGCGTGACGTTTCCGAAAATCAAATGGGGCATTCTTTACGGCATGATTCTCTGCAACGCGCGCGCCATGGGCGAGTTTGGCGCGGTTTCCGTTGTGGCCGGAAGCGTCGATGACCGGATCACCATGCCGCTCCAGATCGAGCAATATTATCTCAACTTCAGCCTGCCCCAGGCCTTTGCGCTTGCTTCCATTTTGCTGCTTTTGTCCGCCGTCACGCTGGCCATCAAAATCGGACTCGAATGGCGCCGGCTCGCGCTCAATATCGTCCGTCCGCATTGAATTAAACATGAACACTCGTCACACCCTGCACGAATCCTCTGCTGTCCCAGCGGGACAACCGAAAATAGCCCGGCAATAAATTGCCGGGCTACTCTCAAGCGTCCCTCCGGGACGAAACAATCTCTTATTTATGAGTGTCGCCGTCAGCCATATTTCCAAAGCATTCGAGACCCACGGGCAGCGGGCCGTTGCCGCCTTGCGCGATGTTTCTCTCGAGGTGCAAACGGGTGAATTGCTCGCGCTGCTCGGTCCCAGCGGCAGCGGCAAAACGACCCTCCTGCGCATCATCGCCGGGCTTGAAATTGCGGACGCCGGACGAGTCACTTTTGTCGGCGAAGACGTCACCGAGAAAAGCGCCTACGAGCGCAAAGCTGGTTTCGTTTTCCAGGCCTACGCTCTCTTTCAGCAGATGACCGTTTTCGAAAATATCGCTTTTGGATTGCGCGTGCTTCCTCGGAAAAAACGGCCGAATGCCGAAGCCGTTACGAAGCGGGTCAGCGACCTGCTCCAGTTGATTCAACTCGAAGGCTACGAAAAGCGATTGCCCTCGCAGCTTTCCGGCGGACAGCGCCAGCGCGTCGCCCTGGCCCGCGCCCTGGCCATCGAACCGCGCGTGTTGCTCCTCGACGAACCGTTCGGCGCGCTCGACGCCAAGGTGCGCAAGGACCTCCGCAAATGGCTCCGCCATTTCCACGACCAGACGCATCTCACGTCGCTTTTCGTCACGCACGATCAGGACGAAGCGTTCGAACTCGCCGACCGCGTCGTCATCTTTAACGAAGGCCGCATCCAGCAGATCGGCACGCCCGCCGAGCTTCGTGAAAACCCCACCAACGACTTCGTCCGCTCGTTTTTGGAAGTTTGAGTCGTCTGAATTTTGACGGAATTACGCAATTAACGGAATTGGGAACGAGGATCGGCAGTTCCTTCGGCTGCGCTCAGGACAGGCTCCGACCGCCGCTACAACAGAACCACTCGCGCTCTTGCGACATCCTCGGTGATTTGGGCTTTGAGGGCATCGGCGTTGGGGAAGGCCATTTCGTTGCGGAGCCAGACCATGTCGGAGACCCAGAGCTTTTGGTCGTAGAGATCGGCGTCGAAATCGAGCAGATGAACTTCGAGGGAATCGACGCCGTTGGAGGTGAAGGTGGGCCGGTTGCCGAGGTTCATGACGGCGCGGTACTTGGTGAGGTTTCCGGCGACGCGGGCGCGGACGGCATAGACGCCGCGCGGCGGGAGAAGCTGCTCGACCTCGCCGAGGTTCGCGGTGGGAAAGCCAATCGTGCGGCCACGCTCGTCGCCGTGGATGACTTTGCCGGTGATCGCATAGGAACGCCCGAGCAATCGCGCCGCCTCGTCGAAACGGCGCTGGAGAATCGCCTCGCGAATCCGCGTGCTGCTGACTGGCGCGCCATCGAGTTGCACTGGCGCGATGGCCTTGACGGTGAAGCCGTGCGTGCGCGCCAACTCGGCGAGACGCGCGGCGTTGCCCTCTCGGTTGCGGCCGAAGGTCCAATTTGTGCCAATGGCCACGTGCTTGAGATCGGGGAAAATGCGCGCGATTTCATCGACGAAAGCGGCGGCCGAAAGTTCGCGCAAGGCCGCATCGAATTTCACCGCGATGACCGCGACGGTGCCCTGCGCGCGCAGGTAGGCGACCTTTTGTTCGAGGGTGGTCAGGCGCGGCGGCATGCGGTCCGGGGCGATGATGGCCAGCGGATGCGGCTCGAAGGTCAGCGCGGCGATCTTTCCCTCCAGGCTTTTCACGACGGCTTGATGGCCGAGGTGAACGCCGTCGAAGACGCCGATGGCGAGGCCGGTCACGCCGGGATGCGGGGCGAGTTGGGTGAGGGGAACGGGGCCGATGAGCATTTCAATGTAGCGGCGGTCTGTGACCGTCGCCGGATTAAGTCAATAGTTGGTTATACCTAAAGCAGCTTCCTGTCGCCCCGCAAGGCGGGACGACCCGGACAACAAGTAGTCCGGGCCACCTAACGCCTTGTTATCTCCGCCTTAGGCGCGAAACCTCCGGGAGGGTCAGCAGCGAGGGGAGCAGCGCGTGCGCGTCAGTCGTCTTCTGCAACGCGTCCCAACTCAGCGCGCGTTCGAGGGAAAAGTTGCCCGACTTGAGCCGGCTGAGCTGCACCAGGTGCGCGCCGCAGCCAAGGTCCGCGCCAATGTCGTGGCAATAAGTGCGGACGTAAAAGCCCTTGCTGCATTGAATGCGAAATTTGATCAGCGGCAGCGCCACGTCGTCGATGATGTATGAACTGATGTGGACGAGGCGCGGTTCGCGTTCCACCGTTTTTCCGGCCCGGGCCAATTTGTAGAGCGGCACGCCGCCCTGTTTCAGCGCCGAGACCATGGGCGGCACTTGATAAAAATCGCCGGTATATTTCTTGAAGGCCGCTTCGAGTTGCTCGCGGGTCAACTCCGGCACGGGTTTTTCCTCCAGCGTTTTGCCGTCGGCATCCTGCGAATCGGTGACGACGCCGAGTTTCATTGTCGCGGCGTATTCCTTGTCCTCGGCCATGAGCAAGTCCTGGATTTTGGTCGCCTTGCCGATGACGAGCATCAGCAGACCCGTGGCCAGCGGATCGAGCGTTCCGCAATGGCCGACCTTTTTGAAGTGAAAGCGGTTGCGCACGTAATCCACCACGTCGTGCGAGGTGCAACCACTGGGTTTGTCGATGAGGAGAACTCCGTCTGCTTCCATAATTTATTTTCTGATGACAGGCTTATTAAGCGGGCAATTGTTTCGCGATTAAATCCAACAGTTTTTTTTCCAGCGCGACGGGATCGAGCTTCGTCCTCAACCCGGCGGCCAGCCGATGTCCGCCGCCGCCGAATTCCCGGCAAATCTGCTGAACGTCGACCTTGCCGCGCGAGCGCATGCTGCCGCGGGTCAGGCCGTCGGGCAGCGATTCGAGCAGGAAGGCGACCTCGACGGTTTTCACGGACTGCAAATACTCGATGAGGCCCTCCGTTTCGTCTGGGATGGCTCCGCTGCGTGCGTACATTTCCGGAGTCAGGCAAAACCAGGCCACGCGGTTCCGGTTGGCAAAATGGATCGCGCTGAAGACCTCGCGCAGCAGCAGCAGACGCTCGGCCCGGAAACTCTGGTAACAGGCTTCGGCGAGATCGGTCGGATCGGCGCCCGCCGCGACCAGCCGGGACGCGACCTCGAACGTATGCGCCGTCGTCTGCCGATAGCGGAAGTTGCCGGTGTCGGTCATGATTCCAACGTAAAGATTGGCCGCGACGTCGGGCGTGAGCGGCCATTTCAACGCGGCGATGATTTCATAGAGGACCTGGGCCGTGGCGGGCGAGTCCGCATCGATCAGGTTCAATTTCGCGTAGCCAGGATTGCTGATGTGATGATCGATATTCACGTCGGGCGCGCGCTGCCATTGGTCAAAAACCGCGCCGAGCCGTTTCGCGTCCGCGCAATCGACCGAGATGATCAATCGGTCGGTCTCGGGCGCGCCGGGCAGGGTCGCCGTCAGGCTTTTGCTTCCCGGCAGAAATTCAAAAAGAGGGGACAATCCGTCCGCGTTGACAACCTGAACATCGTTGCGCATGGCTCGCAGGCTGAGCGCGAGACCGAGGGTCGAGCCGTAGGCGTCGCCGTCCGGGCGGACGTGGGAAATCACCAGGAAGCGCTCGTGCCGGTCGCAGAGTTTTTGGAGGGACGCGAGTAAATCGGGATGGAGCATGATGGGAAAACCTAGAGGGTGTCTGGAAAGTAGGTGTAGGTCACGCCGAAAGAAATCTTCCCTCGTTCCCAGTTGGAATTTGGGAACGAGGAGACAACACTCTAAATAAGTCTTGCCCGGCGTGCTTTTCTCAACTTAAATTGCATTACAATCAAAGCGCTACCCCCATTGAAAACGAGCAATGGGGGTAGCGCTTATGTGGTTTTTTCCCTCATTGTAAGTTTTTTTCTCTCATGGCGGCGGCTACTTGGGAAGCGCCCCGTGGTGGAGGAAGAAGAAATAATAGCAGGCCGCGCCGATGATCGCGAGGACCACGAATGCGATGACAAAAAGCCAGATGCCCGTCTTTTTCTTAAGCTCGGGTTTTGCGAGGTCATCGTAGTTGATGGCCGACTCTCCCTTCATATAAACGCTGTCGTCCTTGGTCTTGGCTGCTTTGGAAGGCCGGGGTACTGCCGAGGGGAGCTTCAGCGTCTGGTAGTAAAGCGCCCCGCTGGAGGCCTGGGTTTTCAAAGCCCCCGATTGCTTTTCCATCGGGGTCTTCTCCGGGGCGAGCAACTTTGGGCGCTTGATTCCCGGCTCGAATTTAATCTGGACGCTGCCCATCTGGATCAGATCGCCCGGACGCAAGATCACTTCGCTGATGGCCTCGCTGTTGACGTAAGTGCCGTTGGAAGAGTTGAGATCGCGTAAAACGACATCCGGGCCGCTCAGAATAAAAATACAATGCCGGTTGGAGACCGACGGGTAGGGCAGGGGGATTTCATTGCCCGGAGCCCGTCCGACATGGGTATATTCCTGCTCCAGCATAAAAACGACCGGGGGCAGGTCGGGCCGCGTCACGGTTAGTTTGGGCTGATTATCCTGAATCCGGATGGTCAGGGGTTCGACCGTGGTTATCGTGGCCGAGGCCGACTTGGGTCCCGTCATGCCCACATCCGCGCGGCGCGCCCCTTCAAAGAGAAGTTGTTCCCAAGTTAAAGTAACCGTCTTTTTGTGCGGGAGAATGTCCTCATCCAGGGAGAACCCGCCTCCGGGCCAGAGGAGCATGGCATAGATGGCTTCCTCGCCTTCAATGGTGCCGCACAGGGCGTGGAGGACGCGGCCCTGCTGAATGTAAATGAAGCCGTAGGATTCGCCGGAGCGGAAAGTGATTTGGCCGCTGCGCCGGCTGAGACAACACATTTGCAGCACTTCCGGCAATCCCATCTGGGATTGGGCGCTGAAGCCCGAAGTCGCCGACTGATCCGGATTCGGCGTGGGATTGCTATTTGGATGACTCATTGCGTCGATATTTGCTGTTGCAAGTGAAAGATAATAGTGCACCATCAACCGTGCTTGACAAGCTTTACAAGCTTAGCACACAAATACCCCTGTATATGGCATTGTTTTCGTTCGGCAGAAAAGATAAAAACCCACCCGAAGTATCTGCCCCTGTGGCAAAAGCGCAGCCGACTCCGCCGAAGATTCAATCACCTCCGGGGGCAGGATCTTTTCCTGCCGTCAAACCCCCGCAGCCGACCGGTTTGTTGGTCGCTCCAGCCATGCCGGCGGGCACCCTAACCACGCAACCGATGGCGGTGCCCCGGACAGGCATGACCGGTCTCAAGCCGGCCCGTCCTGGTGCGGCGCAGTCGACGCGATCCACGCAACGGATTGTTCTTCCGACCCCTCCCGGTTCACGGCCCAACAGCACGAAGCCTCTCACCATGGGAGCGCCGGGCGGACGAATCAACCTGCCCATTGGCATGATCTTGCGGTGTCTGCCTCCGGAAGTGCTGGCCGATGAGCTTTCGAAATTTGAAGCCAACGGCACCGCGGCAACGGAAATAGGCCTTCCGATGCAGATGATCCTGGGACAACTTCCCTCCGGAAAAGTTGAGATGACGCTTCAGGACTTGGTCCCTCATTTTCCGCCGGGCTATCTGCAACCGACGGAATCCATTGCCAGTTATCTGCCCAATATCATCAGCCTCCCGCTCATGGACGTCGTCATGCGCATCCCGCCGGATCTTCTGGCCCTGCGTCCCGACCAAAAGGATGTCGATGCTTCCGTCATCAATATGGCGGACCCCTTTACCGAGGAAATTTTGCGCGAACAGGCCGAGACCGCTCGCCGGCAATCGCAAACCAATATTATCGACGAAAGCCAGGCTCCGCAGGAAGAATTTGTTCCCCGTGACGAGGCTACAATGGCAAAGGCGGTCGTTCCGCCCCGACGCCCTGCCGCCGAACCCCTGGTTCCCTCGCGCGCGATGGCAGCAACGACCCTGACGGCTGCGCCTCCTCCCATGCCGCCGGTCATCAAGCTACCCACGCCCACGCCAATGAGCAGTCTGCGTGGGAGCGGAGCCGTGCCGCCGGTGATTCCTGGGCCAACTTCCCGGAGCCTTTCTTCTTCAGGCCAGATTCCGGCGCCAACCCGGTCGACCACGGCGCTGCCGACACGGCCTCAAGGTCCGGTTACGACCCAGATCGACGCACCGTCTTCGTCCGCACCGGTACCGCCTGTGCCGCGTCATACGGGGCCGATACCGGCTCCGCCTCCGCCTCGTCATACGACTTCGCTGCCGGTGCCGCGCCGGACAGGTTCCATTCCGGCGGCAGGTCTGGCTTCGCCATCTGTCACTGCGCCCGCTCCCCAAGCTCCGCTCCCGGTTGAAAAGCCCGTCGAGGCGGTAGTCGCTGGCACACCGGATTCGGGTGCCGATGATCTCCAGCGTTTAGCCGCTTTGGCCATGGCGCAAATGGGTGAGAGCGGCGACCTGTCGGCGGAAGCTCCCACCAAAGCGGAGTCGGTCGTTTCCGCCGCCCCGGAACCCAAAATCGAAGAGCCCGCCCCGGTGATTGCTTCCGTGCCTGCTCCCTTCAGCCAGCCGCCCCCCATTCCCATCCCAGCGCCTCCGGTTCTTCCCACGGCCATTTCGGAACCGTTGCCGCAACCGATACCGACGCCAGAACCAATACCGTCCAGTTCTGTTGCGCATCCTGCGGCGGAACCGGAAACTCACGCCGAGGCGCCAGCGGCCTCCGTCGCCTTTAATCTGAACACTTGTACCGTGGAGGATTTGGTCAAAAATATCCCCGACTGCTCCACGGCACTTGCCGAATCGATCATCCACTATCGCGCTAAGATTGGCTCCTTCAAGAGGCTGGAAGACCTGCTCGATGTCCCCGGCATCACCAAAGAAGCTTACACCAATCTGACTGGGGAACCTCCGCCGAACAACCGGATTCCACTCTCGCTGAACGAACTGCTCGGTTTCCCCAAGGAACAGAACATTTCGTTGAAGGATGTCACCGACCGGATCGCCTGCTGGCCCGACGTCACCGGCTGTGTTCTGAGCCAAAGCAGCGGACTTTCCTTGGTCGGGACGGTTCCCGAAGGTGTGGACAAGGCGGCCATCGTTGCTTTCGCCCCCCGGATGTTCGAGGCCATCAACAAATCTTTCGCGGAAGTCTCCGGCCAGGACACGGATGCTTTGGTCATCCCTTCGTCCGGAACCAGCTTCCATCTTTTCCGCAATAAGGACCTCTATTTGATCATCATGTCTCGTTTACCCCAAATGCCCGAACGCCATGTGAAAGTGGCCCGGTTTGTCCTGGCCGCGTTAAGCATCCGCAGAGACTAAGCCCCCGGAAGTCGACGTATGGCTTTTATCAATTATTCGAGCCGCGAAATCCAGCTCAAGATCGTCTATTACGGCGCCGCGCTTTGCGGCAAGACAACCAATCTGGTCACGCTGCACAAGCAGATCACCCATGCGCAAAAGGGCGAACTGGTCTCTCTGGCCACCGATGCCGATCGCACGCTCTTTTTCGACTTTCTGTCGCTGAATACCAAGACTCTGCCGGGTTTCACCACCCGCTTTCAACTCTACACCGTTCCCGGCCAGGCCATTTACAATACCACCCGGCAATTGGTGCTCAAGGGAGTGGACGGCATCGTCTTTGTTGTCGATTCCCACTGGGATAAAATGGCGGACAACGTCGAGTCTTTTTCCAATCTCCAGGAAAACCTGATCGAGAACCACTTGAGCCTGGTTCAGATACCCTACGTCCTGCAGTACAACAAACGGGACATTCCCAACGCCGCTCCGATTAACTACCTCGAATTTTCCTTCAATAACCGCGCCAATCGGGCACTCGCTTTCGAGTCCGTGGCGTCAACCGGTTCCGGTGTTCTGGAAACCTTGAACGCCGCCGCCCGGCTCCTTCTCGCCAAATACTCGAAGACCCCCAACGCCAACGTTACCGGCATGTCCCAGCCCAACCTCTCCGTCGCGGTGCCGCCCAGCGAGGAAAACCCCCAAGTTCCCGCGGGCAATGCCGCCGCCTAACAAGAGATACCCATGACTGGAATTGGAATGCTCACGGCCGAGGATCAAATGGCCATTGAACAACGGCTGGCCGACTTTCTGGCCAAGTCCGAAGCGCAATGGTCGGCACTGGTCGACAAAGGAGGCAATCTCTTTGCCCAGTCAGGCGATACCGGAAATCTCGACCTCAGCATCCTCTCCGCTTTGGCCGCCGGGTCCTTTGCCGCCACTCACGAGTTGGCCAAGCGTTTGGGTGAATCGGAATTCAGCGCGCTCTATCATGAGGGACTCGGCCAGCATATCCTGATGAGCGCGTTGCATCACGAATGCCTTCTCGTCACGATATTCGGCGAAAGAACCAATATCGGGCTGGTCAGATTTTATGCTCAGCAGGTCACCGTTACGCTGAATGAACTTTTGCAGAAAGCTCGTGAGAAGGAAGCGGTGACCGCGCCCCTGCAGCTCGAGGGTGATTTCCTCAACGACCAGGCAGCAATTACCTAGTGTCGAGAATTGACTAGGCAAAAGTGCCTAGTATATGCTTTCAAAACAGTTCTAAGCGTTTCTAGAATGTTTATTTATTGGCTAATTCTTGACAATCGCTGCGTGTTTACATTTTTTAAGTGTTTTATAATATCTTTGTTTTAAACAGCTTATATACGGATTTACTTTTTTTTAAATAAATGGCTTCATGCCTATTTTTCTATTGGCACGCGAAATGATCATGGATAGGCTGACCGTCATCGACAGGCTGACTAAAGCATGCGACAGGCGCGACACTTACAAATTTTGAACAATTTTTATTGAGAGGAGGTGAAAAACAATGATCAACAAAGTAATTATTAGCGCCAAAAAAGCGCTGCGCCGGATGAAGAGCAAGAAGGGCCAAACTCTCGTGGAGTACGCCTTGATTCTCGCTTTCATTTCCGTGGTCGCCATCTCCGTCCTTATCGCCCTGGGCAACCAGGTCAAGGGCGTATTCACGACCATCACCAGTCAGCTCGCAATCGCGGGAAGCAGCCACTAGTTCTCATTCATGTAGGCTCAGAGATTTGAGCAGTTCCATTCTCTCAAATCCCTTGCCGATACGCTTATCGGCTTGATCTCTTCGTTCGATATCTCTTTCGTTGTCGAAGCCATTCCGTTGATGTAATTTTTTAAAGTGATATCCGCTAACTTTCGCAAATGAATACCGTCATCGAACCATTTCTCGCAGCGCTTGCCCGGTTTACGGCCAGCAAGAAAGGGCAGACCCTCGTCGAATATGCCCTGATCCTGGCCGTTATCTCCATTGCCTTGATTTTGGCTTTTTCGCTTTTGGGCGCGCGCGTGGTGGTCGTTTTCAGCGCGATTGAGAATCTTCTCGATACGGCCCAAAGCAGCCATTGAAATGGTGCTTGCGCTCCACTTGGATTAAGGTAGTTTTTCCAACTCCCATGAAACCCAATATCCACCCCGAATATGTGGAAAGCCAGATCGTCTGCGCCTGCGGCGCGGTCTATCACACCCGCTCCACCAAACAGAATCTTCGCCTCGGCATTTGCGCGGCCTGCCATCCCTTTTTCACCGGTCAGCAGAAGTTTGTCGACACGGCCGGACGCGTGGAGAAATTCACGAAACGTTTTGGCACCAGCAAGATGACCGAAGCACGCCTCGCCGGCACGACGCCCGTTCCCGCGAAGAAAAAATAGCTCCTTTTCACCGGGCGCAGTCTGCCGTCATCCGGCGTCTGCGCCCTTTTTGTTTCCACGTACCGTCTCTCTTTCCCAATTAACGTTGATCTACCGACATGGATTTAATGCCCCATCTTGACCGGTTTGGCCGCCGCTTTTCCGAGCTGGAAGAACTTCTGGCGCACCCCGATCTTTACGACAATCCCCAGCGCGCGCAAGAGCTGGGGCGGGAGCATTCGCGTCTCAAGCAGCTTCTCGCGGATGGGCAGCATTGGCTCAAGTTGCAAAAGGACCTGGCCGAAGCCGAAGCCATGGCCAAAAATACCTCGGAACCGGAGATGGCCGAAATGGCTGAGGAGGAGTTGGCCACGCTTCGTCCGGCCTACGAGAAAGCGGAGCAGACGATCCGTTTTGGCATTGTCCCTCCGGACGAAAATGATTCCCGCAACACCATCGTCGAAATTCGCGCCGGGGTGGGCGGGGACGAAGCGGCCCTTTTCGCCGCCGAACTCGCCCGCATGTACAGCCGCTATGCCGAGCGGGTCGGCTGGAAGACCGAGACGCTCGAGTTGAGCCCGTCGGACAAGGGCGGCGTGAAGGAAATCATTTTTCAGATCAATGGCACGGACGTCTTCAAAAAGATGCGCTACGAAAGCGGCGTGCACCGGGTGCAGCGCGTTCCCGCGACCGAGGCCCAGGGCCGCGTTCACACTTCCACGGCGACCGTCGCGGTGTTGCCCGAGGCGAAGGAAGTCGATCTCGTCATCAAGCTGGAGGATCTCGATATCAGTGTCTGCCGCTCCGGCGGACCGGGGGGGCAGGGGGTCAACACGACCGATTCCGCCGTGCAAATCACCCATCGGCCCACGGGCGTCACCGTGCGCTGTCAGGACGGGCGTTCGCAGCTTAAGAACAAGGACAAGGCGATGAATATCCTTCGTTCCCGCCTCTTGGAAAAGAAGGTGGCCGACGAAGAAGCGAAGTATGCGGAGCATCGCAAAAGCCAGATTGGCAATGGTGACCGCAACGAAAAGATTCGCACCTATAATTTTCCGGACAATCGCCTGACCGACCATCGCGTTCGCTACACGGCGCACAATCTTTCCTATGTCATGGAAGGCGATCTCGACGAGCTTTTCGACGTTCTCGCGACCCATGCTCTCGAACAAAAATTTGCGGAACTGGAAACCGCATGACCGTGCTGGAGCTGCTCGAAAATACCACGCGATATTTCGCGAAGCATGAAGTGCCGTCACCGCGACTGACGATTGAACTCATGCTTGCGGAAATCCTGCAAAAAACCCGGATGCAACTTTACCTCGAATTCGACCAGCCCGTTTCCGATCCGGTGATGGATCGGCTGCGCCCTTTGGTCAAGCGCCGCGCCGAGGGCGAACCGCTCGAATATCTGCTCGGTGCGACGACTTTCGCCGGGCATCGCGTGGCCGTCACGCCCGATGTCCTGATTCCGCGGCCCGAGACGGAAATCCTGCTTGATGAGGCAATCAAGCTCATCGAGCCAGAGGGCCTGCCGGTGCTTGATGTCGGCACGGGCTCGGGGATTCTCGCATTGGCGCTGGCCAAGAAATTTCCGCAACTGGAAATCGTGGCTGCAGATATTAGTCCGGCGGCGCTCGCGCTGGCTCGGAAAAATAGCGAAGGTCTTGGTAATATCCGGCACGTCGAATGCGATCTCCTGAAGGAAGAATCTTTGCCGGAGCGTTTTCAAATGATCGTCGCCAATCTTCCCTACATCCCCACCGGCCAGATCGACGGCCTGATGCGCGAGGTGCGCCATGAGCCGCGCCTGGCGCTGGATGGCGGCGCGGACGGCCTCGATTTGATCCGCCGACTGGTGACTCAAAGCGCGGGACGGACCCGTTATCTCGCTCTGGAATTGGGCGACGGCCACGCGGAGGAAGCGAAAACGCTTTGCCTGACCGCTGGTTACGCTTTAATCAAAATCTTACCCGACTTCACGGAACGCGAGAGAATCCTCATTGCTGAGCACCAAAAATAACCATGGACAAACTTGTTGTAAAAGGTGGCGCCCGCCTCAAGGGTCGCGTTGAAATCAGCGGTTCAAAGAACTCGGCCCTGCCGATCCTGGCGGCAACGCTGCTGACGCCGGAAACCTGCGTGCTCCACAACGTACCCGATTTGTCCGATATCCGGTTCATGCTCGAAATTCTCAGCCGACTTGGGGCGAAGGTGACGTTCGAGAATGGCACGGTGACGACCCGCGCGGAAAAGGTGATCTCCGAAGTGCCTTACGACCTGGTGCGAAAAATGCGCGCCTCCATCTGCGTGCTGGGGCCGATGATCGCGCGTTGCGGTCAGGCCACGATTTCCGAGCCGGGCGGCTGTTCCATTGGCGACCGGCCCATTGATATTCATCTCAAGGGATTGGCTGAACTGGGCGCGGCTTCGCATAGCGAGGGCGGCAACGTTCACATCCCCAAAGCGAAACTTGTGGGCAAGGAGATTTTTCTCGGCAGCAAATTTGGATCGACCGTGCTCGGCACGGACAACGTCATGATGGCGGCGACGCGAGCCGAGGGCACGACCATCATCGAGAGCGCGGCGTGCGAACCCGAGGTGCGCGACCTGGCCGATTTCCTCAAAAAGATGGGCGCGAAAATCGAGGGGCATGGCACTCGCCGTCTTGAAATCGAGGGCGTGGAGAGTCTCGGCGGCTGCGAGCACACGGTGATTCCTGACCGCATCGAAGCCGGAACCTACATGGTTGCCGCGCTTATCACCCAGGGCGATGTTTTCCTCGCCGGAGCCGATTCCGATCATCTCGTCAATGTCATCGACCGGATGAAAAGTTGTGGCGCGAAAATCAAATGCAGCGCCGAGGGGATTCAGGTCTCCGCCCCGAGGAAGCTCAGTTCCATCGATCTGGTCACCGAAACCTATCCCGGTTTTCCGACCGATATGCAGGCGCAAATGTGCGC
>Ga0182024_10006497_pt1 | contig 25649 bp, 21 predicted proteins | sample P32metaG_FD_120480 | JGI IMG/M metagenome (GOLD analysis project Ga0182024, IMG submission 120480) | Permafrost microbial communities from Stordalen Mire, Sweden - P3-2 metaG (Illumina Assembly) | ecosystem: Environmental > Terrestrial > Soil > Wetlands > Permafrost | place: Sweden: Stordalen...
CGCGGCGCGCGGGATTCTCATCCAGCTCGAGGCCGGCGTCTTGGGACTACGGTCGACAGAGGCCCGCGCCATGACCGCCACCAGCACCCTAATCGACGCGCTCGCGCGCGCACACAACCGAATCGGCGAAGCATTCTCGATCCTCGACCGTCAACGCACGCCGGAAGCCCGCAGCGCGACTCGGATTCTCCGTCGCCTGCGCCGCAATTATCCAGGCGCGGTTCGGGCCGAGCACGTGGGGCGCTGCCACTTCATGCCGGTTTCGTTTACCCTGGCCTTGCGCTACGTCAATGCCCAGCACGAGGTCGTCGGCAGCGAGCCCTGGACGGGAAGAGCCAAAGAGGAGCCGGTGACAGCCCACTTCCGCGAGCACGCGCCGGGCGGCGCGGCGTACGCCCGACTCGTCGACGAGGAGGGCAGGACGATCCTGGTCGCTCCACCGATCCGAGGGTACGCTACGCCGCCCCTGAACCGCTAGCAGCCTGCCGATCCCGATGGGCCTTCTTGGCCGCCCGCTTGCCGCAGGGGTTGGAGCAGAACTTCGCCTCACGGTTGTGATCGACCATGAAGCGGCGGCGCTTTTCAGGGATTTTACCCAAACACCAGCCGCACCGCACCCGCTGCCGTCTAACCCCTCCCAAACCCCTTCTTACCTTCCCCTTGCGTTGCGCTTATGGATACTTTATAGTATCCCCAACGTATACGCAACGGAGGAACGGATGAACGGGACCACCACGCAGCCGACCGACGTGTTCGATCGGCTTTCCAGCGACGGAACGCTCTTGCAGCGCGGCTACCTGGAACTCAATCTCGACGAGCAGCACTGCGAAGGCGCCTCGGCCCCGGCCGGCGACGGGATACCTTGCCTCACGCTGACGCTCTTCGTCTGCGATCCCAGCACGAACAAGTACCTCGAAGCCAAGGTGTTCAAGACCCACGTGGGAGCCGACGCGACGGTCGACGTGCGGAAGAAGCTGCTCGGCCGATTCATGGACCGCCTCGTCAATAAGCATGGCGTGAGCGCGTTCTCGGCAGCCGGCGAAATCAGCGACGAATCGCTCGAAGCCTTCGGTTCCGAAATCGAGTACGCATCGACGTCCTGGGTGGAGTAGTGCCCGTCAGGCCGAGGCCGGAGCCGCGTGAGTCCCGTTCTCACGTTGCTCTGCTCCGAGCTCGGCGTGACGCCCATGATGTCGGCAGCGACCGTCATCGTCGCGCTCGACGGGTTGCTCGACATCACCTCGGACAACCGCTAGTTCCCGAGTCGTCTGTCACCTGAAGCTCCCGCCCCTGGGCGCTTCAACTTTCCTCCCTGAGCACGGTGCAACTCACCGAGGAGCAGCTCGCGACTCGTCGACGCCGCGCGCGATACCGCTGACCAGTGCGTGCCCAGTGCCGCCGGCCTCGCGATTGCCGAAGGCCAGCTGGACGAACCGATCGTGTAGCTCTTCGTTCAACAAGCGCGTCGCCGACGAGGGCAAATGCCGTACTCGTCAGGGCAGAGGCGCCGTCGCCAACGTGTTGGGCTTGAGGAAAGTCGAGCAAAGCGGGTCGTTCAGGGGCACCGAACATAACCAGTCATCGTTGACCTGTCCTCTAGGTGAGAAAGTCGACGATTAGCACGGGTACATAACGTTTGAGAACAACCGAGTCGGGAACCGTAACCGCGGCGCACTTGCTATGTGAACGCCTCTTGTTCAATATCGACGATTACTGGGACGTGATCGCTGCGATGCTCGGTGACCCAAGTGTCATAGTCTCCCGTTGCCACCGTCATACCAGAAGTCCATCCGCGCGGCACATAAATGTGATCGATATGGAACGGCCTATTCTTGGCGTGCCGGAAGTAGAATGTAGCGTGCGCCGGCTGTCCTAGCGGCTCACCGGTAAATGCCTGATACGCATTTACCAGTCCACGGCCTTCTAGAACGCTATTCGTTGCCTGAAATCCACCAGGGCCCTTTTCTGCAAAGTCAAGTGGAGCATTAAAATCGCCGGCGACCACTAAGTGCTTCGCGTCGAAAAACGACGCGAAGTCTTCTAAGCCGTGAGTGACTGGGTTCGCATTTCGATTTCTTGCGTCAACTCCGTAAAATGACCAGACGGCCATTAAATCGAACGCATCCATGCCGTTTCGCTGTACATGGACGGGGAGGCACCAGATCGGCCCATTGCTCAAGTCGAATGGAAACGGCCGCAAGGAATATTCGCCAAACGCAAATACTGCCAGGCCCTTTTTGGAATTCTTCCCGACCCATGCGCAATGCTGAGAATCGAGCCGAAGGCGAGGCCCAGAAACGAGCGTCATGGAGTCATCATGCGAGTTTCGAAGTAAATCAGGCGCTTCGCATTCAGGGATTATGATGACATCTGGCCGCAACCGCAATAGCGCGAGGGCCTTGTTCCGGAACGCCATCTTGCAGTTCCACGTAACTATCCGCATAGTGAGAGTCGATTTGCAGCGGCTAACAAATCAGACCAACATCGGGGTTCACCCTCTGCAATCGCCATAGAGGAGATGTTCGGCGGCTGGGCCATGTCTGTCCCGTCCTGTGCTTCTGGCCCAACGATGACTTTAGCAGTTAATCTACTGGGACGACTTTTGCGCGATTGAGGCGAGCACGCGTCGCTGGAGCGATCTTCCAGATTCCTAAAGCGCCTTTGCACGGGATGGGAGTGGCGAGCCGATGGACGTCGGCAAGTACCCAACCGAATCGCCGGGGGTTGTAGTCACCGAAGGCAATCTCTGATTTCCCGCAGGGAACATTCTCGAGTACGAGCCGGCCCCGGCCCCGGCCCCTATGCTTTTTGTCCATCGCGAGAATCAACTTGCTCGGCAGATATGCGACGATGCGGGCGACGGCGACAATCATGCCAAGGGGCAAATCGTCGATACTTTCGATGACGTCACGATGACGACGCCATGCTGCAATAAACTCGGGATCCTCGAATGCGCGTCGTTTCGCGTCCGGCTTCCACGACCCACTGGACGCGATGGCTATCGGTCCGAGGTACTTTCTTGCGAACGACCTTGTCTCGATGTGCTTTTCGCCCAGTGCAACCAGGGACGCGTGAGGCTGCCGCAGGGACAGCGCTCTGATTTCATCTGCGTGCCATATTCGCATCAGGCCGGCAACGGTCATAACTCCTAGATCAGGCTTAGCACGCTCTTAGTCCTGTGAAGCCAGAGCGTAGATGGCCCGCAGCGGCCCGCTTACTACTCTTCAGGTTCGAACAGCGCGATGATGCCGTCCGCTACCAACTTCGCTGACGCCTCGTCCATCGGATGCAAAACCCATCCGTACGCACGGCTGAGCATCACGTTCGCGCTGATCGCAATTGGATGCGTGCCGAGGCGACTCGTTCCGGTTGCTGGATCCTCGCTTGGCAGCCCCACCCGGTTCGTCGTGCTGAACTAAAACGTCCAATCTTGGACGTTCCAGTACGTTGAACCGATCGGAGCGGGACGAATCCCGCGTAGCCGCACGTCGTGCATCGCGATATCCGTCCACCAGCGCATCGTTACGTACGGGACGTCGGCTGCCTCGATCTGCTGAATTTGAGCGTAGATTTTTCTACGCGTTGCTTCGTCGTAGATCCGGGACCCCTGCACTTCCAGCGCGTCGACCCGTGCATTCCGCCAGAAGGCGTGGTTGATTCCGCCCGGCGGGATGCGACTCGACATATCGAACGCCCCGCGTCCCGGATCGGTCGAACGCATGAAATGCGCGCACAGTGCGACGTCGAACTTTCCGCCGTACAAGATACCACCACCTTGGGCGGGCGCGAAGAACGTCGAGGGCGGGTATGTCTTGAGCAGAGTATCGACGCCGAGTTCCCGCCAGCGGCTTTGGAGAATGACTTGCGTCTGCTCGCGGTCGATGATCCCGGCTACCGTGGCGAACACGATTTGAAGCGGAACGCCGCCTTTCGAGCGCATCCCGTCGCCACCGACGCGCCATCCCGCCTGATCGAGCAACGCCCTCGCGCGGGGCGGGTCGAAGCGACAGGGTTTGAGAGATCGGTCGTACCACGGCCCCTGCGGGTGCTGGAGTCCAACGCCGAGTTCACCCACGCCGTGCACCACCTTGGCGTAGATCTCGCTCATGTTCATCCCTTCGCACAGGGCACGTCGAACGCGAACGTCTTGCAGCGGTCCGGTCGAAGTGTTGAACGCGAGGTGCTCCCATGCCAGCAAAGGCCCGAGTGCCGGTATCATACCCGGCACGTGTCCGAGCTGCGAATACGGCGTCACTCCGAGCTTGTCGACGAGGTCGATCTCGTGCGAACGAAGACCCGCGATGATCGAGTTCTCGTTCGGGATGAACCGCCACACGATGCGAGCGATCTTCGGCACTCCGCGATGGTACGCCGGATTCGCCTCGAAGGTCATGTCGCTGCCCCGGTGCCACGACACCAGCTTGTACGGGCCGCTGCCGACCGGCATCGAGCCAAACGGGCTGCGGTTGAAGTCGGCAGCATTGCGCAGGATGTGCGCGGGCACGATGGCGCCCTGAACGAACGTCGTGAACGACGCGATTGCCGCAGCGGCGCTCGGCGCCTTGAGATGTACGACGACGGTGTACGGATCCGGCGTTTCGACACGCTCGTAATTGTCATAAGGCTGACGCGTCGTGACGTTATTGTGCGGGTCCATGATGGCGTCGTAGGTGAACTTTACGTCGTCGGAGGTGACGGGCTGCCCGTCACTCCAGTGTGCGTTTCGCACGAGATGATATATCATGGTCAGCCCGTCGCGGCTGATGTCCCCATTCTTAAGCGTCGGGGCGCGCGTCGCCAGATCGGGTACGAGATTCCCGTGTTCGTCGTTGCGAAAGAGCCCGTCGAACAAAAGGTTGAACGCATCAATCTCGACGGCGAGCGTTCCAATGACGGGGTTGAGCGTTGCCGGCTCCTGTTGCAATGCCACGCGCAACGTGCTCTCAGCGCGGACGGGGAGCGCGCATAGCACCACAAGCAGAAGCGTGAGAGCGCAGGGAGCCGCACGGAACGTCTTCACCAAGCTAAGCTCCTCCTGGCGCGAGGTCTGAAGCCGTTCGGCAACCGACGCTTCCTCGCCTTGTTGACCCGTCCAACTGCACGGGATTGCTCAACCTATTTATTCGGGGATTCCCCGATGGCCCTCCTATTCGAGTCGTCGCCGGACGATTGCGGCGGTTTTCAGGCGCCTCGGCGGCCGATTTGATTCGCTCGACCCGAAATGGACCAGCGTCGTGGCCTCTGATCACTAAAATCAATATATCTCCGATGCGCCATTTTCGATCAATGCCGATCAACAGCTCGATCGGCTATATGAAATAGCTTTGACGGACGCAACAAAGCACGTAGGTGCACTACGTCGCGCGGCGCAGCGCGTAGCGGAGACGGTACCCGGCGTCCCGCTCTTCGAGTACGAGGATCTCTACGCGTCCACTCGAAGGCTGCGTTGGATGCCGCGTGTCGATCAGTTCTTCACTGCTGCGGATATGTCGTTGTCCTCGGTGCCGACCGCGCGCTAGCGGTCTGCTTTCTCGGGAGGTTGCCGTTGCACTGGGAAGCCGTAGCTGCGATTGCAGCCGTTGTTCAAACCGCTCTCATAGCAAGTGCGGCGGCGGTGGCGCTTGTGCAAATTCGGCATCTGCGCGATCAAAATGAGTTGGCGGCGTTTATCCAACTGTTCGCGACCTACAATTCGCCGGACGCGAGGCGCGCGAGGCATTTCGTGACCAACGAGTTGGCGGAGCGGCTTCGCGATCCGCAGTATCTGCGCGAGATCGTCGAGGGCCGCCTTAACGATCACCCCGAGGGCCTGGTGCTCAATTACTTCAATCAGGTCGGACACCTCATGATGACGGGTGTCGTGAAGTCTAAGCTGCTGCTCCACGAACACGTCGGTGTGGCGCCAATGATGTGGAAGTACCTTTTGCCCGTCATCGCGCTTCGGCGAACCGCGTTTCCGCAGTTCATGAGCGCCTTCGAATGGTTCGTCATTCACTGCGTTACGGTCGACTCCGCTACTGCCTTCGCTCGCCTCCGAAAGCAAACCCCAGCGGGCCTGTTGTCGAAGTTGGACGTCCATCGCCGCGAAATCGAGGAGACGCAGACGCAGATGCTGCAGCGACTCCAGCCCACGGACGGGAGTGCATCGATTAGCAGCGGAGACTCGTCGTAGTGCTGATGTTCATGTTCGGTTCGACGATGACTGCGCCGCAGAAGTCGGTGCGATAAACCGTCGCTCCGGCGCTGCGTAGCGGCGCGAGTGTCGTTGGTGCCGGGTGTCCGAACAGATTGTGCCGGCCGAGACTGACGAGGGCGTATCTCGGCTGAATGGATTACTTGCTCATATTGATAAACGCTGAGCGCTTCAACGTGACCAAAGACTCTGCGGACGCGATCGCCAACGCGACGACGTCCGTCGTTGAGGTTACGCTCACCGGCAAAGAGATGCTGAGGATGTGGATACCAGTGACATCCATTGCGTACGTGCGGGAGAAGGGCAAAGACGCTCTTGCTGCCGGATCGGCCTAGCTAAGCACGCGGGGTTGACGTGATCGAGAGGGCGCCGTGGATTGGAGAAGCGGACGAGATGGACAGCTCCGTTTTCTTCTCGCACACCGACAGGCTGTTGGACCAGTCCGCCGACTTGGCGATCCACGTCAACTACCAAACGGGACGGTGGGGATTCTACGAGCCGACGTTCGGGTCTAAAGCGGTCATCACCACTGATCGAAAGCGGCTGTTGCTCTACTCGGATGGGACGTTCACGGTTGAAGAAGAGAACGTGCCTGCTCGACGCCCATCACAGCGACGTAAACAGCGGCCGGTGTGATGCTGCGCCGTGTGGAGCGGTCGATCTCCGTCTTTCTATTCGGGATACACCAACCGGATGAAGTGAGCACCGGAGGCGCCTTGCGGTGGCTCTGGCGCTACATCACCGTGATGGGGCGCGGATTGGGGGTTGGAGTTCTGATCTTGATCGCTTTCGTCTTTATCTCGCTCGCAGTGGAGCACTTTCACCCGTTCCTCGGCCGGTTTTATCCCGGCTGTACGCCCGAACTGTTCATGCCGTTGAATCTCGGTATCTGTTGGGCTATTGGGCATCGGAGTCGTTGCGACCGGCCTCGACAAGAAGCTCGACGTTGTGCGGCGCGACCGTGAGGAAGGTATGCAGTGAAGCCGTGGCCGCTGGTGATCTTGATTCTGGCGCCCGGGTCGTCGGCGATCAATGTCTGGTACTTCGGGCTCGTCAAAGACGTCGATTGGCAGCCGCTCTATGACAGGGCGCTTCGCCTCCGTCGGCGCGAGGCCCAACACAGTGCTGCGCATGTCGTGTCCGCCTTGAATGCGGCTCTGCTGCGGGACCGTGCGCTGTGGACCCCAGTGGGTCTCGACGTGCTGGCGCTGGCGACCGGGATTGGGTCCTGGGCGTGGCGTGCGGTGCCGCGTCGGCGCGGCGTGTCTACGACGGGTCATGGATGGAGTGGGAGCGCTCCCGAGCATGCCGAAATGAACGCCGGGATGACGGGACAACGACACGCATGAGAGCGATTCTCGTCGCGATCCTCGCGATTCTCGGCATCGCCCTCGTCGCCGTCCAGGCGCTGAGCGTCGCGCAGGTTGGAGAGCTGCCGTTCGGCTTTCACCGCATCGACGCGAACCAGCGCGTCGTCACGTGGGTCTCACCCGAGGCCGCCCGCGCGGGACTGCACGCCGGCGACCGGTACGATTTGAGCCGCGCGACGCCCAAACTGCGCTACCTGGAGATTCCGCCGGGAGATGCTCTGGAGCTGCCCGTCATCCGCGGCGATACGGTCGCGCCGGTGCGGCTGATCATGCGTCCTCGCGGCGTTCGCGATCGAACCGCGCAGTACGCCGACGCGCTCCTCAAGCTCTTCGGTTTCGGCATCGCCCTGCTTCTCGTCGCGCGCGGCAGGGGTCGCTTCGGCTTCTTCGCCGGGCTGTTTCTCTTCGGAGTGGCCGCGAGGGAAGGGTTCGGCGTCAGATACGCGGTCCTGGGATGGCCGATCTCGATCGTCGCGCAGGCGATGGTCGGCGTGCTCACAACAGTGCCGGTCTACTTCGGCATCGAGGCGATGATCGCGCTCTGTGCGCCGGCGCTCAAGCGTTGGGAAGTGCCGTTCTTCCGCGCCGTTGTTCTCGCTGCGAGTGTCCCGATCGTGGTGTATTGGGGCATGGTCGCCGCAGCGGCGCTCGGCAACGGACCGGCGCCTGGCCTACGGGTGTACTTTGTGGGCCACCTCGTCATCATTCTCGGGATCCTCGCCGGATACGCGATCGCTTTGGTGCGCGCACGGCTGCGCGAACGCGACCTGCTCGCGTGGATCTTCTGGACGTCGCTGATCGGGTGGTCAGGCGGGATCTGCAACGTCGCCCTCGGACTGCTCGGTCGTCCGGCGCCGGCGTACGGGGCGCTGAACCTCACACTGTTCGTGATGGCCGGCGGTTACGCGTACGTTTCGCTGCGATTCCGAGTCGTCAACCTCTCGTTCATCGCGAATCGCGCGGTCGTGTACGGCGCCGTCTTAGCGATCGTGGTCGCAGTGTTCACCATCGCGGAGACGGCGATCACGAGGCTAGCGCTCAGCAAGGTCGATAGCATGGCGATCGACCTCGCGCTGGCGCTCGCCGTCGCGTTCTCGCTGAAGCCCGCCGAGCGCCGCGTCGACCGCGTCGTCGAGCGCCTGCTCTTCGCGCGCAAGCACGCGATCGAAGAAGGGCTGCGGCAGTTGATCAGCGATTGTCCGCACGTCGACGACGCGACGATGCTGCTGCAGAACGTCTGCGAAGAAGCACGGCGGCTGATCGGCGCCGACCATGTCATCGCGTACGAGCGCCTCGGCGACGCCGTCGTTCCGGTCGCGGCGTCCCCGGCACACGAGACTCTCGTTCCGGTTTCGATCAACGACCCCGTCGTCGTGCGCATGCGATCGTCGCTCGCGCCCGTCGTTCTCGGCACGATGCGCTCCACGATCGGGACGGCTGGAACGGCGTTTCCGATGCTCTCGCGCGGGCGTATGCTCGGCGCACTTGTGTGCGGAGACAAGTCCGGAGATCGTGCGTACGACCCGGACGTGCGAACGCTGCTGACGCATCTCGCCCACGAGGTCGGTGCCTCGCTGCTCTTTCTGCGCACGGACTCAATGAGCAACCCGTCGCGCGCAGACGAACCGCCTTCGCGCCGCGACGATGTCGGCTGGCGATGATGTTTGCGATCCGATCGTTACACGGCAACGGGCCGCGCGAAGCAGGCGAAGCGCGGCGCAGCTCGACGAGACCAGCGCGACCACACGTACGCGCAGCGCGCCAACCAGTATGCCTCGCGGCCGATTTCGTGCTGGCGGACCGGCTTTAGCGTTCCCCCACGTGCCGCTGAACGTCGCCGAGCTCGGTGTCGGTGGGCCAATCCATGGGCCGAGGCGCTCCCTTAACATGGCCGCAGGGGCGTGGTCGCTGGTATGGGAGGGGACGCGAGAATGCGGGCCGCTTCCGCTTCGACGAGACTCGACATGAGCTCACCACCCGGCAACTCCTCGGCGAGCTCGTCGAATGGGAACACCTAGCCGACCTTGCGGGGGCATGAGGTCGCCGCGGTGACGCTGCCGGCGGCTGGCCCGTCGACCGCATCGTTCGCCCACCCTCGGCTTCTTTATGCCAGTGCGTGGACCGGCTCACGAGCGAAAACGGTGATCTCGCTAGTTTAGCTCCTAGTCGCCATGTCCCTGAGCACGTGCTCCGCGGGACAAAAAAAGAGCACCGACTTTTCGGTGCTCGTGGTACGTATTTGACTACTCTCAGCGGTCGCATGGCACCGAGAAGCACCTTCACTCTTTGGCGGTCCCGTCAGCCGTCAGGAGTTGCTGCGTCATCGGACCACGCAGTATGTCCCGCACGGCTGAGGCGTGCCATCGTTGCCCGCCTTGATTCGGTGCCACGCACTCCCGTTCGAGCCAGCGAGCAATATCGCGATACGAGGCGCCAGCCTTACGCTGCTGGACAATGCTCCTCAGCACTGCGATGCGCTCCGGTAACTCGACCAACGTATTGTCGATGCGCACACACCCAAACGGGGTTTTCCCGTAAGGTAGCCTGTTACGACGAAGATGACCTAGGCTGAGAGAAGTCCGCTCGGAAATCTGCTCACGCTCAAACAGCGCGAGAACGCCAAGTAGACTTAAGCCCGCATTCACCGGATGAATTTGTGAACTCGCTTCGGATTCGAAGCGTTTTTGCTATAATTATCAGGTGAGTCGCGCTGATGATGTGACGCCCAAGTGACGAACCCGACGGGTGAAGCTCAGGATGGCATTCTCAGGCCCGATTTCGACCGTCGTGTGATGCTTCAGTTTCGCGGGTCGGTCGTCACTTCGGATGCGGGTCTGCTCGCGTATCGCGAACTCGATGATGCACTTGGATTGACTTCGGTAGCGGGTGATCTGCTTGCCGATGCGCGCACGGGGAAGAACGGTCGGCACGCCCTCGTCGGCATGTTCCGTCAAGCCGTATTCGGCAGACTTGCGGGATATGAAGATGTAAGCGATGCATTGCGCTTACGTCACGACCTGCCATGCGTTGGATCATCGGTGGCAAGGCAGCGAAAGGCTCGGGCGCGTCGCCAAGCCAAATGGGACGGTTCGAAACGAACTGGCTGGCAAGGCCTGAAAACCTCGCAACTCTCACCGAACTCTCCGGTCATTGGATCGACCAGGTTGCGAAGCGCCGCTTACGTAAACGCGTCGTGCTTGATATGGATTCGAGCGTAAGCCCAACGCACGGTGATCAGGAGAATAGTGTGATCTGGAACGATGCGCGCTCAGACCCGGCAACGTGCATAGTGCCGATGGGTGGGAAGCGGTTCTCAAGCCGATCGTTGCGCGCTACCAAGGAACCGTCGAAGATATCGCCTTTCGAGGCGATGCCGCCTTCGCTCAGCCGAATATGTACGAGTTCTTGGAATCCGAAGGGATTGAGTACGCGATCCGCCTTCCCGCAAATCAGATTCTCGAAGCGCGAATCAGTCATCTGCTCAAGCGACCGGTCGGACGACCGCCGCATTATGTACAGCGATTCCACAAGAGCTTTCGCTACAAAGCGGCGAGTTGGTCCCATTCGCGTCGGGTTGTCGCCAAAGTGGAGTGGCATCTCGGAGAGCTATTCCCGCGCGTTGGATTCATCATCACCAACTTGGGCTACTCGTCGAAGAATATCGTCGGGTTTTACAACAAGCGCGGGACGGCTGAGCAATGGATCAAGGAAGGCAAAGGTGCGATCAAGTGGACACGGCTCTCCTGTCGCTCCTTCAACGCCAACGCGGTGCGCTTGCAGCTTCACGCGCTCGCCTACAATCTCGGGAACTTTCTGCGCACGCTCGCGACTCCCGAAGCGATTACGGATTGGTCGCTGACGAGTCTGCGCGAGAAGCTGATCAACATCGGTGCCAAGGTCGTCAGCCACGGTCGCTACGTCACGTTCCAGATGGCGGAGGTCGCGATCCCACGGCAGTTATTCGCGGCAATCATGCAGAGAATTGCCGCCTTGCGATCGCCCCCGATGGCAACGGCAACATGAGCACCCCGGCGACTGTGCGCGCCGGGAAAACGACGGGAGAGGTGCGTCCGAATGACCATGCAGCAAGGCTTTTTGGTGCCCCAGCAGGCCGATGCGCGCCTCACCTCGTGCCGAACCGATGGCCCGGCTTGCCGAGGCCGCCGAAAACTGCCGGAATCATCCGGCTTCGACTCGAATAGGAGGGTCATGTGGGGAATCCCGGGTTAAGGTTAAGATGTCTTTTCGCCGCATTCATCCGGTGAATGCGGGCTAAGAGCCTTCCATGAAACCCGCCATGTGGCGCGTGCCGCTTCTGATGCTGTGTGCGGTTGCGGCGGTCTTGACGCTCGCGAGCGGGATTGACTACTTTGGAATAGCCGGCAGCACGCCTTGGGCGGGGAATCCGGGCGTGACCCAGGGCGCGTCCTCGGAGCCATATCGCACGTCGGTTGTCTCCGTTGCTTCCGGCGGAGCGGCCGATCGCGCGGGTCTGCACCCGGGCGATCGCGTTGACATCCGGTCGAACACGGTGCTCGAACGCTTACAGCTGTTTCTCGGGTTCCCGACGACGATCAACGGACGGCCGGTAACCCTCTCGGTTCACCGAGGATCACGACAAGAGCGAGTCACCCTCGTGCCCGTTGCGTGGGACCCCGGGCGATATTGGTATTTTTTCGTCTCATTGGCCGGACTTTTTTGGATGGTACTTTTCGCCGCGCTGATCGCGTGGCGCGGCACCTACGCACCCGGAAATTTCATGCTCTCAGCCGTACTGGTTTTCGCCGCACTTGGAGGTCTCGGCGGGACGGGCGATTTTGCTTTGCCGTGGGTGTGGGCCTACGTTTGTCTCTTCGTATTAGGAGCGCTTGCACCCATTGCGGTGGTCCTATGGACCATGCTCGCGGGCGGCTTTGCCCAGCCGCTTTCGGGTCCTCGCCGGCTTGCGCAGTGGCTCTGCTACGCGTCCGTCGCGACCGCACTCGGCATAACGATCGTGCGTTTCGTCGGAATTGCGACGCTGTGGTTCGATCCGGCGCGGCTCTTCTCTAAGCTGGTCTTGGGCATTCCCATGTATGCCGCGATCCTTATGGCGTGTGCGTGTAGCGCGCTCGCGATTCGTGCGTCTCGCGGGGTCGAGCGGCAGCGCGCAGCCTGGTCGCTCGTCCCTCTGGCGGTCTTTTTTGGCGGTGAAAGAGTGTTCAGCATCGCAGCGGCGCTCCAAAGTTCGTACACGGCCTACGAGCTCTTCCTTTCACTCGAAAACCTGGATTATTTTGTTGCGCCGGTCTTGCTGACGTACGTAGCGTTGAATCGCCGGCTGATCGACATCGGCTTCGTGCTCAACCGCGCCGTCGTCTTTGCGAAGTGGATGTCCGGGACCTCGTCAACGAGCACGTACATACCTGGCATGAAGTGATGCCTCGTTGCGATCTTCGGGAAAAACCGCGGCACCAACATCTGGCTGCGACGGAAGATGTCGGCAAAATAGCTGTCCGATTGATTCATGTTCGTAACCCCCTATGCGGTCCGTACGTAGCGGGCGCGAACAGCCGCTCGGCATGAAGGACAGGCAACGGGGACGGACGGGCTGGTGCTCTTATGCTGACGGTCTTGCGTGATGACGCGCGCCCGCTCGAACCGACGGGCGGTGTGGCCGCACGAGAGCGGCTCATCTTTGAACCAAGAGACACGACGGCTAAGCATTTTTAATGTCCATGTCTTTCTGCGTTGCCTCAGGCGGCAAAGCGAAATAAGCCCCGCGCTGTAAGCGAGGGGCTCGTGGTTGTATATTTCGCGGGTTTTAGGCCGTTAAACGCGCCATCCGCGGACCCGGCCCGAATCGGGTGCTTTCTTGGGACGGATTTCTAAAGCGCGCGCATTGGAAATTCTGAGCGCGGTAGAGTCTTTAACTAATGGGCATCAAAATCGCTAAGTAAGTGCATTTCAGAGATTTGCGGACTGGCAAGAGTTTTCGCAATCGGAGCGGAAAGAGAAAAAACGCCTCGACTAAAACCTTCGCGCGTTTCCCGCTGTCTTTTTCCGGAAAACGATGCCGGTTTTTTGAAAATCGAAGAGGAGCGCCGGGGTATACCGCCACCTGCGTACGTTCTGCCGTCGAGCGACCACTTCTAAACCTCCATTGGGACCAAAATCCTAGTCCTGAGAACGGCCCCAGAGGCGCACTGGCGGTATCCGACGCGCGCATACGCCCAGTGGCCCCAAGGGACATGGACCGACGCCTACGGTGCACAATGACATTTGCCGCCCTTGCCGAGGCGTCGGGATCGGTGGGCACTCACGTCAACGGGCAGACACCCGACACTCTTAACGTCGGCGGATCCGCATTGCTGTATTGTCTAGCGCGGGTCCCCGCGAAATCGACCGAGATGCCATCCGACGTGCGCCGGAGGTCAAGCTTCGTGATGCGCTCGACAGTGTTCGTGACGACGAGTAGGAACGCGCAAACCAATCTTGCGACCTCGAGCGTAACGGCTTTGTCGTTGCCCGCGGCCGCGATGCCCGGTATCGGCGAGCCGGTGATGCCGATCCCACCGCCTGCGGACCCAGAAACGTAGTGTTCTAACATATCGTCGTTTATGCGCTGCTGCTGAACGTCCCGAGTTCCGATGTCGGAGCACGCTCGTCCAACAAGATGCGACGCGCTCGACGAAGCGCAATCGGGTCTGGGGTGATTCCGTTGTAATTGACTTCCGAACCGAACGATGACGTGCGCTGTTCCTCGGCGAGCGCGAGTTCAACAACGCGCGTGCCATCGCGATGAACTTCGCGGTAATCGCGCACCCGTACAAACGCCGCATCGACGCCCCAGCCGACGGCGAGCGTTCGACCGGCGTGCGAGCGGAGGGCCGAGCGGCGACGAAGACCTCGGTCGTAACCGTCCGCGACACGCTGGACCGGCATGCCACCCAGTTGTCACAGAGCCGCGAGATGCTGAACCAGAAAGAAGCTACGAGCATGGAGACCTTTACCAACACGGACGAACCGTTTCTCGTGATGAAGCCGGGCCGCGACCAGGGCCGCTCGAGCATTCTCCTCGTGAACCCCACCAGCGATGCGCTAACGAACGTCCTCGTCGAGACCGGAGGCTTTTTTTCGGACGACACCATGGGCGTCATCGAATCAACGGCCAAGGACAAGACGTTCGAAACCGTTGCCGCGGGCGATTGGCTCGAAATCGAGCAACCCGAAACTGAGGAACTCCAAGAATTCGTCGTTTGGTGGATCGTGTCGTTCGGCTGGGCCGCGCGCCAAAAACTCCACTTCGGGCTGCACAAGGGTCGCGACGCGGTCGGCTGCGCTGCCGTACCGGTCGTAGGCGGAGGCGGCGCGCTAATCCCGCGCAGCAACCGATGAACGTTGCGTCGCACCGGCTGCGCGGCATCCGGGCGGCTCTCCGGCCGGACCCATAGCGCTGCTGATCGCGTGCGAAGAGAACGATTGAACGGTCGCTGGGGCGAAGGCATGACGATGAGCCGTACGAGCGTCTCGCATCCGTTGCGCATCGACGTCGCCACCACAGCGGAGGGCGGCCAGATCGGCATGACGCTCTGCCCCGGCCGGCGCGATCGCTTGTCCGTTGACGGACCGTGGGACCGCGACCTCGACGCGGACCTCGAGCTCATCGCCGCCTGGAGGCCGTCGCTCGTCATCACGCTGGTCGAGGATGCGGAGTTCGCACTGCTCGGCGTGCCAGCGTTTGGGGAAGCCGTCTTGCAGAAGGGCTTGCGATGGCGACACGTACCTCTTCCTGACGCCGGCGTCCCGGATGCGGCGTTCGAGCTCGCCTGGCGAAGCGTCGGCGCGGAAGCGCGCACAGTCTTGCGCAATGGCGGAAGGCTGCTGCTGCACTGCCGTGCGGGCCTGGGCCGGACCGGGATGATCGCGGCGCGACTGCTCGTAGAGTTGGGCGAATCGCCCGCTGACGCGATCGCGAAGGTCCGAGCCGCACGGAGCGGGACGATCGAGACGGCGGCCCAAGAACGGCACGTTCGGGCGTGCCGCGCCCTTGGGAGGCCGCCGACGGACGATCAACTCAGAGATCGCATTCGCGGCTCGCTCTTAGGCGCGGCCGTGGGGGACGCGCTCGGCTCCGCGTTCGAGTTCGTGAGCAGTGCGATGATCGAACGCGAGATCGGTACGAACGTCGTGCGCGCGTACCGCGACGCACTGCCGGGCTCGCTGCTGGCGCCGCGCAGCGCCGGCATCCCGACGGACGACACGGCGATGACCCTCGCGCTGGTCGACGCACTGGTCGTGCCCGGCTCGCGAACGCCTCGCGAGCTGTTGTCGTGCATGGTCTCAGCGCTGCAGCGCGGCAGCGGCCGGTTCTCCGCGATGTTCTGGAATGGCGGTCCGGGCGGCGCATGTATCGCGATGATGCGTGCAGCGCAGGGCGGCGCGGCGCCGTTCGAGGGCCTTAATCCGCAGGCAGGCGGTAACGGCGCGGCGATGCGCGCGCACCCCTGCGGTGCCTTTGCCGATCGCGCATTCGTCGCCGATCTGTCGGCGATGCAAGCGCGGCTCTCGCACCCGCATCCGGGCGCGGTCGCGTCGGCGCAAGTCGTCGCGCTGGTCGTTCACGAGGCGATCTATGAAGGACGCCTTGCAACCGCGGTCCCGCCGGAGATCACTGACCGTTCGATGCTCGCCGCATGGGAGCGCGCGCACGAAGGATTGGAACGCGGTCCGCGGCTGCCGCCCCATCTGCTCGATGCCGACATGGCGGGCTGGAACACGGTCGCAACGGCGCACGCGATCGCGCAGCTCTATGCCGACCAGCCCGACGTTGCGATCGGCATGGCCGCCGCATCCGGTCGCGATACCGACACGGTCGCTTCTATCGTCGGCGGCATGCTCGGCGCACTCTACGGGGCGGCGATGTTACCGGCCGACTGGATCACAGGACTCCAAGGACGAACCCTCATCGAAGACGCCGCTGAAGCGCTGTACCACGCGGTTGGCACGCCAGCCGCGGAGGTCGTTTCGCACGCATAAGATTTCATCCGCGAAACCGAGACGGAGATTTCCGTGCCTAAGCATTTGAAGAACCCAGTCTCTCCCGACTTTCACGAGGCGTTAGCGTATGCGTCCGCGCTACACGCGAATCAGGCGCGGAAGTCTACGGAGATCCCGTACGTCGCGCACTTGCTCGCCGTGGCGAGCATCGTCCTCGAAGCCGGCGGCACGGAAGATGAGGCGATCGCCGCACTGTTGCACGACGGCCCGGAGGACCAGGGCGGGGAGAAGACCCTTGAGGCGATCCGTCGGCGGTTCGGGGACAGCGTGGCGGACGTCGTCGCAGCGTGCAGCGACACGTTTGAAGACCCCAAGCCCCCATGGGGGGCGCGCAAGCGCGCCTACGTGGAGCACCTGCGCACCGCTGACCGTTCGACTCTGCTGGTTAGCGCGGCTGACAAGCTCCACAACGCGCGCGCGACGCTGCGCGATTTGCAGCAGCATGGCGCGATTGTCTGGCGCCGTTTTAGCGCGACACCGCAAGAGACGCTCGACAACTACCGCTCCTTGGTCGATGCCTATGAAAGCGCCGAGCCTGACGCACGCCGCGACGCTATCGTCAAGGAATTGCGCGAGGTCGTCGAGCGTATGAACGGCTTTTTCTTACAGGGGCACAACAAGGCTGAATAGCCCGCTTATGGTCGTTGTCGCTGGGTCGCTCCGAGCGTCACTCGCGAACGTGCGCGTTGCGCGTCCATGACGTCGCATTTACATTTGCCGCGCTAGCCGCTTCACTCCGGCATTCCCGGCGGCGACGCGACCCGCCAGCGATGCGACGAGGCCCCGGCGCGACGCGCCGGGGCGCCTCTCGGCCGTGCCGCGCCGCCGCGTGGGTTCGAAGCTCCGCTCAGGAGCCCTACTGCGTCACTTGACTACCGAGGTAGCACAATGCTCAAGGTCACGTTCACCGGGAATCTGCTCGCAGACCCGGAGATCAACCATGCCGACAACACGCGCGGCACCGAATACGTGAAGATCCGCGTGGCGCTGAACAAGAAGAAGGGCGAAACCAAGCTCTTCGCAGTCGCCGACGTTACGATCTTTAAGTTCACCCAAGAGGCGAACGAACGTCTCCGCACCGGCGGTCGCGTACTGATCGTCGGCGACGCCTTCCCCGACTTCTACGAGCAGCGCGACGGATCGATCGTCGCCAAGCTCGACGTCGTCGCGGACGCGTGGGAAGATCTCTCGCCGCGCGAGGGCAACGGCCGCAGTCAGACCAGCGGCCAGGGCAACGGCCACGCGCAAGGCAACGGCGGGCACGCCCGTCGTCCCGCGCAACAGCCGGCCGGCAACGCTCGCAGTTACGGCAACGACCGTGGCGGTGATCGCGCCGAGCGCACCAGCGGCGGCAGCAGCCGTCGTCCCGCTCGCTCGTACTGACCCCACGACGCTGAAAGGCCGCGTGACCGCGTAGTCGCGCGGCCTTTCTCGTTCGGCCCGCTCATTCCGTAACGAGCGCTCACGACATTCGACTTCAGGGGCAGCGCCGATGCGCTGCTCTTTTCTTTCGCACGCGCGCTCGATCGCGTGGGGCCACCGACACGCCGGCGCGACGCGCCGGCGACGCCCCTGCGTGCGAGCGCGCATGCGATTCACACGGCGTTCTACCACTCTCGCTCCCTGGAGAACGACTTGCAGACCTCGATCTTCACCTTCGCGGAGTCGTCCGCGCAACCGATGCTCAATCTCGACATCGTTCAAGTCGTCGCGACCGTCAACGCGCGGATCGCGAACGACGTCAACGCCGCCGCACAGAAGCGCGCACAGCTCGCGAAGGCCGCCGACGCGTTCGCTGCGCTCCTCTCCGGTCGCGCCAAGATCACCTCACCGATCGCGACGGAGATCATGACCGAGAACCTCGGCGCGACCGACGCCGAGGGCGCATGGACGCCGCAGGACCTCTACAACGCGGTCGAGAGCGGCCTGGTGCGCACGCTGCTCCACGAAGGCGTCCCGGCCGACCCGACGAGCGCTCTCGCGGTACTCTCTGAGATCGACGCGCTGCTCGTTCCACGCCGCCGCCGCTCGGATGAAGGCATGCTCTTCCAGCAGTTCTCGACGCCGCCCGCGTACGCATGGCTCGTCGCGCGCGCCGCGGCGCTCACCGACGCCGACCTCGTGCTCGAACCCTCGGCAGGAACCGGCCTGCTCGCGCTCTTCGCACACCTCGCCGGCGCGCGCCTGGCCGTGAACGAGATCGACGAGGATCGCCTCGCGCTACTTGACGTCCTCTCACCGGTCACTGCAACAAACCACGACGCACGGTACCTCTCCGCGCTCTACAAAGGCGATCAGCCGAGCGTCGTGACGATGAACCCGCCGTTCAGCATCGACCACAACCTCGGTTCCGATCGACGGGTGCGCGCGCTGGCGCTCTCGCACGTCGAGCAGGCATTGCGGGTGATGCGCCGCGGCGGTCGCCTCGTCGCGATCGTCGGGCACAGCCAGCATCCGGCTAACAACAGCGAGATCTGGGAGAACGTCCTGCAGCGTGCGACGGTGCGCGCTGCGTTCGCGATCGACGGCAACGTCTACAAGAACATGGGGACGACGTTTGGCACCGCGCTCGTCGTCCTGGATGCGACCGTCGACTCCGAGCGGCCGCTGCTCTACACCAGCCCGATGCGCCTCGCCGACGTTGTCGCCGCGCTCGAGGAGATCCCACGGCGCATGGGCGCGAGCGACGGTGCGAAGCACGCCGGCGGTCAGCTCGTCTCGCTCGAGGAGCTGCGCACCAAGACCGACGTCGTCAAGGAGTTCGCGTTCCGCGAGAAACCGGAACCCGTCACCTACCGCGCTCGCATCGAGTTCGAGGGGATGAACGAGGACGGCCGCTACGCGAAGTACGTCCCGCAGACGATCGTCATCGAGGGCGCCAAGCCGCACCCCACGCCGCTGATCGAAAGCGCGGCGCTCGCGTGCGTGCGACCGCCGATGCCGAGCTACGTCCCGTATCTGATGCCCTCGCTGGCGCGCGACGGCATCCTCTCGGACGCGCAGCTCGAAGCGGTGATCTACGCCGGCGAAGCACATAGCGGGACGTTCGAGCTGATCGAAACCGACGAGCTCGAGAAGGCGCACAGCGTTGAAGTCCGCCGCGGCTGGATGAGCGGCTACGGGACCGGCTTCGGGAAAGGCAGGTGCAATGCCGCGATCGTCGCCGATAATTTCGCGCAAGGCCGTCGCAAGGCGATCTGGTTCTCCGAGTCGCCAGCGCTTCAAGAGGACGCCGAGCGCGACTGGAAGGCGCTCACCGGAGACGACACGACGATCTTCACCCTCGCCGGCGTTCCGGTCGACGTGAAGCTCGAACGCGCGCACGGGATCCTGTTCTGCACCTACGCGACGCTTCGCAGCAAGAGCAAGAAGAATCCGCGCACGCGATTGGACCAAATCGTCGAATGGCTTGGCGAGGAGTTCGACGGCGCGATCCTGTTCGACGAGTGCCACAACTTGGCGAACGCGATCCCTTCGCGCGGCACGATGGGCTTGCAGAGCGGCTCGCTGCAAGGGCAGGCCGCGCTCGACCTCCAGCGCCGCGCCCCCAACGCCCGTATCGTCTACGTCTCCGCGACGTCGGCGAGCAAGATCGACGCGCTCGCGTACGCGCCGCGCCTGGGCCTGTGGGGCATCGGCACCGCGTTTGCTAACCGCGAGCAGTTCCTCACCAAGCTCGACTCGGGCGGCACCGCGGCCTTCGAGCTCCTCTGCCGCGATATGAAGGCGCTCGGGATGTACCTCTCGGCCTCGCTATCGTACGACGGCGTAACGTTCGAGCGGCTCGTCCACGCGCTCAGCGATGAGCAGAAGGAGCAGTTCAACGTCCTCGCCGGCGTGTGGCGACTGATCCTGGCGAACGTGAACCAGGCGCTGGATGGCGCCGACGCATCGGGCCTCGCCCGCGCCGCCGCGCTTTCCACGCTCGAAGCAACCCGTCTGCGATCGCTCCAAGCGATGACCACCTCGCAGAAACTCCCGACCGTCATCGACGACATCGAGAAGCGCGTGGCTGAAGGACACTCGATCGTCGTGCAGCTGACGAACACGAACGAAGCGGCGCAGGAGAAAGCCCTCTCGCGCCTGGGCGAAGAGGGCGACCTCGACGACCTCGATATGAGCCCCAGGGAGATGCTGCTCGACTATGTGGAACGGTGCTTCCCGACGCAACAGTACGTCGAGCGTCAGACCGAAGACGGCAACGTCGTCTCGGAACCGCTCAAGGACAATGAAGGCAAGCCGATCGCGAATCCCGAGGCGATCGCGATGCGCGAGAGCCTCAAGGCGCACCTCGCCTCGATCCTGGTCCCCACCGGGCCGCTGGACTACTTGCTCGAGATCTTCGGGCCGGACGCGGTCGCGGAAGTCACCGGCCGGCATCGGCGGGTCGTCTATCGCGAAATCAACGGCCGCCGCACCCGCGTCCTGGAAGAACGTGGCGCCCACGCCAACAGCGCCGAGATGCAATCATTCCGCGAGGGGAAAAAGCGGATCCTGATCTTCTCCGAGGGCGCCGGCGGAACCGGGTTCTCGTATCACGCCGACCTTTCAGGCGGGAACACACAGCGGCGCATTCACTACCTGCTGCAGACGGGCTACCGCTCCGATCGCGCGCTGCAAGGCATGGGCCGCACGCACCGCACCAATCAAGCTTCGGCCCCGCACTACATCCTGTGCGTGACCGACATTCCGGGCGAGATGCGCTTCATCTCCGTCATCGCTCGCCGGCTCGAAGCACTGGGCGCTCTCACCCGCGGCCAGCGCGACGCAGCGTCGGGCGGCGTCTTCAACGCCGAGGACAACCTCGAGACGCAATGGGGCGCGCTCGGCGTCGCGTCGCTGCTGAGGACGATCGGGCAGAGCGGCCTCGATGGCCTGAACTACACGCAATGGGTGGCGCAGACCGGGCTTGAGCTCTTCGATGGCGAGGGCAACGCGAAGGCCGCGCAGATCCCGATCACCCGCTTCCTCAACCGCGTCCTGTGCTGCGACCTCGGTCCGAACGGCGGCGTCCAAGGACTCATCATGGACGCGCTGATGGAGCAGCTCGATGCGGTCGTCGAAGCAGCGAAGCGCGACGGCAAGTTCGATCACGGCATCCAGACGATCCCAGCGCTCTCGCTGGTCAAAGACGCACAAGAGACTATCCACACGCACCGCGAGAGCGGCGCGACCACGTCGGTCGTGGAGATTACGGCCACCGTTCCGCGCGAGGCAAAGACCTACGGGCAGGTCCACGCGATGGTCGCACGTGCTCGCGAACGCTACGGCCGCGCCAGCGCGTTCTTCTTCGAGCATCCCGACTACGGCATCGCGGCATGCTATCCGACCGCTGCGACGCAGCAACGCAACGGCAACCTCGTCCCGCTCGCGAAGATCGTGACCCCCTCGCGCAGCGAGACGATCGAGACCGCCTGGACGAACAGCTACGTCCGCCGCATCGTCGAAGACGCCGATGCCGAGATCGCCTGGAAGGCGACGCTGGAGGCCGACGGCGACACCGTCACTCGGCGCTACACGATGATTACCGGAACGCTCCTGCCGATCTACGACCGGCTTCCCGAGCAAATGCCGGAGGTCTACCGCGTCGTCCTCGACGATGGTGAACGCCTCATCGGACGCGTCATCCCCGAAGCGCAGCGCGCGCACACCTTAAAGTCGCTCGGCGTCAGCGCCGCCGACGATCCCGCACGCACCTTCGACCTGCTCAAGAACGGTCACATGGTCCGCCTCACGAACCGCTGGGCGTTCAAGCTCTCGCGCGTCAACGGCGCCCACCGCATCGAGCTCGTGCTGCCGAGCGAGATGGTGTGGTCGCTGCGCGGCTCGCTGCAGGCCCGCGGCCTTTTGGTCGAAACGATCGACTACAAGACGCGCTTCTTCGTCCCCACGGGCGCACGCGAGAAAGACGTCTTCCTCGACCTCGTCGGGGAAACGCCGCTCGCCGCCTGATCGGGGAGCGCACCGTCCACGGCGGCAGGGTGGGAGCGAGACGCCGGGCGCGAACGCGCCGGCGTCCCCCCCCGCCGTGGGCCCGCGCGCTCTTCGCGTCACCATCGTCCTCGCCAATAGGAGTGTCACGATGGTCTACGCTCGCGCTCGCGGCGCTGCGCTCACGTCCGAGAGTCTCGAACGCTTCGTCACCACGCTCGCGGCGAATGACAAGAAGGCACGGCGCTCTTGGGTTCCCGACGAACAAATCGTCGCGGCGATCAGCGGCTATACGCGCTGCTTCACCGCCGCGACGGGGACGTACGCGGAGATCCCGCACGACGCGATCGCGACGCTGCTGGCGACCTATCGACATCGTCGCGGCATACTCGCGCCCGTCGACGAGCAGGCCCAAACGGTCCTCTTCGTCGCTGCCTAGACTGCAAGCAGCACGAGGAGTATGACCGCAACGCATGACGACGCCTTCCAACCGGCACGCGGCTAAGCCGCGCTCGAGGTGATGGCGTCCGCGCGTTCGCCGCTAGAGACGGCGGATCGCCGCGATGAAGCGATTTATTGCGGCAATCGCCAGGATACCGGCAACGACGGCATTCAGCCTCCGGGACATTGAGCCTCACCTCCTCGAATGAATTTTTGAGACGATCCTAAGGCCGCCGCAGGGAAAGCGCGAACACGGTAGGCGAGGAGTTGTAACGTGGACGGTCTCACGAGCGGCGACCTAACCGCGGCGGCTACAGCTCGCGGATACCGCGTCAGTTCGTCACAGCTCGAGCGGTGGCGCCAGGGCGGTCTCATCCCAGGAGTGCGTCGTCGCGGCCGCGGGAGGGGCGCGGGCGTCACGTGGCGTCACCCCGAGACGGCCAGAGATCAGCTGCTGGCGCTCCTGGAGATCCGTCGGCCGCGCGAGTCCCTGGCGGAGCTCGCAATCCGTCTTTGGCTCCGTAAATTCGATGTTCCGATGCCGAAGCTCAGAGAACACCTGGGACGCACTATCGCTATCTTTCCTAGATTGCGGCGGCAAGTGAGCGAGCTCGGGATCGTCGGATTCGGCGAAAAGTTCGCGGAGATGCTTCGCCGCAAACCATCGAAGCGAGCCACCTACGGAATCGAAAAGCTCGACCAAAAGGGATACGATCGCGCGCAGGGGATCGGTGAAGCGGTAGCGGCTCAGTTCAGCGGGGCGATGGCCGAGTTGACGGAAGAGTACGTAGCAACGATTGAGGCTGCGATGAAGGTGCGTGCCTCGGAACAATCTGTGTTTGCGGCCCTGGGTGCGAACCTCACGGACGAAATCCGGAACACCATGCCCGCGCTTTCTCGCGGCGACAGCACAATAGCGAATGCCGCCGACGCTGATCTCTTGGCGGCGCGCGACCTGTGGACGCGAATGCACGTGTTGGACGGCGCTGCCCGCGAACTGCCGCCGGATCATCCGCTCAGAGACATTTTGCTTCGTATGGCGGACGGGCACGACAGCGCTTTCGGGCTCGTGCTCCTTACCATCGTTGTCCAGAAGGTACGGGCAGCAGGCTTCTCAGATCCCGTCGAGCGGTTCGACGCTGCGTTCCGTCCGCGACCGGAGGAGCCGATGTAGTTCCGCGGCGTTGCGCCGGCGATGCGGTATCTCTCATCCAGTTTGCGTCGCCGTTTTTTCGCTCGATCCCTGGCAGCGGCGCGGTGCCCGCCGCCGCGCGCAACGCGCCGGCGCGGCCGCGCCGGCAGCGCGACGGCCGTCACTGCGCCGCTGCAATTGACCGGTGCTTATGCACACCCGGTCTTTGGCCAGGAGATCCTGCACGTGGCTTACGCGTATCCAAACTCGTCGTCGCGCACCGACACGCGCGTCGGAATCATGCAGTCCGATGCGCACGCGGGCGTCGGCGATCGGCTCGTTCGCCTGCTCTGGATGACCGAGTTCATGGCGCGTAGACCCATTCTGCGGCTCTCCGACTGCCGGCGGCACTGGGGCATCTCGTTGCGCACGTTCCGACGCGACCTTGCGCGCTTGCGCGACGCCGGCTTCATCATCGACCCCGCCGAGGGGACGACGGGCACCGACCCCGCCGTACGAAAAATCGGTTGGCATAGCCCCGGCTAAGCCCGGACGCCCCATTTCTTCCTCTCACGATCCGCTCGGAAGGAGCACGGATGAATACGCTCGAGCACGACACCGACGATGCGGCCGACGACGTCGAGACCGAAACCGACATCGAGGAAAGCGAACACGACGATACGACGACGGGCCCAGCCGCGCAGGACGAGGCCGAACCGCAGAGCGACCCGATCAACTTCGAGGTCGAGCCTGCACCCGTCACCGGCATCCTCCGCGGCCTAGCGGAGACGATCCCGCCGAAGGCGACGCTGCTGCTCGCGATCGCGAAGCTCGAAAGCGGCGAACTCCTCGTCACCATTCAGCCGCCGAAGAGCGAGAAGGAAGGCGATCCCGCACTCCCGCTCCAGGTGAAGGGCACGCCGCTCGAGATCGACGCGCAGCTGGTCGATGCACTCGCGCACTACGTCCCCGCGCGCAACATCGCGCTAAAAACCGCCGAGCAGATTGCCCGCGACACCGCCGCGCACGCCAAGAAAACGGCCGAGGAGCAGAAGAAGAAGTGGAGCTCCTCATCGAGCACGTCAAAGAAGACGCCCTCGCTCATGGTGAAAATCGAGCCGAAGGACGCGACGCTGCGCGTCGTCGACGGCGCCGACAATGAGCAAACCGTCAAGGCCGGCGCGAAAACCACCCTTCCGAAGGGTCGCTACGTGATCACCGTCTCGAAGCTCGGCTTCGCGACCGAAACGAAGCCGGTCGTCATCGGCGATGGGCCGCAAGAGGTCACGATCGCCCTGGAGCAGCTCGATCAGACCTCGCTCTTCGGAGGCAGCACCAAGTGACGATCAACGAAACCAAGCGCGTCCTGCGCTACGAGGACGAGACCGGCAAGACGCACGATCTGGCCGACCTCAATCCGGAGGCGAGCGTCGAAGAGGTCGTGCGCATGCACGCGATCGTGCATCCCGAGCTGGCAACCGCCGTCGTCGAAGGGCCGGTACTCGAAAATGGCGAGCAGATCTACACCGCGCAGACCCGCCTC
>Ga0182024_10006498_pt1 | contig 25648 bp, 15 predicted proteins | sample P32metaG_FD_120480 | JGI IMG/M metagenome (GOLD analysis project Ga0182024, IMG submission 120480) | Permafrost microbial communities from Stordalen Mire, Sweden - P3-2 metaG (Illumina Assembly) | ecosystem: Environmental > Terrestrial > Soil > Wetlands > Permafrost | place: Sweden: Stordalen...
CTGCTTGAGTTCAATCTGAAGCCGTACGCCTCTGCCCATGCTTCAGATCTACAGCCGCCATAAGTTTCCAACAAGTAGCAATCTTGATTACCTATACAGGCGGTCATCGTACTAGTACTGGACGCGGCGGGATCTCGCCGAGTGGCTCTGCACCGAACTCGGGGCGGACATCCCGATGGGTTTAGCATAATCACGTGCCAACTGCTATCTCGCCGCGCATCGAGGTGCGCAAGTGGCAGGTGGCAATAGAGCATCCCCGCGCTGCGCACTGACTTCAGCGAGAACCCGGTCGACATCGACTGCCGCGACCATGTCTGTCTGATTAGCGGCAGATCGCAACTTTGGCGAGGCACGCCTTAGTAATCTGGCGCAGAACGCAGCTATAAAGTGTTCGCAAGAGAAGCCACTGTTGCTCCTTCAAAGTGCCGTTCAATCTCCTCGAGCGTCTTTCCCTTAGTCTCTGGCAGAAAGAATGTCGCTGTGATGAGGTAGATGACCGTGAACCCGGCGAAGAGAAAGAACATCGTCGAATAGCCATACTTGCTCGCGATGGGCAGAAACAGCACGGCCAGGGTCGTCGATACGAGTTGATTGATTACGAGCGCGATACTCATACCGACAGAACGAATTCTGGTCGGCATCAACTCCGAGAGGGCGAGCCAGACACATACGCCGGGACCGACGGCAAAGAACGCGATGAACGAAAAGAGTGCGAGCGCGACGAGCGATCCATGTCTCACGTCGGGAATTCGGCCGATTCGTGCGCGTTCAATCTTGAGGGGCGCCGTTCTGGCGGCACGAGGATCGGCGAACGGATTCTTGAAAAAAGCCTCGATGGCATTAGCCGGCACGCTCCCCTCGCGAGTGATGTGAAGGGGAGCCGCGGCAGGGTCATCCGATCGGACAAAGGTTGTTGCGCCGGTGAAGCCGCCATAGGAATAGATCACGGCCAGTGAGGCATGGTCCGCCAGCGAATCGGTGTCCGTTTGACCGCTGGTAGCAAGCAGACGGGCTGCCTGAGCCTGATCGAACCGAAGCGTGAGTTCCTGCCGCGGCCCAACCAAAGACTGCAGCGCCTGCCGGCACTCGAGATTCGACTTCTCGGTCTGCCAGAACAGGCTGCCGATTGCGATGAGCGACAACATCAGGCCCGTGCTGCCTAGGATCAGGAGAAATCTCCGACCCTTGCGATCGACCAGAATCATGCCGACGATGGTCATCAGAAAGTTCACCGTAGTGAACAGGACATAGCCCCAGTGCGCGGCCAGATCGGAGAGGCCGCTTTGCAGCAGGATGCTGGTGTTGTAGCCGATGATCGAATTTACGCCGGTCGCAGTGTTGCAAAACAGAATCACGCACGCGAGCAGGAAAGGAACCACATACTTCCGGCGAAGCAGCGAATCCGTGCTTTTCTGGACGACCTCATGTTGAGTTGCAGTTGCCTCCATCTCGGGGAATTCAAGCGCGGCGCCTGCCGGCGTGCGCGAGCGAAGCAGAGAGGCTAGAGCCAGTTCGCGTTTGCCCTTACGAAATAGCCAGCGCGGGGACTCACCGACGAAGAGGCTCCCGACAGCGAACAGGACTCCCGGCGGCAACGAGATCCAAAAGATATGTCGCCACGCTTGGTCTTTTACATCGAACACAGTCGCGGCGTTGGCGACCGACGCTACCGCCTGAACGCGATAGCTGTAATACATACCGATGAGCGCTGCAGCGACGATGCCAAACGTGAGGAGCCACTGAAATATCCCGGTCCCCTTGCCCCGATTCGACGAAGGGAGGCACTCAGCGAGGTACAGCGGGACCACTACGCCGATGAATCCACCACTGATACCCTGCAGCAGGCGACCGAAAAAGAGAGGGGCGTAGCCGTGAGAGAGAGCGATCAGGGGAATGCTGACGACAAAGATCAACCCGCTCAGAGTCATGACAGGCTTGCGGCCTATCCAGTCCGCAAGTAATCCCGCAAAGATCGTCGAGATGACGCTACCGAGCAGCACGGCCGCCACAATGACAGAAAGTTGTCCCGCATTGAGGCCTGATGTCGCCTCCAGATAAGGCAGGGCCCCGCCGATGATTCCGACGTCCACCCCATAGAGCAGGCCACCGAGTCCTGCCACGCACATCAGCAGGATGTTATAGCTGCTTTGTCCGGACGAGTCTGTCGATGTAAAGCCAGCTTCAGCAATCATAGGTCGTGGTTGCCCCGGTACATGTGCAGAGAGACGGCCGCGCCGTCTACGATTCACTTCAGATTTGGAAGCAGGCGCAAGGCGTTATCGCGGTAAACCTTGCGCAGGACGTCCTCCGGCAGGTGGAGGCCATAGATATTCCAACGCCCCTGGCCCGAAGCGTGGGTTGGATATTCGAAGTATTCGTCGGCCGTTTCAAGGAACCGGTAATAGAGCCGGTACATCTCCACGTCCGGCACAAGGTCGGCACCAAATAAGATGCGATCTGCAAAGCGCAGGAAGAATTTCCTCGCGGAGTACGGCTGGCGCCCTAGCTCGGAGGCCCGCGCACTGATGTCAATCACGACATTGGGATTCGCATCCAGCATCGCCGACACACGCTGAAGGTCCTCGCCATTTTCAGCAACGTGCGCGGCAACGAATGTCGTTTTGGGATGTCGCTGGAAGACGCGGTCCCGCTGCTCAAGCAAATCATGCTTACTGAACTTGCTGCCGCAGAAGCTCCAGTCGGGATGGGCAGCGAGCTCCTCGTACCGTTCGTTGTTCGCGTCAATCGGAAGAAAGAATGCCTCGGGATCGCCAATATGCACCATCACGGGAATGCCAAGCTCGCCAGCCTTGTCGAAGACCGGTGCCAGACGTTCGTCATCCACACGCAGAAGTTCTCCACTCGCGTCGCGCACGGAGAGTCCGAGGTCCTTCCAGAACTTGAATCCAACTGCCCCATGCTCGACCAGACGCTCGAGGCGGACAAGGCTCACCGAGACAAAGTCCTTGAAATCGCGCCCCTCAACCCCTGTCCAATCCATCCAGCCAATCGTTGAAAAGCGGGCAGCATCCGCAATCCGGTAGCGCTCAATCATCGCCAGCGCCTCCTTCCCAACTTTCATCGTAATGTTGACAACATGCTCAATGCCGCAAGCGTCCATGATTTCGATCACATGCTTTGGGTCCTGCGCATCAAGGTGGTTGTGATAATCGATTACGGGGAAGCGCGGAAGCGGAACATTGTGGCGCAGCGTGGTCAACATACAGCGCGGATGAAAATCGCTCAAAGGCAGCGTTACATCAGCCTTCGCCGATACCATCGCAATAAACTTGTCCGCCAGATCCTGTTCCGTCATGATTGTCTCCTCGGCAGCACGTTCATCCGATTTTCTTCCCGGAACCGATGAACCTGTCGCCGGCCATCATATTGGGGTATTTTGTACGCTGGATCATAGAGTTGAATTATAAAACGAAATAAAAGCCTATTTCTATAAACTTCGTTTTATTATTCTTATAGGCCACATTATCAGGTCGCCGGGGACACCGAACATGACGCGTAAACGCCCCTCTATTCAGTCGATCAGCGCTCTTTTCTTGGTCGTTCTCTCCATGCTGCCCGGTATAACGACCAGTTGCCTTGCACAAAATCACGGTGCTGCGCCAAAGAGTGGAAGTTCGCTGCCAGCTGGAGCCCTGTCCCTGAGCGTTGACGTCGCAGGCAATCGCCTGGCAGGCATTCATGTCCATGATGGAATTTCGGACAGGACCTTCGATATCGGAGAGGCGTTTGTCCTGGTCTTGAAGGACAAGACCACGCTGCGCTCAACGGACATGCAGGCGACCAGGATCTCAAGTTCGACGGCTGCGTCCGATCCACATCGTTCTTTCCGAGGCCAGCATGAGGACGTACAACCGCCGGCCAGTTCCTGCTGGAACTTTTCATCGCCGAACCTCGGCGCGGATCTGGACTGGTGCATCATCCTTCGTCCGGGGTCGAACTACGCGCGGCAACTCCTCCGCATAACGGCAACGAACAAGGATCTGCCAATCGCAGAAGTTCGGCTGCTCGAGTTTGCAGACCCCCGCGCGCGCGTCGATGGCTCCGTCACGGGCTCTCCGGTTGTGGATGGGAATATGTTTTTCGGAATGGAGCATCCGCTTTCCATCAACACAGTACTCGACGGGATTGTTACGGCTTCCCTATTTCGAGATCTGCCGCTGCGCTCCGGCCAAAGCGTCGCATACTCGTCTGTGCTCGGCACCTCGCGTCCCGGCCAACTCCGGCGGGCATTTCTCGCTTATATAGAGAGCGAGCGACCCCGCCCCTACAAGCCATTTCTGCATTACAACTCGTGGTTTGATCTTGGCTATGGAAACCGATTCGACGAGGCCGGTGCGCTTGACCGAATTAATGCCTTCGGCCAACAACTCGTAGTTGCAAGGCATGTGCAGCTAGATTCCTTTCTGTTCGACGATGGCTGGGATGACCCTCATACCTTGTGGGGCTTCGACTCGGGATTCCCCCATGGGTTCACCAAAACAGGCGAAGCCGCAGCTCAATATAAGGCAGGCATCGGCGTCTGGCTCTCCCCGTGGGGCGGGTACGACGAGCAGAAAAAGCAGCGAGTAGCCTATGGACAAGAACACGGGTACGAAATTCTCAATGATGGCTTTGCTCTTTCTGGCCCGAAGTATTTTCAACGGTTTCAACAAACTTGTCTTGAGATGATTGATCGCTATAACGTTAACCAGTTCAAATTCGACGGCACGGGGAATGCAAACAGGGTCTTTCCTGGAAGCGCGTTTGACAGTGACTTTGACGCAGCGATTCACCTTATCGAACGGCTCAGACAAGAGAAGCCATCCATCTTCATCAATCTCACGACCGGCACAACGGCATCGCCCTTCTGGCTCTTTTACGCCGACTCCATCTGGCGCGGAGGCGCGGATCAAGATTTTTCGGGCGTTGGCAGCGACCGCCAGAGATGGATTACCTATCGCGATGGGCAGACATACAAGAACATCGTTCGACAAGGCCCGCTCTTCCCGCTCAACTCGCTCATGCTGCACGGCGTCATCTATGCCAGCCAGGCGAAGGACCTGGCCACAGACCCGAATAACGACTTTGCCGATGAGGTCCACTCCTATTTCGGCAGCGGCACTCAACTGCAGGAGATGTATATCACGCCTTCTCTACTTTCGTCGGCAAACTGGGACACGCTCGCCGCGGCAGCTCGATGGAGCCGGGCTCATGCCGAAACCCTCAAAGACACTCACTGGATTGGCGGCGACCCCGATCAATTGCAGATCTACGGATGGGCTGCGTGGAGTCCGCGCATGGGCATTATCACCCTCCGCAACCCATCGAAAGAGGCTCAGACCTTCAACGTTGATGTTGCCAGGGTCTTTGAACTCCAGCCAGCCGACCCGGCAACCTACAAAGCGCACAGTGCCTGGAACGGCGCGAACGGTTGGGGCCACAACGAGGAGAGAGAGATGCACACCGGCAAGATCTTTCCCATCCATCTGGCCCCTTTTGAAGTCGTAACGCTGGAAGCGGTCCCCGTTCAATAACGCACAGCGCTTTATCTCAATTTGAATGAGTCAGGTTAGCACCTTCCTTGGAAGCGGCGCGACCTAAACCATCGTAAGTTTGATGTTGATAGTGCGTAGCGCTTCCGCCGTCTCTTTTGGGAGGTTGCTGTCTGTAATGACGTGATGAATCGCAGTTGCGTCCACAATCTTCGACAAGCTTCGGCGATTGAATTTGGTTGAATCGCAGACAGCCACCACCATTGAGGCGGCCTTCACCATTGCGCGATTAACCCGCGACTCCATTACATTCGGCGTCGTCAATCCAATCTCGAGGTCGAATCCATCCACGCCCAAAAACAGAATATCCGCATGCATGTCGCGCAGCATATCTTCCGCCAGAGGGCCAACCAGCGAGAAGGAGTTCTTACGCAGTGCCCCACCCGTCAGCAGTACTTCAAAATCCGTTCCGCTGAGTTCCGAGGCGATATTCACCGCATTTGTAATAATCGTCAGATGAGAAAACTTTTTCAGCGCCCTTGCGATCGCGGTCGTTGTCGTACCCGAGTCGAGCAAGACGCATTGGCCTTCGTGAACCAGGTTCACAGCGGCGGCAGAAATCCGCAGCTTCTCTTCGGAATGGCGCCCTTCCTTCTCCTGCAATGAGGGATCGGACAGTGCTCCCGACCCCGGCAAGAGTGCCCCCCCATGCGTCCGCTTCAGCACGCCTCTGCTCTGCAGATAGTCAAGATCCTTTCGGATCGTGATCCGCGATACACCCAGAGACTGAGAAAGCTCCTCGACAAGCACACGACCGTGTTGCTGTGCCAACGCGATAATATACTGGCGGCGCTCTTCGATAAGCATCTGGGAGCCCCTTTCCGACTCCACTGGAGTTACGGGAGGCGAGGCCTTCGAAGCGCTTCTAGGCTGCATAAACCTTCCAATTTACCTATACGATGCTCCACGAAGACTACAACGGAGCTTTCGCAATTGCAATGCAATGCTTGATTCGAAACAAAAAGCAGGGAACGCATCCTCATCCTCGCTTTCCGGTTCCCAACCGATCTTCACATCGATCAGATTTTCAGGCCGCCCCTTCGTAGCACGCGGCGGCGTAGTCGCGGAGCACGTCGCGAATTCTGTCTACGATCAGCGAAACAGGATCCCCCGCGATCTCTTTGTCTCGTTGATGCCGATACTGTGCCGGCAAATAACGACTCAGCATGCTCTCCGGGATGGTGACCGAGGAAAGATTCGAGATCAGCCGAGTCACCGCCGCAGAGATCTCCGGCCGGCGCCAGTAGTACCGAATGCGATCGCTATAGCTGTACAGACGCAACAACTTCTGTGCGGCAGGACTGCCTCCGTAGTAGGGCTCCCAGTTTCCCGGCTCGCGCAGCATGGTTTCTTCAATCGCCTTGGTAAGAAAGCACCGCTGTGGCTCCGGGATCAATTGCGCCTCCATATCCTCCATGGCTCCGAGTGCCTCCCGCATAGCGAATGTCAGTGCCGGCCCAACCTTCAGGATGGCAAAGCCGTCTTCCACCAGCTCCACGTATGCATGCGGCAATTGATAGTCGGTCGAGTGAGCTTCAAACACTATCTCCCCAGGCTGCGCGCGAAGCCAATCCACCAGGGCCTTGGCTTTTTGCCGGTCGTACGCAACAACGGCATCATGGTCGAATTCAACCCCAGGCTGAACTACCAGCGCGATCACTCTCGGCCACACCTCGGCCAACCCTTGCTGCTCGAATGCACGTTTGTGCACTGCGAGCGTATAAGCAGCGGCAGAGACAGATGTGGCGTCGATTTCATTAACCGCATGCGTGGCTCCGCCCGGCACAGGCACCTCGGTACCAATCACATACACCGGGCCATCATTGTGGACTTGTACACGCTCTGCAGCCTTGCAGAGCTGTACTGTCCGTTGCGCGACAATTTCATCCGAAAGCTGCGCCGGGTCACCACCGCAAGGCATGCTGGCGTCGAGATGAATCTTCGTGAATCCTGCCTCCGCATACTCCGACACCATGGTTTCGGCGTGGGCCATCGCCTCGGCAGCAGGCAATGCGCGCCAAGGATTAGGGCCCAGATGATCGCCGCCCAAAATCAGCATCCCAGGGGCAAGGCCTGCTGCTTCGGCGTGTTCCAGAACGAAGCTGCGAAACTCCGCGGGACGCATTCCGGTGTACCCGCCAAACTGGTTTACCTGATTACTGGTGGCTTCCACCAACAGCAGGGAGCCCGCGGACGCAGCTTGCTCGGCCGCCGCTCGAAGCACCCAAGGGTGCGCTGAACAGATCGAATAGATTCCGACAGAGATACCCCGTTTGCGCTTTGCCAGATGGTTCTGAAGAATTGATGACATGGCTCTCAGTAGATTCTGAACTTCTGCACAACCCGGTTGATGACACCGTCCGGGCTCGGGGAATCCGGCTTCAAGTCGTGGGCCACAGAGTAATAGAGACCGAGCATCTGACCGAAGATCACGTCCACCACAGGTCGGTAGGCATCGTCGATATTGTCTTCCACGGCAATATAGGAATCGCAGTAGGGCGCAATCTCCGCCATCGCCGACGCCGGTCCAACCGCAACTCGTCCGCCGACGATTCCTTTCTCTCCGATCTCGCGCAACAGGTCGCTCGCATACTTCGCTCTGCGATCATTTCCTGAGACAAAACACAGAAACAGCGTCTGCGAATCGAGCGCCGCCATAGGCCCGTGCCGAAGTCCGAGCACCGTCTCCGACATTGCCTGCACCTGCCCCGCCGTCATTTCGAGCACTTTGAGTGCCGATTCCTCCGCTACGCTGGCCAGCGGGCCGGTCCCAATAAAGCACACGCGAGAGAAACCCCTCGACGCAATGCGTCTAGCCTCCTCTGCCGCTCGCGACAAAAGATCGTGACCCGCGCGAACCAACTGCGCCACAACCTTCGAGTACTCCTCGATCGACCAGGCACTGGCCAGACACTGCCCCATGACAACCATGTTCGTAAACGAGCTCGTCATCGCCAAGCTGCGGTCATTCACCGCATCATCCAGCACCACCAGACACGCCCGCTTCGACCCTTTGCAAATCTCTGCCATGCGCGCCCGGGCATTGCAGGTCACGACCAGATGGACAACGCTGGGATACAGTTGAATCGCCTGCTGCAGAACAGCGACCCCTTCCGGTGAGTCTCCCGACCTTGAAAATGAGATCCAAAGATATCTTCGGCCCGGAACCACGTATTCCTCAAGACTCGGCAACAGGTCCGTACTCGCCACGGTGGAAACCTCACAGCCCCACTTCTGCCGCAGCAAGAGCTCCAGTGCGTGGCCAATGTAGTCCGACGTACCCGCTCCGATCAGCATCACCACGGGCCTCTGCTCCAACGCGGCCCGCACCCCGGCCAAATCCAGAAAGTCGCAGATACGCTTCTGATTTGCCTGAAATATCCTCAGCGTCGTCATCCATGTGTCCGGTTGCTGTGCTATCTCTCGGGGAGTAAAGAAAAGGCCGCGAGTCTTTTGTTCGTCTTCAGGCAGCTCGATAAAACTGGAAAGAGAGGTCACAGGTGTAATCCTTTTTGGCATAAAATCGCCAACATGAAATATAAAACGAAATCAAAGCGAAGTAACAATAACCACTATACTCGCCATGAAGCAACAAAATAAAATAAGAGGTCTTCACATGGACGCCCGTCTCCGCAGCCGGCAAGTCAAACCCCTGGACATTACGATCGCAGGCGAAACCAACCTCGACCTCATCCTCTACGGCCTTCCCGAGGAGATGCCGGCTGAACGGGAGTTGTTGGGTTCCGGCTTTAAGGTCACCCTCGGCGGCTCCTCTTCCATCCTGGCCCACAATCTCGCCACGCTTGGCACCCGCGTTGGCTTTATATCACAGGTCGGAGCTGACGAAATGGGCGAGATCGCCCTCGCTCGTCTCGGCGAATGCGGCGTTGATATATCTCGTATTACACGCCGAAAAGACGTGGGCACCGGCGTTACCCTTCTTCTGCCGCATGGAAGACGCCGCCACATCCTTACTTATCTGGGAGCCATGGCGGCGATGACCGCTGCCGACATGGATTTGGCCTATCTCACGACTTCGCGCCACTTTCATCTCTCTTCCCTTTTCCTCCAGACAGGACTGCAACCTGGCCTTCCGAAGCTGTTTGATCAGTTAAAACAGGCAGGATTGACGATCTCGCTCGACACCAACGATGACCCCTCCGATACCTGGGGTGGCGTCCTCGATCAGCTTCTCGACAAGATCGATCTTCTTCTGCCGAATGAAGACGAAATCATGAGAATCACCGGAAAAGATACCCTCGAAGGGGCCCTGGATGCGCTGGCGCAGCGCGTCCCGTTAATCGTCGTCAAGTGTGGTTGCCGGGGTGCCGTGGTGCAGCGCGGAAATGAGCGGGACTGGATCGACCCAATTCGCGTGGATCCCATCGATACCATTGGCGCAGGTGACAGCTTCAATGCTGGCTTCCTGAGCTCCTACCTGAACGGCGAAGACCCCTTGCGCGCAGCAGCCATGGGCAACGTAACGGGAGCGCTTTCCACACTGCGCCCAGGAGGCACCGAGGCCTACCGCGATTCAGAACTGCGCGATGGCTTCCTCCAACAACACAGAATCACCTGACGCCAATGGCATGAGGCCTGGACCAGGCGGAATACGCTGATCGGCTTAGGCGAGCATGCGCAGCAAGATGACAAAGCCTGCAGCACCGTGAGCATTCATACTGGCGCCACCGCCCCGAAGCCTCACACAGTGGGCGAAGTAAGGCCAAATTCATCGTGGCGGTGTCCGTCGCCGCCAACGGCAGATCTCGCATCCAATTTCTCAGGCGGCCCTCCCAGGCTGTTAGATACCAACTAGCTCGATTTCACGATGGCCGAGGGCGCTTCGGGTTCCAATGACTGCCGCGCGGAACTCGTCAGGCTCACTTGACTCTCTCTGAATTCCCCGGCACCTTTGGCGGAAGCTGCGCTGGCGGACGGCTGCAGCCCTATCCTTGTTCTTCGGTTTGACTCTCGATCTGGTTAGTTTTTATTTCCTTGACATTTCGTTTAAGTTGTTTTACTTTTCATTTAATCTAAATGCTTCCTCCACAAGCAGCTCTCCAAGGGCCGTGCATGGCAAACGCAAGGGCGGAAACAGGCTGTGAGGTTGGCTCCTCGCAGCACGACGGGCTCATTAGACAACTTTGAAAAGGGGGAAGTGCGCAATGAAAACCACATCTATGCAGCGGCAGTTGTTCTGTCTACCCACGCTTCGGGTGAGATGGTCAATGAAACAATTCAACACATTCCTGCTGGTGGCATGCCTATCCGTGTTCTGCACGTCCGTTCCAGTGGATGCTCAGCGGTCTGCGTCGAGTCTATCCGGCACAGTCATGGACCAGACCGGGGCGGCCATTCCGGCAGCGCACATCGTCGTAACTGAAACTGCTACAGGAGCCTCCACAACTGTGCAGACGAATGGCCAAGGCTACTATGTGGTCTCCAACTTAGAGGCAGGAACGTACAAGATGCATGTGGAGGGTGGCGGCTTCGCCGAATATGAGCGGACCGGAATCGAGATTCAGGTCGGTCAGCCAACAACCGTAGATTTGGCGATGAAGGTGGGCGCGGCTACTCAACAGGTCACCGTAACCGGCGCGCCGCCGCTGGTGGATACGACCAACCAGACGGTAAGTTTTGCCATTACTCCACAGTTTACGGAAGATATTCCCCTCAACGGACGCAATATCCTCTCACTGCTGGCGCTAGCGCCGGATGCGAGCAGTCACAATTCAAACGCGCCCACTTATTCAGATCAGGGCGCGACGCGGCCGGAAACTGGCGCAACGGGATTCGTCACCGCCAGCGGTGAGGCCCGCGAGAACTCCACCACCTACTACCTCGATGGTGGACTCGATGAAGACACGTATACCGATGTCGCTAACGTGTTTCCCAATCCTGATGCAGCCGAAGAGTTTACCGTTGACACAAACTCCTATAGCGCCAAGTTCGGAGGCCGGGGTGGTGCGGTCGTCAACGCGGTCACGCGGGGCGGGCAGAACAGGATCCACGGTACCGCGTTCGAGTATGTGCGAAACGGAGACTTCGACGCTGACAACTTCTTTTCCACGTCTCAGGACACGCTGAAGCAAAACCAGTTCGGTCTAAGCCTCGGTGGTCCGGTCAAGAAGGACAAGACCTTCTGGTTCGGCTCGTACCAGCGCACGACACAGCGTTATGGAACTACCTCGAGCACAGCCTTTGGCCCAACCGCGGCAGAACTCCGGGGGGACTGGTCCTCATCGTTAGCGGCATTAGGCCCGGGCGGCGCTTTGACCGATCCTCTAACCGGCAAGGCCTTTACGAATGGCCAAGTTCCCACGTCGCTCTACAACCCGATCTCGCTGAAGGTACTCACAGAGGTTCCCCAGGGAGATCCAAACACAGGACAGTTCAATTACTTGTCGACAACGCTTTCCAACGACAATCAAGTAGTGGGGCGCATGGACCATCACTTAAACGACAAGGTGACCATATCGGCCTCTTACCTTTGGGACCAATTGTCCACACCGAATATCGCGGATCCCAAGGACATTGTTACCGGCGGCATGAATGATGTATGGACCAGTCAGCACGCCGCGCTCAACGTTGTATATAGGATCAACAACAATCTGCTGGCAACAGTGGGAGGTACACTCAGCCGGGTACTGCTGCGGTCCACGGGAGCCACGCAATTCCAGAGTCTCGCGGACCTGGGAGCCAACTACCCTGTCTGGGATCCCAAAGGTGTCGACGAAGTGGGGATGGATATCGGAGGTTGGTTCTCAGCGTATTGGATCGGCGCTCAAAATGTTACGCGAAATCAAGAAGACTTTACGAATAACTGGACCTACGTCAAAGGTCGCCATACCCTCGACTTTGGTGCGGAGATGCCCTTTTCCCAAAGTGTTCTCTACCAGGCGTACGTTTCCTCCGGCTATCAGGGCTGGTGGTGCGCCAACTCTGGGTCTGCGCCTCTCGATTTCATGCTTGGGGACAATTGTTTCTACGAGCAGTACGCTCCATCTTATGTAGCTCCACGTGGGGTCGGGGTCGGCATCTATGCGAACGATTCATGGCGGGTTTCTTCTCGTGTGACCTTGAATCTTGGGGCGCGTTGGGAACCCTGGACGCCGTGGGCCGATGCCAGTGCGGGCAAAATCGGAGGGCAGATCAATTTGGCCGACTACGCCAATAATGTACATTCCACGCGGTATCCCGGTCTGCCAGCGGGCTTCCTGGTGCGCGGCGATCCGGGCGTTCCTAACGGACTCTCACAATCAGACATGAAGCTGCTTGACCCGCGTATTGGGCTGGCATGGGACTTGTTTGGCGATGGAAAGACCAGCATACGTGCAGGCTTCGGCATCTATCATGATCAGCCGTTTGGCCGTATGTACAACGAAATGACCAGCACCGAACCCTTCACCGAGGGCGATACGATTACTGACCCCACGGTGAGTGCCTACAACCCATATTCCGCTTCTCCCTACAACGGGGACGTACCTGCTCTGCAGAACCCGCCTCCGTCGAACACGGTGTTTGCGTTACCGTTGACGAATGCGATCGGATTCTCGACCAACTTCAAACCCCCAGCGACGATGCAATGGAACCTGACCGTGGAACACCAGTTGCCTTGGGGTGTCCTGCTGCGTACCGGATATGAGGCGTCGGAAAGCTTCCATATGTTCGACTCGCGGGACATAAATGCCGCGACGAACAATGTTCGGCCGATGGTCACTTCCGGCTACGGTGGGACCGTCATCCTGGACGAAAGCATGGCAACATCCGGCTACAACGCCTTGGCCATCTCGGCGGAGAAGCGGATGACCGGAAATCTGTCCTTCCTGGGAGGATATCGACGGGCTAAGTGCATGGACCTCGGTTCAGCATCGAGCTTCGCCTTCAATGAGTTCACCGATGCTAAACACCCCGGTTTAGACCGTGGCGTCTGCAATTCCAACATTGCCCAGCAATACAAAGTGGCCGCAGTGTATCAGCTGCCTACCGTACAAGAACTCGGCCCTGTCGGCCGGTATGTGCTCGGAGGATGGAAGACAAGTGGCATTCTGACGCGGCAGGACGGATTCCCGTTTTCGGTGGACGCTGTAGGTGATGCCAACGAAGACGGCACAATCGGCGATCGTGCCAACTTGATTGGCAATCCGTATCTGGCTGGAAACCGCTCCCAAGCTCAAAAACTGAACGAGTGGTTCAATAGCGTGTTGACTGGTCCGACAGCTGCTTTTGCAACCCCTGTCGACGCCGATGGCAACACCGGCAGGAACTTTCTTACCGGGCCGAGCTTCGTGAATCTGGACGCGGCTTTGATCCGATCCTTCGCCATACCGTTCGGACCATTCCGCGATACGCAGAAAATCGATTTTCGGACGGAAGCTTTCAACCTCTTCAATCACCCGAACTTCACCACTCCCGATGGGGCGATGGCAGATGCCAGACAAACCGCAACGAATGGTGTTGTAACCGGGTTTGGAACGATTCATTCGGCCGGACAACCTCGTATCCTCCAGTTTGCACTGAAGGTAGTTTTTTGAGTCGCGCAACAGACCACCCGACATTGTGCCAGAGCACAGCTAGCGCAGTGCAGCGATCGGGTTTGCAGGACGGCTATAGTGGGGCATGGAGGAGCGATTCTGTTTCTCCATGTCTTCTTCTTTGCAGTCGACCGCGCTACTGTATCTCGAGGTTGGCGCCCCCGGGCAAGGATCTGACTCGAGGCTGACCCGCTTGGCGGGTCGATCCTGCTTGCGGGAATGCCGAAGCATTCGCGCCGGACGCCTCTGGAAGGGCGAGCAGTTGCTTAAGAACTACCAGGGGACGTCCCTGATGGGCCATCGTTTTTGAGCTTTTAGCGTTGGCCCGAACCGCAACGACCTTTACCGTGAGTGCGCCGATGTTGATTCCCACGTAGGACATGGAGGCCCGGTTCTGCCGACAGCAGGTGAAAGAGCTTCGCGGGGCGAAAACCGAAGATCCGATCAACTCAAATCTGCAATGCGCAGGAACTGTACGCCCAAATCAAGAGGAAAGATACAAGTCTTGAAGCAGTGTGTAGCAGACGAACTAATGGTGTTTCAATCATGGGTCCGACTCTAAAACTGGCTGGTATTTGCTTCCCAACATCCAGGCTGGCATGTATGCTCTCGCGCAATATGTGGGGTTATAGCGAACCGCACAACCATCGCGCAAAGCGCCGCAATCTACATTCGATGCACAATCAAGAACTTATGCCAGTAGACGATAGGGCCAATCATACAGCGTGTCAGGGTCGCCTTCCCATGCTGCATTTGCGGGGGGTTTTCTCGTCTGGATAGTCGACAATTCCCCGATCCATTGCAGCAACGCATTCGGCTCATCCTTGATTGCCGACTGTGCGCAGTCGTCAGCATTCCCGGATGAGGGCGTGGGACAATATATCGGTATAAGCGACCCCGAGGTTCGAATGAAGGCGGTCAGGCTTTCTCTGCTTGCGACTGGGATCGATTGGTCCAGGAGGACCAGATCGAAGTCACCGCCCCTGAAATAGCCGATCGCCTCCCTTATCGAACCCGTCGCCGTCACGAAGTAACCCGCCGACCTCCAGGCTGCTCTTTGAGCTTCAAATAACCACGGGTCAAAACCGATGGCGAGGGCGATAGTGATGGGCATTGACACCTCTAATCTGGTGATCTGGTGCGATTGGTCTATCTAAGTCTTACGCGTTTGTTCTGATCCGCGTCTGTGACCCACCGAACTTACGGTGGAATTATCCTCCCGGAGTCCGATGTCATGTCGGAACGCCGGCATCGCAGGCCACATAAAAGGACTACTCCGTAACAGTCTCTGCCCACTCGCCCTCTTGATATGGGCCTTTTTGTTGTTTCTGGTTCTCCTTGCTGGTCGGCGCGGTTTACCGTTCAGCTATGAGTCGACGATGAGCCTCTAGGGCCGGATTTCCTCCAGCCGCACCGGCCCGATCAGGCCCGACGGCAGCAGCCCATTTGCAGTGCCGGTGATCTCCGGCCGATAGTTCTGGCTGAGGCCCTGGGCGGAAAGCGCATTGAACAGGCCGTTGACGATGGTGATTTGCAGCGTATTCTCGCCGGCATGAAGCAACTGGCTCACGTCTGCCCGGTACGGTCGCAACGGAAGCACAGGCCCTGCTTTTCCATTGACCGAGATTTGGGCCACATCTTTCACGTCGCCAAGGTCGAGGACGATTGGACGATTGCTGCGAGCCAGAGCTGCGGGCACAGTAAATGTGGTGGTATACACTCCCTGTCCTGAGAAATTCTTCAGGCGGTCGGTCATCGACCAGTCCACCAGGTTCGGCATTTCCATATCGATCGTCTCTGGCCGGCTGCCTGGACCGATGCCGACACCGTGGAACTTCCAGCCCTTCTGCCCCACGGCCAACTGCATGGCTGGCTGTGCGAGAGCGGATACGTCGACCGGCGTCCCGGCTGGTTTGCCTTCCCGATTGAAGACCAGCAGCACCGATCCATACGGATCTACATACAGCGGAATATGGACCGTCTGTTCCTCTCGATGGAACTTGGCCAGCGGCCGGATACTCCCCGTCCACGGGTCCCAGATCTCCGGAGCGCCGGCTGCCGTGCAGTCGATGACGGTTTGCTTCCCGGCATCGTCAGGATTGCGGAGGAAGAAGATGTCCAGCTTGCCGATTCGCTTTTCAATGAAGAATAAAGAGGGTCCTTCAAAGTGGAGATTGGGAGAGACGGAGGCATTCAGAATCGGAATAACATCCGCAGCGTCGATTGCAGTGCGAACCTTTTTATAATCGAGGAGCTTTTGTAGGAGCGCTTTTGAGGCTGCGGGCGGTAATTGGCCATCAGCCACCTGCGGCAGTATCTCCGGCGTGCCGCCGAGGAAGACGATCGGAAATCCGTGTCGCGCAAAATCGGCGAGCTGATGCGACAGTTCCTGCGAGACGTATTTCTGGTCCTGAAGAATCAAGACACTGTAAGTAGCCCCACCCTGCGAGATCAGCTTGCCATCTACGATCTTCGAGTGCAACAGAGCATAATCGTCGATGTGGTCGAAGTCATACCCCGCAGCCAGCAGATCATTGTCGAGCTTCATTTCGGACTGCGTAGGCTCGGTGACAGCGTAAGCAAGCGGACCGCGGTACATCAGAACTGGAACAACCGTTTTGCCGGTTTGAGAAAGGTACTGCAGGCGGGTCATGTACTCATTCAGGCGCCCAAGATACGGCCAGAATGGATTGTTCTGATTCATGAAGGAAGAGTAGGTTCCGGGAACCAACGCGAATGGATGCCAGCCCGGAAATGGCCGATCCATGTATTCATAGGGATAGCCGTGGTAGATGATCTCGTTGACTCCGGCCGTGAAGAGTTCATCCGCATTACGTTTGATCTTCTCCGGAGTCGTCTGGTAGGCCTCGCCCGTCCACACGAAACTTTCGCTGGAGACGATTTTCCTTCCATACAGGTCAGCCGCCGAGGAGGCCATCTTCAGGAAATCGTAGCGGCCGTCGTCGTACAGATCTTCGGTCTCTGGAATGCTTGCTGCTCCGTAAACGCGGAGCCAATCCGTCGGCGAGCCATGGGCCTGAATGCGCGACTGTAGATCGTTCTTTGCGGCCCACTGGATAAATGGAGAATAGAAATTGTCGATCATTACGTCGGAAACAGTCTGCCAATAGTCTCTGCGCACGCGATCGCCGATTCCAGGATTGTCGTAAAGAGGCACGGCGACGCCATCGACGCCGGCGTCTTCCCTGAGAAGGGGCAGATAAGGAGTGAGGTCGTAGCCGCGTCGCTGCCGAAACTGCTGAAGGAAGTCGTCACTCCAAAACAGGTAGGCACGGACCTCAAGGCTGTCGCAGAAAATGGCGCGGAGGCCTTTGCCAAAGTACTGACCGTCATACTGGCGAAGTGTACCGCCCACGCGCTCGGCGTAGACTTCAAACGCATCGCGGCTCATGTGGTCGAGCACCAGTTGAGGGCCATTCCCGATTCCCGCATTCACCAACTGCCCGCGTGGGAGCTCCTTAAATGTGAACACCTGCCATGTCCCAGGCGGTACATCCCAATCCAGCGTTCCATGGGGTTGCATGTGTTGCGTCAATACGACTGATGTTTTGGAATCGAGCTGCCCCGAGCTTTTCACGCGCTGCCCCTGGTTCGCGGGCTGGGTGGCAGACAGTTGAACGTCGTCTCCGCGAACGGCCACAACTGCCACTAACTTTTCGCGCTGTTTGAATTGCTCCACCCAGTCCTGCGGAAGCGGACCATCTTGTCCGGCGCGACTCTCAGGCATCGGGAGCCGGGCGTGGAAATGGATAGGCCCTTGAATCGACTGATGCGCATAGCGCAGTTCGACAGTGGCCAGCTTCGGCGTAACAACCCCCGCGCCGCCGAAAGGCCAGCCGGAGCCGAAGGTATAGTCGATCCACATATCATGAGTGCGCGCTTCTTCGACGGCGGCCTGGACATGCTCGAAAAACCCAGGCGTCAAATAATCGTTCACACGCGCCTGGACTTCCAGCGCCATGTCGGGCTTCAGCCCTTTAGTAAAGGCCTGAATTTCAGCCCCGCCGAAGTTGGCCTGGTCGAGAAGGTCGACTTCGCGTCGCAGCTCCTTGTCTTGCACATCTCCGCCGGGCCACCACCAGCGCACCATGGGCCGGTAAGTCTTCGCAGGGTTGCGAAACCGTTGGCTTACATCCTGCGCCGAAGCTGCAACCCCTGCAGCCATCAGCATAAGGCAACAGATAATGAGCGTCGGCCTCTGATTCCTCTTCATCTGCAGTTACCGGCCTCTCTGGAGTTTATTCATCTCAATGTCTCGCACCCTCAATCGGCCGCGATGGTGAAGCGGTATGCCCAATCGCCGCCTGCCCACTGAATATAGTTTGTCCCCCAGGCGTTATTGAAGAGATTCAAATGAACGCCATGTTGCAGATCGGGCAACTCCAAGGCAAAGTTGAGGGGCGATCTGGTTCCTAGCGCAACCACAGGCGCGTCGAGTGTGGTCAGCTGAAATGAGCCCCGGCTGTCCTGATACCGCACGTGATTGGTTACGGCGTGCATGCTGCGAGCACCGCCACGCACGACATCGAACGGGGACACTTGCTGGTCTACCTTATTGAGCATCCACCCATTCGGTTCCGGGGCATTGGGCGCAAAGGTCAGCCACATCGATTCCGGCATGCGGCTCAGTATTTTCCGAAACGAGGTGAATGTGATGTGCGCGAGGGGCTCGGCATCGTGCAATACCAGTTCCATGTACATGATCTCGGGCCATGCGACGCGCCCCAGGCCTTGGCTGACTGGATCGTCGATCCGCAACTGAGATAGGATCCGTGTGGATCCTTTGCTAGAGCCGCTCCAGCAACCTGCCAGCGTGGGATGCCAGTCGCGTGACTCCGCTCCAAAGCGTTCGATTTCCGGCTTCCCAAAATCTCGCGGGGCCCACGAGGCCTTGCTGACGACGTAGTTGGCCAGAAAAGCAGTGTAGTCAGAGTGCGACAGCGTTTGATAGGTGAACAGCCCCAACGGGTGCTCCGGCGTAGCCCACTCATTCCCACTCTTCTTGTTCCGCAGCTTCGCGATGGCTCCGGTTTTTGGATCGATGCCAACGACAAAATGCGCGGTATCCAATTCGTCTTCCGGTGAATGAGGATGAAGGCCTTGCCGGGAAGGTTCAGCGGCGCGCAAACCATTAAGACGGCCGGTCGCCTCATGCTGCAATGCCGCGGGTAGGGTGCCAATTCCAACATCGATATCGTCGCGTTTTTCCTGCCAGCTTCTCTCCATCGTTTGATACCCAGGCTGGTCGAGAACGAGCTTTAGATCTGTTGGCTCGTAGTGGTCGTAGTCGATGTAGCGCTTCGTATCCGTTCCCCAGGTATGTTCCGCCGCCAGAGCGAGCGAACTCAACAAGCCACGGTCGGTCGCATCGCCAATGGAAAAACGTTTCTGTTCTATCCATTGCTTTCTGAGCCGCGCAACTTCCCGATATCTCGCCACCTTGATGGGATCGCTGGGTACACCGTAGATCCACGTATCCCCAATTTCCTGTGTAACCACCGGAAGCCCGTCGCGGTGTGCGTCAACAGCTTCTGCAACTTCGCTTAGACTACTGGCCGTTATGGCCGCATTCGGAAACTGACGCCGCAGATCGGCATAGATTGTTTTTATTTCATCCTCGGTGTGAGGTCCCTCATTATCCCCGCGCATTTCGACTGCAATCGCTAAATCTGACCCCGGAACCACCACAACTCCGCCATACGCATGTTGGTGGTAGAGCGTGATCAGAGAACTTCCATTGGGGTCTCTCCAGATAAAGACATCGGGGACGTCAGGTGGAGTGCTGGCGGGATTCACTCCAATATCCAGCAGCTTCACTCCCGCCGCTGCGAGAGGGCTGACAATCCCGCGCGAATGGCCGGGAACGTCTGTCATCTTCGCGCCAGTCGTCTTACGGCCAAAGCGATGGTCCAGAGATGCGGATAAACCCAGGCAACCTTCGATCATCGAGCGATCAAACATTTCGGTTTGCCAATTGAATGGAATGGCGTGCCAGACGATGTCGCCGGCGGAGATCGCCTGTTCCATTCGCCGCCGATCCCCTGCATTGGCTTGTTCGAGATATTCGTAGACCAGCCATGAGCCAGTCGTCCACACATAATGATCCTCGCCTGCAGCGCGCGCGGAAGCGGCGGTCTGAATGGCCTGCGGAAAGTATTGGTCGAAATACTTGCGCTCCACATTGGCCTGCGTATCGGAAAAACCCACGTCCAGATGACACTTGAAGACTACAAGGACCCGTTTTACGGCCGAAGAGTCTTGGCCCGGCGCCGGCAGTGCCTGCGCGTGCAAACGGTCAATAGCAGTCGTTGCTGCAGTTGCGATTGCCAGTTCCAGAAATTCTCGTCGTTTCATCTGTACTCCCGATTGAGGCTGTGCTCAACACTGCATCTATGCCGGGTAACCCAGATCCGTGCAGGCATTCTGGTCGACTCGATTCGGGGGCAAGCTGCCGCAAACCGGATGGCCCCAATCCGTCCCTTAGAGTTCAAGCCCAAAAGCATCTTAGACCCGCGTCACTTCGATCCCGAGTTTCTGCAAGGGGGCAATCATTTCATCGCTGGCGGCGGCATCTGTGATGATGGAATCGACGTCCGAGGCAGGGCAGAGAAGCCATTTGGCCACTCCACCTAGCTTGCTGTGGTCGGTGACGACTACTCTCCTCTTGGAATGATGGACCATAAGATGCAGAAATTCGGCTTCCTGGGGATGCACGCACGTGAGTCCCTGTTCGGCATCGATGCCATCGACCCCTGTAAACATGATGTCTGCAAACGCCGACTGAGCGGCATGGTTGGCAAGCGGCCCGACGAGTGTGAACCAATTGCCTCGCAGTTGGCCCCCTGTCACCACGACATCGATGCCTTTACAGGAGCTGAGCTCCATCGCGACATTGACTGTGTTGGTGATGATGGTAATGCCGCTCAACAACTTGAGATTTCGTGCGACTTCGGTGGTGGTGGTTCCACCGCTGAGAGCGACAGTATCTCCAATCTTCACCAGGCTTGCGGCAGCACGCGCGATGCGACGCTTCTCTTCGGCAAAGCTCTCAACCATGTCCTGGAATGATGGGTCATGCTTGAAGGGTTCATAGAACAGCGGTCCAATCGGCACCGCCCCTCCGTGAGTCCTGCGCAGCAGCGATCGCTGTTCTAAATCGTCAAGATCACGGCGAATCGTTGCGACCGAAGCTTTCAGCGACCTGCAGAGTTCATCAATTGCGACCTCTCCTCCGGCTTGGAGGCGCTGCAGGATAAACTCCTGGCGAAGTTCGAGATTGTCTGTCTTACCAGCCATACTCCCCTCAAACATTTCTGATGTGGAATCCCAATTAAGACCATCTGGTTCAGCAACTTTGGGATCACCACCTAGCAGACTACCATTTTACTCACAGATCGCTCATAACAGGTGAGCGATTTATTGACATGGGATCACTGAAGAGGTACTGTGAACTTCGTGTTCGCGTTGCCACAGCGCGTTCCTAAATCGGCTATAGAGAAGAGGATATCGGTGACAGGTACCGCATCGGGGCTGATCTTAGTGACGGTGGCAGGAATAGCCAACGCAACCTTCGCCCTTCCCATGAAGTTCGCGCGGCGATGGGCCTGGGAAAATATCTGGCTCGCATGGACCATCTTTGCACTGGTGCTTCTACCGGCAGCTGCAGCCATCGTGTCTATTCCCTCGCTCGGCGCCGTATATCGAGATGCTGGCGCAGGCGCGATTGTCGTGGTGATGCTATGCGGCGCTGGCTGGGGTTTGGCCCAGGTCTTGTTTGGCCTTTCCATTGATGCGATCGGAATCGGCCTCACATTTTCCATTGTGTTGGGTGTTTCCGCCGCAGTCGGAAGCCTGATCCCCCTCATGCGCTTGCAACATGCCTCGGGCAGATTCTCCATGGCGGGGCCGATTCTCCCGGGAATTGTCCTCGTACTGACAGGAGTAGGGTTCTGCGCAATCGCAGGTCGAATGCGCGAAAAGGCGCAAGCCGGCGGCGAGAAAAAACCTAAGTCATTCGGCGTGGGTCTGGCGATGGCCTTGTGCAGCGGACTGTGCGCAGCGTCCATGAACTTCGGTGTAGCGTTCGGCGAACCGATCTTGCGCAGCGCCGCCACTCACGGTGCGGCAGCGCAACAGGTCGTCAATGCGGTTTGGTTACCGCTGCTGCTGGCAGGCGCGATACCGAATATAGTGTATTGCGCTTACTTGCTTACCCGGCAGCGCAGCTGGGAAAACTATCGTAGCCAGAAGACTCCTGCATATCTTGCGCTGGCAGTGTTGATGGCGGTCCTCTGGTTCTTCAGCACCGCCTTATATGGAGTCGCAACCACACAGCTTGGCGAACTCGGGGTGGTTGTTGGCTGGCCTGTTTTCATGTCGCTGATCGTGGTCACCGCCGGCATTCTAGGCATGGTCACAGGAGAATGGAAGCATTCAGGGACCAGGCCTATAACCCTTCAGATGGTTGGTATGCTTCTTCTTGTCATGGCGGTTGTCACGCTGTCACGCGCCCAGAGCCAAGCGAGTGCGACTTCCATGCTCCAAAGCGCGCCTCGGTCCGGGTTGAAAATCGGGATGCACGGAAAGGAAGTGGGTCTATGAAAGTCCTTGCTGTCGATCTGGGGGGCACCCATGCAACCTGTGCTCTGGTTGAGGACCAGGTATGTGTTGATTCGACGGTTCTCGACTATCGGGCCGCCGGCGGCTTGCGACCGTTGCTGCCAGAGATAGCACTCGCGCTGCGCGATGTTTGTTCACGAGCGGCCGTTGCATTCCGCGACCTTGCGGGTGTCGCAATGACTTTCTGCGGGTTGGTGGATAGCAGCACTGGTCGAGTCTTGTCGACAAACGGCAAGTTTCCCGATGCGACAGCCGTTGATCTGCCGGGATGGTCGCAGAGCGAGTTCGGCTTGCCGCTTCGTTTGGAGAACGACGCTCGCATGGCACTGCTCGGGGAGCACTACGCTGGAGTTGCGCGCGGCATCGACGATGTCGTCATGATTACCCTCGGCACCGGCATTGGCGGGGCAGCCATGATTGACGGCCACTTGTTGCGCGGGCGTCATTTCCAGGCGGGCTGTCTTGGCGGACATCTGCCGGTCAACCTCGGTGGGCGCACATGCACCTGCGGCGCTCTGGGTTGCGCTGAGTCTGAAGCTTCGGGATGGGCGCTTCCCATCATCGTGAAAGCGTGGCCGGGATTCGAACAGAGCGCTTTGAATCAGGGCGAGATTAACTTCGAGAGACTATTTGGACAGGCCGCGGCAGGTGATGCAGTTGCTGTGGCAGTGCGCGACCATTGTTTGCGCGTGTGGTCTGCAAATGCGGTCGCGCTCATCCATGCCTACGATCCCCAGATATTGGTGTATGGCGGCGGAGTGATGAGGAGTGCCTCGAGTATTCTTCCATCCATCCAGGAATACGTTGCACGCTATGCGTGGACGCCATGGGGCAAGGTGCAGATAAAGTGCGCTGAGCTAGGCAACAATGCCGGCATCATGGGCGCCGTGCCTCTTTTCAAAGAGGCTTATTCATCGAGCGCACCCCATGTACGATAAACATCCATATATCCGCGTTTCGGACGACGATATCTGTCTCTGCGGGTGGGAGACAATCGCGAATGCGCTCTGCAGGTCAGGCGAGCAATCCCGGGTTCTGTGTGTCGAGTGCTATCCAGGCGTATTGGTGAGGGAAGTATGCCATCGGCTTACGCTCTTACTCAAGCCCTCTCTTGTAGTTTCAACCGAGGATCTGCTGTTGCCACCCGCGGAGTTGGATCGATACGTCGCTCCTATCCTGACCGGCGATTCCGTGTTCGGTGTCATGAATGGGATCGAGATTGAAGACTTTTTCGACCCGGAGAAGCTGCGATGTGCGCGGCTCAGGCTGGAAGAGGCACAAGGCCGGACAACACTGATTGTTGGCACCGGCGCCAGTCTGATCGCTCCGCCGGACCATGTGCTTGTCTATGCCGATCTGGCACGATGGGAGATTCAACAACGACAACGGCGCGGCGAGATTGGAAATTTTGGCGCGGACAATGCCGGCGAGTCGGCGTCGCAAAAGTATAAACGCGCTTTCTTTCTTGACTGGCGTGCAGCCGATCGATTGAAACGGCGCCTACTGCCAAAGGTTGATTTTCTGCTCGACACCAATGTGACTACCTACCCAAAGATGATCTCGGGCACCGCAATGCGAGAAGGCCTCGGTCTCGCGGCGCAACGCCCATTCAGGGTTGTGCCTTTTTTTGACCCTGGCCCGTGGGGAGGCCATTGGATGGAGAAGGTCTTCGACCTTCCCACCGATGTTCCGAATCACGCCTGGTGTTTCGATTGCGTTCCAGAGGAGAATAGCTTACTCCTCGGATTTGGAGGTAAGCGTGTCGAGATCCCAGCCATCAATCTGGTCTTCGCGCAGCCACGCGAGTTGCTCGGCGACTTCATCTATGAAAGCTTCGGCGCCGAATTCCCCATTCGGTTCGACTTACTCGACACTATCGGAGGCGGAAGCTTATCGCTTCAGGTACACCCGCTGACAAGCTACGTCCGCGAACATTTCGGGCTTGCCTACACCCAGGACGAAAGCTATTACTTGCTGGACGCAGAGAAGGGCGCCAGTGTCTATCTCGGCCTGAAGGAAGGGATTGATCCGCAGGCAATGGTGCGCGATTTGAATGTTGCACAGAACGGCCGCGCTGGCTTCAATGCGGATCGTTATGTAAACAAATGGGCGGCGAAGAAGCACGATCATTTCCTGATTCCAGCGGGGACGGTTCATTGTTCTGGCGCCGGCAGCATGGTGCTTGAAATCAGCGCGACGCCATATATTTTTACTTTCAAATTGTGGGACTGGGGGCGTATGGGCCTGGATGACCGGCCTCGGCCGATTCATCTGGAGCGCGGAGCTGCAAACATCCAATGGGATCGTACGACTGCCTGGGTGAGAGAGTCTTTGATCAACCAGGTAGAGGATGTTGCGACAGGCGACGGCTGGCGGGAAGAACGCACCGGCCTGCATAAATTGGAATTCATAGAGACCAGACGCCACTGGTTCACCGGTGTCGTGCCTCATGATACTCACGGCACCGTGAATGTCATCAATCTAGTCGAGGGCAAAGAGGCCGTGGTGGAGAGCCCGAGCGGTAGGTTTCAACCATTCGTGGTCCACTACGCAGAAACCTTCATCGTGCCGGCGCAGGTTGGTCCCTATACGATTCGGCCGCATGGGAATGCGCGTCACACGCAATGCGCGACGGTGAAAGCCTTCGTGCGGGAAAAAGCAGAAATTCGAGCGAAGCGACCTTGACGCAATCGACGTTGCAACGGGCGAGAGCACTCTTGCTTCGTCCACCCGCCGGGCTTACGCGATTGAGCGGCTGAGCGCCGATTGCCGGAGGCGAGTTTTCTCACAGGCTCGTCTCTAGCAGTCCGTGGTGCAATGCGCCGGAATTGGGCATGGCCTTGTGTGTAGCTTGATAGGGCGATTTGCTGCGGGAGCCGCACCTGTGGAAGCCGATTCCAGTTCCGACGCGGTCTCCGGCGA
>Ga0182024_10006499_pt1 | contig 25648 bp, 14 predicted proteins | sample P32metaG_FD_120480 | JGI IMG/M metagenome (GOLD analysis project Ga0182024, IMG submission 120480) | Permafrost microbial communities from Stordalen Mire, Sweden - P3-2 metaG (Illumina Assembly) | ecosystem: Environmental > Terrestrial > Soil > Wetlands > Permafrost | place: Sweden: Stordalen...
AGGTCCGCAACATCGCCGAGGTGGCGACCGCCATCGCCGGCGGCGACCTGTCGAAGAAGATCACGGTCGACGTGCGCGGCGAAATGCTGCTGCTCAAGGACACGCTCAACACCATGGTCGAGCAGTTGCGCTCGTTCGCCGCCGAGGTGACGCGCGTCGCCCGCGAGGTCGGTACCGACGGCCGGCTCGGCGGCCAGGCGGTGGTGCCCGGCGTCGCCGGCACCTGGAAGGACTTGACCGACAACGTCAACCTGTTGGCGGCGAACCTCACCACGCAGGTCCGCAACATCGCCGAGGTGACCACCGCGGTGGCGCGCGGCGACCTGAGCCGCAAGATCACCGTCGACGTCAAGGGCGAAATCCTCGAGCTGAAAAACACCATCAACACGATGGTGGACCAGCTCAACGGCTTTGCCTCGGAGGTCACCCGCGTCGCCCGCGAAGTCGGCACCGAAGGGCTGCTCGGCGGCCAGGCGGTGGTGCCCGGCGTCGCCGGCACCTGGAAGGACCTCACCGACACCGTCAACGTCATGGCCGCTAACCTCACCGAGCAGGTCCGCGGCATCGTCAAGGTGGTGACCGCGGTCGCCAACGGCGATCTCAAGCAGAACCTCGCGGTGAAATCGAAGGGCGAGGTGGCGGCGCTGGCCGAGACCATCAACAACATGACGGACACGCTGGCGACCTTCGCCGACCAGGTGACGACGGTGGCGCGCGAAGTCGGCGTCGAGGGCCGGCTCGGCGGCCAGGCCAACGTGCCCGGCGCCGCCGGCACCTGGAAGGACCTCACCGGCAACGTCAATCTGCTCGCCGCCAACCTGACCACGCAGGTGCGCGCCATCGCCGAGGTCGCCACCGCGGTGACCAAGGGCGACCTGACGCGGTCGATTCAGGTCGAAGCCCGCGGCGAGGTGGCCGAGCTGAAAGACAACATCAATACGATGATCGACAACCTGCGGCTCACCACCGACCGCAACACCGAGCAGGATTGGCTGAAGACCAACCTGGCCAAATTCACCAACATGCTGCAGGGCCAGCGCGACCTGACCACGGTCGGCCGGCTGTTGCTGTCCGAGCTCACGCCGCTGGTCAACGCCCACCAGGGCGTCATCTATCAGATGGAAGCCGAGGAGGCCCCCGGGCTGAAGCTGCTGTCGGCCTATGCCGACGACGGCGCCAATGGCCATCCTCAGGCGTTGCGCCTCGGCCAGGGCCTGATCGGCCAATGCGCGGTCGACAAGCGGCGCTTGCTGATCACCGAAATGCCGGAGAACACCGTGCCGATCAGCTCGGCTCTGTTCAAGGTGTCGCCGCGCAACAACATCGTGCTGCCGGTGCTGTTCGAGAGCCAGGTCAAGGCGGTGATCGAGCTCGCCTCGATCCACGAATTCACCACCTTGCAGACCACCTTCCTCGAGCAGCTCACCACCTCGATCGGCATCGTGCTCAATTCGATCGAAGCGACGATGCAGACCGAAGGCCTGCTCAAACAGTCGCAACAGCTCGCCGGCGAACTGCAGGCGCAGCAGAGGGAACTGCAGCAGACCAACGAGCAGCTCGAGCAGAAGGCGCAGCAGCTGGCCGAGCGCAACGTCGAAGTCGAACGCAAGAACCAGGAGATCGAGCAGGCCCGCCGCGCGCTCGAGGAAAAAGCCACCGAGCTGGCGCTGACCTCGAAGTACAAGTCGGAATTCCTGGCCAACATGTCGCATGAGCTGCGCACGCCGCTCAACTCGATCCTGATCCTCGGCCAGCAGCTGACCGACAATCCGGAAGGCAACCTGACGGTCAAGCAGGTCGAATTCGCCCGCACCATCCACGGCGCCGGCACCGACCTCCTCAACCTCATCAGCGACATTCTCGATCTGTCGAAGATCGAGTCGGGCACGGTCACCGTCGACGCCGAGGAGGTGTTCTTCTCCAACCTGCTCGACATGGTGGCGCGGCCGTTCCGCCACGAGGCGGAAACCCGGCAGCTGTCATTCGAAGTTCACGTCGACCCCAATCTCGGCCGCAACATCACCACCGACACCAAGCGGCTGCAGCAGGTGCTCAAGAACCTGCTGTCGAACGCCTTCAAGTTCACGTCGCAGGGCGGCATCCGCCTCAACGTCACCGCCGCGCTCGGCGGCTGGAGCGGCGACCACCCGGTGCTCAGCCAGACGCCGGCGGTGGTCGCCTTCGAGGTCACCGATACCGGCATCGGCATTCCGCTGGAGAAGCAGAAGATCATCTTCGAGGCGTTCCAGCAGGCCGACGCCTCGACCAGCCGCAAATACGGCGGCACCGGCCTGGGTCTCGCCATCAGCCGCGAACTGGCGAGCCTGCTCGGCGGCGAAATCCATCTGCGCAGCTCGCCGGGTTCGGGCTCGACCTTCACGCTCTATCTGCCGCTCAAATATGTCGGCCCGACCGCGGCGGTCCACGCCGTGGTCGCCGCGCCGTCGACGGCGATCCAGCTTGCCGGCCTGCACATCGCCGCGGAGCGCGTGGTCGAGCCGATCCCGGACGACCGCATGGATATCCAGCCGGGCGACGCCATTCTGCTCATCGTCGAAGACGACCCGCATTACGCCCGCATCCTGATCGACCTGGCCCGCGACAAGGGCTTCAAGGCGCTGTTGGCGATGCGCGGCGACGATGCGCTCAATCTCGCCAAGCAGTACCAGCCGACGGCGGTGTCGCTCGACGTGTTCCTGCCCGACATGCTGGGCTGGAACGTGCTCAGCCAGCTCAAGCAGAGCTCGCTGACGCGGCATATTCCGGTGCAGATCGTCACGCTCGACGAGGACCGCCAGCACGGACTGGCCCGCGGCGCCTTCTCGTTCGTCACCAAGCCGACGACGCGCGAGGGCATCGCCGACGCGCTGTCGCGGATCAAGGAGTTCTCGCAGCCGCGGCGCAAGCGCCTCCTGGTCGTCGAGGACAATCAGGTCGAGCAGATGAGCATTCGCGAACTGCTCGGTCACGACGACATCGAGATCGTCAATGCCGGCACCGGCGACGCCGCCCTGGCCACGTTGCGCGAACGGCCGTGCGACTGCGTGGTGCTCGACCTGCGGCTGCCCGACATGTCGGGCTTCGAGGTTCTCGAGCGCATGCGCGCCGACGACTTGCTGGTCGACGTTCCGGTGGTGGTGTTCACCGGCCGCGAACTGTCGGCGGAGGAGGACGCGCAGCTGCACACCATGGCGCGCAGCATCGTGGTCAAGGGGGTGGAATCGCCGGAGCGGCTGCTCAACGAGACTGCGTTGTTCCTGCACCGCGTCATTACCGATCTGCCCGCCGAGAAGCAGAACATGCTGGAGCGGCTCAACTCGTCCGACGAGGATCTGGTGGGCCGCACCGTGCTGCTGGTCGACGACGATCCGCGCAATATCTTCGCGCTGTCGAGCGTGCTGGAGCGTCGCGGCATGAGGGTGCTGACCGCGACCACAGGCAACGAGGCGATCGAGCTCGTCGAGAGCACGCCGTCGCTGGCGATCGTGCTGATGGACATCATGATGCCGGAAATGGACGGCTACCAGACCATCGAGAAGATCCGGCGGGATCGGGCCTATCGCCGCCTGCCGATCATCGCGCTCACCGCCAAGGCGATGAAGGGCGACCGCGAAAAGTGCCTGGAAGCCGGCGCCTCGGACTATCTCGCCAAGCCCGTCAACACCGAACAGCTGTTGTCCGCGCTGCGGATGTGGCTCCATCGTTAGGCGGACAGATTCATGACCGACAAAGTCAACGTCCTTCTGGTGGACGATCAGCCCGACAAGCTGCTCGCCTACGAGGTGATCCTTCACGAACTGAAGGAGAACCTCGTCAAGACGTCGTCCGCGCGCGAGGCGTTGCAATTCCTGCTCAAGAACGACGTCGCCGTCATTCTCATCGACGTGTGCATGCCGGAGCTCGACGGCTTTCAGCTGGCCGCGATGCTGCGCGAGCACCCGCGCTTCAAAGAGACGGCGATCATCTTCATCTCCGCGATTCACCTGACCGACGTCGACCGGCTGCGTGGCTATGCCATGGGCGCGGTGGACTACGTCCCGGTGCCGGTCATCCCCGACGTGCTGCGCGCCAAGGTCAAGGTATTCGTCGAGCTGTTCCGCAAGACGCGCGAGCTCGAGCAGCTGAATTTGAAGCTCGAGCGCCACGTCGCCGAGCGCACCGCCGAGCTCGAGGCGTCGAACCTGCGGCTGGTGCAAAGCGAGCAGGGCCGCAGCCTGGCGCTGGCGGCCGGCCAGATGGGCTCGTGGGACTGGGACCTCGAGGCCGACGAATGGTGGTGGGACGAGGGCCAGCACCGCATCTTCGGCGTCGATCCGAAAAGCTTCCAAGTGTCGGCGGACAATATCCGCAGCCTCATCCACTCCGAGGATTGGCTGCCGTTGAGCGAGGTCGTCGAACGCATGTCGGGCGGCGCACGGACCCAGCAAACCGAATTCCGCGTGCGGCGTCCGACCGGTGAATTGCGCTGGTGCACCGGCACCGCCGCGGCCACCATCGACGCGGCCGGACGCGTGATACGCATCAGCGGCGTCACCATCGGTGTCACCGACCGCAAAGAGGCGGAAGAGCGGCAGGTCCTGTTGGCGCGCGAGGTCGATCACCGGGCCCGCAACGCGCTTGCCGTCATTCAATCGATCATCCGGCTCACCCGTGCCAAGACTGTCGACGATTACGTGCTGACCGTCGAAGGCCGCATCAAGGCGCTGGCACGCGCGCATACGCTGCTGTCCGACTCGCGCTGGCGCGGCGCCGATCTCGGCACGCTGGTGGCCGACGAAATGGCGCCCTATCGGGCCGGCGACAAGGTCGGGATCAGGGGCCCCAACATTTCGCTGTTGCCGGCCACCGCGCAGGGCATTGCGCTGGCGCTGCACGAGCTTGCGACCAACGCGGCAAAGCACGGCGCGCTGTCGTCGATCAAGGGCAAGCTCAGCCTGACGTGGCAAGTGCAGCCGGATACGCTGGTGCTGCACTGGATCGAGAATGGCGGGCCGCCGATCAGGACGCCGTCGTCGCGCAGTTTCGGCTTGAAAGTCATCCGCGCCAGCATCGAACAGCAGCTCGGCGGCGAAACGGCGTTCGACTGGCAGCCGTCGGGTTTGCGGTGCCGGCTGTCGATCCCGATGCGGGAATTGAACAGGCCGCGGGACGCCGAGGAGGCCCATAGCCCCGGCGTGCGCCGTGGCGCGCCGATCGATTTCAAACAGGTCGACCGGCCGCGCGTGCTGCTGGTCGAGGATGAAGCCTTGGTCGGCATCATGATCCAGGAGTGCCTGACCGAATTGGGCTTCCAGGTGATCGGTCCGGTCTGTACCGCGTCGGAAGCGCTGGCCGCCGGCCAGAACGGGCATTTCGACGCCGCCATCCTGGATATCAATCTCGGCGACGGCTTGGTCTATCACGTTGCCGAAATATTATCGGCGCGCGACGTGCCGTTCATCTTCGTCACCGGTTACGATTCCGACAGCGTCGACAGCCGCTTCAGCGAAGTGCCGGTGCTGCAGAAGCCGATCGAACGGCAGATGCTGCAAAAGATCTTCGTTGCCGGCGGCAAGTCGGCGCAGTCGGTCGAACGGCGCGAGGCTTCGGGCGTGCGGTAGCGGCGTTCCTAGCGCGCGATCGTTTCAGATCGAATTGATTGGCGCTCTGGCGTTTTGATTGAGCATGATCTTTCCGGCAGACCGCTCTCCACTCCCGATCAAGTCCGAGGGCAAGCTTTTCCGGATCATGCGTTAATTCGCCGACCAGACTCCGACGGTCTTGTCGTCGCTGCCGGAGGCGAGGCGGCGGCCATCGGGCGAATAGGCCAGCGCGCGAATGCTGCCGGAATGTCCGCCATAAGCGTGCAGGAATTGTCCGCTATCGGCGTCCCAGGTGATGATGGTGTCGTTGTTGCCGCCGGCGACGATGTGCTTGCTGTCGGCGGAAAAGGTCAGCGCATTGAGCGCGCTCGCCTCCGAGGTGAGGGTGCGCATCTGCTGGCCGCTGGCGGCATCCCAGACCTGGACGGCGTTGCCGTTGCCGCTGGCGGCGATCCGCCGCCCGTTCGGCGAGACCGCCACGGCGAGGACTTGACCGGCCGGGTCGTTGAGCGTCGCGATGGTTTGCCAGGTCTGGGCGTCCCAGATGCGGATGGTGCCGTCCTTGCTTCCGGCGACGACGGCACGGCCGTCGGGAAAGAACGCCACCGACGTGACCACGTCGGACTGGCCGTGCAGGACGCGCACCGGCGCGCCGGTCGCGATGTCCCAGACCCGCACCGCGGCATCGGCGCCGCCGGACACGATCTGGGTGCCTTGCGGCGAGATGGCGAGCGACCATACCGCGGCCGGTACTTCCCACGAATACGTCTGGTCGGATCGCAGCGTGCGGATCGGCTGGCCGGAATCCACGTCCCAGATGACGAGGGTTCGATCGAAGCTTCCGGAAACGATGCGCTTGCCGTTCGGCGCGAACGCCACCGACGAGACCGGCTCGCTGTCGTCGGTCAAGGTGCGCAGCAATTGCCCGGTGCCGGCATCCCAGAGCTTGATCGACTTGTCGAAACTGCCGGACACGATGGTCCGGCCGGTCGGCGAAAACGCAACGGCACTCACCGCACCGGTATGTCCGGTCAGCGTCAGCACGCGCTCTCCGGCGCCAGGACCGCCCGGCGACATCACGACCGCGACGATGATCAGCAGAAGCAGGACCGCGCCGGCGATCGACAGCCGCGTGATGCGCCCGCTCTGACTCGCCGGCCAGACCATGTCGCGCCAGTCGGCCGTCGTTGCCGGCATCGCCGCCATGAACGCAGAGGCTTTGCCGGCGGCTTCGGCGGGCGCCGCCGCGACCGCGGTCCGCGAGCCGGTATTCTTCTGGCGCGGCGCGTCGACCAATGCGGCGGCTGCCGCGGCCGCTTGCCGCTCGGCGGTCGTCGGCTTGACCGGGCCCGGCGGAATCTTGGTTTCCCGGCTCGGCGGCGACTTCGCCGCCTGGCCGAGGATCGCGTCCATGGATCGGATGAGGCGATCCATGTGGTAGTCGAAATCCTGACCGGTATCGACCTTCACCGCGTTGCGGAAGGCGAAATCCTTCAAGCTCGGCGGCAATTGGTCGGAGCCTGGCATCCGCATGCTGCCGATCAGAACCGGAATGATCGGCACGCGCCGGCGCAGCGCCGTCTCGACCTCGACCCGCACCGGGTCGGATTCCTCCTGGATCCGCTCCAGGCCGCCTTGCGCCGCGCCGAGCCAGCCGGGTCCGACGATGGCGAGCAGAATGTTGGTCCGCAGCAGCGTCTCGTTGATGTGGACGCGAAAATCGATGCCGGCGGGAATATCGTCGATGTCGCGGAAAATCGCGTCCTTGCCGTAATAGGCGATGAGCCGATCGAAGATGCGCCCGGTCATCGCCTCGGAATCGGCCCGGCGATAAGAGATGCTGATCTTGGGCATCAGAGCCGGTCCTGCCGGGAATTAAACATCCTGATCCCTGGTGCCGGAGGCGGAAGAGCCGATCCGCCCCCCAAGTTGTCGAGGCCGCTCACCGCCCATAGCATGTAAAGCCGCCGGGCGTCGGACAGCACGCGGCGCGGCGCCGATCAGGCCGGGGGATTTTCGAAAGACAATTGGGCCGTCACCCTTGCTCCGCCCCGAATCCGCGCCAACATTGCCGGCATCGCCGTCGGTTCCCGGCCGCAGAATCCGGCTGATTGCCTGAGCTGTCAATGCCTTGGATGATGCAGCGGCGGGTCGGCGAGGTTGATTGCTAAAATCCGATTCCTCGGGCAATATCGGTTTTAAGGTTCGGGCCTTCGGCAGGTCCCGCACGGGAGGTTTTCAAATGCGTGGAATCGGCAGATCCCTCGGCTGGATGGCCGCGGCGCTGGCTTTCGTCGCCGGCTCGCTGCTGTTGCCGAGCGCCGCCTCGGCACAATTCAACATCGAGGGCATAATCCGCGGCGCCGTCGGCAACGGCTGTTGCTACGGCGGTTATCGCGGCGGCTATCGTCATCACGTCGAGCGCTCGGATTCGGGCCATCGTGCCAGACATTCCAAGGACGACGACGCCGACAGCTCCGACAAGTCGTCCGACAAGTCGAAGGATAAGGAAAAGGACGCCACCCAGGAGCAGCCGGCGACCACAACGGCCTCGGCGCAGCATCAGCAGCAACAGCCATCCGGGCCGACCCATGATGCTCAACGGTCGTCGGAGTCCGATGCGTCGGCCAAGCCGACGCCCAGCGGCGGCAAGTCGTACGACGATCAGCCGGCCTTCTCGCCGATGCGCTGACTGCGGATCGAAGCGAAAATCTACTGATTTGAGCTCAGCCGGTCGAGCGCCCGTTGCGCTTCGACGCTGCCGTTGCGGGCGGCCTTCTTGTATTCGTCGACCGCGTCCTGGTTGCTGGGCGCGGTGCCGAGGCCTTTTTCGTACATGAAGCCAAGCCGGTATTGCGCGTCGGTGACTTGCTGATCGGCGGCCTTGCCGTACCACACCATGGCCTGCTTGTAGTCGCGATCGACGCCGCGGCCGAAGTAATACATGTCGCCGAGATTCTTCTCCGCCTTGGCAAGACCCTGGTCGGCGGCTTTTTGATACCAGGCGACGGCTTGCTTGTCGTCCGCGGTGACGCCGTTGCCGCCGGTCGCGTAGAGCACCCCGAGGACATTCTGGGCCTCCGGCGATCCCAGATCGGCCGCGCTGCGAAAGAGCTGTACCGCCCGCGCCACGTCCTTGTCCGTGCCGAGGCCTTTTTCGTACATCAGCGCAACCCGGAACTGGGCGTCGGCGACGTTTTGCTGGGCCGCCTTGAGATACCACGACAAAGCATCGAGATAGCTCTGCTGGAGACCGCCGCGGCCGAAGAAATACATATCGCCGAGATTGGTCTGCGCCTTGGCCAAGCCCTGGTTCGCCGCCTTGCGGTAATACTCGACGGCTTTGATGTCGTCGCGGGGCAGTCCGTCCTCGCCCTGGGCGTATTTGACGCCCAGCTGATTTTGCGCGTCGGGATCGCCGCGATTGGCGGCGGCGATGAGATCGGCCAGCGGGCCGGGCGGCACCGCCGGGTCCGGCGCGGTCTTCGGCGGCGCAATGGCACTCACGGCGCCCGGAGCTTGCGGCGGCGTCAGCGTGGCCGGGACCGCCGGAACTTGCAGCGCCACCGCGGCGGGCTGCGTTGCCGGCGGCTTGGCGGCAATTGCCGGCGGCGCCTTCGAGGCGGAAAGGAAAATGAATGCGCCGACGATCAGTGCCGCCGCCAAGGCGGCGCCGCCGCCATAGGCGGCCGCGCGCAGATCGGGCGTCAGCGTGCCTAAGCCCGGAATTTCCGGCAGCGCCGCCGTCATGTTGCTCCAGGCCGAGCGCCGCACCGGCGCGATCTGGACCGGCATCGCCGGAGGCTCGATCAGCCGCGTGTCGTTGTGCAGGATTTTGGGCGCATCGACGCGCAAGCCGGTGGCGCCCAACGCATCGCTGAATGCCCGGGTCGACGCGAAGCGCTGCGGCGGCTTCTTCGACAGCGCCTTCAAGATCGCGTGCTCGACTTTGCCGTCGAGGCCCGGCACGCGCGGGATCAAGCGATCCGGCCGCTCGTTGATCTGCGCCTGCATCAGATCGTATTCGCTCTTGGCCTCGAACGGCGGCGATCCGGTCAGCATCTCGTAGAGCACGATGGCGAGGCTGTAGAGGTCGCTGGATTCGTCGCCCTCCTCGCCGCGCAATTGCTCGGGCGCCATGTAGGCGAGCGTGCCGACGATGCTGCCGCTGCGCGTCAGGCGCTGCGAGCCGCGCACCCGGGCGATGCCGAAGTCCATGATTTTCAGCACGCCGTTTTCCGCGACCATCAGGTTCGACGGTTTGATGTCGCGGTGGATCACGCCCATGCTGTGCGCATAATTGAGGCCGTCGGCGGCTTGCGAAATGATGGCAAGGCTCTCGCGCACCTCGATCGGAGCTTTGCGCTTGACCAGGATTTGATCCAGCGTATGGCCGCGGACCAGCTCCATGACCATGTAGAGGTTCTTGCCGTCCGGGATCAGCGAGTAGAGCGTGGTGATGTTCGGATGGTTGAGCCTGGCCAGGCTCGTCGCCTCGGCGCGAAACCGATCGACAAAATTGGTGTCGCTGAGCAGCTCCGGCCGCAGCGATTTCATCGCCACGTCGCGCTGCAGCACGGTGTCGTAGGCGGCGTGAACCTGGCCGATGCCGCCTTCGCCCAGCAGGTCTCTGATCTCGTATTGGCCGACGGTCTTGATCATCTGGGCGGGTCAGTTTGGCCGGCCACGCGGCCCGCGGATCCGGCGATGTCGGGCTTCCTGTCGCCTCCGATCGGGAGCTGGATGCGCCGCGTTGTCGGCTCCGGCATGCGCTGCGACGCGACCCCGTCGGTCACACTGAAAACACCGAGTGAGGCGTTATCGTGGCCGCCCGCGGCCAGCGCCGCTTCGATCAGTGCATCGCAAGCTTCCTGTGGCGGCAGCCGGGAGGCGATCTCGGCGATCTGCTCGTCCGGGACCATATTGCTCACCCCGTCCGAGCACACGATCCAGACATCGCCGGATTGCAGCGCGATGCCCTTGGCGCCGATCATCGGCTTGATCTCGGCGACGGCGCCGAGCGCTTGCAGGATGACGTTGTGCATCGGGCTGTGGTCGGCCTCATCCTGCGTGATGGTGCCTTCGCTCACCAGCTTGGCGACCAGGGTCTGATCCTCGCTGATCTGGGTCAAGGTGCGATCGCGCAACAGGTAGGCGCGGCTGTCGCCGATATGGGCGAGCCAAGCCTTGCCGTCGCGAAACGCCAGCACCGTGCAGGTGGTGCCCATGCCCTTGCATTCCGGGTGCTTCTCGGCGTGCGCGATGATGGCCCGATGAGCGGCCAGGAACGCGTTGGACAGGACCTGCGGGATCGGCCCGTCGAGATCGTAATACAGGCGTCGGATCACGTCGGCAGCCAGCGCGCTCGCCACTTCGCCGGCCGCATGGCCGCCCATGCCGTCGGCCACCACGGCGAGGCTGCCGTGACGGTTGGCGACGTCGTCCTGGTGCGGCGTGACCCAGGCCACCGCATCTTCGTTGAGCGTGCGCACCAAGCCGGGGTCGGTGCGCATCGCGCCGATGATCTGCATGCCGGCCGCCGCTTGAGTCATGTTCGCTCCATGGAATGCAAATTTCGGAATGCGAATTTCGACTGCCGGCGGGCGGCAACGACGAGGTCAGCCTTGAGCGGAACCCGATCGCCTATGGCGAGGCGTTGCGCTGCGGCTGCAGCAGTTCGCGGACGTAGGACACCGGCACCGCGAAGGACACATGCTGCGCGGTGGTGCTGACCAGCGACAACAGCCCGATCACCTCGCCGGAGGAATTGAGAACCGGCCCGCCGCTGTGGCCGGGGCCGGCGAAAATATCCAGCTGGTAGGTGTCGCCGGCGGTGCCGAAGGTCGTCAGGTTGTTGCTCTGATTGTCCTTCCTGCTCGGCGTCGGCATCTTGGCGACGATGCCTTGGGTGACGGTCGGCTCGGGGATGTAGATCGCCCGCTCGCGGATTTGGCCGCCTTCGTTGGACTGCTGCACGGCGATGGTTTCCTGGGACACGCCCGGATAGCCGAGCAGAATGATCTTCTGGCCGATTTCCACGCTGTTGTCCTTGGCGAGAACGAGCTTGCTCAGGTTCGCCGTGGTATCGATCTTGATCTCGGCGACATCGGCATCGATCGAGGTCCGTATCAGGCTGGCATTGATGTTCATCCTGCTGCCCGGGAACTGCACGGTCAGATCTTCATTGCGGCCGTAGAACTCGCGCACGCCGGTGGAGATCGGGTAGGGGCGATTGGATTCGAATATGTAGCCGCCGCTTTCCGGAACCCAGTCGGTCAGCGAGCGCACCAGATTGACGTTCTTCTCGACGTCATGCCGGTCGGTCTGCTTGACGCCGTAAACCGTGCCGCGGGTCCAACTGTAATACGGGAAGTCTTCGTATTCGGAGGTCCAGCCGGCCGCGACGTGCTTGTTGGTGAGAATAAATCCCTGCTCGCCGATGACAAAGCCGGAGCCGGAGTGATCCTTGCCGACCGGCTTGTAGAAGCTGTCCTTGTCGTTCTCGAGCGTGAGCCAGCGCACCAGCTTGCCGTCATCCATTCTGACGTAGGCCGGCAGCCAGTCGCCGCTGACCTTGGTCATCTTCTGGTAGATCGGACGATTGGTGTCGCGGTCGTAAAGCTGCCACTGGTTATGAATGTACACGGTGGCGTCGCCGTACTTCTTGATGTCGCCGGGCGTGAGGCCGACCTCTTTGGCCAGCGCGCCCGCCGCCTCGCTTCGGATCGCTTCGGTGTGCGCCGATTCAGCCTGAACCTGGGCCTGCAATTGGCTGGCGACCGACTGGCTGTGCCAGTACAAGGCGCCGCCGCCGATGATGGCGAGCACCAGCACGGCGGCCAGCGCCGCAATCCAGGTCTGCCGGCTGCTGCGCCGCTCGTCGGACAGCATCCGCAAGATGGTCGTCCGGCCGATCGGTCCCTTGGCGGCCGTCGCCGGGGTCATCGCGGCGCGTTCCTGGGTATCGGCAACCGCGCCGTGCTGCGCGGTGGCGCCGGCGTCCGCGACGGCAAGGACGCGGGTTGCCTCGGCGTCGAGCGCGCCCATGGCGCGCGTGCGCGACGGCAGATAGTCGGGCCGTGGCTGCACGTCGAAGGTGAATTTCGGGCCGCCGGTGCCGAGCTCGACGACGTCCTCGGGCAGCAACTCGACTTCGCCGCCGATCCGCTCGCCGTTCAACAGCGTGCCGTTGCTGCTGTTGACGTCGGCGATGCGGAAATACATCTCCTTGCCGTTGTCTTTTTTGACGCGGATGACCGCGTGCTTGCGGCTGACCTCGTCGTCGCGCCGCAGGTCGTAGGCGACCGTCGACTTGGGGTCGCGCCCGATCGTGATTTCTTGGAGTCCCTCAAGATCGAACTGGTCGATCTGATTGACCTTGGATCCGCTGAGATGGCGGATCACAATCCGTGTTCCGGATTCCGACATCGAATGTCCCCTCGCGCCTCGCTTCGCTTTGGACGCATTGGGCACACTGTTGTGCCGCAACTATGGCTTCGGCTGGCCTTGCCCTCAAGACGGCAAAATTTTGCGCCCATGCCCGCTGACGGCGACATTACTTGAACTGGATGGGGTGTTTCAACAAGGATCGGAGTTCCACGAAACCGTCGCCGATCCGATTCACCATATTCTTCAACGATTTGAAGCCTGAGCCCCTGGCAGCGCGCTACGCGCCCGGGGCGCTTTGGCCGGACCCGTCACGCCGCCTCCAGCAAGATCTCCACCAGGCGGTCCGGCATGTCGACCATCACATCATGGCCGCAGGGGACCTCATAAGTCCGCCACGTCGGGTCGGCCTTCTTGGCCTGGTAGTGCGAATCGAACGACGGTTGCGGATATTTGGGCGCGCGGATGTAGGCTTTCCGGCGCAGCCTTTCGAGCGCCCCCGTCAGTTTGATCGGCTGCAGCATGACGCCGACTGGTTGCGGCGTGAGCTTGGAATTGACCCAGGCCTGGTCCTGGTCGTTGACATGAAATGTCGCCGCCGACGGGCTTGCCCGCGACACCTCGCCCTTGGCGATCGCCTCCAGGGTTCCCTTGCGGGCGAATTCGGACGCGACGTCGAGCGGCTTCTGGCCGTTCTGCGGCACGAAGGCGTCCACATAGACCGCGGCCGCGATGCGATCGAATGCCTGCTCGATCGCTCCGGTTATCGGCCAGCCGCCGTAGGAGTGGCCGGCGAGCACCACCTGCGTCAGGTCCTCCCATTCGAGTACGTTCACCACATCGGCGATGTGGGTATCCAGATTGATGGCGCCGCTCATCAGATGCGAGCGTTCGCCGAGCCCGGTCAGCGTCGGCGCAAACACCTTGTGGCCGCGCGCCTCGAGCAGGTCGGCGACCCGACGCCAGCACCAGCCGCCGTGCCATGCGCCGTGCACCAACACGAAGGTCTTGCGGGTTCGTTCGCTCGCCGTGTTCACGATCGATCCTCAGCGGTCGCGCAGCCGATCCATCAGCACCTTGTCCTGGCCGCCGTCGATCTCGATCATGGTGCCGTTGACGAAGTGAGCCAGGTCGGAGGCGAGGTAGGTGACGAGGTTGGCGACCTCATCGCATTCGGCGATGCGGCCGAGCGGGATGCTCGACGGCGCGAGCTGGTCGGCTTCCTCAAAGCTCATATTCATGTCGCGCGCCATCGCCTTGACCAGACCGGTCCAGCGCTCGGTGCGCACCGGGCCGGGATTGACGGCGACGAAGCTGATATTGTCCTTGCCGTATTGACTGGCGAGCGACAGCGTCAGGTTCTGTCCGGCGGCGTTGGCGGCGCCGGGCGCGATCTCCCAGTATGAGACCTTGACGCCGTCATTGCCGATCAAATTGACGATGCGGCCTTTCTTCTGTTTCTGCATGATCGGCAGCACGTGCCTGGTGCAGCGCACGTAGCCCATGAACTTGAGCTGGAGCGCGCTGGCCCAATCCTCTTCGCTCAGATGCTCGATGACGCCGCCCGGCGCCGATCCGGCGTTGTTGACCAGGATGTCGATCCGGCCCAATGCGGCGTGCGCCTTCTTGACAAAGCTCTCGGCGTCGGCCGGCTTGGTGAGATCGGCGGTGATGGGGACGATGGTGCGTCCGGTCTGCCGGGCGATCTCGGCGGCGGCCGCTTCGAGCGGCTCCTTGCGCCGCGCGCAGACCGCGACGTCGACGCCTTCGCGAGCGAACGCCAGCGTGATCGCCTTGCCGATGCCTTCACTCCCTCCGGTGACAATCGCTTTCTTTCCCGTCATCGCCAGGTCCATCGCGGCGTCTCCTCCCATGGCGGCGGTGCACCGCCGATCAACCGGGGTATTATCGCCCAGGTTTGGCGCAATGGCCAAGCCACTCAGGCGGTCAAACGACTGCCCGCACAATTGCCAGTCCGGCAAACAGCGCGCCGATCGCAAGCACGACCGAGCCCAGGACATAAACGGCAGCAGCGGCGACTTGGCCCCGTTCGTAAAGCAGCGCGGCTTCGAGCGAGAACGCGGAAAACGTGGTGAAGCCGCCGAGGATGCCGGTGGTCAGGAACAGCAACCACCGCTGCGGCAGCCCGCCCTTGAGCGCGAAATACTCGGCTATCAGCCCCATTGCCAGCGAACCGACCACGTTGATGAACATCGTGCCGCAGGGAAATGCCGTGCCGACGAGGCGCGCGGCCGCCTGGTTGATCCCGTGCCTGAGCGCGGCGCCGAATCCGCCGCCAAGAAAAACAATCACAAATCCCAATGCAGTCCTCACGCCAGCCCTCCTTGCAAGATCCTGCCGTTCGAACTCGCGCGGCTATGCGCCCGCGTTCAAACGGTCACGCGAACAAACGTCAGACAAACTTGGAAGGCGGTCGGAGCCAAAGAAAAACTCCCACCGACGCCAAGCGCCCGGCAGGAGTCATCAGCCTTAACGGCGGTTACGGGGGGACTCCATCCCAGAAGAAATTCGATATTAGCCGCGAATCCGATGCTGGCAAGCTGAAATTGCGGCTAGCCGGCACGCCGTTCGGTGCGCTGGTCCTGGTCTGGAAACAACCGATCGGACAGGCCGCCATAGCGCTGCTCGCTGTCATGCAGCTTGGCATTGTTGGCCTCGCGCAGGGCGGCATCGGCCTCGCCGTAGAGGAAGGCAAGGAAAGCGTAGCGCCGGCCGCGGGCGACCGGCGTCACCTGATGCAGCGCGCCGCATGAAAACACCACGGCGCCGCCGTGCGGCGCGCGATAGCTGCGGCTGCCGAATTCCGGAAACACCAGATCGCAGCCGTCGTAGTCGTTGTTGAGGTTGATGGTCACGGCGAAGCGCCGATGCTGCGCGCCGGCGTTGACGTTGTCGCGGTGCCGGTAGAAATGTCCGCCGGTCGTGCTGTCGTAGCAGGCGACGATGTAGCGGTCCATCCGCGTCGCCTGGAACTGAAAGAAGCGCTCGATCGCCGGCAACAGGCGGCGGACGATCTGACTGCGGATGATGTCGCGCAATTGCGGCGCGGCGACGAGCAGATCGTTGCGGCGCTTGAGCCGGTAATCGACCACGGTCGCGGTCTTGCCGTCGGTATCGAGCAGAAAGCCGGAGTCCTTGCCGCCGAGCTTCTCATAGAACTGGACCAGAAAGTCGCAGAGCGCAAAATCGAACACGCGCGGCACGATGAGCACGGGGGCGCTCAGCGGCACGCCGGCGGAATCATCGACCGCCGGCAGGCTGCGCAGCACGGTGTTGACCGTCTGCGCGTGCCCGGCCGCGTGATCGAAGGCAATATCGGCGACGGCGCGCAGCATCGGATCGAGTACCACCGTGCGCGGCATTGCGGCGGCGCCGAACGATCGGCTGATGGCACCGTCATAGTCGGCGATGAACCCGACCGCCGGCGAGCCGGCCTTGATATAGGGCGCCAAGTCGCGCGGCGGCGCCGTGAGCACGCCGTAGAACACCAGCCGATCCGCATCGAACAGCGGCGCGTTGCGCAAGAGTTCGGCAAGCTCGGCTTGCGCGCGCGGGTGCTCCGGCGACCCCAGAAAGCTCAGCACGATCCAGCGGCCGGCGGCGACCTGGAGATGAAAGGACCCGTCGCCGATCAACGATGCGCCGAACCACGGCACGGGATCGCCCAAGACGAGCCCGCCGGCGTCGGCTTTGATCTCTGCCATGACGGTGCCTTCGTGCGAGCGAACGCCGATCATTAGGATTTCATGGTAAATTTTGTCCTAAGCCGCGGATACGTGGACGTCGGTCCGTTATATCCTGCGGCGGAGGAATTGATTCGCCGACGCCGCAACGATGGCCGAAAACAACGCGCGCATCCGACAGATCGACAGCCTTTTGGCGCGCGATCCGGATGCCTTCGAGGCGCGCTTCGAACGCGCCGGCCTGCTGCGGGAGCAGGGCGCCTTCGAAGCGGCCAAGCACGATTATCTCGAACTGCTCCGCCGCCGGCCGGACGACTTCGGCGCGTTGAACGATTTCGGCAGCCTGGTTCTCAAAGCCGGCTACCGCGAGGCCGCGCGCTCGCTGTTCGGCGAAGCGGTCCGCCGCCACCCGGACCATCCCGTGGGGCGCGTCAATCTCGCCAACCTGCTTTTCCTGCTCGGTGAATTCGATTCCGCCCGCGAGCATTTCGAGGCCGCGTTGCGGAGCGATCCCGATCACATTCACGCCCACCGCGGCATGGGCAACCTGCTGGCCGAATTCGGCGACACTGACGGCGCCCGCCGGCATCGCGACAAGGGCTTCAGAAATCACTTCCTGACGGCGCTGCCGTATTGCGGCGACGGCCGGCCGGTGCGGATTCTGCTGCTGGTCTCAGCCGCCGGCGGCAATACGCCGACCGCTTCGCTGCTCGACGATCATACGTTCCAGACCATCGTCCTGGTGACGGAATATTACGACGGCAAGGTCGCGCTCCCAGCGCACGACGTGGTCTTCAACAGTATCGGCGATGCGGATATCTGCCGCGACGGCCTCGAAGCGGCGCGCCGGATCCTGGCGCGCACCAGCCGGCCGGTGATAAACCCGCCGACCAGCGTGCTCAAAACCGGACGGCTTTCAAATGTCGAACGGTTGCGCGGGCTGCCGGGTGTCGTGGTGCCGCGCATGGCGAGGCTGCCGCGACGCGCACTTGCCGGCGCCGACGCCGCGACCGTGATCGCCGGCCATGGCTTCGCCTTTCCGTTGCTGGTGCGGGTGCCGGGCTTCCACACCGGGCGGCATTTCAGCCGCGTCGAAGACCCGCAAAGCCTTGCCGCCGCCGTGGCGGCGCTGCCGAGCGACGACGTCTGGCTCATCGAACAGTTGGACGCGCGAGACCGGCAGGGCAGGTTTCGCAAGCTTCGCGCCATGATCGTCGACCGCCAATTGTATCCGCTGCACCTCGCCATCTCGCGGAATTGGAAGGTGCATTATTTCACGGCCGACATGGCGGACTCCGCCGAGAATCGGCGCCACGACGGCGCCTTCCTCGACGACATGGCGCAATATATCGGTCCGCGCGGCACGGCGGCGCTTGAGCGGATCAACGCCGTCGTTGACCTCGACTACGGCGGCATCGACTTCGCCGTCGATCCGTGCGGCAACATCCTGTTCTTCGAGGCCAATGCCACCATGGTCATGGCGCCGCTGGCGGCCGACGCGAAGTGGGACTATCGGCGGCCGGCTTTCGAGCAGGTGTTTTCCGCCGTGCGTGCCATGCTGATGGAGCGCGCGCGCCGCGCCGGCGCGGCATCGGCCTAGCTCGGATCGCGGACTTTCAGCGCACAAAAGTTCGAGAGCGCCGCTGACGTTAGCGCCGGTTTTAAAGAACCTTTAACCATGCGCTGCTCACAGTAGGCAGGGGCTCTGTCGCAATAATCAGAATACTCTACGACGGCGACTGCCAAGTACCCGAGGAGCCCGCCTGAGGAGCCCGCCCGAGGCGCACCCGCCCGAGGAGCATCTGTCCGAGGAAACGCCGATGAACAGCAATCAGCTTCGCATTGCGCTGGCCCTTGTGGCGGCCGGCTTGATCGGCGTCGCCTGCGGTGCCGCGGTTGCCGAGGACGGCGTGGACAGCGGCAAGATCGTGTTCGGGCAAGTCGCGGCGCTGTCCGGGCCGGCCCAGGATCTGGGCCAGGGCATGCGCCAGGGAATCCTGGCGGCGTTCGACGCCGCCAATCGCGCCGGCGGCATCGCCGGGCGCAAGCTCGAACTGGACTCCCGCGATGACGGCTATGAGCCGGAGAAGACCATCGAGGCGACCAAGGCGATCCTCGACGAAGACAAGGTGTTCGCGCTGATCGGCGCGGTGGGGACGCCGACCTCGCGGGCCGGCCAGCCGATCGCCACCGAGGCCAAGGTCCCGTTCATCGGGCCGTTCACCGGCGCCGAGTTTCTGCGCAATCCCTACAACCGCTACGTCGTCAACGTGCGCGCCTCGTATTTTCAGGAGACCGAGGCGTGGATCGACCACCTGACCAGGGATTTGGGAATTTCGAAGATCGCGATTCTCTATCAGGATGACGCGTTCGGTCTCGCCGGGCTTGAGGGCGTGCAGCGCGCGCTCGCCAAGCGCAACATGTCGCTCGTCGCCGCCGGCGCCTTCAGGCGCAATACCATCGCGGTGAAGACGGCGCTGCTCGACATCATGAAGGCTCAGCCGCAAGCCGTGGTGACGGTAGCGCCCTACAAGCCGGTCGCCGCCTTCATCAAGCTGGCGCATCAGGTGCGATTGAACGCGGTGTTCGTGGCCATCTCGTTCGTCGGCTCGGACTCGCTGGCCAAGGAGCTCGGCAGCGACGGCGCCGGCGTGATCGTCAGCCAGGTGGTGCCGTTTCCGTGGGACAGCTCTTTGCCGGTGGTGGCGTCCTATCAACATGCCATCGTCGCGGCCGACGCCGGCGCCAAGCCGGGCTTCGTCTCGCTGGAGGGATTTCTGGTCGGCCGTCTGGTGGTGGCCGCGCTCAACCGCATCAAGGGCGAACCAAATCGAGAAGCGCTGCTCGACGAGATCGCCGGGGCGCCGTTCGATCTGGGCGGCGTCACGCTCAGTTATGGGCCGAACAAGAACCAAGGCTCGGATCGGGTCTATTTCACCATCCTGCAAGCGGACGGAACGTTCAGGCCGGTCACCCAGCTGGCCGGGATGGCGGAACGGTGAGGTCCGCGCTTGATGTTGAACGGTGGGATATCGGATGACTGAACGCGGCTTGCAATCGGGCATCAAGGGGGTGCGCGGCCGGCTCGGCATGCTGACCCGGATCGGCACGATCCGCGCCCGCCTCTATCTGGCCTTTGGTTTCGCCGCCGGCATGACGGTGATCGGTTCGCTGTTCGCGCTCTATGCGTCGGCCAATATCAGCGCGACGATGACGGAGCTGGTTTCGCGGAGCATGCCGGCGACCGTCCAGTCGCTGCGGATTGCCGAAGAGGCCAGCACTCTGGTGGCGTCGGCGCCGCGCCTGATGAGCGCCCAGAATGACGGCCATCGCCAGCAGATTGCCGGCGACATCGCCGCGCAATCGCAACAGTTGAGCGCGCGGATCGAGTCTTTGCGATCGCTCGACGCCAGCCAGAATGACGAACTCGAGATCGCGCGCGCCGCCATGGTCGGGCGCCTCGACGCGCTCGATCAAGCCGTCACCGAACGCATCAGGATCGCGGCGCAGCGCCGGGCGCTCGCGCTGTCGGTCCGCAAGGTTCACGAAGACTTCCTGGAGGCGGTCACGCCGGTCATTGACGACGCCAATTTCGATCTGATGACCAGGGATCAGGCGACGACCGACAACGCCCAGATCAATCGATCGATCGATTCGCTGCGGCGGCTGCTAGAGATCCAGGCCGGGGTCAATCTGCTCGCCGGGCTGTTGATCGAATCGTCGATGATCACCGACATCGCCAACTTGTCGCCGATGCGCGATCCGATCGCCGCCGCCGAGCGCGACATCGAAGCCGACCTGACGGCGTTGCCGCAATCCGCCAAGCGCCAGCAACTCACCGCATTGTACCAGAAGCTTGCCGCGGTGGCCGGCAACGACGGCATCGTCACGCAGCGCACGAACGAACTCAAACGCGAGCAGGACGCGCAACAGGTATTTGCTTCCGCCATCGCCGAAGCCGGTCGGTTGCGCAACGCCGTCGAGGCCTTGATCGAGCGGCAGGGCGCGTTCGCCCATGCGCTGTCGGATCGCGCCGTCGCGCAGATTCGCCTCGGCCAGATTCTGCTGGTCGTGCTCAGCGTTTGCGCGCTCGCGGCCGCCGGCCTGATCGCCTGGCTCTATGTGGGCCGCAGCATCGTCGGCCGCTTGACGCAACTGAGCGCCGCGATGCGAAAGATCGCCGACGGCGAGGTCGACGCCGCGGTTCCGGTCGGCGGCCACGACGAGATCGCCGATATGGCGCGGGCGCTGCTGGTGTTTCGGCAGGCCATCGCCGACGTCAGCGTCGCCCGGCAGGGCGAGGCCGATCGCGCCGAGCAGTCCGAGGTGCGCCGGCGCCAGGTCGAGGCGGCGACGCGGAATTTCGAGCACGCCGTCAACGACATCATCCAGGCGCTCGACGGCGCCTCGAAATCCATGGACGGCTGCGGCCAGATCATGGCGGAAGCCGCCGATCATAATAAGTCGCGCGCCGTCGCCGCCGCGAGCGCGTCCGCGGAAGCGACGACGAATGTCGGCAACGTCGCCATGGCGGCGGAGGAGATTGCCCATTCGGTCGAGCAGATTTCGAGCCAGGCGGCGACGTCGGCCAATATTGCGCGGCAGGCCTCGGGCGAGGCGAAAGCAATCATCGCAACCGTGGAACAGCTGGTCGCCTCGGTCGGCCAGATCAACAATGTCAGCAATCTGATCCGCGATGTCGCGGCGCAGACCAATCTGCTGGCGCTCAACGCCACGATCGAGGCTGCCCGGGCCGGCAATGCCGGGCGCGGATTCGCCGTCGTGGCCCAGGAGGTCAAGAGCCTCGCCGGCCAGACCGAGAAGGCAACCGGCGACATCACCCAGCAGATCGCGACGATCGAAGCGACCACCTCGCAGGTCGTCCAGGCGATGAAGACGATTGCCGGCACGGTGGTGCAGCTCGACGAAAATGCCACCGATATTTCCATCGCCGTGCAGCAGCAGGACTCCGTCAGCAAGGAAATCGCACGAACCGCCAACGCCGCGGCCGAGCGCACCCGCGAGGTTTCGGCGAGCGTGGCGCAGGTCTCCGAGGCCGCGGCCAAAACCGGCGACGTCGCGGCCGCGGTGCTCAATGCCGGCGGCGAACTTGCAGCGCGCTCCGGCCGGCTGAAAGCCGAAGTCGAGCGTTTCCTGGCGCAGGTCCGCGTCGCCTAGCGCGCTATCGTTTCAGCGCTCAATAGTGCCAGTCGGCCTTCGCGTAATAGGTCCGCGGCTGCCCGACATAGCCGCCGGCGCTCTCCGCGGTCGTGAAGTAGGTGACGTTGGCGATGTTCTTGACGCCGAGCTGGGCGTCCCAGTGGGCGGCCGAATAGCCGAACATGGCGTCGGCCACCGTTGATGTCGGGATCCAGACCGTGTTCGCGGTATTGCCGTAGGTCAGGCTGTTGTAGGATAGGCCGGCGCCGACGCGAAAGCCGTTGATGCTGGCGATGGCGAAGTCGTACGTGCTCCACACGTTATAGATGTGCGCCGGCACGCCGACCGGCCAGTTTCCGACCTGGCTGGGCGTGACCGGCACCGCGGTCAGCTTTGCGGTCTGCGAGATCATGTTGGCGAGCAGCTTCCATTGCGGCGCGATTTGCAGCTGCAGGTCGGCGTCGACGCCTTTGCTGGTCTGGGCGTTGAATTCGACCGTCGGCGGCACGACTGCGGTATTCTCCGTGAACACGTTGTTGCGCAGAATTTTGAACGCCGCCGTGGTCAAGACCAGGCGACCGTCGGTCGTCGATAGCTTGACGCCGCCTTCGTATTCGAGCCCGGACTCCGGGGCGACGATGCCGCTTTGCGTGGCTTCCGAGTTGAAGTTGGTCAGGTAGCTCTTCGCCACGCCGGCGAAGGGAGCGACGCCGGGCAGGATCTTGTAGAGCGTGCCGGCGTTCCAGCTGAACGGCTGATCGAGCCGCGTTTCGGTCACGCCGGGCTCGAACAGGTTGCCGTTCGGATCGTAGCGGCCGGGCACGAATACCTGCGGCGTCAATTCCTCGAACCAGTGATCCTCGCGGGCGCCGAGGCGCACTTTCCATTGCTCGGTGACGTCCATCTGGTCGGTCGCGTAGGCACTGAGATAGAGCGCGCGCAAATCGTCGATCATGCCGCTATGCGCCGCGTCGCGCAGGAATGCCAGGCCGGCGGTCGTAGTTTCCGGGATGACCGGCGCGTAGATGTTGGCGATGTTCGGCAGATCGGCGGTGGCGCGGTTGTCGTCGATGCTTTGCCATTCGACCTGGGTGCCGGCCAGGAGCGTGTGACCGACCGAGCCGGTGCGAAACTTCCAGACCGGCTCGAACTGATAGGTCAAGTCGTCGTCATGGTCGGTCTGCTCGCGCAACTGCCGCTTGGTGAGCATGATGCCGCTGATGCTGCCGCCGGAATTGCGCAATATGTCGACGTCGCGGTTGGTCAGCGACAAGCGGTTGTTGACCGTCAGATAGTCCGCCACCCACCAGGCGTCGGTCAGCGTCGCCCGTTCCAGGTCCTGGTTGCCGTAACCGAACGGCGTCGAATATTTGGTGGTGTTCGGCACCACGCCGAGCGGCGGCCCGTTGACATAGACGATGCCGTAGCCGTCCGGGGTGCGCTCGATATGGCGCAGGTCCAGCGCGAACGTGACGAGGTGATTGTCCTTGTTCCAGCTCAGCACCGGGCGGACTTCATAGTTCGCGCTCTTGAGGTCGCGAAAGCCGTCGGAATATTGCAGCAGGCCGTCGACCCGATAGGCCAGGCCAGGGATGGTGGTCGGGCCGGTGGCGAACAGACTGGTGTACCAGCCGCCGAACGAGTCGACCTGTGCGCCGATGCCGTAGGCCGGAGTTTCGGAAGGCGGGAAGTGGACGATATTGATCGTGCCGCCCGGCGGACCGCTGCCGAACAGCGCTGATCCGGGACCCTTGAGCACTTCGATGTGATCGACGCCGTTGATCGAATGCGGCAAGCCGTTGAATTGATCGCCGTCGGGAAAGCCGTCGCTGTAGATGCGGGCGTCCATGCCGCGGATGGTGAAGCGATCGAAGAATCCATAGCTCGATGAGCCGCCTTCGTTGACGCCGCTGACGTCGCGGATGGCGTCGCGCAAACTGGAGCCGCCTTGCTGCACGACCTCCGAACGCGGCACCACGACGACGCTCTGCGGCAGGTCGGCGAGCGGCGTGCCGGTCTTGCCCAGCGCCGGCACCTGCGCCAGCGGCGCACCGGTCCCGGTGCCCGGCCCGGTAACGCCGGCGGCTTGAGCAGGCTGCGTCGTCGGCACCCCCGAACGCGCCGCCGCGCGGCTTGGCCGTCCCGCCTTCGGCTTGAGCTTGGGCGCGGTCACGACGATTTCAGGCACCGTGCTCTGGTTGGCCGCCGCCGGCGTGCCGCTTGATTGCGCGAAGATTTTCGTGGCGGTGCCGAGACCGATCGCAATCGCAAGTGTCGCGACCAGCGCCGCGCGACGGCTCGGGCACCGGGTATTGAGCTTTGCTGCTGCCCCGAACACGATCGGCCCCCGCCCCATAGTTTAGAACTATAAAAAACTGCAGTCTGGATCAATTACTTATAACGCACACAAGTATAGACTGCCAAGAGCAATGTGTAATTCCTCAGTAAAAGATAATTATAATCATTTAAAACTGCGAACTGGTTTTAATTATACTCATTCTAAACAAGCGACTGGGCGTTCTTGTTGCTGACGCGGCGCCTGTCTGCCATCAGAAAGCCGCCAGCCAAGAGGAGTCATTGCGCCGTTTGCGTTCCGGCACGCATGCGGCATGCGCGCGCCGCCGGGCGAAGCGCAGGAGTAAGCCGGGGGAGTGCCGCTTTCGACTAGCTAGCCGCGCTTACGACGAAAGTTCGCGTAAACCGGTTCCCACATCTTGGCGGTGATGGCGGCGGCGAGCGCATCGTCGGACACGGCAGGCGCCAGCCCTTCGGCTTGCGCCTGCTTGGCAGCAGCCATCGCCACATGGAACGACAGCGTGCGCGACTCGACCAGCGGCGGCAGCAGATTCGCCCGCGGGTCGTGCCTGGCGGGAGAAAATTCGGCGATGGTCCGCGCCGCGGCGAGAAACATGTCGTCGGAGATGCGGGTCGCCCTGACGACAATGGCGCCGAGCCCGATGCCCGGATAGACGTAGGCATTGTTGGTCTGGTCGACGCGAAAATCGTGACCGTCGCGCCGGATCGGCGGAAACGGGCTGCCGGTCCCGATCACGGCGCGGCCTTCGGTCCAGGCATAGAGATCCTGCGGCGTCGCCTCGCTGCGTTCGGTTGGATTCGATAATGGGAATATCACCGGGCGCTGCACGCGTTGCGCCATCGCCCGCACCACCGCTTCGTGGAACGCGTGCGCCTGTCCGGACGTGCCGATAAGCACCGTTGGGTGGGCGTTGGCGACCACGTCATCGAGGCTGATGCGGTCGGGATATTCCAGCGTCCAGCCGGCAATAGCGGCGCGCTGCTGCACGAACGGCGCCTGGAACGGCTGCAGGCCGGTCATGCCCTCGACCAGCAAGCCGTCGCGGTCGACGAGAAAGAAGCGGCTGCGCGCTTCGGCTTCGCTCAGGCCGGCGTCGATCATGGCGCGCAGCAGCAACGAACAAATGCCGGTGCCGGCCGAGCCGGCGCCGAGCACGGCGATGCGCTGCCCGGTCAACGGCACGCCGGTGACGTTGATCGCGCTCAACAGCGTGCCGACGGCGATCGCGGCCGTGCCCTGAATATCGTCGTTGAAGGTGCATAGCTGGTCGCGGTAGCGCGCCAGCAAGCGGTTGGCGTTGCCGATGGCGAAATCTTCCCAATGCAACAGCACGTGCGGCCAGCGCTCGCGGACGGCGCCGACGAATGCGGCGACAAACTCGTCGTAGGCGGCGCCGCGCACGCGTTCGTGTTGCCAGCCGATATAGATGGGATCGGCCAGGTGTTGCTGGTTATCGGTGCCGACGTCGAGCATGATCGGCAGCGTCGTCGACGGATGCA
>Ga0182024_10006500_pt1 | contig 25644 bp, 25 predicted proteins | sample P32metaG_FD_120480 | JGI IMG/M metagenome (GOLD analysis project Ga0182024, IMG submission 120480) | Permafrost microbial communities from Stordalen Mire, Sweden - P3-2 metaG (Illumina Assembly) | ecosystem: Environmental > Terrestrial > Soil > Wetlands > Permafrost | place: Sweden: Stordalen...
CCCACCGACGCGCAAGCTGAGCCGGAAATGCGCTGGGTCATGGATTTCATTCTCGGCGTGCGCCAGATCAAGGGCGAAATGGATATTGCACTGAGCCGTAAGCTGGAAGTGCTGCTGCAAAATATGAGCGCAACGGATGCGGAGTACCTTAAGCGCAATCTGCATTACTTGATGCGCCTGGCCGGCGTCGAGACCCCGCGCGTGCTGGGGTCGGGCGAAGCGGCGCCCATTGCCGCGGTCGCATTGCTGGGAAACCTGGAAATATTGGTGCCCATGAAGGGCTTGATCGATCCGACGGCCGAACTCGACCGCCTGGCGAAACGTTTGCGCAAGGCGGAAGTTGACTTGATTAAATTGGAGGCCAAGTTGGGCAACAGTCAGTTCGCCAAAAATGCGCCGCCCGAGATCGTGGCCAAGGATCAGCTGCGGCTTGAGGAATTGCGCACGGAAATCGGTCAATTGTCAGCCCAAACTGCACGGGTGACTAAGCTTAAGAATCAATGAACCCGCTGCACTCGCAGATCGAAGCGATCCTCGCCCAGCTGAACCGGGTGATCCTCGGCAAGGATTCGCAGATCCGCCTATGCCTGGCCTGCCTATTGGCGCGCGGACATCTCTTGATCGAGGATATCCCCGGCGTGGGCAAAACCACCCTCGCGCATGGCATCGCACAGACCTTGGGATTGTCTTTCCAGCGGGTGCAGTTCACCAGCGATCTGCTGCCCGCCGACGTGCTCGGCGTCTCGATCTTTGATCGCGAAACCGGCAAGTTCCGTTTCCAGCGCGGACCGATCTTTGCCCAGCTGGTTCTCGCCGACGAAATCAATCGCGCCTCGCCCAAGGCGCAAAGCGCGTTGCTGGAAGCGATGGAAGAGCACCAGGTGACGCTCGACGGCCAGACGATGGCCTTGCCGGAACCCTTCTTCGTCATCGCCACGCAAAATCCTCAGGATCAGGTGGGCACCTTTCCGCTGCCCGAATCGCAATTGGATCGGTTTTTGATGCGCGTGCATTTGGGCTATCCCGCGGCCGCCGCCGAGCGTGAATTGTTGAGCGGCATCGATCGGCGCGATCTGGTGAAAACGCTCAAAACCATTACAACTGCCGACAGCCTGCGCCAGCTGCAAGACAGCGTCCTCGAGATTCACGTCTCACCTGCGCTGCTCGACTACGTCCAGGCGCTGGTGGCGCATACCCGACGCGCGCCGGGGTTGAACGCGGGCCTGTCGCCGCGAGCGGCCATCGGCCTATTGCGTGCCGCGCGCGCCTGGGCCTTGATCTTGGGACGCAATGCGGTCATACCTGAACACGTGCAAGCAATATTCCCGGCTGTGGTGGAACATCGCGTTCGCCAGCGCGGCAGCGACGCGGTTGCGGTAACCCGCCTGCTCGAGGCCGTGCCGGTCCCTTAAATTCGAAGGACTCAATTCCTTGAGCACCCTGCGCCAGGCAGCCATCAATAAATTGCAAGCTCGGGTCATCCGCCGCCACGGCCGCGACAGCTTGCCGATCAGCATCCATCGGCGCCGGATTTACCTTCTGCCGACGCGTTTCGGCGTGATGCTGGGGGTGATTCTCGGCGCAATGATGATCGCGGGCCTGAACTACAACAGCAATCTCGCGCTGGGGTTCGCATTCCTGATGTCCAGCATGGCGGTCGTCATCATGCATCACTGCAATCGCAACTTGCAGCGCCTGTCGGTGGATGTGACCACAGAGGTCGATGCGTTCGCCGGGCGCGAAGCAACATTCGAGTTCGAGTTGCGCAATGGCTCCAATCTGGACCGGCGCGACATCGAAGTGCGCTGCTTGTCGGCTGCCGGGATGGGGAACGTTGCGGCACAAGAGAGTGGAACCATCGAGGTGATCGCCCCCGTGGCGCAGCGCGGCGTGACACGCGTCAATCAGTTCGAGCTGCGCACTCGCTATCCCTTCGGTTGGTTCTATGCGTGGACCTACGTCCAGGGGCTGATCACCATTTACGTTGCGCCCTCGCCCGCCGGAACTAAAACCTTGCCGTCGGCGGGAGCCAAGGGCACCGGCACGCACTCCGAGGCGCGGGGCGACGAGGATTTTTCGGGCTTGCGTGCCTACGAGCCCGGAGTCCCGTTGAAGCACATGGCTTGGAAGGTGCTGGCGCGCGGCGGCGAGGCTGCTGTGCGCAACTATTCGAGTTTGGCGGCGCAACCTGAGTGGCTGGAATGGTCCGCCCTCGAAGGCATGGACCTGGAGGCACGCCTTTCGCAGCTGTGTCTCTGGGTTTTGGAAAGCGATAGCGCGCAGAGGCCCTACGGGCTGCGCATTCCCGGCCGGGAGATTGCACCTTCCGGCGGTGCGGCCCACCGCTTCGTGTGCTTAAGAGCGCTCGCTGCCTTCGGCGCCGCCGAATCCTAAATGATCACCGAGCGCGTCTCCTACGAACAACTGCTGGGCATTTCGGGCTGCCTCGCGCTGGCCTTGCTGGCGCACGTCACCACGTTGCCGCTCTGGGTGCTCGCCATCATCGTTGCCTGCGGCCTCATTCGCTTGGGGTTGGCGCGCAGCGGCCGCAGCGCACCGCCGCGCGGCGTCCTCATCATCTTCGCCGCTCTGGTCATGCCACTGTTGTTTCTGCGTTTCCATACCTTCAACGGCTTGGTTGCCGGCACGGCGCTGCTCAGCGTGACCGCTGGTTTGAAACTACTGGAGACGAAAACCCAGCGCGATATCTACATCATCACGTTGATCATTTATTTCGTGAGCCTCGCTGCGCTGTTGGAAGGCGACTCTTTCTGGTTGCTGGCCTATCTGATCGGCGTCTGTTGGCTCACCACCGCGACCCTGCTGCGGGCTACCAGCAGCGGACCGGCGCCCGGGTGGCGCCGCAGCCTGCGCTTTGGCGGCCGTGTGCTGGCACAGGCGTTACCTCTGGCATTGGTTTTCTGGCTGTTGTTCCCGCGATTCGCAGCGCCGCTGTGGCAGATTCCCAATGACTCGAAAACCGCCGCCTCGGGCTTGAGCGACACCATGAGTCCCGGAGACATCACCCAATTGGCCTTGTCGGATGAGATCGCCTTCCGCGTGCGCTTTGACTCCGCTGCGCCGCCGTCCCAGGAGCGCTATTGGCGCGGTCCGGTGATGGACTACTTCGATGGCCACACCTGGACGCGATCGACGTCCGGCACCGGTGGCGCACCGCCGCCGCTGCAGCCACAGGGTCCTGCGTATCGCTACACGGTGATGATGGAACCGAATCAACATCGCTGGCTGTTCATGCTTGATTGGCCTTCCAGCTGGAATCAGCCACGCGCCGAGCTTTCCAATGACTACACCTTGATGGTGCCCGAACCGCTGTCGCGGCCCGTCGATGTGGTCGGTACTTCCCATACCCACGTTCAATATTCGGAACCTTTGAAGCCAAGAACGCGCATGCGCGAATTGCAGCAGCCGCAAGACCGAAACCCGGGCACGCAGCAACTGGCGCGGGAGATGCGCAGCGCGCACGCCGACGATATGGAACTGGTCAACGCCGTGCTCAGTATGTTCCGGCAGCAGCCGTACTATTACACCCTCACCCCGCCGAAGCTCTCCGATAACTCGGTGGATGAATTCCTGTTCGACACCAAACGTGGATTCTGCGGCCACTACGCCTCAGCCTTCGCAGCGCTGATGCGCGCCGCAGGCATTCCTGCACGCGTGGTCACGGGATACCAGGGCGGAACGCTCAATCCATACGGGAATTATTGGATCTTGAGGCAAAGCGACGCCCACGCATGGACTGAGGTATGGATCGACGGACGCGGCTGGACGCGCATCGATCCCACCGCAGCGATCGCGCCCGAACGCGTGGAGAGTGGCCTGGCAGACGCCGTAAACGCCGACGACACGTTGGCCAGTCGTTGGCAGAGAAAGACCCCTTGGTTCGCGGGTGCGCGGCTGCGCCTCGATCTGCTGCGCGAAATCTGGCGCGAGCGCATCTTGGATTTCGATCAGGACTCACAGCGCAAGTTGCTCGAGATGCTCAAGATTCCGGAACCGGACGGGCAGAAGCTCGTGATGGTTTTGGGCGCTGCCATGGCGCTGGCATTTGCCTGGCTCACCTGGCAAATTCACCGCGAACTGGCACCGCCGTCCAAGGATGTCACAGCCCGCACTTACGCGCGGCTATGCGCGAAACTCGCCGCGGCAGGAATCGCGCGAAAGATCCACGAGGGCGCGGAGGCTTATGCGATGCGGGTCGCGCAGGAGCGCCCCGATCTTGCGGACAAGGTAATGGCGTTGTGCCGCCACTATTCCTCGTTGCGCTACGCGGCACCGTCGGCGCGCATCACTTTGGGTCAGTTCCAAGCGGGCGTGCGCGCCTTCAGACCCAAGGCCCTTTGATCCAATCACCGTTGAAGTTAGCGCAAGCGAGTGGCCGCCCCGACGCCGTAGCATCGACGCGGTAAGTCAGGGTCAGGCCGCAAGGTTTTCGCGGGTCTTCAAGAATTTGATGTCCGGCCAGCGTTCTTCGGTGAGCCCAAGATTCACGCGGGTCGGTGCGAGATACACCAGTTCCCCGGCGTGATCGATGGCGAGGTTGTCGTAGGCCTTGGTCCTGAATTCTGCGAGTCGTTTCTCGTCCTGAATGCTCACCCAGCGCGCCACGGCGACGTTGATCGGCTCGAACACGCATTGCACGCTGTATTCGTCTTGCAGGCGAAATGCCACGACCTCGAATTGCAGCTGGCCGATGGCGCCGAGAATCAAGTCATTGTTGCGCAGCGGCTTGAATAACTGAGTCGCGCCCTCCTCGCACAGCTGCGACAGGCCCTTCTGCAAGGCCTTCATGCGCAGCGGATCCTTGAGCACGGCGCGCCTGAATATTTCCGGCGCGAAGTTCGGAACGCCCGTAAAGGTGAGATTTTCACCCTCGCTGAACGTATCGCCGATGTTGATCGTGCCGTGATTGTGCAGGCCGATGATGTCGCCCGCGTACGCCTCCTCGGCTTGGCTGCGATCGGCGGCAAGAAACGTCAGCGCATCGGCGATGCGAACGTCTTTGTCGAGCCGCACATGATGCAATCGCATACCGCGCGCATAGCGTCCGGAACAAAGGCGCATGAACGCGATTCTATCGCGGTGTCCAGGGTCCATATTGGCCTGGATCTTGAACACAAAGCCGGTGAGCTTGGGTTCATCCGCCTTGACGGGGCGTTGCAAAGTCGGGCGTGGCTGCGGCGCCGGCGAGTGCGCGACAAAAGATGAGAGCAGTTCCCGAACGCCGAAATTATTGACCGCCGAGCCGAAGAAAACCGGGGTCTGTTTCGCCGCCAGGTAGCGCTGCAAATCGAATTGCGGACTCGCGCCGCGCACCAGGTCAACTTCCTCGAGGAATTTTTCGTAACTGTCGCCGAGAAACTCCCGCGCCTCATCGCTCGCGATACCGACGATGGCTTCATGGGTGCCGACACGGCCTTTCTCCACGGGCACGTACACATAAATCGTGTCTTCGATCAAATGATAAACGCCGAGCAGGTCGCGTCCCATACCGATCGGCCAGGTGATCGGGGCGCATTGGATCTTCAAGACGCTTTCGATTTCATCCAGCAATTCGATCGGCGCCCGGCCGTCGCGGTCCAACTTGTTGACGAAGGTCATGATGGGTGTGTCGCGCAGGCGGCATACGTCCATCAGCTTGATGGTGCGTTCCTCGACACCCTTGGCGCAGTCGATGACCATCAAAGCCGAGTCCACGGCAGTCAGCGTTCGATACGTGTCCTCGGAGAAGTCCTCGTGACCGGGCGTATCCAACAAATTAACGATGCAATCATCGAACGGGAATTGCATCACCGAGGACGTGACGGAGATGCCGCGTTGCTGCTCCAATCGCATCCAGTCAGAAGTCGCGTGACGCGTGGCCTTGCGGCCCTTGACGGTGCCTGCCATCTGAATGGCGCCGCCGAACAGCAGCAGCTTTTCCGTGAGCGTGGTCTTGCCCGCGTCGGGGTGGGAGATGATGGCAAAAGTTCTTCTTCTGCTGATTTCCTCGGCTAGTGAGCCACTCGGCATGATTTAAGAAAATTCCTCTAAAGGTGTGCCGTCATCGGCGCGACGGCATTGTAGAGGAAACTTCGATATGTTTAATTAGATTAATTAAACTTCGCTAGTATTTGATTTTGCTAACATTTATATGTCGATATTATTTCGTGTCCGGCGTCAGCACACGGCGCAGCACCGCGGCATCTTCGCGGCCGCCCGTCGCTTGGTAGTATCCGCGCCGGATGCCGACTTGCTCGAAGCCCAAGGAATGATACAGGCGAGCTGCCGCGACGTTGGAGGGTCTGACTTCGAGAAACGCCTCGCTCATGCCGGCCGCATGCGCGCGCTCGAGCAGGTACAACAAAACCTTGCGGGCAAAGCCGCGCGAGCGATACTCATCCCGAATGCACACATTCAAAATGTGCGCCTCGCCCGCTCCCACCGACATGATGCCGTAGCCCCCCAAGTCACCGGCCACGTCGATGACACGGCATACATAACCGACTCGCAGACAGTCGCGGAAAATCCCTTCGCTCCACGGAAATTGATAGGCAGACTTTTCGATGGCGGCGATGACCGGGATGTCGAGTTCGTTCATGGGCCTGATATCGACCCTCGCGAACTCGACGTCCAGCTTGACGCTAGACACGGGAACACACCTCGCGCGCGAATTTCAAATCCTCCCAGGTCTTGCGCTTATCGGTCGGCGTGCGCAACAGATATCCCGGGTGATAGGTGACGATCAAGGGCACGGCAGATGCGCCGAATCGATGAACCTGCTGGCGCAAACTGCCCAGCGTCTTGTCGGTGTGAAGCAAGTTCTGCGCGGCGATGCGACCTACGGCCAGCATGATCTTCGGTTTCAGTAGCGCGATCTGTTGTTCAAGATAGGGCAAACACTCGGCGGCTTCGGTCGGGCTCGGGTCCCGATTGCCGGGAGGCCGGCATTTCAAAACGTTGGCAATGTATACCTGCTCGCGCGCCAATCCCACCGCATGCAGCATGGAGTTGAGGAGCTGCCCCGCCCGTCCCACAAATGGCTCCCCCTTACGATCCTCGTCAGCGCCCGGCGCCTCGCCGACGATGAGCCACTCAGCGTGCAGATTACCCACACCAAACACCGTCTGCGTGCGAGTCGCGCTCAAGCCGCAGCGAGTGCAAGCGGCCACGCGCGCGCGCAGCTCGGGCCAATCCACGCCGGCCTCGCGCGCCGGCCGCGCGGCGGTAGGCGGCGCTGCGCTAAGTGGCGCGGCAAGAACTTCCGACGCGGCAGCGAAGACTTCCGTCGCGGTTGTCGCCCCGGGCGCTGCCGTGGCACGCAGCTTCCAAGACTTCAGTCCCAGGGCGGCGAGGTATTCTTGGCGCAGCTCGCTATTCATGCGTGGGAGCAACGGGACGGTTTCGCCGCCGCAGTTTGCGGTAGACCCAAACTGAAGGGGCAGAAAGGGCGTACAGGCCGAAAATAATCAGCAACGTGATGGCCGGATGCAGAAAGATCAGCACGAAGGCCAACGGTACGAACACGATGTACGTGAATCGCACTCGTCCGCCCGGGTTGACGTACTTGAAACTGTTGAAGGCGAAGCGGCTGATCATGAGCGCGCCGGCGGTTGCGGTCACCAGGAACGCTAAAATCAAACCCGGCAAGCCGATGTTGATTTGATCACTGGCGAGCCATACCAGTGCTGCAACGATGGCAGCGGCGGAAGGACTGGGCAGACCCTCGAAGTAGTGCTTGTCCTGCGTGGCCGCGCGAGCGTTGAAGCGTGCCAATCGCAATGCCGCTGCGGCCGCGTAGAAAAAACACACCAGCCAGCCGACCCGGCGCCATAGCGGTCCGTACTCGCCAATGCGCGCCACGCCCCACTGGTACGTGACGATGGCCGGGGCTACGCCGAAGGACACCATGTCCGAGAGGCTGTCGTATTCCTTGCCGAACGCACTGGCGGTGTTGGTCCAGCGCGCCACGCGTCCGTCAAACATATCCAACACACCCGCCACGAATACCGCGATGCCGGCGTATTCGAACCTCAAGTCGATGGCCGCCACAATGGCGTAAAAACCGGCGAAAAGCGCGCCGGTCGTGAGGAGGTTGGGGAGCCAGTAAACTCCGCGCGGCCGTGCTGGTGAGTCGTCGACGTCGCTCATTGGCGACCATAATACCAGGGGGGCTGATGTAAGATATGCGGCTATGCGCTTATCCCAATACCCGATTTCGACCCTCAAGGAGGTGCCTGGCGATGCCGAGGTCGTAAGCCATCAACTGATGCTGCGCGCTGGGCTCATCCGGCGCCTGGCGGCGGGTTTGTATGTTTGGTTGCCCATGGGGCTTCGGACCTTAAAAAAAGTGGAGCAGATCGTGCGCGAGGAAATGGATCGCGCCGGTGCTTTGGAGTTGTGCATGCCGACCATCCAGCCTGCCGAACTATGGGTGGAGTCAGGGCGCTGGAGCAAGTACGGCCCGGAGCTGTTGCGCTTCAAGGATCGACATGATCGTGAGTTTGCGTACGGGCCGACTCACGAGGAAGTCATCACGGACATCGCACGGCGCGAACTTCGCAGCTACAAGCAGCTGCCGGTGAATTTTTATCAAATTCAATTCAAATTCCGCGATGAGATTCGCCCGCGATTCGGCGTCATGCGCGCGCGTGAGTTCCTGATGAAGGACGCGTATTCATTTCACACGGACGAAGCGAGCCTGGCCGAAGGCTATCGGCTCATGTACGACGCGTACACACGTATCTTTACCAGAATGGGACTCAAATTCAGGGCCGTGCAAGCCGATGGCGGCAGCATCGGCGGCGATACCTCGCAGGAATTTCACGTCTTGGCCGATTCCGGCGAGGACGCCATCGCTTTCTCCGACAGTGACGACTACGCGGCCAATTTGGAAACCGCGGCCACCATGGGCGCGGCCACGCCCCGCGCGGCGGCAGCGCAACCGCTGACTAAAGTGCCGACGCCGAACGCCCGCACCATTGCGGAGGTCAGCGCGCTTCTTGGCGTGAATCCCGCGCAATGCGTCAAGACCCTGTTGGTGGACGGCAGCGCCGGCGATGCCATCGCGCTGGTCATTCGCGGCGATCACGAACTCAACGCCGTGAAATCCCAGAAACTGGACGGCGTTGCGAGCCCGTTGAGAATGGCCGGCGCCGAACGCATCCGGGCGGCAAGCGGCGCGGAACCGGGCTTCATCGGCCCCTTAGGTTTCAAGGGCAAGGTCTATGTCGACCATGCCGCGGCTCACCTGGCCGATTTCGTCTGCGGCGCGAATGAACGGGACATGCACTATCGAGGCGTGAATTGGGGCCGCGACCTCGCCGATCCGCAATCGGTCGACATTCGAAATGCTCAAGCCGGCGATCGCAGCCCGAGCGGCCGCGGCACTCTGAAGATCGCCCGTGGCATCGAGGTGGGCCACATATTTCAGCTCGGACAGCTCTACAGCGCAGCCATGAACGCCAGTGTGCTGGATGAACAGGGCAAGGCCCTGACGATGTTCATGGGCTGCTATGGCATCGGTGTCACGCGGGTGGTCGCTGCTGCGATCGAACAGAATCACGATGTCAACGGGATCATATGGCCGGAGGCGATCGCGCCTTTCCAAGTGATATTGGTGCCCATCAACTATCAAAAGTCAGCGCGGGTTCAGGAGACGGCGGACGCGCTGTACCGGGATTTCAACGCCGCGGGCATCGATGTCTTGCTCGATGATCGCGACGCGCGGCCCGGCGTCAAATTCGCCGATTCGGAGCTTTTGGGAATTCCTCACCGCATCGTGATCGGAGAGCGCACGTTGGCCGCCGGAAATCTCGAGTATCGTCACCGGCGCGAGACCGAGTCGACGGAAATTCCGGCCGCCGATCCGGTAGGCTATATTCGACATAAGTTAAATGGCTGAGATTGTCCTATGCGGTATGCCCTGGCGGTGCTGGTTGCGCTGATCGCCTCTTTTGCCCTAGCGGGGGCTGCGCGCGCGGATCAGCAGCGCGACCCGGAGTTGAAGGAGCTGCTGCAGAAAATCATCGGCAGTTCGGATTGCTTCACCGAAAAGTACGAATCCGAAGTTTGGTACAAGTCCATGGAACCGCGCCTCGCGCAGTTCGTGCCGACACACGAAGCTCGGATTGAGATCCTAAATCACGTGTATTGCGAGGCAAAGCGAGATCCCACGCTGCAAATCCCTCCGGACTTGGTGTTGGCGCTCATGGAGGTGGAGAGCCGTTTTGATCGCTGGGCAGTCTCGCCGGCCGGCGCCGTGGGCCTGATGCAAGTGATGCCGTTTTGGCCGCGAGAGTTGGGTGTACAGAATCAGCTGGTCAAAGTCGCGCCGAACATACGCATGGGCTGCGAGATCCTGCGCTACTACCTGCGCGCTGAACATCGCAATTGGTCCCTCGCGCTGGCCCGCTACAACGGCAGCGTGGGGCGAAACAAGTATCCGGCCCTCGTCATGCAGCGTTGGGAGCGCGCCTGGCGCTTCTAGAAAACCTCGAATTCTGCAGGTATTTCCATTTTGTCGTGCGCGGCTGCATCGAGCTCGCGCACCGTCTCGACCCGCGCGCGGGCAGGCCCGCGATTCAGCCACTGACGCAATGCATCCACCGAGGATTGACTGCCCTGCGCCAGCACTTCGACCGATCCATCGGGCAGGTTTCGAGCCAGGCCACGCACCCCTAATCGTTTGGCCTCGAGGCGCGCGCTGTGGCGGAAATAGACGCCCTGCACCTTTCCCATCACCAGAAAGCGCCGGATCACCTCATCCATCGAAATTTGTCGCCGCTAGTGGGGAACGGCGGCGGGCGCTTCTGCGTGCTGGGCGTTGGCGAGCGCCGCCGCGGCATGGTGCTTGGCTTGCATCGCCGCAAGTCGAGCTCGGCCGTACTCCTGTGCCTGCAAGTGCGCCTCCGCTCTTGCAATGGCCGCTTGCGCCGCATCGTATTCGGGGGAACTGCCGCGGGTTGCACCGGCCGCCGCAGCGGCGACAATCGCCTGGCGAGCGTCGCTCATTTCCTGTACTGGCGGCGCCGTGCTGCAGCCGAGCAGACAGGCGACACCGACCAGGACAAGAATGAGCCGCGACATAGAATGCAGCGACACTAGCAATAGCCGCCAAAGCCGTCAAACAAGCTGCCGTTATACAATGGCCGCTCGGCATGACTCAATGCGTTGCGCCGGCGCAGCACGCGCACGCAATCCTGCGTGATTCCACGGAAGAGCATCGATGAACGAAGTACTGGTTCTGTATTATTCGCGCCAAGGGAGCACCGCCGCTCTGGCGCGACAAATTTGCCGCGGCGTCGAAGCGGTCCCTAAGATGCAGGCACGCCTGCGCACCGTAGCTCCCGTCACCGCCACCACGCAAAGGCTCGACCCGCCGGTGCCGGACGAGGGGCCGCCGTACGCCACGCATGACGATCTCATCGAATGCTGCGGATTGATTCTCGGCAGCCCCACACGCTTTGGAAATATGGCGGCGCCGGTCAAGTTCTTCCTGGACGGCACCAGCGCACTCTGGATATCCGGCGCCCTGGTGGGCAAGCCCGCCGGCGTTTTTACCTCGACCCAAACACTTCATGGCGGCCAGGAGTCGACGTTGCTGTCCATGATGGTGCCACTGCTTCACCACGGCATGTACTTGGTGGGCCTGCCATACACGGAGGCAGGCCTGACGGACACTCGCAGCGGCGGGACGCCCTATGGCGCGAGTCATGTGGCCGCTCTGACTCAACACGGCGAACTCTCCGAGCACGAGAGTGCCTTGGCGCGCGCATTGGGAACGCGGGTCGCGGCGCTCGCGGCTCAGCTCGCAACGCGCGCGTGAACGCTGCGGCTTCCCTGACCATTTGGCTTTGGCTCGCTCTGGCCTTAAGCCTGCTGGCGTGGATACTCGTCGGGTATCCCTGGCCGATTTGTGTCATTGCGGTTTTGCCATTGCTGGCGCCGCTGCGAGGCTTGCTGCGCGGCAGCCGCTACACCTACGCCTGGGCAACTCTATTTGCCATCCCCTACCTGGCCTTTGCCGTCACCGAACTCTTGGTGAACCCGCAGGCGCGCTGGGTGGCGGCGATAAGCCTGCTGCTGGTGTTCGCCTGGTTCTGCGCTATGATTTTGTTCTTGCGTGCTTCTCGAGTTCATCGCGAATAAAGGGAATGGTGAGCCGGCGCTGTTCGACCATCGAGGCCTCATCGAGCGCATCGAGGATCTGCAATAGCGAAGGCAGGTCGCGCGGCATGCGCTTCAACAGGTACTCCGACGTTTCATACGGCAGTTGCAACCCGCGCTGCGCCGCGCGCAGGCGCAACGCCTCGATGCGGCCTTTATCATCGAGTTCCCGAAGCTGGTACACGACGCACGAGGCGGCCCTGGAACGCCAGTCTTCCAGCACCCAAGCCGCTTGGCGCGGCGCCACCGCGGCTGCGAATATCAAGCGAGTGCGCAATTCAGCGGCTTCATTGAAGAGCCTAAACAGCGCCTGCTCCCAGGCCTGATCGCCCGCGATGCCATCGACATCATCGATGCAGAGCACGTGACTGCGCTCGAAACCAGCAAGCGCATCGGGCGGCAACGCAACCGAGCGGTCCAACGGAAAATAAGCGGCGCTGTCGCCCGCGGCCGCGCAGACCGCCTGCAGTAAGTGGGTTTTGCCCGAGCCGCGCGCGCCCCAAAGCCACACGGGCGCGGCATTCTCCGAGCGCAGCGCCGTCAGGACTTCCGAGTTCAGGCCCGGCGTGAAACTCTCGAACACCGCATCGGCGCGAAGCCGCACGCCCAGCGCGAGTTGCCTCATGCTGCCGCTGCCCGCTTACCGTAAACCAGGACGTAATCAAGGCCGCTCACCGCCACCGTAGCGAACACCAGCGCACCGAGCCAGGTCACCAGCCACTCAGGCGGCAGCGAGAATTCAGCCCGGCCCAACACCGCCACGATGAATGCGCCTTGGCACAGCGTATTGATCTTACTGATGAAGGAAGGATGCGCCGTCAAGCGCCCGATGAAGATGCGGTAGGCGGCGGCCCCAGATACGATGATCACATCGCGCGCCACCGCCGCCGCCATGAGCCACAGCGGCACGAGCTTGAGAAAGCTCAACGTGACAAAAGCGGTCGCCAGCAGCAGCTTGTCCGCGATGGGATCCAGTATGGCCCCGAGTTCGCTCTGCCAACCGAATCGTTTGGCAAGATATCCATCAGCCGCGTCCGACACAGCGGCAATGCCGAACAGCAAGATCGCAAGCGTCAATCGTTCATTGCTAAGAGCCATGGCAATCGGCACGACCAATAGAATTCTGATCACGCTGATGATGTTCGGTATATGACGCACGCACCGAACCTAGTGATGCAGTTGGAAGCGCTGAATCCCGGTCTCGCCGGCGGCAACCGGCTGCAAACGCCCATTCAACGATAGCGCACGCTGCAGCGAGTCGCCCCCGCCGCGGGTCGCCAGGCGGAATCTGACGGTATCTCCCGTCAAGGACTCCACGCTCACATGCGATATAAAGGTCAGCGATTCGAGATAATTTTCGAGAGCCGCATAGTCGCGAAGATCGCTGACGCCGGTGACCTCGATATCCACGGGCACGAGGCTGCCGCTGGCGGCGAACAAGCCTGCATATAAATCGGCGGCGCGATTCACACCCTCCAACGTACCGGAGTATTCGCTGCTGCGATCCTGAAACAAATGGGTCCAACGAATATTGGCGGTCGCCGTCGCGCCGCTGGCGCGCCCAACCAGTATTCCATCGCTGCCCATGCGCCGGGCAATGTCGGCGAAGGCGGAAGGTGCGCCGCTATTCACCGTGGGAAAATCGATATGATACTTCTGCAGGTCCGCGCCGCTCGGCCATACCAGCGGTAGTCCGCGCGCGACCGCCGCGGCGTCTATTGCGGCCTTCAACTCGGAACTGTCTTCGGTTGCAATCACGCTCCCGCTTTGCGCCCCCGTTTGCACTGCCAAGAGCACCAAGGTCGTCGGGCGCTCGTGGCCCCACAGGGGCTGGCCGTTCTGCGTGAGCCAACGCTCGATGGCGGGCCCGTCAAACGCCACCCACAACTGACTGTCGGGAGCGGCACGGTACTGCTGCACGTAGCGCCGTGCATTGGTGAGTAGTGGACCTAAGGCCGGGTCCTCATCCGCCGAGCGCTGGCCGGTGACGCGAATCAATACCGTCCGCATCGCGTTCTGGAAAGCCGCGGTCTGGGCCGCTTCGGATCGGTCGGAAACGGCCACTGTAGCCTGGTACATCTCCGCACGCGTGAGCGAAAAAGCCGCTTCGCCGAAGCAAAGTCCGGCGACACACGCCCACAATAGGGCGGCGGGCCGCAAATATCGCTCTGAAAAGCGCCGTAAGTACTGTGCCATGGTGTTGTAAAGTACCACAGCTTCGATAGCCAACCGCGAAGGCCTAAGTCCTACATGAGGGATCCGTTAGATGATTGAGCGAGCGCCGGTAACCTATCGCGACGCCGGGGTCGATATCGACGCCGGCGACGAACTGGTCGAGCGAATCAAACCGCGGGTAAAGCGCTCGATGCGTCCGGAAGTGCTGGGCGGCATCGGCGGCTTTGGCGCTCTGGTCGAAGTGCCCTTGGACCGGTATCGCAAGCCGGTACTGGTATCGGGAACCGACGGGGTCGGCACCAAACTTCGGCTGGCGATCGACACGCACCGCCACGACGGCGTGGGCATCGATTTGGTTGCCATGTGCGCCAATGACGTGGTCGTGCAAGGCGCCGAACCGCTGTTCTTTTTGGATTATTTTGCCAGCGGCAAACTCGACGTCGATGTCGCCGAGCGCGTCATTGCCGGCATCGTCGATGGCTGTGTCCAGGCCGGATGCGCTTTGGTCGGCGGAGAGACCGCCGAAATGCCCGGCATGTATCACGGCGCTGACTACGACCTGGCGGGCTTCTGCGTCGGCGTGGTGGAGAAGGATGCCATCATCGATGGCTCGAAAACCCGCGCCGGCGACGTGATCTTGGGGCTGCCCTCCTCCGGTCCCCATTCCAACGGCTTTTCCTTGATTCGAAAAATTCTGCAGCTCTCGGATACTGACATTCAGGCCGATCTTCAAGGCGCTCGGCTGATCGATCGACTCATGGCGCCGACTCGGATTTACGTCAAGTCGCTGCTGAAGCTGATGGGCGAGGTTTCATTGCATGGCCTATCGCACATCACCGGCGGCGGCCTGGTTGACAACATTCCGCGCGTGTTACCCGACGGATTGGAAGCGATTCTCGAGCGCCGTTCCTGGCGCCGTGAGCCGGTATTCGACTGGCTGCAGCAGCAGGGAAAGATCGCGGATGCGGAAATGTATCGCGTGTTCAATTGCGGAATCGGCATGACGGTGCACGTATCGGCGAACGATGCGCAGCGGGCTGTCGGTGTGCTGCGCGACGCCGGCCAGGAGGCGCTGGTGATCGGCGAAATCCGCAACGGTACCCGAGGCGTCGTCATCGCTTGAGCAGGACGCCGCCGCGGCAGCCGATCGTCATCCTCATTTCGGGACGCGGCAGCAATATGCGCACGCTCATTGAGCACAGCCAAGCGGAAACCGCGGCCTATTCGGTCTGCTCGGTGATTGCCGATCGAGCTGACGCTAAGGGGCTCGAGGTGGCCCGGCACTTCGGTATTGCCGCGCGCGCCGTGACGCCCCTCAAGGCCACGGAGCGGGCCGAGTACGACGGCGTACTGGCTGAGGCGATCGACGAATGCTCTCCGTCGCTGATCGCGCTCGCCGGATTCATGCGCATTTTGTCCGCGCCATTCGTGGAGCGATATGCGGGAAAGATGTTGAACATTCATCCCTCATTGCTGCCCAAGTATCCAGGGCTGCACACGCATCGGCGCGCTCTCGAAGCGCGCGAGGCCGAGCACGGCGTCACGGTACATTTCGTCACGGAGCAACTAGACGGCGGCCCGCGTGTCATTCAGGCTCGCGTGCCCGTCGAAGCCGACGACACGGAGGCGACGCTACGCCTGCGCGTCTTGGCACGGGAGCATGTTATCTATCCGCTGGCCGTCGATTGGTTCTGCCAGGGTCGATTGCGCTGCGAGGCAGGCAAAGCCCTCTTGGATGGCCGGATACTGAGCGAGCCGGTGCAACTTGCCGACATCGAGCGGGAGAAAACGTAATGAACGCACCGACCGCCGCACTACTGCTCACCATCGCCGCATCCGGCGCCAGCGTGTCCACCAATAGGGCAGCCGCCGCGCCGGCGGCCGATGACGCGGGCATTGCACCCTTCATCGCGCATTATCAAGCCGACTGGAAGGGCATCAGTGTCGGCACCAGCGATATCCATCTGACGCAGGGCGTCGAGCCCGGCCAATATCTGTACACCTGGACCATCACGGCGCGCGGAATTTTTCGCATTGCTTACCACGACGATCTGGTGCAACAGAGTTGGTTGAGCGTGGTAGACGATCATGTGCGCCCGGACAAATACCGCGGCAAAGAAGGTTCCTCGACGGTGCAGCTCGATTTCGACTGGAAAGACATGCGTGCCACCGGCCTGTCGGAAACGAAACCGGTCGACCTGAAGCTCAACGAAGGGACGCAGGATGTCATGTCCATTCAAATCGAGGTGATGCTCGACCTCAAGCGCGGCAATTTACCCAAGACCTTCCAAATCATCGACAAGGACCAACTGAAAGAATTCAACTACGCGCAGGAAGGCAACGCGAAGATTAGGACGGAAATTGGAGAAATCGACACTGTTATCGTCACCAGTCAACGCGCCGGCAACAATCGCATTCTGCGGATGTGGTTTGCCCCGTCCTTGGGATTCGTGCCGGTGCAGGCGGAGCGCAGCCGCGACGGCAAAGTCGAGATCTCCATGCGCATCAAGAGCGTCGATCGCTTGGTCCCAATCAAAGCGCCGCCCCGCCCTTAAGTCTTCGGCAGCGTGACGCCGCGCTGGCCTTGATACTTGCCGCCGCGATCCTTGTACGAAGTCTCACAAACTTCATCAGATTCGAAGAACAGCATTTGCGCCACGCCCTCGTTGGCGTAGATCTTCGCCGGCAGCGGGGTGGTGTTGGAGAATTCCAGCGTCACGTGGCCTTCCCACTCGGGTTCTAAAGGCGTTACGTTGACTAGAACACCGCATCTTGCGTATGTGCTTTTTCCAAGACAAATCGTGAGTACGCTGCGCGGAATCCTAAAGAATTCCACCGTGCTGGCGAGCGCAAACGAGTTCGGCGGAATGATGCACACCGGTCCTCTGAAATCGACGAACGATTTTTCGTCGAAGTTCTTCGGATCGACGATGGTGGAATTGATGTTGGTGAATATTTTGAAGTCTTCGGCACAACGCACGTCGTAGCCGTAGCTCGATGTGCCATACGAGACGATCTTGTGACCGTTCGCGACACGCACCTGTTGCGAAGAAAACGGTTCGATCATGCCGTGGTCGGCGGCCATGCGCCTGATCCAACGATCGCTTTTGATGCTCATTAGGTTGCTTCGACGGTTATTTTTGGGAATGCCCGACTATAGTCTTTGTTCAAAGTGGCCAATCGCGCCGCAGTGCGCCGCGCCATCAGGAAGTAAGCGCGCGCGCGTTCACTGTCGGGCTCGGCCACCACAGTCGGCGCCCCGCCGTCGGCATCCTCGCGAATGCGGATGTCCAACGGCAATTCGCCCAGCAGCTGCACGCCGTATTGGGCCGCCATGCGCGCACCGCCACCGCTGCCGAAAACATGCTCGACGTGGCCGCATTGGGCGCACACGTGCATGCTCATGTTCTCCACCACGCCGAGAACGCGAACTTCGACCTTCTCAAACATCTTCAGGCCCTTGCGAGCGTCCAAGAGGGCGATATCCTGCGGTGTGGTCACGATCACCGCGCCGCTGACCGGAACCCGCTGCGCCAGCGTGAGCTGGATGTCGCCCGTTCCCGGCGGCATGTCGACGACCAGATAGTCCAGATCGCCCCACGTGGTGTCGCCGAGCAGTTGAGTGAGCGCCTGAGTCACCATCGGCCCGCGCCACGCCATGGGTTGTTCTTGATCGATCATGAAACCGATCGACATCACTTCGACGCCATGCGCCCGCAGCGGCGTCATGTGCTTACCGTCCGGGCTGACCGGCTTGGCCCCGCTCAATCCCATCATCAGCGGTTGGCTGGGGCCATAAATATCGGCATCCAACAGGCCCACCTTGGCACCCTGCGCAGCCCAGGCGAGGGCCAAATTCGCGGCAGTCGTGGATTTTCCGACGCCTCCCTTGCCGGAGGCGACCGCCACCACATTTTTGACGTTTGCCAACGGTTTAAGCGTGCGCTGGACCGCGTGCGCCGCGATCTGAGCTTGCAGTTTCAGCTCCAAACGGGCGTCGCCCAGCAGGGGCTTAAGGTGCTTCTCAAGGGCTGCCTGCAATTCGGGCGCGTAGTCGGCGCATGGGAAGCCCAAAATGAGTTCCACGGATATCCGGCCGGCGTGGGATGCGAGGGACCTTACAGCCTTTGCTTCGCCCAAAGTCTGGCCAAGGTAAGGGTCCACATAAGCGCTGAGTTTCTCGCGGATGGCGCTTTCCGCCGCAGGAGGTTGATTCATAAGGGATGGCGATTGTACCGCAGGGCGGCTAGAACCGTGACCTATGGCATAATTCGAGATTGAGAATCAAGACCAGGGATGGCGCCTCAATTAAGGTAACAATGGCTAATGCTCAGGGAATATTCAACTTAGGCGCCGAATGACTATATTCGCCAATTACCGTGCCGATCGGCTCATTGCCGAAGTTAAATCCAGCGGCAATCCAGGCGGCCCGCTGGCGCGAAAGGCGTTGGAGAAACTGACTGCGCTGGGTGCCGATGCCATCGCTTCGATTGTCGATGCGCTCGCAACGGCTGAAAAACGCGAAACCACCGCGTATGTCGAAGTGCTTTCCCGCCTCATTGATTCTAAAACCCTGCCAGTCCTACTGAAGACCATGTCCGAGGCAAGTGGCCGCGCCATGTCGGGAATCGCGTGGGCGTTGTCAACGAGCAAAAACTATCCCGCGCACGCGCTGCTGGATGCCTTAAACAAGCCAGGGATGCCCAAACAGGTCCTCCTCGACGTGATCACGGCACAGAAGGCGCGTTACACGGTGCGTGAGCTCTTGAATGCCGCCTATACGCAGGAGCCGAGCGAGCGGAACGGGTTGTTCAAGATCATCGCCGAAGTCGCCGACGAATCCTCGGTCGATGACCTGATCGCCAGGATCGAGGGCAAGGATCCGGTCGCACGGCTGCACATCGTCAATGTCTTGGCTCGCTTCAACCTCCCCAAGGTGCAGCAGGCGGTGCAGAAGCAGCTCAAGGACAACAGCAAGTTCATTCGCTCCGCGGCGCTGTCGGCGCTGGCGAAGATGGATGGCACCTTCGATATGCCGCTGATCGTGGGGATGCTGCGCGATCCTGAAATCGAGGTTCAGAACAAGGCGGTCGATGTGGTCGTGAAGGCCAACCATCCTGAAACCATCAAGTACTTGGTGGATGTGCTCAAGGACGAAAATGAATACGCGCGGCGCGCCGCAGTCGAAGTATTGAACGTCGTCGGCACATCGAAGTCCGTGAAGTATTTGTTGGAAGTGATTGCCGACAGCGATTGGTGGGTGCGTACCCGCGCAGCCGATGCGCTGGGCAAGATCGGCGGTCCACGCGTGGTCGATGCCGTGCTCGCGCTGATCAAGGACGAGAATCAAGACATCCGCCGTGCAGCCATCGAAATCCTCAACCAGACCAAGGATGAGCGCGCGGTGGCGCAGCTCATCGAAGCGACCCGAGACCCGGACTGGTGGGTCAGTGAACGCGCCGTCGATGCACTGGCGGAAATCGGCAGCAGCAAGGCCCTGCCGCGCTTCATCGACATGTTGCAGGGCGAAGCGAAGTCCCTGCCCACGGTGATCCGCGCCATCGGAAAAATCGGCGACCAAAAGAGCGTCGAGAGCCTGTTGCCTTTGCTGACGCGGCCGGAAAACGCAATCAAGGTCGAGGCAATCGCGGCGCTGGCAAAACTCGCAGATGAGCGGCGCGCCGACACCATACGCGTCCGTTTGCAAGCCGTCTCGACCAGCGCCGACGGAACCTTGAACCAGGCAGTCGCACGAGCGCTCCAGGAGCTGGACAATCGCTTTTCAACGCAGCAAATCGCGGAGAATCAGCGCGCGGAAAAGATGCAAGAACCGGCCAAGACGCTGCTCATCGACAACGCGGCGCTGGCGAAGGCCGTCAAGCAGAACGAGGAAACCGCAGCGGCCGCCAGGCTGGATATTGCAACTTTGAAGCCGGGAGATATCCTCGAGGGACGCTACAAGTTCGTCGAAAAGATCGGCAAGGGCGCATTCGGCACGGTATTGCTCATGGAAGACACTGTCGTCGAGGAGAACTTGATCCTCAAATTCTTGAACCCGAATGTCTCCTCCGACGAAGAGATGATGAAGCGCTTCGTGCATGAGCTGCGCTACAGCCGCAAAATCACCCACAAGAATGTCATCCGCATCTACGATTTCTTGTATATCCAAGGCAACTACGCGATCTCCATGGAGTATTTCCCGTCTCACACCTTGGGCGGGGAAATCATCAACGAGAAACCTGTGGATCTCAAACGCGCCGTCAAGTTCGGGATCGACATCGCGACCGGCATGGCGGTTGCCCATCAAGCCGGTATCGTGCACCGCGACTTGAAGCCGGCAAACGTGTTGATCGACAACGACCTGCTGCTCAAGATAGTCGACTTCGGCGTGGCCGCAGCGCAAACCCAGGGCGACACGCAATTGACCAAAACCGGCTATGTCATCGGCTCGCCGAAATACATGGCGCCGGAACAGATCTTGGGCAAGAAGGTCGACGAGCGGGCGGACATCTACAGCTTGGGCGTCATCATGTACGAAATGTTTGCCGGCGTCCCGCCCTACTCCCGCGGCGATCACATGTCCGTCATGTACCAACATGTCCAAGGCAAGGCGCGGCAGCCGATCGAAATAAACAAAGCTTTGCCTTTGGAATTGAATAACTTGGTCATGAGATGCATGTCGTTGGACAAGGCCAAGCGGGCGCAAAGCATGGATGAACTACGCCTGTCCCTCGAGAAATTCCTGTAGCGCGAATCGAGATCCATGGGCTAATCAGACCGGCTTCTTGACGTACCTCACGTTTATGGGGCAATGAAGCGCAAAAGACTCGAAAAACCAATTGCTTACGGGTAGCCTTACGCGTTATGGCAAGAATCGACGCGTTTCTCAAGCTAGGTCTGGCTCAGGGCTGCTCGGATCTGCATCTCGCGGTCGGCGTGCCGCCCATGCTGCGCATGCAGGGGGATTTGATGCCGATCAAGTTTCGCAACTTGGGCGACGCGGAACTCGAAGCCTATATCACTGAAGTGTTGACCCAATCGCAGCTCAAAGTGCTGCGCGAGGGCAACGATCTGGATTTTTCCTACGTGTCCACTGAGGGCGGCCGCTTTCGCGTCAATGTGTTTCGCAAAGAGACCGGCATCGGTGCGGCGTTTCGATCGATTCCCACGAGCATGCCCTCGATGGACCAGCTCGGGCTGCCGCCGATCGTGAAGAAGCTGTGCGATTACCACCAGGGCATGATTCTGGTGACCGGCTCTACGGGTACGGGAAAGACCACCACCCTGGCCTCAATGATCGACTACCTTAACTCGACCCGGTCGCTCAACATCATCAGCCTCGAGGACCCGATAGAATTCGTCCACCGCAGCAAGATCAGCCAGGTCATCCAGCGCGAATTGGGCACGCACCTGCCTTCGTTCGCCGAAGGCGTACGCGCGGCGATGCGCGAAGACCCGGACGTGATTCTGGTCGGCGAGTTGCGCGATGCCGAAACCATTTCCATGGCGATGACGGCCGCTGAAACCGGGCACCTGGTGCTCGGCACGCTGCACACCACCAGCGCCACCAAGACCATCGATCGCATCATCGATGCCTTGCCTACGGATGAGCGCGAGCAGACCAAGAGCTTTCTGTCCAACAGTCTGATCGCCGTCATTACACAGATTTTGCTCAAAACCCCGGATCAGCGCGCCCGGCGGGCGGTGTGCGAAGTCATGATCCTCACCAAGGCGATCGGCAAGCTCATCATGACCGACCAAACGCACCAAATCCCCAGCCAGCTGCAAATGGGCAAGGAATATGGGATGCAGCTCATGGACCAAGCCTTGCTGGCGGCCATCAACGCCAAAGAGGTCGATCCGGAGCAGGCCTATACGTATGCATCCGACAAGCGCCAATTCCAGCGCTTCGTGACCGACGTGTCGGGCATGCCCGTCGCAGAAGCCGCAACCCCTCCGTAACGCATCGTGCCAGCCATCGATCAATACTTGACTCAGGTGCTCGAGCGAAACGGCTCGGATCTGCATTTTTTGGCGGGGGATCCGGCACGCGTTCGCCAATACGGCGAACTGAAGTCCCTGAGCGATCAGCCTCTGGCGGCGGAAACCGTCAAAACCACGCTGTACGAAATCATGCCGAAACTGGCCGTGGAGCGCTTCGAGGCCAAAGACGGCACCGATTTCGCGTACGCCATCCCCAACGTCGCGCGCTTTCGCGTCAACGTGATGCGGCAGCTCAATGGCATGGGCGCTGTGTTCAGAGCGATTCCTTCCAGCGCCAAGACAGCGGAGGAGCTGAAGCTGCCGGCGGCGGTGATGAATCTGTGCAAGATCAACAGCGGCTTGATTCTGGTGACCGGCAAGACAGGATCCGGAAAATCCACCACGCTGGCCGCCATGATCGATGACATCAATACGCGCGAGAAAGGCCACATCCTCACCATCGAGGATCCCATCGAATTCGTCCACACGCGCAAAAACTGCCTGATCAGCCAGCGCGAGATTGGCGTGCATGCGGCATCATTCGCTTCCGCACTGAATTCCGCCTTGCGGGAGGATCCGGACGTGATTCTGGTGGGCGAGCTTCGCGACTTGGAAACCATGAGCATCGCGGTCACCGCGGCGGAAATGGGCATCTTGGTGATGGCGACGCTGCACACCAATGGCGCTGCGGCCACGGTCGATCGATTGGTGAACGCCTTCCCGGCCGACAAGCAGCCGCATGTGCGCACGATGTTGTCCACCAGCCTGCGCGGGGTCGTCTCGCAGCAGCTCATTCCCAAGCCCGACAAGCAAGGCCGTGTCGCAGCGTTGGAGATCCTCATCAATACGCCCGCGGTCGCGAATCTGATTCGTCAGGGCAAAATGGATCAATTGGAAAATGCCATGCAAAGCGGCACGGCTACCGGCATGAAGCTCATGGACGTCGCCATCCAAGCACTGCTCGATTCGAAGCAAATTTCCGGCAAGGACGCCTTCATCAAGTCCATCAACAAATCCAAATTCGAACTGGTTCGCGAGGCCTCCTAGGCCCGATTCCGCGACCGCCCGTCATGGGCGTGGCATAATTTGGCATGACCAAACGACGCCGAATTCTAGTCACCAGCGCGCTCCCCTTCGCCAACGGCCCTTTGCACTTGGGCCACATCCTCGAGGCCGTGCAGACCGACATCTGGGTGCGATTTCAAAAGCTTCGCGGCCATGAGTGCTACTACGTCTGTGCGGATGACACGCATGGCACGCCCATCATGCTCAAAGCGCAATCGGAGGGACTCACGCCGGAGCAGTTGATTGCTCAGGTCAAAATCGACCATCAACGCGACTTTAGCGACATGCTGGTCGGCATGGATAATTTCGGTTCGACGCATTCGGCGGAGAATAAAGTCCTGTGCGACCGGATGTATTTGCGGCAACGCGAGGGTGGATACATCGATAAGCGCAGCGTGCGTCAGGCGTATGACGATACCGCACAGATGTTTCTGCCGGACCGTTACGTGCGGGGCACCTGCCCGGTGTGCGCCACTCCAGATCAGTACGGCGATTCCTGCGAAAACTGCGGATCCACGTACACGCCAGCCGATCTTAAAAATGCGATTTCGGTGGTGAGCGGTACCACGCCGGTGTGGCGTGAGTCAGAGCACTATTTCTTCAAGCTCAGCGCCTTCGAGAAACCCTTACGGGCGTGGATTCAGAGCGGTGCGGTGCAGGCAAGCGCTGCGCGCAAGCTCGATGAATGGTTCTCGCAGGGCCTTCGGGACTGGGACATCTCGCGCGATGCGCCCTACTTCGGATTCGAAATCCCGGATGCGCCCCTGAAATATTTTTATGTATGGTTCGACGCGCCGATCGGGTATCTCGCGAGTTTCACTCAGTTGTGTGCGCGCACCGATCTGAAGTTCGACGATTTTTTCCACATCGACTCGACCGCCGAACTGCATCACTTCATCGGCAAGGATATTTTGTACTTTCACACCCTGTTTTGGCCGGCGGTACTTCAGGCGTCGGCAATGCGCCGGCCGACCGCGGTTCACACGCATGGCTTCGTGACCATCAACGGCCAGAAGATGTCGAAGTCCCGCGGTACCTTCATCACCGCGCGCCGCTTCCTGCAGAGTTTCCCGGCCGAGTACCTACGCTACTATTTTGCCGCCAAATTAGGCTCCGGCATCGACGATATGGACATGAACTTGGATGAGTTCACCACTCGCTTAAATTCAGAAATCGTCGGCAAGCTGGTGAACATCGCCAGCCGCTGCGCTGGATTCATTACCAGGCACTCCGCCGGTAAATTGGCGGGCACCCTGGCGGACGAGAAGCTGTTCGGCGCGTTCGTCGCGGCCGGCGAAACCATTGCGCAAAGCTACGAAGGCCGCGACACCGCAGGCGCCATGCGCGAAATCATGGCGCTGGCCGACCGCGCCAATCAGTACGTCGACTCGCGCAAGCCCTGGATGCTCGCGAAAGACCCGAACAATGTTGCCGAGGTGCAAATCGTCTGTACGCAGGCCTTGAATCTGTTCCGGGTTCTGATGATTTATCTGCAACCGGTATTGCCGCAGATGGCGGCTCGGGCCAGCGCTTTCTTTCAAGAGACGGTTTGGACTTGGGCCGCTGCGGCCAAGCCGCTGCTGTCCACGGCCATCAATGCCTATGAGCCGCTGGCCGTTCGGCTCGATCCGAAGGCGGTGGCAAGCCTGGTGGAGCCGGAGGCGGCTGCGCCCTCCGCGCCGGCCGTTGCGAATGCCGGCGCATCGGACGCGGCAACGCTGGCGGCGGCCGCGTCGGTCGAAGGCAATCTGATTTCGATCGATGATTTTTTGCGTATCGATCTGCGAGTGGCCAAAATCCTGAAGGCCGAGTTCATTGCCGGCGCCGACAAGCTTTTGAAACTGCGAATCGATGTGGGCGAACTGGGCGAACGTGAGATTTTCGCCGGCATTCGCGCAGCTTACGACCCGGCGACACTGGTGGGCCGGCTCATCGTCGTCGTCGCGAATTTAGAGCCGCGGAAAATGCGTTTCGGAACTTCAGAGGGCATGATGTTGGCCGCGGGACCGGGAGGCAAGGACATCTTCGCACTGTCGGCGGATTCGGGAGCGACGCCCGGCATGCGCGTCAAATGACATGAGCACCGAGACCGCGCCCGACATGACGGCGCGCATCGATGCATTGCTTCCCCAGACCCAATGCACGCGTTGCGGCTACAGCGGCTGCATGCCCTATGCCGCGGCGATTGCCGGCGGCGGGGCAGAGATCAATCAATGCCCGCCGGGCGGGCAGGCAACGATTGAGGCGTTGGCGCAG
>Ga0182024_10006501_pt1 | contig 25641 bp, 19 predicted proteins | sample P32metaG_FD_120480 | JGI IMG/M metagenome (GOLD analysis project Ga0182024, IMG submission 120480) | Permafrost microbial communities from Stordalen Mire, Sweden - P3-2 metaG (Illumina Assembly) | ecosystem: Environmental > Terrestrial > Soil > Wetlands > Permafrost | place: Sweden: Stordalen...
GCAATTCGAATTGCCAATTGATGCAGGCGGGACGCCTGCGCTCCCCGGTGAGGTTAATTCAACACGCCAACGGCGTTCTCCACTGCTGCCAACAAAGCTCCGGAAGCGATTAACTGCTCTGCTGCGGCAATGTCCAGGCTCAGATCGCGATCTTCAGCCAGATGCCTGACGTGCTGTCGCGTGAAATCGTAGGCTGCCTTTACGCCCTGGCCAGCCACCATTCCGGTTGTGTCATGACAAAACGTGGGCAAGTCATCATCACCAAGGGTGATGTGCGCCGCCGTGCGCAAATCCAATCCCTGACAGCCACACAGCAATTCTATGGCCAGTATGTTACGCAGATTCTTCAAAATCATACGTGCTTTTCGAGCGGCGATAGTGCCCATTGAGACATGGTCTTCTTGATTTGCTGATGTGGGAATCGAATCAACGCTGGCTGGATGCGCCAGAGATTTGTTTTCGGAGACAAGGGCTGCGGCTGTGTATTGTGCCACCATGTAGCCTGAATTAAGTCCGCCGCGCCGGGTCAGGAATGTCGGCAATCCATTCGATAAAGCGGGATTGACCAGCCTTTCAGTGCGCCGCTCGGAAATGTTTCCCAATTCGGCAAGAGCAATGGCAACATAATCCATAACCAATGCAAGTGGCTGCCCATGGAAGTTTCCTCCCGACAAGACACAATCTTCAAAGACGAGAGGATTGTCGGTTGCACTATTGATCTCAATCTCCAGAACCTGGCGAGCATGGGCAAATGCGTGACGTGAAGCGCCATGCACTTGGGGCATGCAGCGCAAGGAGTAAGCATCTTGCACCATTGGGCAGTTGGCGTGACTTTCCATCAGCGTACTTTCTCCCAGCAACTTGCGCAGATTGGCAGCGGATGCTAACTGTCCAGGATGCGGACGAGTATTGTGGATTAGTTCCGAAAAAGCTTTTCGCGACCCCAGCTGTGCTTCCAGCGACATGGCGCCAAGGATATCGGCGATTTTGGCTAATCTTTCCGCTTCCAAGACCACCAGAGTGCCGATGGCGGACATTAGCTGGGTTCCATTTGTCAGGGCCAGGCCCTCTTTGGCAAGCAGCGTAACCGGCTTCAACCCTTTGGCGGCGAGAGCATCGCTACCGGAAAGAGTTGACCCATTGACCTGAGCCCTTCCTTCACCGATCAAAACAAGTGCCAGATGAGCCAGGGGAGCCAGGTCGCCTGAGGCGCCGACCGAACCTTGCTCGGGAATGCAAGGATGCACCGCTTGATTGAGCAGACTGACAAGCAGCTCCACCACCTCGGGGCGAATACCAGAAAATCCTTTGGCCAGAGCGTTGGCGCGCAACAGCACGGTTGCTCTGACGGTCTCTTCGTCAAGAAGGGGACCAACTCCACAAGCATGACTGCGCAGAAAGTTGCGTTGCATCGCTACACTGTCTTCCGGGGCAATGTAAACGTCTTTGAACTTACCAAAACCGGTGGTGATGCCGTAGACAATCTCCCGGTTGTTCAACAAACGCTCGACTACGGCCCGGCTGCTTTTCAATTGACTGACAGCCGTGGCTGACAGTTGAACCAGCCTGTGTTCGCGTGCCACTGCCTCCACTTCGTCTAGCTTCAGGTTGTAGCCGTCGAGCTCGATTGGGCTTGTCGCCTTTCCAGGCGAAATTGTTTGGCTGCTCGACATGGGAACCTCGAAGTGTTGAAAACGCCTAAAGCATAATGCGTGCAGACGCTAAAATATTTCTCTTGGCAACGGAAACAACGGCTTATAATCGTCGTCGTCAAGATAAGGACGTCCGCTAAATCCAGATTCAGGCTTGCATGCAGTCTGCGCAAAATCCGTGCAAACACTCGCAAAAGCCCATGGTAAGATGGCCCTGACAACAATTTCATACATGACTTCTAACCAATGTGTAAAAGCTTTCTTTTGAGTAATCTTTAGTCCCAGTCTTAAACTTCCGCCAATGAGAACGCAAAAATCAATTGCCGCAAAAACAGGACTATTCGCCTTGCGAATTGTTCTTGCGGCGTCAATTGGAATTGCCTGCGTAAGCGCAGTGCGTGCCGATGATGACTCCAGCAATTTGGAGCGCATGGAGACGAAGTTTTTTCAACATACATTCCCCAAAGATCCAATGGAGCAGCGTCTTACGCGCATTGAAAAGATGGTCTTTGGCGAGACCAGACCGGGAAGCGAAGCGGAACGAATGGCGAAACTAGTCGAATCAGTTCCGGCAGCTGGTGCCTCCGAAGTTCCCGACGCTCCGCCGCCGAGCTCTGTCGCCTCCACACAGCGCCCAACCCAGGCTCAAAAGCCGGCACCGCCGCCGGTAGAAGAGATTGTGGGCGGATCAAAATATCCAGCCGTAACCGCTATGGAGCAGAAGGTCTTTGGCAAAGACTTCGCTAATGAGCCCGTGCAGCAAAGATTGGCCCGTTTGGAGCAGAAAGAGTTCGGCAAGCCCTCGGGCTCTGATGACCTCACAGACCGGCTGGATGCGCTAAAACAGCGCACCGGTATTGACATCACCAAACAAGCTGCCAATAGCGCCGGTTGGGACGACGAGGATGAATCCTTCACGCCACCGACTGCTCACCGCACCCCCTCCGAACCAGCTTATGCAGCCCCGGGCGAAGATGGCAAATCTTTTAGCGGGCGCGATTTGAGAAAAGACATGAGCAAGGCTTTCAACCGCCCGACGCCTCCTGATGAAGATGTAGATATCACTACTTTGCCAGGCAGCCAGAGGCGAGCGCCCAGCACGTGGAGCTCGGCTGGTGGCACAGGCGCCTATGGTTTCGGCAAATCATCAGGCTACCCTTCGACCGCACCCTCCTTTAGAACTGCGCCTCCCGCCGATCAGTCACTGGCCGACGCCGCTCTTGCTCCCCGCCCAGGCGGAATGGGGCTCAACCAGCAGGTTAGTGCCCTGGAGATGGAGATATTCGGCAAAGCAAATGTCAAAGACCCGTTGCCGGCGCGTTTGACTCGCCTTGAAGAGACGGTCTTTCCGCAAGAGAAAGCCTCACAAGGTAAAGCATTGCCAGACAGGGTGAACCGCTTGTTGGCAGTGATTCCTATCTCAGGGCAAAGCAAAAACAGGAAAGTAGCCAATCGCGACCTTGATGATTTAAGTGCCGACGGCATGCCTGCCACTGCTCCCCAGCGTCAGGGGCTGGGAAAAATTATGAACTCGCTGGGCAATATGCTTGGCGGTGGCTATTCAGGCGGGTACCCGGTGAGAGGCGGTCTGGTTACCGACCCGGCTACTGGTTTGTTGTTTGATCCAACCACTGGCAACCTCATCGACCCGACCTCAGGCGCGGTCATCGGCAGGCGTGTGGTGCAACCCAATTACGGCAGCGCTTACTCGCCCTACGGCTCGATGAACTCCTTCAGCAATGGCTTTTCGCCATTCGGCTCGTCCCCCTATGGCACCATGTCGCCCTATAACAGCAGCGGCATTGGTATCGGAGGCGGTGGCATGCGTTTTGGCGTCGGCCGCCCAATGGGTATGTGGCCGTAGGCGTGCTATTTTAAGCTTGGGTCGTCGACGAAGCAGTTGTTGGGAAGTCTCTGATGATTCTTTTGTCTGGTTCCAGCGGTTTGCTCGGCGGGCAGGTTTTACGGAAGCTCCTGGAAAAAAAGTATCCGACCCGCTTATTGCTGCGCGGTTCAAGTGACTGGAAAGATGCTTCCATGACTGACTTGAAGCGCCGCGATGTCGAGATCGGCATCGCTGACGTGACTGATATAAAGGCGGTCAACAGGGCGTTTGAAGGGTGCACGGCAGTTATCAACATTGTCGGCACAATGGATCCATTGAAGCATGACTACATGGAAGAGCTCCATGTTGAAGGAACAAAGAATGTGGTCCAGGTTGCTATGGAAAAAGAAGTGCAGCGCTTCATCCACGTTAGTTGTCTGGGTGCTCGACCGGACACCGACTCTATCTATATGAGCACCAAGTTTGCTTCTGAAGAAATTGTTCGAGAAGCCAGCTTTTACTGGACTGTTTTTCGACCGTCATACATCTTCGCTGCTGAAAGCTTCCCGTTTCTGGACATCTTGTTGCCCCTGATCACTTTTAAACCCTTCCTACCGATACTGGGAAGCGGCTTGAATTCCGTCCAGCCAGTCTGTGTCGATAACGTCGTCGACTGCATCATTGAAAGCATTTACAACAAAGATACGGTCAATAAAACATTTGATCTGGCCGGGCCTAAGAGATACATCATGGCTGAATTGATGGAGTTGGTGCGCATAGAATTGGGACTGGGCGGTCATTCCGTCAACATCTCAACCCCTAATCTGGAAAAGGTTTCTAAGTGGTTCCCAAAATCTTCGCTCAGCAAAGAAGCAAGGCATTTGATTATGTCCACGTCGATTACAGAGTGCAACTCAATTGGCGAAGGGTCGTTGTTCAAGACGCTGCCAATCGCCCTGGAAGAGCTTTTGCCAAAGATTCTTGATGCCTACTGCACCTAGTCCACAACTTTGAACTGCCCATGCATCTTATCCTGGCAAAAAGTTTTGCTCATATGAATGTGCTATTTTTGCCACGAACCAGATTTCAGTCCAGAGGTTTTTCATTATGAGACTTGGCAAACCGGTGCAACTTTATGAATGGGGGCTGGGTACCAATACCACCAACCAAATCTGGATATTGTCAGGGCAAGGGGAACTGCGGGCGAAAGCGAAAAGAAAAGCCGGAGTCACCGAAGTTGGTGTGCGCATTAAAGGCTCTTTCAACAAGACCAACGACAAAGACGACTCCATTAAAGTCATGCAACAAGGCGAAGGCATGACGCCAGTTTCAGATAAATGGGGCGAGGTCTGTATGGCTCGACTGAAGTCGGTCGAGAAAGAAGACGGCGACACAATCGTTCATTTAGAGATAAAGACCGCAATCAAGATCGGCAAATGACGCGAGATCTGCTGCGACCGGAGATTCTATACCTTTTATTGCAAAACACTGCCAAAAATCTGCAATAGAAAGTATATATATCTTCTATTGCAGAAAATCGCACCATCTCTGAAATAAAAGGTATAAATGCTCAGGATTAGAAGCAGGCGGGACGCCTGCGCTCCCGGGTTGTGCTAGCCCTCGGTATTGGCAGTTTTGGTCTGGCTTGCCTTGTCTTGTGAATTTTCGGCTCTGCTTTTGATGGAGGCAACCGCCTCTTTCTGCATCATCTTCAGAAGCAAGCCCGTCAAGTACTTGGGGATGAAAGGTCCGGCGTCAACTGAAATGGTGTAGACAACTTGACAGCGTGTGTCGTTCTCAATTGGTTTGAGCTGCCAATGTCCAGAAACCGATTTGAAATTGCCGTCCAGCATTCTCCAGGTCAGATGTTCCGGCTTGCCTGACAAATCGTTGACTGTGTGTTGACAGGCTTGTTTAAGAAACATTTGCGGTTTGAGGTAGGCTTCCGTATAAACCAGATTGCCCTCTTGTTTCGTTACCTTGCAGGAGCGTATCCGCTTAAAAACCTCGGGATAGCTGGGAAAGTCGGTCAGCGCTTTCCATACCTGTTCTCTGGGAGCGTCTATTTCGAACTTGACGCTTGCCGTGGATGCGTGATCCTTCTGCTCCTTCTTGTCGGCTGCAGATTTTGTCTCTTGAGCCCTGCCGTCTTTGCCGATGGTGGTCTCTTCTGGCACAATCGAGGCAACTTGGGCTGTCGACGCAACGCCATTGCCTGCTGCGAGGGAAAAGACAAATAATGCTGTCAGAGCAGCAAGTTTTCGACCTGACCAGTACATTGCTTGTCCTAAAACACGAACCAATGAGTAAACGGAGTGATCTCTGATGAAAGCATGACCTTACCAGCGAGTAGCCGCTCTGTGTTCTGTTCGGACAGCTGCACTGTCCTGCCCTTGGCATCAATAATAGCAGACGGGCCCGTGTTGGCCGCAAAAACAAAATAGCGAGAGTTCTCAACTGCACGCATGACCGAGAAAGCGAGCATCTGTTGCCCCACTAATGATTTATGAAACCAGGCCAGGTCGCTGATGTTCACCAGCAGCTGCCCGCCGTTACGCACGCTGGAGGCGACAAGCCCGGGGGAAATGGTCTCGAAGCAGACCAGGGGAGCTACTTTGGCGCAGGTCAGGTTGAGAGCAACAGGTCCTGTTCCGGAGGCGAATCCGCCGCCTGCTGGAGTATTGGTCAAACGTCTCATCCATTCAGGCATAAAATTGACGGCCAGGGGCGTGTACTCGCCAAAAGGCACGAGATACCGCTTGTGGTAGGCCTCAGGGGCGACGTGACCGTGGGAATCGATGCCAAAGGCAGAGTTGTAAGGATTCTGGTCTTGATCATGATCCAATGAGCCTACAACCATGTCGAAATTATGACTCTTGGCCAGAGACTCAAGATCTGCCAACGTTTCGGGCGCTTCCCGCAAATAAGTGGGCAGCGCACTCTCTGTCAAAACGACAAGGCCGTTGGCACAACCGCGCAACATGTTCGTATAGTGGGTGAGCAGCTCGACCAATGTGTAACGATGGGTCGTTTTTTGCATCTCGATATTGACGTTGCCCTGCACGACGGTAACATTCAGAGAAGCAGGCGGGACGCCTGCGCTCCCGGGGGGCAGGACGCTCCCGGGTGGCTCAGAAGCAGGCGAGACCCCTGCGCTCCTCGGCTCCCCAGGGGCGCCAACACGCTGGAAGCCGAAGGCCAGGCAGCCGACGATAAGCAACGCTAAAGCGATGACCTGATAGACGGCAATTGACTTGCTGTCGGCGCTCAGGGGCTGTCCTTTAGACTTTTTCTGGAATGTGCAGTAAAGGGCTGCGGCAGCTGTGTTGACCATGACGATGAGAAAGCCTAAGCCGACACCTCCCACGACGCTGGCTATCTGGATTAAGGGAATCTGCCTGTATTGAGAATATTCCAGCATTGTCCAGGGCACGCCCGTGGCGCCACGGGCGTTGCAGATTAAATTGCAGACGAGCGTCCACAATAAAGGCACCACCAAGAGTGCCGGCAATCTCCACTGCCCCTGCCTCTTGCCCGGCAAGAATGAACCGGTGAGAGGAATTTTGCTGAGTATGGCGCTGAAGATTCCGATAATTAATGCCTGGTGTGTGGAAACTATAATCCAGGCCGCTGCCGCTATCAAATAGCCCTGCCACCAATTGAAAAGCAGCCAATCAAGCGGTTGCAGCCCCAGATACCAGTTCAGATAAGTGAGGCTGTAACCGATACCAAAGGCGGTGCCTCTGAGAAAGGCGGCAAGAATGCCAGTTGCGCTCACCGATGCCAGAAGTAAAGGTACAAGAGCCACCCAGGCTAGATACCATTGATCCAGCCCTGGCGCGGAAAGACCTAAAAAAGCCCCGGCAAAGGCCAAAAGAATCCATAGTCTCGGTTCGAATGAAGGAGCCGAAGTGTTTTCTGAACCCTTGCCGGCTGCCTTTAGTTGGCCTTTCTTTGCAGGTTTTTTCTTGGCAGTGATAGCTGGCATCCGCTTGATTGTGTGGAAATTGAAGGCGGTCTGTGGTTAAGACCGCCTTGCCATTTTCTCAAGAAGCTGGCTTATTCAGTGGATTCCTGGTCGCCAGTTCCGTCTTCACTCTGGTCTCGATTTCGGTGAGCAGGGCTGGATTTGCTTCCAGGTATTGGCGCGAGGCGTCACGCCCCTGACCAATGCGCTCATCTTTGTAGCTAAACCAGGTGCCTGATTTTTTCACAATCTCCATCTCGGCTGCTATATCGAGCACGCATCCGGCCGAGTTGATGCCACGGCCGTAAATAATGTCGAATTCGGCAACCCGAAATGGTGGTGCCACCTTGTTTTTAACTACTTTCACCTTGACCCGATTGCCATATTCAGTGCTGTCTTTTTTCAGGGTTTCAATCTTGCGGATATCCAACCGAATCGAAGCATAGAATTTGAGAGCGTTTCCACCCGTTGTCGTTTCAGGGTTTCCGTACATGACGCCAATTTTCTGGCGCAGCTGATTGATGAAGATGACCATCGTATTGGTTTTGCTGACGATAGCCGTCAACTTCCGCAACGCCTGACTCATCAATCTGGCTTGCAGACCGGGCAAGCTGTCGCCCATCTCACCCTCTATCTCCGCTTTTGGCACAAGGGCCGCAACGGAGTCGATGATGACCAGATCGACTGCTCCTGAGCGCACCAACTGCTCGGTGATCTCCAGAGCTTGCTCGCCGGTATCAGGTTGAGAGATCAACAACTCATCAACGTTGACACCAAGCGCCCTGGCATATTCGGGATCCATGGCGTGCTCTGCATCTACGATTGCCGCGATGCCGCCAAGCTTTTGCACTTGCGCCGCCACGTGCTGCGCCAGTGTCGTTTTTCCCGAAGATTCCGGGCCATAGATCTCGATGATGCGCCCGCGCGGCAAGCCACCGACGCCCAGCGCGACGTCAAGTGACAGAGCCCCTGTTGGCACCACTTCGATTCCACTTTGCCGGGCATCGCCCAGGCGCATGATGGAGCCATCTCCATATGCTTTCTTGATCGAGTCAAGAGCAAGACCCAGAGCCTTGCTACGCTCACCTGACAGTCCAGCTGGTACTGATCCGGCTGAAGAAGATTTGCCATTATCTTCTTTCACCATGGATCCTTTGCTGTGCTCTCTGGTGTGCTCTTCTTTTCCATTATTGGTTGTATCGATTGAGCCTTTGCTCGCTTTGTCGGTTTTTTCAACTGACTTTTCTTTTGTTACTACCGCCATTTATCTATCTCCTGTGAATTTAAGTTGAAGACTTGGCGCGCCATGCCAATGCCATACCTCTAAACGCCAGCGAGCGTAAAGGCGGACAAACGCTAATTTTTCGAACAATTTCGTGCTGATGTTTGAATGCACATACACAGCCAGATTATAGCGGTATGGCAGGCGTTGACGCGAATTAAAAAGGGCACCGTATGCTGTTGTAGGGTCTCCGTATATACCTTCAGTCAACTCTCGATAGGTCCTGCCGATTTCCATGAAGGTTTCAAAGGCAAGGTCGAGGGTATAAAAAGGTTGCTACCCAACAAATTTCATATTGGGTACTAATGAATAAACGTATCGAATCGCCAAAAGGTTCAATTGCCTGCAAACGCTTGCCTGGACCAACGATACAGTTGCTGCGATCGTTCAATCGTCTAGGCATGGGGAAAGAAGCATGAAGGCTGCTCAAAAGCTATATGGCTTGAGGCATAGCGAGATTTTTGAGTCGTTTAACCCGGTAGAATTGGCAAGATTATTGGGAATTTTGGAGGAGCTTGAGCTTCCCAAGCACCACGTAATTTTCAGCCCTGGTGTGCCTTCCGATGCGATTTATTTTATTGAGACTGGCAGAGTGCGGGTGACGAGACTGTCTGCAGAAGGAAAGACGGTCATTCTGGCCCTTCTGGGACCAGGAGATATTATCGGCGAAGCCGCCTGGGAGACGGGTGAACACGATAGTTATTCTGAAACTCTGGAAGACTCAAGAATTTATCAAATTGGTCGAGAAGCTTTTCAAGCGCTGATTCGAGAGAACCCAGATTTTGGTTGGCGCTTGATTCAGATTATTGGTGCCCGCTTGAAACAAGCCCAGGCTCGCATTGAAGATCTCGTTTTCCGCCAGGTACCCAGCCGCGTGGCGCGCCTGCTCATCAGCCTGGCAGAGAGCCACGGAAAAGTGACACCCAACGGCATTCGCGTAGAGTTTCCGCTCACGCATCAAGAGATTGCAGATCTGGTGGGCTCTTCGCGGGTGACAGTGACTCAAATTTTGAATAAGTTTCGCTCCAGTCACTGGATAGAGATTGAATCCAAGCGTGTCACCATTCACAACATGCACGCGCTGGAAGACATGGTGCGGCAGCCGTAAGTGCTCTTCTCAGTCCTCAGATCCGCGACGTGCGCACGTTACTGCAGGACAATCTGGATGTATAATTAACAGCTCTGTGCCCGTAGCTCAGCTGGATAGAGCGTCGGCCTCCGAAGCCGAAGGCCTTGAGTTCGAATCTCAACGGGCACGATTTTCTTCAGGGCTTCGTTGTCTAGAATCCCCTGTTACTTCTCCTCAATGGTATCTTCAAAATCCTTCAACCATTTAGCTCGCTGCTCGTCGGTCATATACACGTCGGGGCGTTCGACGTGTTGCGCTATCTGAAATGCAATAGCAAGCCTTTTATTAGAGTGCTTGTTTTTGTACTTGGTGCCATTGTCAAACTTGTCAATCCACTGACTAAAATACTCTGTTAGAAATTCCCGCACGTCAGCTTCTCCAAATCTCCCAACAAGATCCTCCAACGATTGATTCAAATGCGATGCCATCCAAGATTCGTCTTCAGAAGCAGCAGTCATAAATACCGCTATCACATCTTGCCAGGCAGCTCTCAGTCCTTGTTTTTCCAGTTCTGCATGCGCACGACCCAGATGCTGGCGCACGGAAGCACTCCTGGTCTTCATTTCGTTCGTCATATCCCTGGCTACGCCCATAGCCATTTTCACGGCGTCCTGTAAAGCTTGCTGCTCTTCCACAGTCATGGGTCTGTTACTCAGTGCCGACATATTCGGAGGGTTCTTGCGAACGCAAGTCAGAATGACACGTGCTTGCTCGCTAGAGATCGGCTCACAATCTATCGAGTTCCATTCAGGCTCCCATTTGTACACGATGTATGGCAGTCCGGATGGATTGGTTGAGAGGTCGCAGAATCTTCCTTCGCGTGTTCTTTCTGCTGATGCCGCGACGTGACCTTCCATTTCTACCGCTCGAATGCCTTCCTCATTACCGCGAAACTCGGGCTTTAATATCCTTACTTTCACATACCTCTGTAAAAGCTCGTATCCGGCCTTAAACGAAAGTGTCCATTGATCATCACCGATTCGCGCAAGGAGTCTGTAGCGCCCATCCAGCAGATCCGTTGGGACGCGATGGTAATCAGCCTGCCCCGACTTAATCTTGCGTCGTATAGACTCTGTAATCGAAAGTTTCTCTTCCTCTTCCGGCATTTCAATTTCCTCCGCGTTGAGGGTTAAGATCATCATTCCCTTTCCCATATGGTTGACACAGAGCAGTTGGTGCTTTCAGTACAGCCATAAGTTTTTAAAACCGATTATGACGCTCCATCGGAGAACGAACGGGCTGACGGATAACAAGTCGAATTCTTGGCGCGCCTCCATGCGGGAAAGAATGCACAGGAGAAAGTGCAGCTGCAGTCACACCATCAACATCACCGCAGATAGTGCCATTCAACGTAAAGGAACTTCATGCCACCATTTAAGTGCGGACAGGCTTGGTTATTTTTTGCAGTGCGGGCACCGTTGCCCCCGCCGTATCCGTTTTCCGATTGTTGCCTCCCACGAATGTCTTTTGTTCTTAGGACACTGCCACCAAATTCTTTTCTTTGTGGAAGCAGTAATCTGAGATGGCGTCAAGATGCCATTCTTAGAGGGGTGCCATTCAGCGGCAATTTCAGGATATCGCAGCGCCAGGCTGTTGTTTTTTGAAATCTTCCTGTTGGAGCAAAAGGGACAACCAGTATTTCCCTTAGCCCTAGAGTTGACCATAGTTTGCCAGACATGATCCGAACCTCTGGCGCACTTCCACCACACCACTTTGTTGCTGCCTGGCGTCACATCGCTCGGTTTCAGGTCACCATTTTTTGTCGGATGCCATTGCTTAGCGATCTGTGGAAAAAGCTTGGCGAAATTGTAGGCGCCGGACCTAGGTTTGGGCCCTTTCTTAGCCACCGCGCAATCTGGGCAGCCTGAGCCAGTCCGGGTTCTGCTCACCGGTTTTGCGCGCCATTCATGTGTTGGATCGATACTGCAGCGCCACCAAATACTTACGTGTGAACCTGGAACCACGGACCAGGGAGAGAGCTTGTTCTTGACGGGGTGCCACTCGCTAGCTATTTCTGGATACAGGGCCGCGAGATTATTGGTTTGAGTGGGTTTGCGACCTGTGCAGAATGGGCAGCCAGTGCGATCGTCAACTCGGCTTTTTAAGTTGGTTTTCCACTCATGGTGCGGCTCCTTCTTACATCGCCACCACACAACCTGGTGGCTGCCAGCTAATATTTGCCTGGCTGTAAGCTTGCCGTTTTTAGTTGGATGCCAATCCGCAGCTAGTTTTGGAAATACCGCTGCCAGAGAATTGGTTTTTGAAACGCGCTTGTTGCTACAAAAGGGACAGCCAGTTGTGTCATGTCCAGTTCTCGAGCTAATGTTGCATCTCCAGACGTGGGCTTCATCCATTTTGCATTGCCACCACACCGCGCGATTGCTACCCCCAGTGAAATCTGCTGGAGTCAGTTTTTTGTTCCAATCAGGGTGCCATTGGGCAGCAATCTGGGGAAATAGTGTGGCCAGTGAATTCGTTACGCATACTTTGTTCCCAGAGCAAAATGGACAGCCTGATCCTTGCTCGCCGTTGCCAGGGCATCTGGAATTCGCGGCAGCTGCCCATTCGTGTGACGGATGCACTGGGCACAACCACCAAACTTTCACATTCGAACCGTAAGTGATGTCATCTGGGCCCAAATGTCCATTCTTATTTGGGTGCCATTGAGTGGCGACCTCTGGATGAGTACGGGAAAGCGGCGGTTTCGTTTTACGCAGTGCCTTCCGATACTTCCCCTTGAGCTTGGAGTTATCGATCTCTCTGGTCCGGTCGCGCATAAGGTTGATTTCCTAAGTAAGCGCCATCACTTCTATTCTTCCCTGATTCTCCGAAAACGTGATTTCCCAAGAGCCTATCGAAGCTGAAGAGGCGGATAGCCCCGCGACGGTGAACCCAAACTCAAGATCGCTGCCACCGCCTCTGGTGAATGAATGGGGCGGCGGATAACAAGTCGATATTTTGGCGCGCCTCCATATCTAGTGTCACCCAATTTTATATACCCTAAGTGCTGCTTGATAATTCCTGTGAAAATTTACCTAATATTCCCATCTGCTACTTAATAAAGGATGAGGGCAAGATCTCGCGGATCTGGCAACTGATCTCGCTTTCGAGCAGGCTCTTTTCCTCATCAGAGCCCGATGACCTCATATTTGGTGCCTGATAAATCACTGATCGCTATAGCCTGCATATCCTCAAACTCAATGGTGATGAGAATAAGCGCACTGGAACGTAAAGACACTTCATGCCACCATATAAATTGATTATTGGATCTTTTTAGAAAGCTATTAGTGTATAAGTGCGCCCGAGAGAAAAGCTGAAACGAATGAACCCGGACGATCAAGACTTCGTCTTAGTCGAAACTACGGATGACGACTTCGAAGAAGAAGCCGAAGAAAAGCCTTTTGAACTTCAATCGGACGACGTCGTGGAAAATGAGCGCACCATCGTGGCACCGCATGGTGGCGACGAAGATTCAATCAGGATATATCTAAAGGAAATATCCAGGCATAAGCTGCTCTCCGGGCGAGAAGAGATCGAGTTGGCCAGGGCCGTGCAAAAAGGTGATGCCATTGCGCGGCGCAAGCTGATTCAAGCGAATTTGCGACTGGTGGTGAGCATTGCCAAGCGTTATCGCAACCATGGTTTGAGCTTTCAAGACCTGGTGCAGGAAGGCAGTCTCGGCTTGATTCGCGCCGTCGAGAAATTTGATCCGGAAAAAGGAAACAAATTTTCCACCTATGCCACCTGGTGGATTCGTCAGGCTGTAACTCGTGCACTGGCCAACAAGTCTAGAACCATTCGCGTGCCTGTGCACATGAACGAAGCGATAACCAAGTTGAAGCGCTCCGCCACTGCTCTGGCCCAAAAGCTTGGACGCATGCCCTCACCGGAAGAACTCTCCAAGGAGTCAGGATTATCCAAAGAGAAGGTTCTTCTCGCTTTCGACTCAGCCAAGTTGCCTCTTTCTCTCGACTCCGCTTGTGGTGAAGAGTGCGACAGCACACTAGCTGACATCATCGAGGATGCCGAGGCACCGCTTCCAGATGAGGCGACGGCGGCCAAGTTGCTTATCAATCATCTAAGCGACGTGCTGGCTGAGCTGTCAGAACGTGAAAAAGAAGTGATCGAGCACCGCTATGGCTTGAATAAAGATCGTTCGCTAAGTTTGGAAGAGTTAGGCAAGCAGCTGAATATGAGCCGCGAGCAAGTACGCCAGATCGAGATCAAAGCCATGCAAAAATTGCGGCGCACCTGTCAATCACATTTACGCGAGTTTCTCCATTGATATGGTTGTTTCCAGCTCTGTCGTCAACACCGTTTCTGCCGCGGTTAGAAGAAACACCGAGTTAATTCTCGGCCCATACAGAGCTGGAAAAACGACTCTCTTACTGAATCAGATTATGGACTACTGCCAGAGTAATCCGCTTTCTGAGTCTTTGATTGTGGTGCCGTCGCATCGCTACAAAGGATTGCTGGAAAGAAGATTGCGCAAGATCTTTTTGGAGCGCTCAAGCAAAAAGGCGGCGCGGGGTTTTGTCGGTCTCAAGATTGTCACCTTTCAAAAGTTGTGCGAACAGATTTTGAGAAAGGACGGCGCCCCGTTCAAACTCGTTCCTCAATCAGTGCGTCCAATCTTGATTGCTAAATGTATGGAGCGCCTGAAAGAAGAAGGCGTTTTGAACCACATCTCCGGCATGGTGGAATTTGCCGGCTCGCAGCAGTCGGTACTGGAGTTGATCGATGAGTTCGAGCGCGCCGCGCTCACCCCATCCGATCTTGTCAGATTGCTGGAAAAGACTGCTCATGCTGATTCGCGATATATGGAATTAGCCCACATATATTCCGCCTATACACAAGAGTTGGTGCAGCTGAAGCTCACTGATGAGAAGGGGCTGGCCTTTCGCACCAGAGAATATCTTCATTGCGATGCCGCCAAGATCGAATTCGGTTTTGTTGCTGTGGATGGATTCGATCGATTCAATACGTTACAGCTGCAGGTGTTGAGTGGTTTGAGCAGATACTGCCACCATTTGAAGGTCTGTTTTGATTATCTGAGCGCGCAACAAGATCCTTTGCAGGAATATGTTTGGAAAGAGACGAGTTTCCTCGAGCTGAATAAAACATTGGCTGGGCACTGTCGCATCAAGAATATGGACAGGGCAGAAGTGGTCGCGCAAAGATCGACGAAGAAGTTTCGCGCCATTGACCGACAGTTCGAATTCGATCACATAGCCCGCCTGATCAAGGCAGGAATGCTTGAAGAGGGTCGAATGCCCGGCGATTTCATTGTCGTGGCTCGCAATGTCAAGCCATACAGATCGGCCATCGCTGCTGCTTTTGAGGCGGCCGGCGTTGCCTATTTCATCGACGAGCCAGTGTCGCTATCGTCACTGCCGGTGGTGCAGATGATTATCAGGCTCTTGTCTCTAGCGCAGCAGAATTTTGTGCGCAAAGATGTGATCGAATGCCTGCGCAGCCCTTATTTCAGTGGGGAAGCTTTTGGTATTGCCGCGGCAGATGTGGAGTATTTGGATCAAGTTTCGTTGGAAATAAATCTTGTTAGCGGCATCGAGCAGTGGCGTGAAATTTGGGGCATAGGTGCAGGCGGGACGCCTGCGCTCCCGGGTTTCGAAGTGCTCCCGGGCGAAGCGCTGCCGGGCGAAGCGCTGCCAGGCGCCGACAGTCTCTTTGTCTTTTTCAATACTATTACTCCTGCGCCTTTCGCCACTTATCATCAGTTTGTCGCCTGGGTGGAAGATGTTTGCGCCCGCTCTCTCAATCCCCTTGATGAGGGCAAGACGCGCAGAACACATACGCCCGAAGAAGAAAGGGCGCTGGCGGAGTTGCGCAAGATTCTAGCGACGCTTATCCACGAAGAAAACGTTATGGGCGCCGCTACACATTCGGTCGAACGCCTGCTGAGCCGATTGCAGCATCTGATCGATCGCGCAAACTTCAGGAGAACGCCGACACACTCCAACTGTGTTGTCATCAGTGGTGCCGACCTGGCGCCGAATATTCTGGTGGAAGAGGTTTTCGTCGCCGGTCTTTGCGACGGTGAGTTCCCGAAAAGAGGAGTCAAGCATGGCTTAGTCAGCAACGAGGAGATCGCAAAGTGGTCTTCTTTTGGTGTCAACCTGCACAATCCGCGTTATCATCCGGCTTTTGAGCTGGCTCTATTCAATTCGCTTTTGCAGCGAGCCAAATCGCGTGTGCATCTTTCTTGCGCCTTATCCGATATCGGTGGCGAGGAGTTGACGCCATCATTTTTTATCACTGAAGGGGCATCCGATTTCGCCACAAACTGCCCGGTTCTGGAACCGTTTGCGCATTCGTCGAGGCAGCCGGTGTCAGCGCGAGACTATCTGTCCGCCATGGCCTGGTCGGCTAGCCCTGGCGGGATCTCCGGCGCAGTTAGTGATTGCGCACCCGAGCCTGAGAATACTCATCCGGAGATTGCTTGCCTGGCGCAGAAAATTGAGACACCGTTGACGGTGGCGCTAGCCAGGGCGTTCGGCCCCAGGAAAAGCCCATTTAACGGCTATCTTTGTGACTACGCTAAAACTGGGATGATCGCCGTTGATTCACCGAAAAAATGGAGCGCTTCCAAACTGACTGAATATGGCAAATGCCCATTCCGCTACTGGATGTCCCATTTGCTCAAGGCTAATCCACATGAGGAGCCGGAAAGTGCTCTGTCAGATAAGCTGCTTGGCGAAACTTATCACAAAGCCCTGGAAATTTTCTACACGCAGTTGTTGCGCCGTGGAATTCGCATGCGTCCGGCTTCTTATTCTATCTGCGCTCAGATCTTTGAACAGTCCATTGGAGACGCCGTGCACTGGTTGGAAAGCCAAAGCAAGACACGGCAGGGTGAATTCTGGCAGTTTAACCTGACTGAAATCAAGTTCAGATTGCGCCGCTTTTTCGAGGAAGAGTTTGCCAGTGCCCAGACCGACCCAGATAATTATGAGCCGGCACATGTGGAAGCCAGATTCGGATTCGACGATGGCACCAGTTTTCCGGCCTTGGCCATTCATATTGATGAAAAGGAAATTCTTCTTTGCGGCAAAATAGATCGCATTGACCTGGCGCAGGATGGCACTCGAGCGCGGGTAATCGATTACAAAAAGGGATCGGCCTACATCAGTGATGAAGATGCACTCAGCGGGCGTAATATGCAACTTCCCATTTACGCTCTGGCGACGCAGCGTGCCATCATGCCTGGTATCAATGTCGTAGAAGCAAAATACCTCAGTGTCTCCGCCGCAAAAGCAAACGGAAAGCATTATTTCGACGGGCGCAAGAAACGTGGTGAAAATCCACCTGAGTTGGCATCAACCACTGAGGACAATATTGTTCGCATCGTCGATGCCATTGCCAGTGGTGATTTCTCTGTCGCCCCCAGCAACGCAGATGTCTGCACCAGCTGCGATCATAAATCGATTTGCCGATTGACAGAAGTGCGCCAAGACAGCCAACAATCAAGTGGAGGTGCTGCATGTCCGGATTAACACCTCAGCAAGAACTTGCCGTTACCTCAATCGACAGGAACGTCATTGTTTCTGCCGGAGCAGGATCTGGCAAGACTCACGTGCTTGTAGAGAGATACATCGAGTTGTTGCGCTGCACCGCCGAAGTTTCGGTATCAAATATAGTGGCGATAACATACACTCGAAAAGCGGCGGCCGAGATGCGCACGCGCTTGAAAGCGAGAATGCAAAAATTGATGCTTGACACCGCAGGTGATGAGCAGTCACGGTGGGCGCAATGCTATGCGGAAGTCGACGGTGCCCGCATTGTCACTATTCACTCTTTATGCGAGTCGCTGCTCAGGGCTTATCCGACCGAGGCTAATATCGACCCTCAATTCGAGTTGGTGGATGATGTTGAGCAATGCAAATTGACGGATGAATCGATCAGTGACGCTTTCCGCCAAGTAATCGAAGCTGAAAGCGAAGAGATCGAATTGCTCATGCGGCAAAACATCGATGAGGTGCGATCGTGGATTCAGTCTGCCCTGCGCTCATCTACGCAGTTTCGCGAATCTCTTTCCATTATCGGTGTTGTTGACGAAAACGAATTGTGGATTTATGCCCAAAGCAGATTAGAAGCCGAACAAGAGCGAGCCTTAGGCGAACTGGCAAGAAAGAAGGACTGGCGGCGCAATCTTTCCTACGTCGGTGAGACCCCTTGGAAGGACCGCAACAGCCCGCTTGAGCAAATGCGAGTTTCCATGTCGGGGCTGGCGCAGGAGAGCCTTGATCTGTCGCAAAGTGTGAGCGAGCGTTGGAGCAAACTTGTGGAAGTGGCGGCGCTGAGATTTGGCAGATATGGTGGCGGCGAGGCGGCTGAATTGAAAGCTGCTATGAAACAAGTGCAGGTTGAAATCGCCGCCTTGGTGGACGCGATCCCCGCGTGTCTGAATGACCAGGACAAAGAAGCCTTTCGCACAATCAAGCACCTGATCCAATTGACGAAACTTGCTGGTCAGTCTTACAAGAATCGCAAGAAATCCATTCTTAAGTTGGACTATAACGATCTTATCGAGCTGGCGGTGAATACGCTCTCTGCTGAAAATTCGAGTGCCCGCCAGTCTTACACAGCAGGCATCCGAGCGATTTTGGTTGACGAGTTCCAAGACACCAACGCGCAACAATCTAGTCTGGTCAAGTTACTGGCCTCCTCAAAAGCAAATCTCTTCTTGATTGGTGACGACAAACAATCAATCTACAAGTTCCAGGGCGCAGACGTTTCAACCTTCAATAAGTGGAAAGCGGAATTTGCGCAAACTGACTGCCAATCGATTCTCAGCCTTTCGCAATCATTCAGAAGCCATCCCACAGTTGTGGCCTTCATCAATGCCGTTTTTGCTGAGATCTTAGCTAAGCCCACACCAGGCACTTTCGACGCCACCTTTGTGGAGCTTTCGGCTGCGCGGCAAGAGCACAGCGATCCTGAAAGGGTGCAGATTCGCCTGCTGCCTGCCTATGATGACAGCGGCGACAAGCTGAAAACCAGTGAAATTCAAGCTGTCGAATCACAGGCGGTGGCAGCGTGGATTGCCGAGTGCATCGAAAAGCAGCTGCCGGTCAAGTGCAAAACCGGTGACAACCGCGCCATTCAATACGGTGACTTTGCTGTTCTGGTGCAACAAAATAAGGATTTTGCCAATATCGAATTTGCTCTGGCGTCCGCCGGCATTCCCTATGTAACTCTGGGCGGGCAAGGCTTTCTGGAGCGGCAAGAGATTTACGATATGCAAAATCTTCTCGCTTTTCTTTCTAACCCTCGCGACAGCCAGGCCCTCGTAGGTATCCTCCGCTCGCCGATCTTTGGTATTACAGATGATATCATCCATCTGATTGGCACTTCTGGGTATAGGGGACAGCCGTTTTGGCAGAAGTTGAAAGAAATGGTGGCGCGGCGCCATGCCGGCTATGAATCGGTGGCGGCCGCCGGCAATAATCTCTCTAGATGGATTGAGGACGCCGGCTGCATTCCCGTCAACGAGCTGCTCAGACGGATCATTCAGGCGACTTCATACGACATAGTCTTATTGTCGCTGCCCAACGGTCATCAAAGGTCGAGGAATCTCTGGAAACTTGTTCATGTCGCCACTCAAAATGAACACATGACCTGTTCTCAATTTGTGGAGCACTTGAAGCAGATGCGGGAATTCCGCGTCAAACAAGCAGATGCGCCACTCGATAACGGCAGTGCGGTCAAATTAATGACAATCCACAGCTCCAAAGGATTGGAGTTTCCGGCAGTAGCGCTGCCGATTCTGGGCAAATCGGCCGTATCAAGGGCAAATAAGTTCCGCTTTCACAGGCACTACGGGCTGGCCATAAATACTTGCCGTGACGGTGAAAACAAACCGGCATGGTATCAGCTGGCCAGTGCGTACGAAACCGAGATGGAAGTCTCTGAGAAAAGGCGGCTTTTCTATGTCGCTATGACCCGAGCCCGCGACTATCTCTCATTGTTCATGCCTACTCAACGCTCAAAGACAGAGTCGTTTTTGAGCTGGATGCAAAATGTTCTGCAAATCGACAGCGATGAAGAGGCAGCCAAATGCACTCGCACCCTTACCTCGCTTGACCATCAAGCGTCCTACACGCTGGTGCCGTTCGCTCCCAGGACCACTGATCGGTGCGAAGTCTTTCAGCCTGCTTTGGATTTTGATCAGACGGCCCTGGCGAATCATGAAACCGGTTTGAACCTTTCCTTGATTGGAAGCTTGCAGCAAGAACTACCGAAGGAGCCGTTGCCGTGGTTCGGATGGACCAGGGTGACACCTGAAGCCGGCGGTGTAAAGATTGGTGCCACCATATCTGGTACTTACTTTCATGCTTTAATGGAGCATCTTTCTTCGTTGGACGATCCAACCGCTGAACAAATTGAATCGATAGCCTATGCTCAAGGCGACGTTGCTGCGCATCCAGACGTTTTCAATGTTTTCGTAAGCGAGGGACAAAGATTGCTGCAAATTTTTCAGCACAGTCAGTTGCATTCGCTATTGCGCACAAGCAAGCGGCACTTGCATGAACTTCCATATACGCTGCTTGAAGCAGAGGGCGCCATAGTGAGGCGTCCAGACTTGCTCATTGAAACAGACGACGGCAGCTGGCTGATTGTCGATTACAAAACGGATAAGTTCGAAGTAGGCACGCTTGCACAGCAGGCGAACAAGCACCGATTGCAACTGAAGCAATATGTGGATGAATTTCGCACCCTGACAGGTATATCAGCCACACCCTGTCTTTATTTTGCCGAACATGGCATTTTGCATGGATTGCCGGAGCAGGTGGTGCAGTTAAGTTTGCTCAGCTCTATAGCAATCAGTTAGCCTCCGGAGCAGCTGGCTGGTATGCCGGGGTGCCTATTAACTGTTCTGGCGATTGTCTATAATAGGCTGCTATGGACAGAATGTATTTGAAAAATGCCATCGAACAACTTGAGCGCGAGAAAGGCGTTCACGCAGACAAGTTTGCTGACAACCCCGTTCACGCCAACTGCATGCCGAACTTCGAACAGGCTATTGGAAAGCTTAAACAAGAGCTGGAGAAGATGGGTGAGGAGCTGAAGCCTTAGTGGGCATGGCAGTGGGTGCTGCCTGCGTCTTCGTCGCCTTTGGTCTCCAGATCCAGACCAACCGGAGCTTCCAGGTTCTCCGCACATGCCAGTTTGTCCTGGTTTTGATGTCTGAGAGAATGATTTGTGGAAGGTTTCACGGACGGCTTTACGTGCTCTTCCGCCTTGCGTCCAGCCCCAAGTGAATATGCTTGATCGCGCTCTTGTCGAGTAGGTACAGGAAATCCTTGCTCCGTCACCGAAGTGCTAACTGTTGCAGACATAATTCGTTCTCCTTGCCAGGTGCCAAAGACGACGGCAGGAGCTCTCTTAAGTTCCCGAAAGGTCGCTTCTGGAAAGGAGTTCCTTCAACTGCAATGAACCGTTTAGCGATCGAGAAGGCGTCCATTTACGCGGAAGACCACCATGACACCGTGTGGCGATGTATAGGTCAGGGTCAGCAGACCCGGACGGCTAGCCAAAAGCGTCTTCACTGCGGCGCCAAACTGAACATAGACCTGATAGGCTCCTATCGGTGAAGGATCTAGCAGCAGATAGCTGGCATCACTGCCCTTAAGGGTCGCTGTCACCGTATCTGGTGTGACGAGATCGAGCGTGTGTAGCCGCCAACCTTCATATCCTGAAGGTTCCACCGCCTGGCGCCCGGTATGAAGCCATAGCACAGACTCATTGTTGCAAACGAAGACGTCACCAGATGCGGTGTTGGTGCGAATCCACCGGTAAGTATCCAAAATATCCTTGTTCTCGATCTCAGCCGATATGTCAGGGCGCCACGGCAATAGCTTGGGGTAATGTCCAGCTCGAGGCACAGAGGACCAGGCGGCACCCAGCACAAGATAGCTCGAGAAAAGAACCGCAGCAACAGCGCATAGAGCCTGCCACCGGGATCGGTTTGCTTGCCCTAGCCTTGATTTAACCAGGCGTGAGAAGTCTCGAAAGGCGCAGAAATAGAAGTAATAGATGAAAGGCAGCACCACCAAAACCAGGCGCCACTCGGTAAAGCCAGGCCAGATAATCATAGCAATGCCATAGCCAAGCACATAAATAGGCAGCAGGCACCGCCTGTGGTTCCAAAGGTCTCGTTTCATGCCAATGAAAAGTCCGGCCCACAAAAGCAGGAAACCGCCGCGATAAACCAAAAAAAACACCAGAGTGGACATCGTCTGGTAAGGCAGATGGTCGATCAAAGGCCAGACCAGGTTCAGTACGGAGGTAAACATATCGTGGAGCTTATCCCAGATAAGAGAGGCTCCCAGCTTGCTGTAGCTCTCGCTAGCCCAGCCACCATAGTCGGTGTAATAAGCTAACCATGCAGGCTGTTGTCTGGCGACTGAGTGCTGCCACCACCAGTAAGGAAACAGGCAGGCAATGAAGCCTGCGGCAGCCAGTAATGCCGTTTTGTACTTGCGCACAATAAGAAGGTAAAGGACAACCACCGGACCGACCAGACCGCCGACGCTGCGAACAAGCGCAGACAGCGCTGCTGCCGCTCCCAGCCCTGTGGCGGCCAATGGCGATGTAATCCGGCTGCGGGCGCAGCCGGCTGCCTCAGCCAGCCACAATGCAATCACCGTCACGCTGCCGTAGAGAAAGTCCGACATGGTGAAGGGCAGAAAGGACAGGAACTTTATGTTGAGGACCGTGGCAGCAAAGATGACTACGCTCATAAGCGACGTGATTCGCCGCGTCTTGCGCAGGTAAAGAACGGACAGCGCCGCAAAGGCAAATCCAAACGCCACCCCGGATGACTGCAAGAGCATCACATTATCTGGGAATTTGGGCTGCAGCCGCCAGAGCAGCGACAGAATGAAAGGATAAAGGATCGGATACTTGGTTTGAAAAGGACTGCTCGGCAAGGAGATGATGCGATAGCCGCTGCCGTCCGCCAGCGATTTGGCTGTCACCACATACAGCGCATCATCAAGATAGAGCCCAAAATAGGGCTGATGATTTATAGCGCAGCGCACCGCCACAACAGCGGCCGTAGTCACCACGGCAATGAAAAGACCGACTACCAGAAATCGCTTGCCGGATCTCCGACGCAGCATTTGCACGATTCTCTCCTGGAAAGTCGGATCATGATACCATCGAACACATCGTCACTCATGTTTACTAGTAGCGGCATTTTATGAGGGTGAAAATGAAAAAGCTGTTAGGCATGGTGGCAGCCTGCTTTGCGTTGATGCAATTCTTGCCGGCGCGCGCTGGTGCTAATGAAGATCTGGAAACTGCCAGGAAGCTGGAACAACAGGCTATCCCCATGCCCCATGGCAAGGAACGGCTGGCGGTGATCTTGCAGGCTGCTGAACAGTTGCAAAAAGTATTCGACAATGCCAGCTTCGATAGATCATCTTGTACGGATACCGCAGCTAACATCGCCCAGCTCTATCAAGACGAAGATAAGTTGGCTGATTCATTGCGCTGGTCTGAAACGGTCGTCAAATTCTCGCCTCAAGACTGGCGATCCTGGGCGAAGATTGTTCAATGCGCCCAGACCCTTGGTGATACGAAAAAACGCGACAGTGCGCGCGAAAGACTGGTGGAGTTGAACAATAAACATCTGGTCGATCAATCATTATTTTGCCGGGAGCAATTTAGTATCGAAGGCAAGCACGTTATGGTGCTCGAGTACTTCACGCCGAAGAAACCCAACAATGTGCGTCTATCTTTCGTGGTGCTCGGGCCTTCAGGCAAAACCGTTCTTACCCGTTACGCGCTTGGCGAAACGGAAGCCGACACGGCATTTGCAAGAGAGAGTAAGAATATCGGACCTGACGATCACATTTACTCCCTCGATGGCTATGCCGGCAACGGAGAATGGCTCGTTTCCATGTTTAAGCCGACTTTTCCCGAGTACGAAACGGTGCGATCGGCAGTTATTGCTGATGTGAATAGACGGGCTCAGCCCAATCCGAAGCCACCCAACGCCAGCTTGAAGTATTGAAATCAATGAATTGAAGTTATTCTTTCGCGTTCAGCCGTTCGATGACGAGATGATTGGTTGTGAAAAGAGACGATTATTGCGTATAGACATAATTTTTGCCGAACTTTATGTCCATAGGAAATAATCGTCTCTTTTCAGCTTGCTGGTCGATTCAGCGCTCGACCACAGGTGCAAAATGATGGAAAAGGGAGCGCTCATTAACTCCGCCAAACTCGGAGATGAACATCCACAAAGCGAAAGGTCCGCTCCTTGCGAAGCGAACCTTCTATGTGCCTTCTCTGGCAGAAGCAAACACCTGGAACTCAGCTCAATGCATCAGCTCCAATGCATCATCTTCTGCAATCGAGCGTTTAGCCGCAAGAAGACTTGGGGCTGTGTGAAGAGCAGCTTGACGCTTCCGCTTTTCCTTCTACTTTGAATTCATGCTCGACCCAGCTTTGCCATCCGCCGTAGAGCTCTTGTACTTTGTAGCCTTTTTTGGCGATCAACAATGCTGCTTTGGTGGAGAGGAAGCAGGTGATGTCGTAACAATAGACGACGATGTTTTCGTCTTTGTTGAGCTTGGTCAGATGCTTTTCCAATTCGTCATAAGAAACGTTGATCGCTGTTGGAACGTGGCCTTTGGCATACAACTCAGGTGTTCTCAAATCGATGATTTGCACTTTTTCTTTGTTGTTTACCAGGTTGTTCAGTGCCACTGGTCCGGTTTCAAAAGCGAGTTTCGCTTCAAAAAATTTGATGGCGGCTTCAGTGGTTTCTTTGGTTAATGTACCGGCGGTCATTAGTCCTCCTTCGCGGGGAAACCGCGAATAATATGTCCAACTTCGTACCTATGATCGTATTAGCTCTGGTATCTAATTGCAAGTAGGCACCGAAATGTCCTGTAGTATGCAAAACGATACCATTGTGGAGGAATGCTTCACAGCGGGCTTTGGCGGCAAAATCAAAAGCCGCAGAGCCAAAATATACCACGTTTAATCTTTAATTTGATCAGCAGGCGAGTGCTGCCGATAAAAGCGCAAGAAAGTTGCTGATGAGTTTGTTGTGCAGCATCATGTGGTACCGTGGATGGTGCCTCAGTTTTGCAAGAGCACATTAACGTTGTTTCGGCTAATCAGTCGCATGAAGTGCGTCATATCAACAAGGTTCTCTTCTGTCGGCAGCTTGATGTACATTTCGCACGTAAAGATAAATTGGATCACCAAATATGCCTTAAATGCTGCAGACAACAATCTATTCTCGAACTGCTCTTCGTATTCACTGGCACCAAACCCGGCGCGAAAAGCACCTCTTGCGGCCAGCAACTGCTCTTTGTTGTACAAACCATCCTGCTCTCCTCCATAGACGTAACAGCACATCGCCAGAGATGATGCCAGGTCACTGACGCGGCAGTCCATGCGCAGCCAGTCAAAGTCAACGATGCCGGTTATCTGGTATTCGCTGAACAGCGCCTGGCCGGCGTGCAAGTCGAAGTGCACAGCCTGCTTGGGCAATTCATCGTAGCGGCAATGCTCAAGCTCAGCGCATGCTTGTGCAACGAACGTATGCAAGCAGCCGTAATTTGGTTCCACTACGTTTCGCCCCTGGTCATTAAGTTCTTCGTACAGACGCGGTAGAGACTGCACTGCATCATTGCAAAGTTGCGCCAGTGATTTTTCCACAACCCTGGTTGTTCTATATCCGGAAAGCACGCGCGACATTCGACCGATGGCATTAAAGAAGCTCTGACGGCGGGCGAAATCGAA
>Ga0182024_10006502_pt1 | contig 25640 bp, 18 predicted proteins | sample P32metaG_FD_120480 | JGI IMG/M metagenome (GOLD analysis project Ga0182024, IMG submission 120480) | Permafrost microbial communities from Stordalen Mire, Sweden - P3-2 metaG (Illumina Assembly) | ecosystem: Environmental > Terrestrial > Soil > Wetlands > Permafrost | place: Sweden: Stordalen...
CACATTTTGTTGGCAATCAGGGAATAGCCGGGCGTGCAGTGGTCACCACCAGCGGTCACCACGCGCAGTCACGAAATTACGCCAGACATAGTCCCACGGCGATCACGCTTATCAGGCAGACGAAGGTTGTATCACGTGGCCGTGTTTCCCACCGAATCATGGCCAGCACCACGCCGGTGCACCAGTCGCGGCAATTAGAATGAGCACCGCTGTCGTGGCAGCGATCCTCGCGGATATCGATAACTTCGTGATTTGAAGTTGGATTGTCTTCGTGCCCGCTCCACAGACGTGACGTGACCACCTTTGCAACATTAGGCGACCGTGTTTCCAGTGGGCGCCCGCGCCGCTAGCACCGACAGGATCAGAACGGGAGCCAACAATACCCACACGCCAAAGCGGGGAGTCGCTGCGCCCGACAACAATGCGCCGGCCAGAAACGCGGCCCAGATTCCCGCGTAGAGGCGCGCGCGATGCAGTTGTGTGTCCCACGATCCTTGGCTATCCCGGAGGGGTGCACCTCTGACCGCCAGTGCCAAATGCACACCAAGCCTGCTCAACGTTCCGGTCACAAACGTTACGCTCACCTGGATTGAGCCGACCCGGGACAGCGTCGTATTCAGAATCCCCATCGCCCAGCAGGCCAACGCGATGAGAACCTCATCGGACAAGTGGCCAAGCTGCTTAAGCCCTACGACCAGCGCCAGCGAAGCTGCGACCACACTAAACGCCACCCGCCGCGGCTCCGATGTCTCGGAGTTCGCCATCAAAGCTCCCACGAACGAACCGCCCGCAAAGAACACGATTGCCAGCGCCGACGGCAGTGCTAAGGCAAAATCCCCCTGCCCCGCTCGATAGCCTGTTTGCGTCGTATTTCCGCTCATGAATGACAGGTAGGTGTTGTAGCTGATGATGCCGTAGGCATCCACGAAGCCGGCAACCATGGCGAGACCGGTGGCCAACCGCTCTTGATAATTCGCACTCGACCGTGAGACCGCAGAACCTGTGTCGCCGTTCTCACCCATTAGTTGATCCTCCCATGTCGTGACCTCACCTACCGCCGAGACCGTGTCCGACCATTACGGCTGGTCTGCACGTGGCAATTCGACGCGTCCTCCGGCGGCCATCAGCAGCTTCACCGCATCCACGTACTGCTGGCTATTTGCCTGCACTTCACACAGTTGTGCCTCCTCGCGCAGCCGCTGCGCATCCAGCACCTGGATATATCCGGCGTTGCCTGCCGCATACGCTTGGCGGGTAAGCGATTGCGATGCGCCTGCGGACTGAAGAGCGTGCTGCTGTGTACTCAACGATGCCGAATCGTTTCCCAAAGCTTGCAAGGCCGCGGCGACTTGGCTGAACGCCTCAAGTACGGTCTGCCGGTATGCGGCAAGAGCCGCTCGGTACTCGTCTTCGGCAGCGCGTCGCTCTGCTGTCAGGGAACCGCCATGGAACACCGGCGCTGTCAGACCTCCCAGGATATTCCAAGCGGTTTCCGACGGTCCGCCACCGAGCAGGCCCTGTTCGCCGATCGCAGCGCTCAGCGTGAAGTGGGGGTACAGATCAGCCGTGGCCATGCCGAGGGCGGCACTGGCTGCGTGCAGCTGCGCTTCGGCCGCGCTGATGTCGGGTCGACGATGCACGAGTTCGGACGGCAACGATACCGGCAGACGCTCCGCAAGCTCGAATGCATCCAGATCCACATCGGGAGGCGTCCAGTCCGATGGTGCCGCCCCGATCAGACTACTCAGGACAGCCTGCGACAGACTCAACTCTTGCTGCAGCGGCGGCAGAAGGGTTCGATCGTGATCGGCTTGACTCTGCGCGCTGAGCACGTCCATCTGCGATACCGCACCGGCCTCGCGCGCGGCCCGGATCAGCGTCAGGCTATGCTCATCATCGGCCACGATCCCCTCTACGACCCGGATCTGCGCGCGCAACGCAGCAATCTGCAGTGCCTCGATCACGACGTTGCCACTGACACTGAGCGCGACAGCGTCAAGCCGCGCAGACTCAAATTGCGCGTCAGCGGTCGCCAGTTCGACACGCGATCTCGTTGCTCCGAATATGTCGAAGTCGTAACTGACTATCGGGCCAGTCGCGTACGCTGAATAGGGCGGAAAGCCCTTTGCCAGCGAGCCCAGCACGGGGGCGCCATAGCGAGTTCGCTGCGCCTCCGCTATAGCGTCCACTTGGGGATACCACGCGCCACGCGCCGCGCGAATTCGCTCACGCGCCGCGGCCAGGTGCGCCTGGGCACTGGCGAGCGATTGATTGTTCTTAAGAGCCAGCGACACCAATTGATCAATCTGCTCCGATCCCAGCAGTGTCCACCACGCATTCGGAGGACCCTTGCCGAGCGAGACGAGCGGAACGCGTTCATCCGCATTCCCTGTGATCGACGTCTTCTTGCCCGCCGGCGTTTGCAGGTACTGGGTTTGCGGAGGGTCCGGGGGGCGCACATAAGCGATGCGTGACGCACAACCGGTACCGAGAACGGCCGTGACTAGCACTGTCAAGGCGCCAGCCTTGCGCAAGGTACATGGATTTAGGTCACTCATGGCGTTGCCCACCTACTGAAACTGGGGGAACTTTGCGCACGAGCAATACGGTCACCAACCCAAGCCCCAGCACAGCGCTCTGCATGATGATGGTATCGCTGAATCCGAGTAGAAACGCCTGATGCCGGATGGCGCGCCCTACCGCGACCACCGCATCCCGGTACGCCACGGCGGTGTCGCTTATCCCGGAACTTAGAAAATAGCCGGCCAGACGGTCGAGTCGCTGCCGCGTGCTCTCATCGAGCAGAGTTGCCTGTGAGGATAGGACGGCGGAGTGGAATTGCTCACGCTTGGTCAGGAAAGTCTGGATCACGGCGATTCCGACGGCGCCGCCCATATTGCGCATCGCATTGAAGAGCGCCGAGGCGGAGCCCGCATACTCGTGCTCGATTCCTGCAATCGCGATCGCCGAGAGCGGCGCCATCGTCATCACCTGCGCCAGGGCGCGCACGAGGCTTGAGCTCAAGAACTGCGGGCCAGAGAAATCATCCGAAAGCCGAAAGGCGAGCAGGCTACCGGCGATGAACAGAATGTAGCCGACGATGACCAGCCAGCGACTGTCGACCCGTTGCATAATTTTTGGAAGGAGCGGAATGAGCAGCAATTGCGGCAGCCCGATCCATATCATCACTCCACCGATCTGCTGTGAACTGTAACCCTGCATGCGCGCCAGGTACTGCGGAAGAAGGTAAATCCAACCGAACATCGAAAAACCGAAAATGAAGTTCGCGCAAGTGCCAAGACCGAAGTTGCGACGCGCCAGCAGCCGCAGATTCAGCAGCGGCGCCGTGCACTTTAGCTCCACGTATATGAAGACGCTGAGACTCAACACTCCGATTACGGCAAGACGCACGATAAACGGCGAGCCGAACCAGTCGTTCTTGTTGCCTTCTTCGAGAACGGTCTCCAGACAGCCGAGTCCTACTGCCATGGTGAACATCCCCAGCCAGTCACCCTGACGCAGCAGCTGCAATTGACGCGGCGCGGGCTCCAGGGCGTGCCAAAGCATCGCAACCATTACGAGGCCGGGGGGCAAGCTGAGAAAGAAAATCGATTGCCAGCCGAACGTATCGCTGAAATAGCCGCCGAGCGCCGGGCCGATGGAGGGCGCGAAGACCACCGCAATAGAATAGATTGCAAGGCCCACGGGGTACTTGGAACGCGGCAGCTTGGTCATGATGATGCTAAAGGCGAGCGGTATGAGAGCGCCCCCCGCAAAGCCCTGAGCGGCCCGGATCACGATCATCTGGCCGAGCGTCTGCGCAGAAGCGCACGCGGCGGTCAGCCCTAAAAACAAGAGAGTGCTGGTCAATAAATAAGTGCGCAGCGAGAAGATGCTCGCGAACCACGCGCTCAGTGGGATCACAATGATTTCGGCAATCAAATAAGACGTCGTGATCCATCCGCCGTCGTCGAGGCCGGCGCCGATTCCACCCTGGATATCAGCCAGTGAAGCGCCGACCACCTGAATGTTGAGGATGGCCAGAAACGCCCCGATCGTTGACCCGACCACGGCTACCCAAGTCTTGAACGACACGTCATCGCCAGTTTGCGCTGTGGGCGGCAAAGAGGCGCCGCGGTCGACGATGCTGGGGCGCGGCAGAGTAGCCGAGGCAGTGGACATGGCGTGTTCCGCGCTTCAGTGAACCTGAGGCGACGAGAGCATCGCAAGTGATGCGACCGTGGGGGCTGTGCAGGCCGCAGCCGGTGCCGACCCTCCCCCAGACTTGGTATCGATTGACGCTTCGACCGACATGCCAGGGCGCAAGCTACCGATCAGAATCTGACGATCGTCAAGAACGATCTTCACCGGAATGCGCTGCACGATTTTGGTGAAATTCCCGGTGGCGTTGTCCGGCGGCAGCAGGCTGAACTCAAGTCCGCTCGCCGGCGCCAGACTGTCGACGCAGCCGCGCAAGTGCGCCCCGGGAAATGTATCCACACGCAACCGTACCGGCTCGCCGGAGCGCACACGAGTCAATTGCGTTTCCTTGAAATTAGCCACGACGTAGACTTCTCTCAGCGGCACGAGGGCCGTCAGCTGCGTACCCGCCTGGACGTACTGCCCCAAACGAACGGTGCGCGCTGCGACCACGCCATCGATCGGCGCAATGATTGTCGTATAGCCGAGATTTAAGGCTGCCTGCCGTTCGATCGCTTGCGAGCGATCCTCGAGGGCCTGGCTTTGCGCAAGCTTCGCCTGCAGAACGTGGACCTCCTGTTGCGCCGTGGCAAGCGCCGCCCGATCTCTCGCGAGATCCGCGCCGCGCTCGCGCGCCTGGGCATTGGCTTCCTGCGACTGCTGCTGTGAGCCGAAACCGATGCCCGCCATCGTGCGATAGCGCACGCGATTCAGGCGCGCCAAATCCAAAGCGGCCGCACTTGCAGACACACTCGCTGTCGCTCGGGCGATCAGCGTGTCCTGCTGTGCAAGTTGTGCGTGCAAATCGTCGACCTCGGCCTGAGCGGCTTGCACATCGGCTCGCACCTGATCCAAAGCCGCTCGGAAATCGCGGTCGTCAATGCGCGCGAGCACCTGGCCGGCGCGCACCGGCTGATCATCGTCCACGAGAACAGCCGATACATAGCCCGAAACCCGGGAAGCGACGATGGTCGAGTGGGCCTGCACGTACGCATCGTCCGTTGAGACAACGAAACGACCCGCTGTGAAATAGTAGACGCCCCAGACCATTGCCAGCACCAGTCCAAGCGGGACCGCGATTGCCAGCAGCAGATGCCGCCGCAACCACTGCCCGCCCGCCTGTGGCCGCCCCGCGATCGATCGGATGTGTGCCGGCGCGATTTGCGATTTCATCAACATTGATTGCTCCCTTAGCAGCTACTTTTCTTGATTAAAAACTAGCAATGCTCCGTGGAGGATCCATTACGGATACGAGTACGCTGTGTTTCAAAAGAAATGTTCTTCGCTTAAAGCCCGGTCCGGTAGCCCCAATGCAGCAAGCGCATGCGGCCGCCCGCAATGCACCGCGGCAACCGCCACGAGACGGCTTGCGCGGCAGGTCTTGCGTAAACGTCTCGTTGAGGGGCGCCGACAATAAGATCGCAACCGTGGCATGGTCCCGCCGTCGGTGTGCCGCTCGCGATTTTTCAATGCGACCGGCGCCAGCCGCAATTGAGAGTCGACCACTCCTGGCTCCTGTGAGTCCTCCGCGGACTAGATCAGCTGAGCAGCACGGCGGCCGGCGTTACACGCTGCTTCGCGGCGCTCGGCAGCCCTCTCAGCCCTACTGCGCTGGATCAACTCACGTTCGTTTGTCCCACACCCACGGCTCGCGGGCCGATCCTCACCATTCCGTCGATTGATGCCAGCGTTGCCTACCCGGATTTGTGGTGGTCCATTGCCTTGGTGTTCTGTGCCATCGCGGAATCCTCCCAGCCACCGCCGAGCGCACGGATCAGGTTGACACTGGCTCGTAGCTGCAGGGTATCGAGAGTGAGTGCCTCTAGCTGGGTCTGTAGGACCGCTGCCTGGGATGTGACCACGGTGAGATAGTCGGTCGCACCCTTCACATAGAGCACCATGGATAAGTCCAAGGTACGCTGCGCGGCGTCGACCGCGGCCTTCTCCTCCACAGCGGCGTCGTGGTAGTGATTGAGTGTGGCGAGGCTGTCTTCGACCTGCTGAAACGCGCTTACGACGGTGCTGCGATAATTCGCGGCTGAGGCGTCGAACTCGGCGCGCGCTTGAGCAACCTGCGCCCGGCGCAGGCCGCCGTCAAATACGGTGAATAGGGCATTAGGTCCGATCGCCCAGAAAGAGCTGGGCGCACTCAGCCAGTTCGAAATGGAGCTGCTCTGGAAGCCGCCTTGAGCGCCGAGTGTCAGCGTGGGGAAATACGCCGCACGCGCGACCCCAATGTTCGCATTAGCCGCAATCATGCGCCGCTGCGCGGCCGAAATATCCGGACGGCGCTCCAGCAAGGCGCTGGGGACGCCGCTGGGAGTCTGCGGAAGCTTGATGGCGACAATCTCCGGATTGATCGAAAACGTCGATGCCGACACGCCGAGCAGCGCCGCAATGGCATGTTCCATCAGCGCGCGCTGAGCGAGCGTTTGCGCCGCCTGCGAACGTGCGGCATTGAGTTGGGTCTGCGCCTGCGAAACATCGAGGCCGGGCGCGATGCCGGCATCGTGGCGCTGCTGCGTAAGGCTGAGCGCGCGCACATAGGCCTTCACACTCTCCCCGAGGATCGCGCTGTCATCGTCGAGGCTGCGAAGCTGAACGTAATCGTCGACCAACTGCGCGACCAGCGAAAGGCGGGCATTCTCAAGATCCGCTGCGGCTGCGGCGGCGTTCGCCTCACCCGCCGCGACCTCGTTGCGAATCTGCCCCCACAGGTCTAGCTCGTAGCTGACGCTGCCACCAATGGTGTTGGCGTTGTAGTAGGTCGGCGTCGTGGGTCCCCTGAGAGGGTCGTTGAGCGATTCGCGAGCACGCTCGACGCCGGCACCGAGACCCAGCGTAGGAAACAGGCCCGCGCGCGCTTGATCGCTGAGCGCCCTCGCCTGTGCGTAATTAGCCAGTGCCGCGGCCAGCGTCGGGTTCCCGGCGATCAGCCTTTTCTGCAGCTCGTCGAGCTCCGCGTTGCCGTAGAGCGTCCACCAGCTGTCGCGCGGTAGTCGGTCGCCCGGCTGCGCCTGTGTCCACGGTCCGATTTCCTTATAGGCGGCCGCAGTTGGAACGTCTGGGGTTTTGAGCGGCGGTGCTAGAGAGCAAGCGCCGAGGAGCAGCGTCAGGGCTGCGCCGAACCAGGGTATGGCCTTAGCTCCTTTCATTTTTGTCCTTCGCCTTCCCGGAGTCCGCGCGGTCCGACGCCGCGCCGGCCAGGCGCACCTTGGCGCCATTGCCGATTCCCTCGGGAGAGTTGAGGCGCACCTCCGTGCCGTTGCCGATTCCATCGGGGGGGTTTTGGATCACGCGATCGTTCGGCGAGAGGCCCGAGGCAAGCTCGATGACAGCACCCAGGTCGCGTGCGATCGACACCGGTTTGACCACCACGCGGCTGTTGGCGTCCACGGTGGCGATCGAAAGCCCCTTGGCGTCGAAAATCAGCGCGCTCGATGGTACGCGGAGCACCCGCGTGGCATCGTCGATTTGCAGATGGATGCTGGCGTAGTCGCCCGGCATTATCTCACCGGCGCTATTGTCGACGATGAGCTGCATCAGGGTCGTGCCGGTGCTCGGGTTGACCGCCTGGGCCGAAGCCTCCACCGTTCCACTATATGTTTTGTCGGGATGTTCGGGCACGCGGATCGCGGCCTTGGTGCCTGGCGGCACGCTAGGCACATAGTTCTGCGGCACGTTGACATAGACGCGCAGTTTGCTCGTCTCAGAGACCACGAATAGCTCCGCGCCGCCGGCGGCGCCGACATTGATCAGCGCGCCGATGTCGGTTTCGCGCGCGGTGACGATGCCGTTGAACGGCGCGATCAGGTGTTTGAATCCTTCCTCGGCGACCAGGCGATCGACGTTCGCCTGCGCCGCCTTGACCTGTGCGATATTCGCGTTCAGGGTGAAGGTGCGCTGGTCGACGTCCTGCATGGCGACGGCATCGGTGCCGGCCAGCGACTGCCAGCGCTGTGCGCTAATTTGCGCAAGTTTCGCATTGGCCTTTGCGCCGCTCAGGTCAGCGCGCGCTTGCGTGAGCTGCTGATCGAGATCGGGCGTATCGATGTCGGCTAGAACGTCGCCGGCCTGCACCCTGTCGCCGATATCGTGCTGCCAGCTTTTCAGGTAGCCCGGGACGCGCGCGTAGATGGGCGCGCGGATATAGGCTGCCAGGCGCCCGGGCAGGTCCAGGCTCGCATGATCCTGCGCATTGATTGGGGCCACAATGGCGACGGTCGGCACGGCCTGCGCTTCAGTCAATTCGCGCAGCCGCGAGTATTGCGTGGCGCGGGAGGCTATGCCGTGGGCAACGATGACCACGGCGAGGAGCACGAGTGTGCCACCGACGAACCGCAGCCGGCGCACCACGGAGCGACCGGTATCTCGATCAGGCTGGAACATGGCTTCCTCCTAAGCTGGCTTCCGGCGTCGGCTTTGGGCTGTAGCGCCGGTGAATAATGCTGAACACGACGGGAACGAAGAACAGCGTGGAGACGGTGGCGAAGATCAGGCCACCGATCACCGCGCGGCCGAGCGGCGCATTCTGCTCACCGCCTTCGCCCAAGCCCAACGCCATCGGCAGCATGCCGATCACCATGGCCAGCGCCGTCATCATCACGGGGCGCAGGCGCACGAATCCGGCCTCGACCGCGGCTTGCGTCGCATCGCCAAGCTCGCTGAGCTTCTCGCGAGCAAAACTGATGACGAGCACGCTGTTCGCGGTCGCCACGCCCATGCACATGATCGCGCCTGTGAGTGCCGGCACCGACAGCGTGGTGTGCGTCGCAAAAAGCATCCAGATAATGCCGGCGAGCGCCGCCGGCAGCGCCGTGATGATGACGAAGGGATCGCTCCACGACTGGAAGTTGATCACGATCAACAGATAGACCAGCACGATTGCGCCGAGGAGACCGAACAGCAATCCGGAGTAGGCGCTGTTCATGGTCGCCGTCTGGCCGACCAAGGCGACGATTGCACCTTTCGGCGCGTCCTTGTCGTTCTGGGCGATGATCTTCTGGATGTCCCTCGAGACCGCGCCAAGATCGCGCCCCTGGGTCGTCGCATAGATCTCCACCATTGGAGAGATGTCGTATTGCGAGACTACGGCGTTGCTGTGGCTGCGCCGGATCTCAGCGAGACCGCCGAGCACCGTGGTTGGCGCTCCTTTGGCGTTGATCGGCAGATTCCGCAACTCCGGCAGCGTGTCGATCTGATATTGCGGCGTCTGCAGCGCGATGGGATATGTGACGCCGTTCTTTTCATTGAGCCAGTAGGTGGGCGCCACCTGAATGGAACTGGCCAGATTGACGACCAGGCTATCCGTCACATCGGCTGCGGTCACGCCAGTATATTGGGCGCGCGTGCGATCAATGTTGACATCGATCGTCGGCAGCGCGAAAGACTGTTGGATGCGCGCATCGGCCACGCCGGTGATATGGCGAACCTGTGCCAGGAGCTTATTGGCGTAGGCATAGTCCGCGGCAAGATCGTTGCCACGGATCTGCAGATCAATCGGCGCTGGGGCGCCGAAATTGAGAATCTGGCTCACGATATCGGCGGGCAGAAACGAGAAGGTCATACCGGGAAAGCGATGCGGCAGCTGCTCGCGTAGGAGACTTACGTAATTGGCGGTCGGCGCGTGCCCCGCGTTGAGCGAGATCTGGATGTCTCCGTCGGACTCGCCGATAGTGCCAGTGTTGTTGTAGATGGTATTGATCGCCGAAATATAAGTGCCAATATTGTCAGCCACCGCCGCCACCTCGGCCGACGGGATCACCTCGCGAATCGCCTTCTCCACATCGGCGAACCGCGCGGCGGTCTCCTCGATGCGCATGCCGACGGGCGCCCGCACATGCAGCAGCATCTGACCGCCGTCGACCTGCGGGAAAAAATTGCGGCCAAGAAACGGCGCTAGCAGGAACGAGACGGCGATGAAACCGAGAAACCCTGCGAGGAACAGCCTGCGGTGCTCGATGGCGAGCGAGAGCAGATCGTGATACCCGGTGCGCAGCCGCGCGAAGCGGGCCTCGAAGCTGCGCTGCAAGCGCACCAGTGGATTCCTCGCTGGTTGCAGCTCCAGGACCTCCTTGTGCTCCCCGACGAGGGCGTCGTGTCCACGCAGCAGATATTTCGCCATCGTCGGCACCAGTGTGCGCGAAAGTAAGAACGAGAACACCATCGCAAACATCACGCTCTCTGCCATGGGCGCGAACAGGAAGCGCGCCACGCCGTTCAGAAAGAACATTGGAACGAACACGATACAGATACACAGCAAGGACACGAACGCCGGAACTACGATCTGCGCGGACCCGTCGAGGATCGCCCTTTCCACGTCCTTGCCCTGTTCGAGGTGGTAGTTGATGCTCTCTATCGTCACCGTCGCCTCATCGACCAGTATGCCCACGGCGAGCGCAAGGCCCCCCAGGGTAATGATGTTGAGCGTCTCGCCAATCGCCGCAAGCGCACCGATCGCGCCGAGGATCGACAACGGAATCGAGGTGGTCACAATCAGCGTCGAGCGCGCACTGCCGAGGAAGAGCAGAATCATCAGGCTGGTCAGCGCCGCGGCAATCACACCTTCGCGCACCACGCCCGAGATCGCAGCGCGCACGAATATCGACTGGTCGCCGATTGGCTTGATGTCGAGCGCGTCCGGCAGCGATGGCTTGATGATTTGCAACATCCTCTTAATGCCGCCGACGATTTCGAGCGTCGAGGTCGTGCCGTTCTTGAACACACTGAGGAGCACCGAACGATTGCCGTCCACGTGGACGATATTGGTCTGCACCGCATTGCCGTCATGCACCTCGGCAACGTCGTGCATGTACACCATCGCGCCGCCCACGTTTTTGATCGGCAAGTCGCCGAGCTCTGCAATTTTCGAAGGAGCGCTGTTGAGGTTAATGTTGTATTCATAGTCACCGATCTTCTGCGAGCCAACCGGGGTGATGAGGTTCTGCGCGGCAAGCGCATTGGCGACGTCGAGGCCGGTCAAGCCGCGCGACTGCACCGCGGCGGTGTCGAGATCGAACATCACCTGCGGCGTCTTGCCGCCGAACGGCCACGGGATGCCCGCACCCTGCACCGTGACCAAGCGCGGCCGCACGAAGTTCACGCCGAGATCGGCGAGATTCTGCTCGGTCAGTCCCTTACCCGAGAGCGCGAGCTGAATGATCGGCACCGTCGAGGCGCCATAATTGAGAACCAGCGGCGGCGTCGTGCCGACCGGCATCTGCTTGAGCAGGCTCTGCGAAATCGCCGTGACCTGCGCGTTGGCCGTAGCGATATTGACCGACGGATGAAAGAAGATCTTGACGATCCCGAAGGTGGTATACGAATTCGCCTCGATGTGCTCGATGTCGTTGACCGTCGTCGTCAGCGCGCGCTCGAATGGGGTGATGATGCGCCCCGCCATCTGATCGGGCGCCAAGCCTTGATATTGAAACGCCACGGCGATGATTGGGATGTTGATGTTCGGAAAAATATCCACCGGCATGCGCAGCGCGGCGAACGTGCCGAGGAGGAGGATGAGCAACGCCGACACGACAAACGTGTAGGGTCGACTCAGTGCGATACGGACTATGGCGAGCATGTTGGCGGGGAGACCCGAGTTAGATTCTTGCAGTGGACCGGCGCAGCCATGCTGAGGAGCCGGCCCGCCAACGGCACCCAATGCCGTTCCGGCCGCGCGCGCGAGACCGGTAGCTGCGTAGCGGGAATGTCAATGGACTCGTTATGGACTTCGTGTATCTGAATCTGGACTGCCTGTCGCATGGGTGGCGTGCTCCTAATTGCGAACATATACGGCCTGTGCGCGGTGCATTACTGCGGGTGACGACCCGAATTCCTCGATGACTGCTAGATTGCGCCGCAGGTTTTGCGTTGAAGTTTCCGCGGAGCGACCGCGCGTTTCAATTGCAATGGCGGCAGAATTGGAAAGGCGCGGGCCGCTTGCGAAGCCTCAGCGGGCAGAGCGCTTGCCGCAAATGGCAATCGCCCCTTTTGGTCACCGCGACTATCAGCTTGTCGATGTCTAGTTTTTGGGAGCGCACGTGGCGCAACCCAGTTCGACCTGCTGCAAGGAAGCCAAGTCCGTGGTAGGAAACGGCTCCTGTCCACCGCTGCTGGGCTGTACGCAGTCGTAGCTGAGCAGAAAGGCCATGACCGCGGCATATTCGTCCGGCTTGAGCGAACCCGGCACGCCGATCGTCACCATCCTTTTCAAGGCGTGTTTCGGACAATAGCGTGTTCACTCTAGATATCCTCGGAATTTCGTCTCTAACCCAGCGCTATCACGGCGGCCGCCGCTGCAAAAAAGCACGCCATTCCGATGGGAATGATCCAGAGCGGATTGCGATCGGCGTCGGGGGAATCTGCTGCGGCGTCGGCGTCGTCATCATTTGCAGCGGTGCGAGCGCCTTGCGAGCCGAGCCTTGTTCCCAAGGATGGGCCGCTTGCCGCAAGCAGCGGCGCCGCAAGTTTCGCCGTCGGGTGTGTCATGTCGCTTCTCCTGTTCGCGCCCCGGGAAAACACAATTGCCGCCGGTGGCAGGAGTAAGCGTGGTAGGTGAGGGTTGCGCCGCGATTTCGCGATGCGCAGCGAGCGTTTCAGCCGTAATGCACTTGGCGCTGCCGTGGGCTCAATAGAGGACTTCGACCGGAGTGTTAAGGGTGTAACCCACACCGCGTTCAGTGACAATGAACTGCGGCTGCGACGGATCCGCTTCGATCTTGCGGCGCAGCCGCAGCACCTGAATGTCGATCGAGCGGTCGTAGACCTCGTTGTCGTACACGCGGCTCGCCTCGAGGAGTTGATCCCGCGTGAGAATCCGCTGCGGCGCGGCCAGCATCGCAGCGAGCAAGTTGAACTCGCCATTCGTCAGATCAATCTGGGGTCCGTCGCGCCGCTTTAGGCGTCGTGTTCGCAGATTGAGCTCAAATTGGTCGAACCGGTAAGCACGAATCTCTCGCTGCCGCGCGTGCGCCTGGCCCGCGCCCTTGGTTCGTCGCAGAACTGTTCTGATACGCGCCAGGAGCTCCCGAGGGCTGAAGGGCTTGGTCAGGTAATCGTCGGCGCCGAGTTCGAGTCCCATGACGCGGTCGGCTTCGTCGCGCACACCTGTGAGCATCACAATCGGTATTGCCGATTGATCCCGCAGCGTGCGCACGATCGCCATCCCGTCCTCACCGGCAAGGCGCAAGTCGAGCACGACAAGATCGATCGCCTCATCGGCGAGAATCACCGACATCTGCTTGCCGTTTGCGGCAGCGCTTACGCGCAATGAGTTCTCCGTGAGGTACTCTTCCAGTAACGCACGGATCTGCGGGTCATCGTCCACGACCAAGATGTGTGGTTGAATTATCTCCGGCATACTGCGACCTCCCTCGCCGGGTCGTGGTAATTTAGCATAGAGGCGCGGCCGAGATTCGCACCGCCTTCGATGGCAGCCCCGAGCCGTTCCAGTTGAAAGACTTCAATGCGCCACTCCCAGTACCCGGGCAATCGCCTCCGCAAGGTCGCGAGATTGCAGCGGCTTACGCAGCACCTCATTCACGCCGACAGTGGCCGCGCGCTTCGCGAGCTGCGCGTCACCGTGACCGCTCATCACGATGATTGGAACGTTGCGCCGAAGCTCGTGAATTTCACGCGCAAGCTCCGTGCCGACGAGATCCGGCATCGCTTCATCGGTGAGCAAGAGGTCAAAGCGCTGCGGCTCGGCCGCAAAGGCCTGCAGTGCCGCGCGACTCGAGTCGAAGCCGACCGGCTCATAGCCGAGCTCGGCGAGTATTTCCTCGGCGAGCGCAACGAGCGCGCGCTCGTCATCAACAATCATAACCGTTTCGCCGTGCCCACGCGGCAGCCGCCGGTCAGCTTCGATGGCGCGTTTCTCGGTTTCGCCTGCGACGGGCAACCAGATCTCGAACCTCGACCCCGCTCCCGCCTTCGTTGTAACGTCAATCCCGCCGCCAAGATCGATCACTATGCCGTGAATGAGCGACAGGCCGAGGCCCGTGCCTTCACCGACGCCTTTCGTGGTGAAGAATGGATCAAAGATGCGCTCGAACACCGCCGGCGGAATGCCGGTGCCTGTGTCGGCCACGACCAGGCGCACGTGCGGTCCCGGCGAGAGCGTGCCACGCCCAGCAGACCGGCGTTCGCTCACCTCGACGCGTTCGAGAACTACACTGAGTACGCCACCGAGCTCCATTGAATGCAAAGCGTTGGTACATAAGTTCATCGCCACTTGATGCAGATGCGTCGCGTCGCCGATCACGGCGGCGTCGCCTGCTTCGAGCCTGCTCTCTACACAAATCCCCGCAGGCAGCGAGGCTGCGAGCAGCTCAAGTGCTTCCTCGATCACGGACTGGACGTTTACCGGCACGCGCTCAGCGAGCCCACTTCGGCTGAAGCCGAGAATGCGGTCAACCAGCGTCTTAGCGCGACCCGCCGCGTGCATGACATTGTCAAGGTAGCGCCGCAAGGCACTGCCCGCTGCAGAATGCTGGTACGCGAGCTCGCCATACCCCAGGATCGCTCCGAGGATGTTGTTGAAGTCATGGGCGATACCCCCGGCCAACGTCCCGATTGCCTCCATCTTCTGCGACTGCCGCAGTTGCGCCTCCAAGTGCTCCTTGTGAATCTGCGCCTGCTTTTCAGCGGTAATGTCGGCCGTCGAGCCGACGATTCGATACGGCTTTCCCGTCGCGTCGCGCAGACAACGGCCGCGTACAGACATCCAAAGCCACTGACCGTCAGGTTGATGGACTCGGTATTCGCACTCATAGCGCGGCTTACGTCCCTCGAAGTGATCTCTCAGCGCGGCTTCGACGCGTGGTCTGTCATCGGGGTGAATCAAGATTTGCGCCATCCACGCACTGCGAGTCCTGATACTGTCTCCGCTCTGCCCCACCCACATTTTCATCTTCGGCGACAGGAACAGACGATCGGTCGCGAGGTCCCAATCCCAATGTCCCTCATTGGCTCCCTCCATTGCGAGAGCATAGCGCTCCTCGCTTTCGCGCAGCGCGCGCTCGCCGGTCTCGATGCGCTTTAATTGGCGCGCCAGTACGGCAACCGCCAATGCTCCCAGTAGTGTGACGATAAGCGTGCGCACGCCGATGCGTATCGCCTCGTCTCGCCAAGGTTGCAACGCGATGGATTCTTCACGGGTGACCGTGAGTACCATGGGCGTGTCCCTAACGTGTGCAACGGCGATGAATTCCCGCTTGCCGTCGATTGGACTCATAAGCCGGCTGTACGGCGCGTTCGGCGTGGCAGCAAGCTTGGGAAACCTCTGTCCGACCGCCGCCGGAGTCGGCGGATTACGCACGAGGAGCGTCCCATCATCGCGCAGAAGCTGCATCGCGCTGTCTCCTCCGAGATTCACGGCTGCATAGAACTGCTTGAGATCTTCGAGGTCGACGATTGCCGTGACGACGCCGGCGAATCCTCCTTGTCCGTCATCGAGACGGCGCGACAGAATTACTGCCGCGCGATTCTCGGAGCGCGAGACTAGGGGTTCGCTCAGGAAGAGGCCCTTCGCAACACCATCCCGCTGAGCGATGAAATATGAGCGGTCAGAGACGTCGAGATGAGGGGGTGAGGATCCGCGCGAACGGTGACGCTGAATGCCCTGCGCGTCGGCAATCGTAATCAAGCGTACCTGCCGCACTCCCGCCGTACGGCTCGCCAGAACATCGTCGAGACGCTCCGGGGCGATGTCGTGGCTGTCGTTTTGATACCAGCGCGCGGTATCGCGCAGTAGAAAGTCGACCGCTTGCCAGGTCCAGGCGGTTTGCTCGGCGAGCGCATTCGCCACGTTGTGGAGTTCACGATCGGTCGCGACGAGCGAGTTATCATACGCGCGCCAAGCGTCGTACGCTGACGAGCTGGCAAACGCCAGGATCACGAGAACGCCGAGCACGAGGACCCCTATCCGGAGGCGCTTGAACCGGATGGAACCGTTAGAGAGTAAAGCCGTGTTGCTTGATGACATGAGTTGTGTGCGCGGCACGCTCAGTTCGGTGCACCAACCATAGCGCGCACCGCCTCGAGCAGTTCTGCGCGGGACAACGGTTTCGCGATCACCCGCTGTACTCCAAGTGCTTGCGCGGCTGCGCCCACCGCCGATAGACCAGCGCGAAACTGACCCGATATGGCGATTAAAGGTTTACCCGGATGCGCTGTCTGTATTTCCTGCACCATCTTCACGCCCGCCTCTTTGGGCATGCAGACACTGACGATCACGAGGTCCACTGTGTCTCCCCGCTGCCCACCGCGCGCCGCGCTCGGGCAGACACGATAGCCCGCTTCGCTCAGCCATTCCTTGAGCAGAGCGCGCATGAGGTCATTTTCCTCGTATATTGAAATGCGCGCCATTGTATCGTTGAAAAGTCGTAGTTGCGCGTGTCGTCGGCCGCAGAGGCGCTTCACTCGAAGCGGTTATTGCAGCTGGCTCTTCGCATTTTGAGCGTCGCCGGCATCTTGAGCCGCAAGGCCAGCGATCGCGGCCCAATCGAGGGTTTCCCCACCCTGAGCGAGGAGCCGCAGAAAGCGATCATGTAACAGGCTACCAAGCGGCATGGGTACGTGCAGACTCTCGGCTGCCTCCAGTGCGAGGCGGATGTCCTTGTGTCCGAGCGGCGCGGCGAAAGCTGCCGGCTGATACTTGCCTTCCGCGATGAGGGCACCAAAGATTTTGTAAGCTCTTCCAGTGAAGAGCGTCGAGGTGAGCAGATCCACAAAGGCACGCCGGTCGATGCCGGCCTTGCCGACGAGCGCAACCGCCCCGCCCAATGCCTCGATGGCGGCTGCTTGCAGAAAATTTCCGCTGAGCTTGACTAGATTCGCCGCCGCCGGCTCTGTGCTGATCGGAAAAGTCTTTTGCCCCAGGACATCGAAGAGCGGCTTGCACTCCTCGACCGCCGCGGAATCACCTGCGGCGACGATGTAGAGCTTCGCTGCGGCCGCCATGTCCGGACGGCCGAAGACAGGCGCGGCGACGAATCGCTGCCCGGCTGCGGCGTGCGCTTCTGCCAGCTCTTTCGAGAACGCTACGCTGATGGTGCTCATCGAAACATGGATCGCACTCTTGCGAAGGCTTCCTACGAGGCCGCCCTCTGCCAACGTGACATACGCAAGCGCACCGTCGCCTGCAAGCATTGTGATAACTGCATCACCATTGCACGCATCGGAAATGCGGGCTGCCTCGTGCGCTCCTAGCTCAAGGAGCGCACGAGCTTTCCCGGGACTGCGATTGAACACCGTGACATCGTGTCCAGCCTTCACGAGATTCGCTGCCATGGCCAGACCCATGTGGCCAAGCCCAATGAATCCAATCTTCATCTCGTCATCTCCATAGTTCTGGTCATCAGGATCGCTGCGGAGGTGCCATGAACTCGGGCCCGACGGGGTCGGTGACGGTCTTGCGCAGGATGCGATCGATTGTCGACCGCGTTTCCGTATCGACCGACCACCCTGCCGTACCGACAATAGCCCGCAACTGATCCGGATGACGGGCGCCCCAGAGCGCTGCGCTGACGCCCTGGTCGAGCATCCAGCGGACAGCCAACTGAATCACGCGCTGATGGAAGCGGTCCCGCGCGAGTTGATCGAGCTGCTGAACCGCTGCGAGGTACTGTCCGAATCGCGGCGCCTGGAACTTCGGGTCAACGCGCCGCAGATCATCACCCTCGAAGGAAGTGTCCGCCCGCATTCGGCCGCTCAGGAGCCCGCGGCACAGCGCTCCGTATCCAAAAGTAACGATGTTATTCGCGCGACAGTAGGCGAGAATTTCATCTTCCACGGCCCGCTCGAAAAGGTTGTAGGGGGCCTGCAGCACATGCAGAGGCGCAATCCGACGGAAGCGCTGCATTTCCGCGACCGAGAAATTGCTGACGCCAATCGCGCGAATCTTTCCCTGTTCGTAGAGCGCTCGCATCGCCTCCGCAGTTTCCTCGATGGGAACGAGCGGATCAGGCCAATGAACCTGATAGATGTCGATGTAGTCTGTGCGCAGCCGCCTTAGTGACGCATCGATCTCCTCCATGATCCGAACTGGGGTCGCGTTCCGGTAGACCTTTCCATCGCGCCATTCGAGACCTACCTTGGTGGCGATGATTGCATGTGAGCGCAGGCGCGAACTCGCGATCGCTCTGCCGACGAGCTCTTCGGACACGCCGAAACCGTAAGCTGGCGCCGTATCGATAAGGTTAATGCCCTGATCAAAAGCGGCGCCGATTGTGGCGATTGATTCTCGGTAGTCCGTTCCTCCCCACATCCAGCCGCCCATCGCCCACGTTCCAAGCGCCACCCGGGAGACGCGCAACTGGGTATCGGGAATTTCTACGAACTCGGCGTCGATATTGTGCACTCGAGCCTGACTTGATTGCGGCATGCTGCAATGCTCCTGTTTGGCAACTGCCTGCAAAGATGCTCGCGGCCCATTGCTCGGATATTCCAGTAAACCCCCATATCGGTTACAGGTGAAATCTGCGGCAATTTCTGGCCGTACCAGTAGCTTGGACGCGCAATCGCTGCCCTGAAGACAGCCCTGCGCGCCGAGGGGATCGCTTCATTCTGCGATAGATTCCGCGGTCGGCCGCGCCCGTACGACGGGTACGACTAACAAATCCGGAATGAGACTACGAATATCGACTTGTTATTCGCGCCCCAGTGCTTGGCATCGATGAGCGGGCAATCATTGACGGTTGGCATGGGTGCTTATCGATCTGCCGATCGTGACCGTCCTCTGTCCGGCATTTCGGCTGGCGCTATGCCCATTTCTAATTCCCGCACTTATGCAAGACAGAATGCTGATGTCAACGAGCAGCTGCGGCAACATTCAGCAAGGAACTTACGCGATGGCGCGCGGAGGATTTTCTAAATAGGCGCCAGTACTATCGGTTCTGGTGCATCTGATAATCCGAGTGACGCTCGATTGACGCAGGAGGTGTTTGACGAACGCGGCGATCGACTTGCGCGTGACGAGCGTCGGTCGGCAAGCGATGGAGTTCCTACGGCGCGAGGGTGCATCACGTCAGCGCGCCGCGCCCCGATCTAATTTTGAAGCCCGGACAATTGGAAGACTTCGAGACGCTCGTGAAAAGTATCAATGAATTTTGGCTCAAGAACGTAAAGCTGCCCAAATCTCCGCAGCACGCGAAAAGCAAGTACTTCAGGCGAAAAGCGCGAACCGATTCCAAGACGTGAGGGCTCCGGGGGGCCAAGAGGGGCCGCCGCCGGGCGCGCCATCAAATCCAAATCGACGATCTGAGGGACGGCTTTTTGGCCGTTAAGGAGACAGAGCTACTCATATCGTTGATACTCATTTCATTTCTCCTGTCTCAAAGAATCTTGCTTTTCCATTTGCAAAATCACGGCGGAGAAGTCTTGCTCTTTTCCTTGCTCCGATTGCATTGCATTAACCTCGAAAGCCGCTCGTGTGGCGGGCATCTGCGCACCCACTGCAGCTGCGAGGTTGAGAATCAGACCGAAATCCTTGTTCATAAGCCGAAGCGGAAATTGAGGGCTATAGTCGTTTTTCATCGCTCTATCCAGTTTGCCTACATGCGCAGGAGCGACGACCGCAGTCTCTGCAAGAACGTCCAGCAATCGATTGCGATCGAGACCAGCCTTCTCACCGAGCGCAACGGCCTCGGCTATTGCCTGCATCCCGATTCCCAACAGGGTGTTCACAACAAGCTTCATGGTTGCTCCGGAACCGCTCGGCCCCAGATAAAAATGCTTTCTGGCGATCACTCTAAAGATCGACTCGGCGGCGGCGAAGCATCCCTGATCTCCGCCCCCGAAGAGGGTCAGCGCCCCCTGCTCGGCGGCCGGTGTACTCCCCGATATGGTCACGTCGAGGACGTCAACTCCACGCTCGGAACCCAGTCTCGAGAGTTCCTGCGAAGTCTTCGGATTCACTGTGCTCAGGTCGATAACCAGGGCGCCGCGACGCGCATTGATGAACGCGCCATCTTCTCCTCCATAAACGTGCAGAACAGCTTCATCGCCCGCAAGGCACGACAACACGACGTCGCAACTGGAGGAGAGTTCCGCAACGCTTGCCGCGACTGTACCGCCATACTGAATTAGCTCCTCCGCTTTGGTGCGGTGCCGGTCATAAGCGACCACCTTGAAGCCGGATTCAAGCAACCTCTGCGCAATCGGCCGGCCCATGTAGCCGACTCCTACAAATCCGAGTTTGCTTTTTTCTGATGTGATGGCATTCATGTCTAATTGTCCCTTGGCGAGCGCTGAGGGAGTTTCATCCGCTTGTTTTCACGGCTCCTCATCGCTCCGTAACTTTACGTCATTGTTCCTGTTTCGAGATTTTCGTCGCGGGCAGTAAGGGGCTCTCAGCCGGACCACCGGGTCCGGCGGAGATCTTTCCAGGGACCGCCATCTACGTAGCGCTCCGGATACAGGGCCTTCGAACGCGGGTCTTCCGCGGTGTCGAGCTGAAGGACCATCCACTTCGGATACGGAACGCCCGGATCCGACGCCGTGTCCAGAAGCCGAACTTCTTCGTCCGAAAGCCGAAGGTCTACGGCACAGATGTTATCTTCCAGTTGTTCAGCCTTCCGCGCAGCGACGATCACACTGCTGACGGCCGGCCGTCCCAATACCCACGATAGCGCCGCACGGGCCGGGCTTGCGTCATGCCGACCAGCCACCTCCTTCAGCGCTTCCACGACGCGGTAGCCCATCTCCTTGTCGAAAGGCACAAACGAACCGGCCTCGGCGAATCGTGTGCCGGCAGGAGCAGGATTAGTACGGCTGTACTTCCCCGAAAGGAAGCCGCCGGCAAGCGGGCTCCAAACCAGAATACCGATGTTGTAGTACTCGGCGAACGACTGGAACTCGTATTCGAGACCTCGGCCGACGAGGCTGTAATGCATCTGCGCCGTCACATATTTTTCCAACCCCAGGCGCTCCTGCAGCATAACCGCGGTGGCCGCCTGCCATGACATGAAGTTGGAGAGCCCGATGTAGCGGACCTTCCCCTGGCGCACAACATCGTCGAGCGTCCGCAGTGTCTCCTCGAGCGGCGTGTTGCTGTCCCATCCATGCACCTGGTAAAGATCGATGTAATCGGTCTGCAGCCGTTGGAGACTGCCCTCCACTTCGCGCATGATGTTCACTCGGGTCGCGCCGCTTCGATTGAGATTTTCGCTCATGGGGAGCCGGACTTTGGTGGCCAGGACGATCTCCGCCCTCACGCCCTTCAAGGCATTACCCACCAGAGTTTCGCTCTCCCCGAGGCTGTACACGTCCGCGGTATCAATGAAGTTGATGCCCCTGTCGAGGGCTAGCTTCACCATTCGCGTTGTGTCCTCCTGACCGAGGTTGCCCATGTTCATCTTGCCGCCGAACTGCATCGTGCCAAGCGCCACTTCGCTCACGATGAGTCCGGTATTCCCCAGTTTCCTATACTTCATCTCCATACTCCTTGTGCAGAATCAACGGTCGCGACGCCAGCTACCACGGCGGCGATCCGGTGCAACGTCGGACGCGCGAAGCGATCGAATTCCGCTCACCCGGCAAGAGGCCGGAATGCCAAATCCCGCCTGTTTCAGCCACTGATATCCTAAACCGCTATTTCGCCAATTTGAAAATCGCAATGGTGTCGCCGTACGGAAATCCCATCTGGAAGTTACCACCCGCAGCCACAGCAAGGTACTGGACGCCCCCTACCGAATAGGTCATCGGTGGCGCGTTCACACCCGCCCCTAAGTTGAACTTCCACAGCTTCACGCCGCTCGTGGCATCAAACGCATCAAGGTAACCATCGCCCTCGCCCATGAAGACGAGATTGCCGGCCGTCGTCAGCGCGCCGCCGATGAGCGGCTGTTTGGCATTGTATTGCCAGGCAAGCTTACCGGTGTCCACGTTGATGGCAGCGAACACACCGTTCTGCACCGGGTCCTTCGCCACATTGGTAAAGGAACTGCCCAACCTTATCGACCCTGGTTGATATCCCGGATCGTCCCCGGTGGTGAACGTCATCAGCTGATTCATGCCGAGAATGTAAACCTCATGGGTCAACGGGGAGTAAGCAGGCGGCGACCACTCCGCGCCACCGTTGGCACCCGGCAGCATCTGCACGCCTTCCTTGGTCGGCTGGGAAAACATATTCTTCGATTGATCGACAAAGGCGTCGGATCGGCGGATCAATTTTCCGGTGTCGCGGTTGACGATATAAAACCAGCCGGTCTTGCCTGCTTCGCCGGCCGCCGGCACCGTTTTGGCGTGATCGACGGTATCGAACAGCACGACATTGCTCACCGCGTCGTAGTCCCACACATCATGCGGGACCTCCTGGAAAAACCAGGCGAGCTGACCGGTGCGCACATGCAAGGCGACGATTGAATCGGAATAGTGGTTATCGCCCTTGCGACTTGGGCCATACAGGTCGGGATTGGGATTGCCCGTCGAGAAAATGAGGAGATCCCGCTCAGCATCGATAGCAGGCGTCGTCCAGACCATGGCGCCGCCGCGCTGCCAGGAATCGCCTGCGTAGGACTTAGGATCGGTCGACTGCCAGCGCCAGGTTTCTTTACCGGTCGTGGCATCGAACGCGGCGACGAAGCCACGAATCGGCCATTCCCCGCCCGCGCTTCCGACGAGGATCATGCCCTTATAAATCTGCGGTGCCATAGTCTCGCTGTAACCGACGGTAGGATCAGCCACGGCGACGTTCCAACGGACTTCGCCGCTCGCGGCATCAAGGGCGATCAGCCGATCGTCCAGAGTCACAACATAGACATTCCCATACCCGACTGCCACACCCCGATTGACCGGGCCGCAGCAGATTTTGAAATCGCCCAAGCTGTAGGTCGATTCCCAGATGACGTCGCCACTGTCCGCGCGAATGGCGAGGATCTTCATTTTACTGTCGACCACCGGCGTGGTCGCGTACATGACCCCGTTGACCACGATCGGGGTCGTCTCGAAGCTACTGGTGATGCCGGTCTGTACAAGCGCCACCGGGAGCAGCGAGGAGACATTGCCGGAATTAATATCCTTCAATGGCGAGAAACGCTGGTTGGAATAGTCGCGCCCGTGAAGTAGCCAATCAGCCGAGTGCGAGTCGACCGCTGCCATCATGGCGTCGCTTACAGTGACATTGGCCCGATCGGGTAACGCGCCTACGACGAGACGGTTGGAGCTGCCTATGTTCTGGATTTCAAGATTGGCGTCCGTCGCCTTCTTCGCGCCTTGATCCGGGTACGGCAACAGGGCCACAGCATCTAAATGCGCGGGATCGAGGGCCGTACTTCCCGCAGGATAGCCATTCTCAGCGAGAATGAACGCCAACAGCTGCGTGTCTTTTTCCTGGCCCAAGGATCCCGGGTTATTCACCGGCATGAGCGTCGAGATGACCTCATACAGCTTGCTCGTAGTGGAATAGGTGCTCGTGAGCGTCTGAGCAAAAACAGCTCCGGTGAGCGCCGGCGCAGCTCCCCCCTGCAGTTTTGATCCGTGGCAGACGGAGCAAGTCGCGCTGAACACCTGCGCGCCGGCCTGTGCTTGGGCTTGAGTGTAATCGCCAGCGCCCGGGACAGATACCGCAGCCGGCGGCACCATGAGTACAGCGAGCACGGCAATGATCGAAAGCCGGATGTGCCAGCCCCGCCGCAAGAATCGAGTGATGCGTTTTGCAATATTCATAGGTGCGTCCCTGAGGTGAATCAGACGTCTTTGACTGCCGGCTTGGGTGCTACCGCACTTACGATGCGCCTACCACGTTCCGGTTCAGCTTGATATTGCGGCGGACGTTTCACACGGAAATTTCAGCCAGGCTTGGCATCGTTTCAATTGAAATGGCCTGTCACGGCGAACCTGGCACCGGGTTAGATCGTATATCCTCAAAGGTGGGATTTGCCTAAATAAGCACTTCCAGCTCTCCCCCGATGAGTGGAAAGCCGACGCGATCCGAGTCTGCAAGTCGTAAGGGTAGACTGAATGCTCGATCCCATTCGCAACACGCCGCAATTCAAAGCGCTCGACGAACATTCGCAATCGTCGCAAAAGCGGCAATTGCGGCGAGCAATCCCAATGGTAGCGGGGGCTCGATTTGTCACTTACTTGCAACCATTCCTCGCCGGCGCCGCGATTTATAATTCACTTTCCGGCGTACAGCGATCGTGTCGCTGGGTAACTAAGCGGAAACGGCCGAAACTTCGGCTTCCTCGCAAAGCTGCGCCCTCACGATTAGAAACATCCGCTGGCTTGGCGAAAGGCACAAAGCGGGCAGAGCCGGTCATTCACCTCGAGCGGGTTTCCACTACGCAGACACTGGAGCGATCTCTCGAGGCACGGACGTCCTTGCGTCGAGATCGCTCTTGCTGCTCAGTCTGGGAATTTCAACTGCCGCTCGATCGCCTGGAAGCGCGGCTCCTTGCGCAAGGGGTCCATGAGCGAGTCGGTCTTCACTGATTCCAGGCCCGGGGCACGCAGCCGAAGCGCCGGACCGAGCCATTCGAGCGCCTGGGCTCGGTTGCCCACTGCGCGTAGATCGTGGCGTACTGGTACGCATTGGAATCGCCCCCTGCCGCCTTCATTTTCGAAAGCTCGGCTTCCGCATCCGCGTGCCGGCTGAGCTTGTCATAGACCACCGCGAGACACTGTTGCCTCCCCCAGTCGTCCGGTTGAGTCTCGCATGACACCCGCGCGCTCTGCAGATCCCCCAGCCCGTAATAGGCAAGCCCGCGCTGGGCGCAGGTCTCCTTGAAGGCGGGGTCAAGACTGATGACTTCTGCGAAAGCCGCAAGCGCCTCCTCATAGCGTCGGGCCGTATACAGCGCCGCGCCGAGGAACCCGTGGGTCTCGCGAGAGAGGGGGTCAAACACGACAGCGCGGCGGACGGCCGCAAGGGCCGCATAGAAGTGCCCCATGTTGACTGCAAATAAGCCGCTATCGCGCAAAACCTGGGCATTGCCCGGCGCAAGCGCAAGAGCGCGTTCGTACGCCGCACTCGCCTGCATGAAGTCGATGGTTCCGCTTTCCGAAACGATCGCAGATGCGAGGTGGGCCTGGGCCAGATCCGGCGCGAGCTCGAGCGCCTGGCGCGCGCCCGCCTGCGCCTTGTCAAAGCCTTCACGCGCCGCCGCTGCGGTCTCGGCCTCCCCGGCGGCGGTGGAAACAACGATCGATCGGCCGGCGAACGCGAGCGCATAGTGCGGATCGAGGCGAATCGCTTCCGTGTACGCGGCAATTGCGGCTGGCAATTCTTTGGCTTCGTGTATCGAGCTATACGCCTTTGCCGCGCGCAGATACGCGTCGAAGGCGTCTGGATTGCGCGTGCCGCGGAGTTCGACTTTGGCCGCGACATCGCCGAGCAGCGTGATTTTGAGAGCGCTCGCCACCGCGGTCGCAATCTCGGACTTAAGTTTCAGCACATCCCATAAGTCCCGGTCATAGGTCTTCGACCACAGGTGAAAGCC
>Ga0182024_10006503_pt1 | contig 25638 bp, 29 predicted proteins | sample P32metaG_FD_120480 | JGI IMG/M metagenome (GOLD analysis project Ga0182024, IMG submission 120480) | Permafrost microbial communities from Stordalen Mire, Sweden - P3-2 metaG (Illumina Assembly) | ecosystem: Environmental > Terrestrial > Soil > Wetlands > Permafrost | place: Sweden: Stordalen...
GTGTCGTAGCTCGCGTCGAGACGTGTGGCTTTCAGGCGTTTGTGTAAGCGGTCGGCGCGTTCGAAGTGCACGCTGATGCGACGACGGCATGCGATGTGCCCGAGCGTGGTCGCAAGGAACGTTTTGCCGACACCGACCGGCCCGAGGATGAACGCGTTGCGGGCTTGGTCGACGAAGCGCATGGACACGAGCTCGGTCCACACTGCCCGGTCGTAGGTGATGGCCGCGGTGTCGTCCCACGCTTCGAGCGTCATCGACGGATCCAACTTGGCGGTTCGTGCGCGTAGACCGGCGGAGGTGTGGTCGCGTCGTTGCACTTCGTCGGAGAAGAGCTGTTCGAGGAACTCGGTGTGGGTGAGATCGTGTTGACGGGCGAGAGCGAGACGTTCGGGCAGCGTGTCGAGGAGGCGTCCGAGCTTCAAGCGGCGCATCAGCACTTTGAGTTCGGGAGACACGGTCGGGGCTGGTGTGGTCATCGGCCCGTCTCCTTGGTCGCTGTGAACTCGGACGGGTCACGGAAGAAGCGGCCTTGCACGACGACGGAGTCGGGTCGAGCGTCGGGTTCGGTGTCCTCGCGGGCGCGTTCGAGCATGCGTGACACGAGGTTCACGTCGACGGCTTCGGCGTCCAGCGCGCGCCGGCATGCGTGATCGACCCGGACCGCCCCCCACTTCTTGACGAGCCCGAGGAGCCGGTAGACCTGACGCATCTTCGTCCACGGCAACGGCGTATCGAGCAACACCTGGGCGTAGATGCCGATCGCTTGACCGTGATCGGCGGCCATACGCCGCAGCGCGTCGAGGTCACGAGTCGCGTAGATCTCCTTGCCGGTCGGCAGATCAGCCCGGTCCGTGTGCCGCCGGCCTGGCGCTTGGCGGGGATGGACCTTCACCAGCTCACCACGGAAGTACAGCTTCACCGTGGCCGAATCACGCCTCGCTTTTAGGCGGCAGCCGATGAGGTGATGCGGCGCCGAGTACAGCGCTCTGTCGACCTCGACATGGAAGTCTCGGTGCACTTTCGGTTCGGACCATCGCGGCACATCAAACGCGGTCCCCGGCAACGACAACAACAACGCCTGTTCCTCGGCGCGGAACACCTCGATCGGCCGGCACTGGGTGCTGCCGTGCACACGCATCCCGGCAGTGTCACTGCACCACCGCTCGGCGCGTGCTCGTACGTCGGTGAGATCGACGAATGTCTCCCCCGCGAAGAAGTTGTTCCGCACATACGGCACGGTCCGTTCCACGCGAGGCTTGTCCGTCGGTGTCGCGACACGCGCCGCGTCGATCCCGAAGCCTCTCGACTGCGCATACTCCAAGAACACATCATTGAAACGCGGTGCCGTGTTCTCCGCCTTCACAACAATCGATTTCATGTTGTCGGGAATTACGACCGGGAACACCCCACCGAAGAACAACCACGCCGCCTCGAACCCCGCGATGACGTCCTCGGTCGTCTGAGTGAACGTCGGCCACACAAAACAATGACGGCTGAAACATGCCGTGAAGATCAACGCCCAACACACCCGCCGACGCTCACCATCAGCGACCAACCCCAAACGGCCGAAGTCGACCTGTAACTCGACACCCGCAGGTGGGTCATCCACCCGGACCGTCGTCGAACGCCGACCCGCCCCACACCGTTCCACAGCGAAACGCGCCAACGTCCGGTCCGGGACCACCACACCCCGCCGCGCCAACAAGATCCCGATCTTCACCACCGTGAGATCCTGTTTCACCCACTCGGTGATACGCGCCTCCTCACCCACCAACGACCGCCACGCCGCGCCGTGACCATCAACACGAACCGGACGCACCCGCTCCAGAACCTGCCCGATCAACTCGTCGGTCAGCTGGCCCTCACCACCGCCACGATCAACCCCCAACTCAACCGCCGCAATGATGTAACGCCGTGCCGTCTTCCGATCGACACCAACCCCCTTCGCAATCGGCCGTTCACCATCACCCATCAACCAACGCCGCAACGCCTCTTTGACCTGGACCACCGATACCTCCCTGAACGCCATCGGGCCTCCTCGTCGGAGACCCAGCCGAGTGACACTTCGGCCGGCGTAGGTGGACCCTCAGGTGGTCCCATAACTGGCAACAGAGGTGGTCCCATGCCACTGGCAAAACCAGCAGCGGACTGGTCCCATGTCACTGGCAAGCGACACGACATGACCCAGAGCGAGCGGCGGAGTCGCGTCCACCAAACAAGCCCGAACCGCGTCGCTCGACGATCACCGCCCACCCGCAGGACCGGTCCCGACTGCGGCGCGACAAGACAACCGCCGACGTTCTGCCCGGGAGGCAGAGGTCCGTAATCAACGGTCGACGGCCCGAGCGAGCGGGTTCCAGGTCATCTGCCGGGATGTGGATAACAACGAACGAGCCGAACGACTCCGTCCGTCCGCTCGCCGTACAATCGGAACGCCGCGTGCGTGACTCGCCCTCGTCTCGACGGACCGAACGCCACCGAAGTGGCGCCATCCGGACGGCTCGGTATCCGAGAGCGCGGATCGCAGCTTCGTCTGTTTCAGGCGCATGGCGCCGCGATCTCACGGTGAGGTGTGGGACCGCGGGGCCGCCTGGTTGCTCTCTCGTTTCTGTGCGGCGATCAAGGTTATGGTCCCGAACCGCAGGTCTGCGATTCGAACAGGAGTGACGTGCAGCCGACCGAGAGAGATGCGTCGACCAGTGGTCTCGCGGTCCTTCTCGATCTCGAAGTCCTTGATCGTGACCTCTTCCGGGGCGAAAACGAAGCGGGCGCGGGAGCTCGCATGTCGCTCTACGGCGGCCAAGTTGCTGCGCAGGCGCTGCGCGCCGCGGGCGCGACGGTGCCGGCCGAACGGTTGCCGCACTCGCTGCACGGCTACTTCCTGCGGCCAGGTCGCGTCGACCGGCCGGTGATCCTTCACGTCGATCGCGACCGCGACGGCGGTTCGTTCTCGGCCCGCCACGTGCGAGCGGTCCAAGATGGCGAGGTCATCTTCTCGATGGTCGCGTCGTTTCATGCGCGCGAGCAGAGCGCGACGTTCGACGCCGTTCCGACGCGCGGCGGAGTGGATCCGGCGACGCTCGCGGCGCGTCAGTCGCCGTTCCTCGTCGAGGTCCGAGAGGTGACGCCGACGCGCATCGGCGACGGTCAGGTTCGCCACTCCGACTCATTGTGGGTTCGCTCGTCGTCTCCCCTCCCCGACGATCCGCTGACGCACGCGTGCGCGCTGGCCTATGTATCCGATCTCGGCTCCGGGTTCGGACAAGTGGAGGTGGCGGGGCTCCCCGCCGGCGGACCAAGCATCGATCACAGCTTGTGGTTCCACGAACTGATCCGCGCCGACGAGTGGATGCTGCTCGAGCTGTGGCCATTGAAAGCGAGCGGCTCACGCGGCGTCTACAGCGGTTCCCTTCGCAGCGAGGACGGCCGACTCGGCGTTCTCCTCACGCAGGAGATGCTGCTCCGCGACCGGAAGTTGGAACCGGCGATGCTGCGTCGAATAGCCGAGTACCTCGGCGTCACACCGGACTAGCCGGCACCGTCGCTGACACTCCGACGCTCGCGCGACAGTTCAGCGCCCGCGGTGGGCGGCACCAACAGCTCGAAGCCGGTCCGATCCGAAGCTCGGCCGCATCTTTGACCCGGCCGTTCGCGCTCTCGTCGCCCGCCTTCGGGTCGGCGTCCCGTCCCGTTCCGCCGTCGAAGCGTTGCGATGGCCGGCAGCGAGGTGGCAGGGCCCGTTCGCTGTTCACCGTTACCTTGCGCGTCTGACAGGTGTCACGCCCATCAGCACGCGGCGGCTGGGATCGACACGACGCGTGCCTGTTGGTACGGACGCGCGCGTTGCAAATGCGCCGGGTCGGCTCTCCGCTTCCGGGTTCGGTCGCCAGGTGATCACGTCACCGGGACACAACCTCACGCTCGTGGCGCGCCTCACCCCCGTGGGTTGTGTCCAGTTGGACGCCCTGGCGGTCTGGTCCGGGTCCAGAGTTGGTGTCCGACTTGCTGGGTGCGCAGCCGCAGTCCGCGAATGGACGTGCGTCGGAGGTGTCCGTGGGGACCACGATCCTGCCGTTGCGTGTCGGACAATGGTGCGGGTTGGCGCGCGGGTGCCTGGTTGTCGATGATCGACATCTTCGGGTCAGTCACGACGGCGGGCGCTGCGAGCAGTTGCCTGGTCTCTGGGCGAGCGACCGTTGCGATGGCGTCGGCGAGGACATGCCGTTCGCTTCGGTGCGCTTCGATCCGGTCGACAACTCGCGCGCAGGTTTCGGTCACGCTCTGCAAAGCCACCAAGAGGTCCGGTGCGTTGTCGGCGACGGGTTCTGGCATGGTCCTGACGGCGCTCGGCGCGAACGGCTGTAGGCGTGACGGCGTTTCGAGGTCGACCGATGATGCGTTCGGGGGGACGGCTTCGGCGGGCACCGCGGCGAAGACCTCGGCGTTTTGACGTTGAGTCATGTTTCCGGCGTAACCCATGTTGCCTTGAAGAGCGAGCCGGAACGGACGCACCGTCTGTTTCATCCACAGCGTTGCGACTGCGACGGGACTGAAACGTCCGCTGTCGCGGCGGACGAGTTCTGGGAACGCAATATCGGCGATGCCGGTCGCCGGATAGATGTCGTAGTGGGGATAGATGGTGCGGAAGAGCATGTCCCACCAGATGAAGAACGTCCCGTAGTTGGTGTTGAAGTATTCGGGATGGATCGAGTGGTGGACCCGATGGGCTTGGGGGGAGACGAGCACGTAGCGGAGCCGCCCGAGGTTCGTCCGGATATTCGTGTGGATCAGCGCAGACCAGTAGATCGTGAGCGACGCCAACTTCAGCGCGTCGGCCGAGTTGAGGCCCAAGGCTCGCGCCGGGAGGTACGCGATCGCTGCGTTGATGATGGTCTCGAGAAAATGTTGCCGGTTGTCCGAGAGCACATTCAGGTTCGTCTGGGAATGATGAATCGCGTGGAAGTACCAGAGTGTCGCCACATGATGATGCAGCCAATGGGCGTACCAGCCCAACACGTCCGCGATCACGAACGCGACCAGGGCGACACCCCACACCCCGAGTCTGGGTGTCAGGTCGAAGGTTCGCCCGCCCGCGACGTGCTGGTACGCCAGATTCAGCGGAGCCAAACACGCGCCCAGAAGCGTGACCGTCAGGATCGTCGAGAACACGAACCAGGCTGCGTCCTCCGCTACTGCGCTCGACGGGCGACTTTTTTCCCGTTCTGCAGGCCACAACAACTGCGCGACCGCCAGTAACGCGAGCGCGATCCAGTAGAACGGATCGAACACCGTCGCGTAGAAACCATGCCACGCGGTCCGAACATATGAAGCGGCCGCACTCTGTCGCCCGGACGAGATGTGCGCGGCAGCGACCCCCACGTCGCGTATCAACACTCACGCTCGCTCGTGCTCATCACTTCCGTGTTCCCCACGTCTCCCGTGACCCGACGCACCAACCGACCGTCCGCGCAATGGATATCGCGTGCCGACGACGTCGACCCTAAGCGAGATCGCCGGCGAGACGCTACGGGATCGAAACGCGAAAAGTTCAACTGCGGCCGCACGAGTTGGCAGCGCATGCGTTGACTCTTGGATCGAGACGCCATCAAACATGGCAAACGATGGACAATTGCGACGGTTGAGGCGGCGCGTGTCGCGCGCACGCTTGGTGTTGCCCAACGCGTGTACTCGCACGCGTTGCCTTTCGTGGCGCCGGCGCCCGACATTATCGGCTCGATGTCGACAACAGCACACACATTGACACCAGCGGTCCCGTACATCACTCGTGTCCGCGCCAATCTTCGGGAGTGTCAGGTGCGAATAACTTCCGCACGCGCAACTCGCCACACATCAACGTTCAATCCCCACGCACCATGACAAGAGAACACGCCGGCGACACCCACCTGGCGTGCCGAGCGTCGAAGATGAACGGAGACGAAAACGAAGACGCGATGGATGGCGTTCGGTGCATGCGGTCGAGCGACGCCGTGTGTTCGCTCTGGCCGCACTCATGCGCCCCGCTCGCGGACGCTCCCACGCTCGTGAGCGCGCACACACTGCCGCCACGTCTGTCCCGAGCGCCCGGCAAGCAGCAGATGGCGATCGTGGCCGCCGTGCTGTTCGGTCAGTTCGCGTGTCGGACGAGGCAATTCCCGACTACGAGTAACCTCCGCGCACTTCGCGCCACGTCGCGTGGACGCCTTCACCGTCGTGATGGCCGAATACGGAATCCCCGACGAGCCGTACGCGCGTTCCTCGAGGTCGCCGGCCAGCACTCGGTGCCGCACGGCGCGACAGGCACGAACGAGGGGCGGCGACGACGGCTGGGCACCAGCGCACCTCCCCGTCGGGCGGCCCATACCGAGCGGCCTCCGCGCTGCCTCAGGATTGTCGAGGCGTGCAACGGCAGGCAACGTCATGCGTGCCCCGACGGCGAACCGTCGCGGTGGGCGCGAGTGGGCACCGCGCCGTCGCCGCGTCAGGAACCGAGAGGCGCGCGGCGTCTGCGTCGCGTACGGAGCCGTTGAGTTTTTCTTCGGGTGTTGTCGACCCCGTTGCTCTTCACGCGGCGTCCGACGACGGACACCTTCCCGAGTCGTCGTTCCGGTTGTTGTCAACGTCGACGAATTCTTCGTGGGAGAGTGTCGCGGAGGGCCGTTTTACGCTGCGGCGTCGAAAATCATGCGAGTTCGGTCGGTCGCAGCTCGCCGAGCGCCTTGAAACGTCGGAGGACAACCAAAGCCGGTCGCTCGTCACTGACGTTCATCACGCCGGGACTTCGAGAGGTTGTGCGGCGGGAAGGAAGTTCATTGTCGTCAGTGGTGGTGAGTAAACGTGGAGGCTCAGCGCAGGTCGCGATGCGGGGTTGGCGACGTTGTGGACTCGTTCCGGCGGGATCTCGATCAGTTGACCGGGCCGGAGGGTGCGCCGGTGCCATCGATGAGAACCATCGCGCTCTGGGTAGCTTTCGACCAGAGATCCGCGCAGTACTCGAAACGCGCCGTGCGAGTCGCCGTGGTCGTGCATCCCGACTTCACTGGACGGGCCCCAAGCGATCAGCCACGCGTCGACGTCGGCCGTGCTCTCCAGACGCGTCCACGCACGCGAGCCAGGCGTGATGCGCAAACGCGCCGCGCTCGCCTCGAGATCGGTACGAGCCAAAAGCGCGTCCAGCGCGTCGGTGAGGTGATGGTCGAGCGCAGGAGCCGTTACCGACCGTGCGCCACCTCGACTTCTGAATACGTCTCGACGCGCGATACGCGAGCGGTGTTCGTGGTGGCTCATCTGCAGGGCGAGGTCGGTTGCCTGGCGGCGAATCTCGGGAATCGCCGTTGTTTCCCATTCGGTGCCCCGGCGGAGCGGACCGATCACTGAGATCGAGTCTGACGGTCGGCCGGATCCATCGATGAGTTGGCCATCTGCGACGTCGAAACCCAGTCCACACGGTCCAGGTCGCGCGATGCCGCTGTCGAGCAGGTGACGAATGAGGGGGTCATCGGACGCGCGGAGGTCGTATTGCGGGCCGGTGCAGTTCACCACCCACGTCGCGTCGTGCGTTGCGAGCTCAGCGCCGTCGGCCATGACCACGACGTCGTCGCCGCCTGCTGCGGCTCGCATCTCGACCGTCCCCCGCCTGACATGCACGAGGCCAGCGTCGATGAGGCGTTCGACGTGCGCCGCAACCTGAGGGGGGATGCGGTGGCGGTGAACGTCCCAGTACCGTGCGACATGGCGGAGCAGTCGCGAGCGTTCCTGCTCGGACAGTCCAGCCCATAACTCGTTGGTGCGCCCGCGAACGTCATCGAAGACTGCCCGCCAATCGCCTTGGCGTTCGTCGACGGCTGCGCGGAAGGTTCGGAGTGCGCTTCGGGCGGTGCGCGGTGCGACGAGTTCGACGCTCGGAGAAATCGAGCGCGGTGCATGCACGGCTGGCAGCAGCCCGCGGCGGGAGATCATCTCGATTGGCGCTCGACGCCGGCCGGACGCGCAGAGTTGCAGCGCGATGTCAATCGCAGTGAGTCCCGAGCCGACGAGCACGACCGGGTCGTCGTCTGCGATCATGTCAAGGTCCCGCGACCATGGATCGTTGATCACGTTCGCTTGACCGCTCCCGATCGTTCGAGGAGCTGGATTGCCGAGCGCAAGGACCACGTTGTCCACGTGCAGGTGTCGGCCGTCCTCGATTCCGACCTGAATGCCGTGTGCGGTTGACTCCAGGCGTACAACCCGACCGCTGATCCGGGAGAGGGTCGAGGGGTTGGCACAACAAGCGCTGGTTTCGAGTGCGTCGCGCAAGTACTGGCCGAACAGGCTGCGGGGCAAGAACGCGTCGTGGCCTGCGGAATCGACGCGAGTTCTTGCCCAGTTGACGAAGTCGCCCGGTGCGTGTCCGTCGACACTCAGGTTGCCGGCCGGAACGTTCAACGAATGACACGGGTAGGTGGTCCCGTACGCAGGACCGACCCGCCAGTTGACGTTGCGCTCGATCAGCACAACCGTGTAGGCGCGGCCCGAACGGAGCAGCGCTCGGGCGGCGAGAATGCCCGATGCGCCGGCACCGATGACCGCGACGACGCGTCGGTCCGAGTGCGCAGCTCGGTTCTCGGTCGATCGGCCGTGCTGCTGATGAAGATCGGTCTGCACGACTCACCTCTAATATACTAACTCCATTGACAAACTTGAGTATAGCGGGCGTGTCAAGGTGAGCCGCCGATGCTGGTCGCGCTGGTCGCGCTGAGGGTGCTCAACCCACGGCGCCTGTGCGCGACCCTGTCGGGCCCGTCCGCGCTCACGACACGGACTTCTGGCTCGCCGAGCGACTCGGGTCTCGACTGCCAAGTTGTGCGCTTGGGAGCGTTCCGACGCGGCAGGGCGAAGCCGTGTCCGGGAAAGGACTCCGTTAAGAAAGTTGGCGTCGGCTGCCGATCTCGCCCAGTCCCCTGTGCGCTCGGCGCGGATCGGTCACAACGAGCCAAAGGGCGGAGAGGATCGACGAAGCCCGATGCCGGGCGACGCGGCTGCGCACCGAGTCGGACCGCATGCGCCTCGATCGGTCAACCTCAATGCTCTGAGGTCGGGTCGCGCGACGTGGTTGGGAGTCCATCGCGCTTCCACGCCTGGAAACCGCCGATCATGTCTGTCGCTCCCGGGAGGCCGAGTTGTTGCAGCGTCGCCGCGGCGAGGCTGGACGCGTACCCCTCGTCGCATACGATGACGACGGTCTTGCGCGCATCGACCTGTGGTATTCGGTGCACGCTGGAGGGTGCGAGTCGCCATTCGAGCACATTGCGTTCGATGACGATCGCGCCGGGTATGTCGCCGTCGCGTTGGCGCAATGCCGTCGGTCGAATGTCGATCAACAACCCGCCCTCCCGCGTCGCGACAGCCGCGTCCGCGGGCGACAGGCGCCGAAGGCCGTCGCGCGCGGCGCTGAGCAATTCATCGACCGACCGGTACGACGACGTCACGGTCGCCTGACAGCTCGAGGATTCGCCAAGCGCCACATATCCAACCTCAACCTGATGTGCTGATCGCTACAGGTGACTACCACGGCTAAAAGTGTATAAATCTGATTGACAAACTGTAGTATAGTGGGTCGTCGACGGCTGTGGGAGACGAGACGTAGATGACGACTGACACGTGGGTCACTATTTTCGATCGTCCCGACGCTTACCACGGGCCCGTCGGCAAACCGGACGTCGACGCTTGGGGGCCGACACCGTTCGAGCGCCTTGGCAGCCTGTTGCCGTCGATCGCACACGAATGGGCCCGACTCGAGGAGTCGGTCGCCACGACCACGTCCTCGTTCACACCGGCCGAACGTCAGTTGGCCGCGCTCGTCGTATCCACGATCAACGCGTCGGTCTACCACGTGCGACTGATCGCCGATGAGCTCGGCCGGCTCGGCGTTCCGGGCTGGATCCTCGATGCCGTTACCCGCGCGCCCGGTTGGCCGGCCAGCGACGACGACCGACTGGACATCATCATGCTGTTCGCGGCGCGGCTCACGCGATCCCCTCGATCGATGGCTGAAGAAGACGTCGTCCGGTTGCGGACGGTCGACCTCACCGACCGCGACATCGTCGATCTTGCGAACCTGGTCAGTTACTACAACTACGTCAATCGCATTGCCGTCAGCCTCGGACTGCGTTGAGTACAAGGAGCGACCATGACGATCGACGTGACGGATCGCCGTCTGAACGTGCAGCCGCTCGCGAGCGTCATCGGCGCCGAGATCGGTGGCATCGACCTGTCCGAGGCACTGGACCAACAGACCGTGGCCGAACTGGAGACGTTGCTCTTGGAGTGGAAGGTTCTGTTCTTTCGGAATCAGCGGATCAACTATGACCAGCAGATTGCCTTTGCCCGCAATTTCGGTGAGGTGACCCCGGCGCACCCGATCCAGCGAGGACACGCCGACAAGCCCGAGATCTTCGTCGTTGAATCGCGAACGGCCAAGAAGCAGTTCGAACACGGAACAGAACGCGCCCCATTCGACCCCCGCGACGAACCGGACCCGATTGGCACACCGATATCACCTTCGTCGCGAATCCGGCCCTCGCCTCCATCCTTCGTGGAGCTGTGATCCCGTCCTATGGCGGCGACACGTTGTGGACCAACCTCGTGGCCGCCTACGAAGATCTCTCGAAACCGATCCGGGAACTCGTCGACAACCTCCAGGCTGTACACCGTTGGTACGGGTACGACGGCGAGACCCGAGCCGGCTACGACGCCACGCAACCGCTCCCGTCTGCCGTTCACCCGGTCGTTCGCGTGCACCCCATGACAGGCGAACGCGTGCTGTTCGTGAATCCCGTCTTCACCCGCTACATCGTGGGACTCAGCGACCGCGAGAGCCGTCAAATCCTCGCCCTGTTGTTCGAACAGCTCGCGCGACCTGAGTTCACCGTACGATTCAAGTAGGAAACCGACAGCGTCGCGTTCTGGGACAACCGAGCAACTGCGCATCTCGGGCCTGTCGACCTCTCGCTACGAGACCTCGACCGCCGGGTGGAGCGCGTCACCATCACCGGTGACCTTCCTGTCGGCCCGGACGGGTTCACCTCCCAACAACTCACCGGTGAGCTCTTCAGGTAGTCCAACCCGAAGTCCATGCGGCCTGAACTGGATTCGCCAGTATCTGTCCACGCACGACGCGGGGCGGGATACAGCGGCGATACGGGACATGCGGAACGACACCGCGCGCGTCCGGCGGCGCGGCGTCGCAATTCGGTCGTCTTCCCACGCACGTTCGCGCCGCAGGCCGTCACACTGTGATGTTTTGATCGTGATCCTGCCTGGGTCGTCGCCTCCGAGCGCCATGCCCGGGCCACGACGGTGACACACATAACGAGTTGGCGCGATGCTGGTCGCCGATCGTCGAGCTCGTCGCGTGCTGACCACCGAGGCCGGCACGAGGCAACGGCTGATCCATTGGCTTGACAGCTACAACCGGAATCGACGTCATCGTCCCTGTGGCTGGCGTGCCCGTCGCATACGAGAAACTCGACACCCAAACGCGGCACGACGCGTACACCGAGCTCTCCACGATTCGAGAGGAGTTCCCCACTCCGGGTTGCGTTGGTTGAAGACCGTCGAGGTGAGCGACAGGGAAAGGCGCGCGTGCTTCGTCGGTCGGGCAAAGGACAACATGCCAGAAGCACCTGGAGCTGACCGGGTGGGGCTCGCGGTTCAAGCGTCGTAAATGTCGCGCTGGCATCAAGACCGGGGGGTCCTTGTCCCCTCTGAATCTCGGTCGAGCGCGACCGTTCAGATCATCGACGGGCCGAATGGTCGGCTACCCGTGTTGGTTGGCGAGTCAGTCGGACTCAACGCGCCGTCATCAGGTAACCGAACGGGACCGTGCTCCGACCGGTGGGGTCGGAGCACGGTCTTTCGCTCCTGGAGGAGGGAGAGAATATTGGCCGGATCGATCTACGCCTTTGCGGCTTCAAATTGTGCCGACGCACCCTTGCCGCGGCTGTTCGACGCGGCAACGGTGCAGTGGTACGACTTGCCTGCAGTCAGTCCCTTCACGGTGAGGGGACTGGCCGTACCCGATGCCGAATGCAGACCACACCGCGCTGTGAAGCCGTTGATCGCAGCACCGTTGCTCGCACCTGGCTCGAACGCAACCTTCACTGTGCCCTTCCCGGCGTGGGTAGCGGCCACCGCCTGCGGCGCGGCTGGCGTCCCGATCGTGACGCCGACACCCACCGACGCAGGACCCACTCCCGCACCGGTCACCGCGGCGACGGTGAACTGGATGAGGATCCCGTACGCATACGGCCCTTGCATGACCGTGGTCGTGCCGGGACCGAGAACCAGTACCGCCTTCCCCGATGAGGGGGTCACCAGGTAACCCACGAGGCAGTCCGTCGCAACCGGAGCCCAACTCACCACAGCACCCGGGAACCCTTGCGCCGCAGCCGAGATATTCGTCGGTGCAGCCACCGTTCCGGAGGGTTGACAGCCGGGGCCACTGGTCTGGACCAACGCATCGCTGCTGGTCCCTGGCGGACTCGTCCCTTGGCTCGGAGTGGTCTCGGTGACGTTGCACGTCACGACGTTGTAAACGACGGGCGTCACGCCTGGGGCTGAGAGGGGCGCATCTGTCCCCAGACTCTTGGTGGCGACCGGGCTCGCACTTTGGCTCAAACCGCTCTTCGTGAAGCTGCCACCCGTTGTTGAGGTGCAGCTCACCGCAAAGGTCGCACCCGCGACGCCGTCACCGATGAAGGCAACCTCAGGGGTGCCTTTATTGCTCTGGAAAACAGTCACGTCCGGCGCGTTTGGTGCTGCCCCCGCAGGCAGCGTCAACAGCACGAGAGCCGTGGCGCTCAACGCTGCCAGACTCGTGAACAGAGCAATAGGCCTTTTCAACCTTCGGTTCATTGTGCTCCTCCAAAACGCGATGTGACCGCCCGAGCTGCCAACAGACGACGTGTAACAAGAGGTGACGTGACGATCGTCTCGCGGCCGACCACTAATTCTTAGTAAGTCAATCGATAAACTAGAGTATCGAGGGATGAGCGTCAAATCGGCGACATACCCACCCGTTCCGGTAGTCGAGAGTTGCGGGCGGTTCGCGAACTCTGGTGGGACGACCGCCCCGGTCGAGCGTTTCCCCTCCGCGTGCGGGGTTCTTTTGGACGTGCGCGAGTGGGGGGCGCGGTCCCGGCTGCTGGTGGCGACGCTGAGCGCGTCGAGGATGCATGCACCCGCAATGGTGCGGCAGGTGACGAGCTCGATGGTCGGCTCACGGCGTTGAGGGCGACGCGAAGAACACGGTCGAGTTCGCGCGGCGCTCATCGGGGCGTTGAGGTGTTGGTCGGGATCGCCGATGTTCGCGTCGCGGACGCGTGACCGACGCGCGTCTGGCGGACGCCGGCGTCGGCGCACGCTGCGACATGCCCGCGGACGCGTTGTCCCGTCCAGTGTCTGCATGGGCGGAGCCGTTGGAAGTCTATGAAGACCGAACCGTGCTTCGGTGTCGATCATTCCGACACGCAATGCTCGACATTGACCTGCGCTATCGCGCGTCACTACTGACCATGCGTCAGCGACGTTCCGCGGTTTGTCGCGAACCGACTTGACGTCTCTCGCGCGATACTCTAGTTTATCGATTGACTTACTCAGAGTTCGAAGATCGTCGGCCGCGACGAGCTGCGAGACGATCGTGCCGCGAACGAGGATCCACGTCGGTACCCCCGACGTCGTGTTCCTGACCACCCGCGCTCACGGTCGTACTCGCCGCGCGTTTGCGGTCGAGGTCATGGCCGGGAGGCGCATATCGTGCGAAGTCGTATCGGTCGGGCCGGGTTGGTGGCTGGCGCCGCTGCACTCAGTCTGACGCTCTTCTCGCCCACCGCCGCCGGTGCGGCGCCTCGGCCGCCGGCCCAGTCGATCGCGAATGCCGGCTCTGACGTGGCGTATTTCATGATGAACCTGATCGACGGTCAATATCAGGCCAGCTCGGCCAACTCGAACCACGACATCATCACGACGATCCCGCCGTACAACACTGCTCCATTCCCGGCGAGCGTGACCGTGCCAGCCGATGGCGTGCACCCGGCCTTCACCTGGAACTCGTCCTCGGCGGCAACGACGCCGCCCGACGGCGGCTCGGCCGGCGTCGCTGCACTGGAGAACGACACGACCGGTCAGATCGCCTTCGCGCGGGCGACGTCGAGCCCGAAACCTGGTGAGACGGGCACCGACAACTTCTGGGCCTACGCGCTCGGTGCAGTCGACTACGTCACGTTCCCCGGCACGGACGCACCGGCGTCGGGACTCGACACCGCGCAGCTCCAAGGCATCTACACCTGCAACCCGGCGACGCAGCAGCCGTACTTCACGAACTGGGATCAGGTCGGCGGCAAGCCTGGTGGCATCGTGCGCTACGCACCGCCGGTCGGTGCGGGAACGTTGAGCTTCTTTCAGTCCAAGTTGCTCGGTGGCGACACGGTCGACCAGAACTGCGCCGTGTCCGACCTGGCGACGCGCATCAATCAGGATGACGCTCGCGATGTGTCGAGCGAGATATTCCAGAACTCGATCTTCGTTTTCGAGTGGGCCGACTGGCGGGCCCAAAAGGACGGCTTCTCCCCGAACCTGACCAACGGTTCGGCCCTGGGGAAGTTCGGTATCAACGCGACGAGCGAAAAAACGCCGAACGCGTCCGACGTGAACGAAACGACAAACCGATACCAGGGTACCCGCTACATCTACAACGTCGACATGAAGGCCAACCACCCGGCCAGTGACAAGCAGCAGTTGAACGACATCAACCGGCTCATCGGAGTGCGGCCCGCCAATCAGGGCGGCCCGCAATACATCTGCTCGGGCAAGGCCAAAAATGACATCATCAAAGCGGGCTACGTCCCGCTGCCCAAGTTCGCCACCGGCGGCATCGGACTCCCACAGTCGTTCTGTCGCTTGGACCCAACACCTCTGTAGAGACGAACAACGCAGCCTGAGACACTCGACACTACGGAGGCCCCGGCACGATGCCGGCGCCTCCGGTGACCTTCGATGCGCGCGGGTCGTGACCAGGTGAGTGGCGGGTGGGAGCCTCCCCTCCCGCTCTCTCAGAACCGTGGGTGACGCTCACCGGTCAACGCGACGGATTACCCCGACGCATGGGCCGCGCGACGAGCGGATTCCTTTCCACGGGGCTGAGATCGTCCCAACCTGCGAAGAGATGCGGCAGGGGGCTGCGCCGGTGGCGAGATCGGAAGGTTCCGCGGCCGAGGCAGCGAACCGCCGGTCAGGTGTCGCCGGTTTCGGACCGATAGTGAGGTGTGCCCTCGGGATCGGATGACGCGGCTGTGCAGAGTCGCTTCTTCGCCCAGTTTTGGCGAGCGCCGGCAGCGATCGCGGCGATCGGCTTCGACGGCAAGGTCCTCGCGTGCAACGGGGCGTACGGCGAGATCCTCGGCGTCGACCCTCGTGACCTTGTCGGCACCGACTCCGGCGAGTTTGTTTGCCCCGCCGAAGTTGCCCAAGTTGTCGCCGAGAGCGTCGTACGCATCGAGACGGGCCGAACGACGGAGACTCGACCCAAACCGATCCAGCTCGTGCGCCGAGACGGAACGACGGTCTGGGTGCAGTTCGACTCCGCGCTTGTTGAGGATGGTCCAGGCGACCCGTACGTGCTCGCCACGATGACCGACGTATCAGTCCAAGTCGAGAGTCAGGAATCACTTGACCGGAGCGACTCCTGGTTCCGTACGCTGCTCCAACACCAATCCGACATCGTTACCGTGATCGGCTTCGACGGGATCGTTCACTACATCTCACCGAACTGCGAACGCCTCCTCGGCTTCCGCGCCGAGGAGCTCATCGGCACATCCGGATTCGAGAACATTCATCCCGACGACATTGACGCTCTCGCAGAAGGCATGAGCGCACAACTCAACGCCGGAATCGACGCGCGACCGATCGAGTATCGGCAACGCTGTCGAGACGGGACCTGGCTCTGGCTCGAAGCAACAGGACGGGAACTTCCGGGCGAGCTCGGCTTCGAAGCCGTGATCGTCAACGCCCGTGACGTCAGCGAACGTCGACGCGCCGATGCCGCGGCTCGAGAAGCCGAGCACCGCTTCCGCAGCGCATTTGCGACATCACCGCTCGGTATCGCGTTCGCTGATCTCGATGGACGCCTCACCTGGGTCAATCGGGCGCTCGCGGACACGCTCGGCGAACCTGAATCGAAGCTCCTCGAGATGAGACTCGTCGACTTCTCCAACGGCAGGGACCTGACCCAAGAAGTCCACGACATGCGCCGCCTGCTCCAAGGTGAGATCGAGTCGTTCACGTCGGAGCAACGGTACGAGCACCCCCAAGGCAAAACCGTATGGGCCCGCCTTCACTTCTCACTCGTCCGCGACGCAAACGGAGCGCCGGCTCAATTGCTCGGTCAGCTCGAAGACATCACCGACCGCAAGCAACGCGAGATGATTCTGACCCACGACGCGCTCCATGACCCACTGACCGGGCTCCTCAACCGCGCGGGGCTGCGTGTACAAGTTGACCTGGCCTGGACGGACCGGACCATCGACGCGCCCATGGCCATCCTCTTCGGCGACCTCGATGGCTTCAAACACGTCAACGACACCCTCGGACACGACGCCGGTGACGAGGTTCTCGTCCACGTCGCACAACGACTCCGCACCGCCGTACGCGCCGGCGACGTCGTGACTCGATGGGGCGGAGATGAGTTCGTCATCCTCTGTCCTGCAATCGAAAGCGCAGCCGACGCGATGAGAATCGCAGACCGCATGCGCCGCGCGCTCGAAGCCCCGTTCCGCGTCGGACCCGGCGTCGCCGAAATCGGGATCAGTATCGGCGTTGCACTCGACACCGGGCAGCCACTTCCCGACCTGTTGATCAAAGACGCCGACGCCGCCGCCTACCAAGCCAAATCCATGGGACGGAATCAGGTCGTCGTCGCGTCGCAGTAGCCGTCTCGCGGCTTTCCCGACGCTGATGCGGGTCATGGTCGCTCTGACCGTGAGTTCGTTCGTGTGGACTTCGAGGTTGATGGGTCCGCAGGCGAGTATGACGAGCGCGTGCGCACCGTCGGCGGTGTGGAGGCCGTAGCCGCGTCGGATGAACAATCGCATGTGTGTTGAGGCCTGCGAGGACTCCACTGCGGACGCCGTGTCCGACGAGGAAGATCGACAAGCGGTCACGGCGAAGGACACGCGGCATGCACTCAGGAACGCGCGGTCGTCGGATTCGAAACACGGACGGGAGACTTGGCGTTGCCGGACCGCAAGTTGGTGCCGGAGCACGAGAATCTCGACGTCCCTGGAACGCTCGCGTCGACCGCGTCACACCAGGAGGTCGAAGACGAAGCGGAAACGACGATAGCAGCGGGCCTCGCGCCGTCCTCGCAGCGTCCGACCGGGGCCGCCCTCGCCAACACGAAACGCCTGCTCGACGCGCCCAGACGAGCATTTCGGTACACACAAGGTCAGAAGCGCCTTGGCGGGGGACGTGTTAGCCAGCGCGTGGCGATTCGGTTCGCGACGACGGTGTCGGTCGCGGCCTGATTCCTGAAGACGCGCCGTGTCGCGTCGTCGCAGGTCACGTCCGACACGCGATTGAAGGCAGCAGCTGCGGCGATGTCGCGCCGGCTCGTCCCCTCGAGCATTGATCAGGTGGTCAGCAACGTTTTTCCGAGGGCTTGGCGGGATTCGATTGCCCGGTGCGCGTCGCCGGCGCACTCGAGAGGGAAGGTTTGACCCATGATCGGTGTGATCCGTCCCTCGGCCGCGGCCGAGAGCGCTTTTTCGGTGAGTCGCCTGGCCTCGGTCGGCGCGAATTGCACGTGTTCGATCCCGCGTAGGGCGATCTCGCGCCGTTCGGCTTCTTGCGGATCGATCTGCGTGAAGGTGCCGCTTGGTGCGCCGTGCGCGGAGAACTGGCCGCCGCGTGCGGTGACGTCGAACGCGGCCCGGCCGATGTCACCCCCGACCCCGTCGAACACCATCACAGGTCCCGCACCGTCTGTGATGTCGAGCACCTGCTTCGGCCAATCTGTTTGGGAGTAATCCACGACAGCTTCGGATCCCAGTTTCTGCGCAAGGGCGAGCTTCTTGTGGCCTCGGGCGGCTCCGATGACTCGCGCTCCGTCGCCGTCGGCCAGCTGGACGAGCAGGCAGCCGAGCCCGCCACCTGCTCCGAGGACGAGGACCCATTCGTCGGCTCGGATGTGTGCCATCTCGATCAAGCCCATGGCAGTTCGGCCATCGGTGAACAGGGCCGCAGCTTCGGCCATCCCCAGACCGTGTGGCACTGCGATGAGGCTGTCTGCGCCAACAACGGCTTGTTCGAGGTAGCTGCCGCGTTCAGTGCTCGCAACGACGTGTTGGCCCACCCACCGACGTTGTACGCCGTCCCCGACGGCACTCACCGTTCCGGCCACCCCGGAGCCCGGAATGTATGGCGGAGTTGTCGCAAACCAGTTCTGCGCCGCGCCTTGACGGATCTGAGTGTCGACAAACAGCACCGGAACGAACGACACATCGATGACGGCCTGTCCGGATCCTGCGCCCGGAGTCGCAGCTTCGCGCAGTTTCAGGACCTCAGGTCCCCCGAACCTCGTTGCTTCAACAAGTCGCATCTCAGCCTCCCCGCGTTCGTCCACATGAGTCGGCGCCCGACACGTCGAGCGCCGGGTCAGCTGGGTGGTGGACGAACCGGCGTGTTCTGGCCAGCCGCGAGCCACCACGTTCGATCGCGACGCACCAGCACGTACAGGGCCATCTCCGAAAACGGGCCCGTAAGGTCGGAGGTCGGCTCGACTGGTTCGTGGTCACGGTCGAGTGCGACGCGCCGGACTTGCGCGACGGCGACGTTCGGTGCCGGCGCGAGCACGTTCACGATCTCGAACCGCGACGAAGTACCACCCGCCGCATGCTGTTTCAGCCGAACGTGGATGGCGTGCAGCGGTTCGTAACCTTGCACGGTGGCACCAAAGGGGCTCCCCCACAGAACGTCATCGGCCAAAGACCCGTCCGTGACATCCGCGTCGTGTTGGTCCCACCCTGCCTGCAGCTCCGCGACCAGTCCGACCACCGCGCCGTTCGCGGGCCGCGCCGCCGATTCGGTGTCGAGCGACGGTCGCGTCGCCTCCGTCTCGTCAGCGGTTGACACCATGTCGCGCGTCCGAAAGCCCGGATGGTCCGAATCGATGTTCAAACTGATCGTCCGCCGCGGATGAATACGAATGATCTGCGAGCTCACCCCCGCGGTCGTCGCCCGCTCGACCGAAACCCGCTCGGCATGGCCCCGTACCTCGAGAAAACGCATCCCCGCCGCGCCGTCCGACACGGCGTCGTCGACCACGAACGCAACGTTCGGGTTGACACCGACGTTGCGGTACTTCGCCGACTTGTCCATGTCGAACCCAACAATGTCGATCGTGCCGAGCTCGGCGTTGTACACATAGCCGACCGGCTTGTTCTGCGGCGCGCCGTCCGGCCCTACCGTCGCCAGACGCCCGCGCGTTTGGTTCGCAAGGTAACGCCGCGTTGCACCGTCGAGGGCGTCCTGAAAGCCTGTCGGCGTCGGCATCACAGTCCCTTTGTTGGTGGAGCATCTCGGATCATCTCGCGAGTTGCGCTACCAGGGTCCAGAGCAACGCCTGACAGAGAGCATGAGTTCGCGCCGTGTCAGCGTCGACGGTACACCTCGAAACGACACCGGTGGCTCACTGCCGCGACGTCGTCCAGCAACCATCGAGATCTGAGCCAGCCCGGTTCGACGGAGACTTTGTTTCGTGGATTCGTCCGCAAAGGAAGGGAGTCTTCAGGACAGCCAGCCGCGCCGCGCGCACTGTCAGCTCCCGTTCTGTCGGCCGCGCTCACGCTGCCGTACCTTCGAGGCGCGGGTGAGGGTGTACGGCAGCACGATCCGGTGTACGAGCTCGATAAGTCTCCAAATCGGACGTGCAATGGGCCGTTCGTAACGGACGAGCGTGGTCCATAGCACCGAGGACTCCTGGACGATCACGACGTTGTGCCCGGCGATCAGGACGGACGGCGCCTGCAGCGTCACCATGTCGCGGCAATCGTCGACGATGCGCCAGCCGAGCACATGCGTGGGCGATCCCGGAGGCCCGAGCCGCAACCCGAGAAAGAATCGCCAGCCGAACCTCAGGAACCAGCGGACGATCCTCGGGGCGCCCTCCCAGACCGCGAGCGCCCACTGCTCAGCACTCATTGACCGGGCGTCATCCGCGGCAAGCTCATACGCGATCGCCCGGTCAGCGCCAGCTAAATCCTCACGCGATCGAACTGACTCCGGAAGCTCGACGACGTGGGCATAGGAACGAGTCACGCCGACAATCTCCCCCGCCCTAGCACGACTCAACGTGGGGGCCTTCCCCGGCGAGCGTGACCACACCCACCACACTAAGAACAGGGCCTGCAGTTGTCTTGAACGTTGCGGCTGAATCAGACCGGCCAAGATGCCACGACTGGTTGCATCTGCAGGAGCACCGATGGGCTAACCCCGAACATGCTCCGACAAACGCGGCTGACGTGCGCCATGTCGCTGAATCCAGCCGCGACTGCCGCCTCGGTCAGCGTCTCGCTGCTCCACGCGTGCTCAGCGGCTCGCCGTAGCCTCAGCCAAACCACGAACCGTCGGAACGGAATACCGACCTGCTCGGAGAACAGATGCGACAACCGCGACGGTGAGATCTGCGCAGCGTGTGCCGCCTCCTCAAGCCGCGGACGACCCTGAAGCGCACCGTCGAGGTACTCGAGCGCCGCGACGACATACGGAGATAGCGCAGGACAACACGCCGACCCCGGCGTCAACGAGCCGATCAACTCGTCGGCATACGCCTCGAGCGAGACCTGATCGCCCGCCGGCTCCGTCCCGACCGAAATCTGCTCGGCGAGATCCACACCGCGCAGCTCCTGCGCACACTGAGCCAATGCAGCTCCGCTCGCGCCGTGTGGCTCGACCAACGCATAGAAGATCCGCTCACCGTCAATCCTGAACGCATGCGGTTCCCCACTGGGAATCAACACTGCCCGAGCAACAACACGACGATCGTCCATCGTCAGCTCAAAGGGCGCACCGAACGAAACGGCCAGCTGAACCGCATGATGGGAATGACGCGCGGAGCAGCCGCCCGGCCCGACATACGCCAATAGGCCAGCACGCCACAACAGCCGACCCGTCCAACGCGCAGACTCCCCCACGATCGCCGCCACCCCTCAAGCTTCCACAGCCCCTCTGATGAGGTCTTCTACCACTGGGCCGGGAAGGGATCGAACCTTCGACCGAGGGATTACGAGTCGGGTCCCGACCGGCGGCTCCGCCCATCCCGTGACACCACAGCAGGTCACAGCGTCCCGCGATCTAGGTCGTCCGTCACACACCCCGTGCGACGCCAGTTTGATGGGCAGAGATTGCGCGGCGAAAGGCCAGCCGGTTACCCCGCGGCGGATTGCACAGCGGGCGCAAGCGTCGCGGGATCGATCATGACCCGCTCAGGGATCGTGATGACGATCGGCTCGGCACCGTCGAGCAGTTTCTTCGCGTTGACGATCGTGATCCCGACGAGGTTGCCGTCAGCGTCGTGGCGAAGCGCGTGACCTTCGGGCGACTCCTCGAAATCGACCGCCAGACTCGGATCGCCGACATGCAGGTACAACACGCCGGCCTCGGCGTCGTAGCAGACACGGTCAAACGTCGTGTCGCCAACCGTGATGCCCATGGCATTTGACCTCCGAGCAAACGCGGTCACAATCCAGGCCCGATCACCCGTCTCACAGCGTACGACAACCTTCAGCCAACGACTCGGCCCCAACCCTTCCCCGGTAGAACCACTCCTGTCGCGACTCGTCGCCTAGCTTGCGCCGAGACGGTGCCCGCACAGTCTCGACGACACATTCTGATAGGGCCCCAGCTCCGGGTGTCCGTCAACAGTGCGCGCCCAGCGCCCCTCGAACAGGTCGACGCTTCGACCGTCGGGATCGACGACCGTCGCGAGGATCTGTTCCGGCATCGACCCGACCGACGCGAACTTCTCGGGTGCGACTCTCGTGGAGACAAAACTGACCGGAGCCGACATCAACGGTGCCAATCTGAACGCAGTTTTTTCAGGCAGTGTCGTCTCCGGCGGTGGCATCAGCGGAACGCCTGCCGCACTACCGCCCGACTGGACCCTCACCGCCGGTTACCTCATCGGACCCAGCGACAACCTGACCAACGCGATGTCGTCGGGCGCCCTGCTCCTCGCCGTGTCGGTCGCCGGCTTAAAGCCGCGCTGAAGCGGGACACGGCAACTCGAGCAACCACCGATCAGTGTCAAGGCAACGAGACAGGCACAACCACTGCGGGCAGTCGGGTCCAGCACTTCAGTATGCCGCTGTTGAAGGCAAGTCGGTCCGGGACGCCGAATGTTGAACGTCTGTTACGGATCGGACGCGACTTTCACATTGAGGTCTACGGCTGCGACGCCGACGTACGACTCCGGTCCGTCGATGCTTACGAGGAGGCCGTGTTGACACCAGTCTGCGTGGGTGGCGTACTCAGCGAGTGTCTGTGCTTTCGTGGTTCCGGTTGGACAACCGTGTTCGGCGAGCATGATCTCCCGGTCGGTGAGATCTGGCGTTCTGCCGAGCATCACGTATTCGTTCGCGACGGTGGTGTTCGCGGGCACGTTCAGCACTGCCCCGTCCGGTGTCGAGCGCAGATGCCAGCCGTGCAGAAGGCCAGTTGCAACCACGTCGTCGTAGTTGAGGAAGAAGACGACCAAGGTCCACTCTCCCGTCGAAAGTATCCCCAGTCGGTACTCGGAACCCTGCAGACCATCCTCCCCGACCCTTGCCTGCGCCGGAGCCATCAGCAGCGGGGTCGAGACTACGCCCGTATGTGATGTCTCGAACAGGTCGCTCGGTGCAGCGCGAAAGATCTCGAAAGTCACCTCGTTTGGTGAGCAACACGTCTGCGGGGACGTGGTGACAGATCCGCCGAACGTCGCGCCGAGCCCGCCGATGAGACTCCTCAGGTCACCTGACAACGTAAGTGTCCGACCTGACGGCAGTGCAAGCGTCGTCATGTCCGTGTGATCGAGCACGGGGTAGTAGCGACCAAGAATCGGACCACGCGGCCGCTGGAACGAAACCGAGGTCTGCGTTGACGGCAGAATCGCACCACCGGTCGTCGGTGCGTGGGATATCGAAGTGTCGGCCCGCTGATGCGTTGCATGCGTTTCCTGGTCGTGCACGACGACAGCGACGATCAACGCCGCGACTCCGACGATCACGACCGCACCCACAACCAGGCTGGGGCGTGAGAACATCCGCCGCGGATGCGAAGTCATTCTCGGTGTCTCGACCTCGTACTCAAGGTCGATCACTTCAAGAGATTCGGATCCCTCCCCGTCGTCGTCTCTGACCATGACCTAAGTCTGCACCCATGTGAACGCCCGTCCTCGCTCGGAACAGTCCACGGAACGCGGCCATCGTCTCGAACCGAACACAACGCCGGCCGAACAGGCAACAAGAACAACTCCAACGACCATTGCAACCATCGGACGGGGTACAGACATCGCACGAGGTGTGACGCCGTCGTCGCCGGGCCGGTTCCAATCCGTTCCGACCCGTTCACGGAACGCCAGAGCGCACTTCTGAGCCGTATTGATACCGTAGGCCCCATGTACTCGGTGACGTGCCCGAACTGTGGAGACACGATCAAAGTCCCGGCCGGACCTCACACCGTTGTCTCGACCCCTTCCCGTCGACACACGCCCGCGGGCATCAGCATCGACGGCAAGTCGGTCCACCGTTGCAAACCGGACGCGGCGGCAGCGACGGCGTAGCTCGGCCTCCGCCAACCCCGGCCGTCGACCGACGCGGCCGTCAGCGCAGCCATTCGGTTGAGCGTGGGAACAGGTGGTCTTGTACTAAACGCCCCCTTGTTCTGCCATCGCTGGAAGTATTGTCCCGAACTCATTGGTCGCATAGGCAGAGATCTGCTAAGGGGTCAGACGGTCGGTTCAGGCCAGTCCAACCGATTCTTCACCTCCATCTCCGGGTTCCGAATTTTGATTGCTCCGATCAACTTCCCGAGATGGTCGACGTGGCGGGAAACGCGAAACATGCCGTGCGCATGATGGATCTCGATGCTACGGAACGGCTGAATCAGCGGCTTACCCCCGTAGCGGGCGTAGCGGGATTCTATGACTTCGATCAGCCAGATCGTCGACGCCGGAACTGTCCATTGCCGAAGAGTCAGCCAGGTCGACGCCCGGAGGTTGCCGTCGTCTGAGAGGGTGACCGTCCACGCAACTCGGAGGCAACCGGTGAAGTACGCGGCGAAAACAACTCCACCTGTCGTCATCCACGCGGCCAGGACAAGCCTTACCCAAGCCTGATCGTGAACGGGCGGCGCGAACGCCAGCAACTCGAAAACGACGAAGGTGACGAAGCCCGCTGCGAGCGCCTTCAGCTTGAAGCTGCGAGGAACCGTGAAGGTCGACACACCCTGACCTCAACCTGCCTACGGGTCCAAGAACCTAACACCGAGTCTCCTGCGGTTGCCTCGGCGATACCGAGCAGACGCGATTGTCTATGACGTCGACTGGCGAATGACCGCGGGGTAGGCGCTGTCGGCACCCGAGCGTCAGCTATTGGGGCTTGACGTGACCCGGTCGCTTCTTCGTCGAGGGCAGCCAAGTTTGGGATCACGCTCCGTGGATCCTTCTCGTGGAGGAGGCGGGTGGGCGATTCACGGATCGCACAGGTGGGCATGACGGCGGGAAGGGTGGCGGCCTCTACTCCAACGCCGCTCTTCACGCCGGCCTCCTCGCGGCGCTGGGCTATCCGATGGTCAGGTAACGACGAGTCCGAGCTGGGCTTGACCCGGGCCGCGCATGTGCATGCTTCCGCTCAAGTTCGCTCCGGCATACAACACACTCGACTCTTCGTGCGCGCGTGATAACAGAACCGTGTCCCAGGTCGGTACGTTGAGACGGTGGCGGGCGTGCGTGCGGGCTAGCTTTCGCTGCTTGTGAGGGTGCCAGACCGTTGTCTGACGGAACTGCGGGAGCGGGGCTACCTCAGGTTCGAAGGTTTCCTCGGCGCCGATGACTTGGCGGCGGCCCAGGAAGCTCTATGGCTGCACTACCCGACGCCCGAGGAGTACTTCGCCGACCCGGCTGCCCACGTCTGGCTCGCAGCGAGCCAGTTCGCCGGCATCATCAGGGCACCGTGGCGATCCTGGGACCTGAACCGTCTGGCCTTTCATCCCGACCTCCTCGACCTGGCGGAGCGGTTCTTGGGATCAGCCGATCTGCGTCTGTACGAGTCCGAACTGTGGGCCAAGTTCGCCGGTGTCGTTGACTATGACCAGTGCCACCACCGTGATTTCGGCAACCACAGCCTCGTCGTCCCCAACCGGTCCGACCCGGCCACGCAGATCATCTGCATGATCCTGCTCTCGGACGTCGGCGAGGAAGACGGCCCGACCAAGGTCGTCCCGCTGTCCGTCGGGGAACGTGTCGCCTACTGGCCGACCGGGCTCGACATGCGCGCACAGGACTATGTGGCGGACTACCTGCCGGCCGGGGCCTTCGCCGACGAGGAGGTTTCGGTAACCGGAGCGGCA